>Ga0070706_100002758_pt1 | contig 17573 bp, 17 predicted proteins | sample KBSK5501metaG_FD_65476 | JGI IMG/M metagenome (GOLD analysis project Ga0070706, IMG submission 65476) | Corn, switchgrass and miscanthus rhizosphere microbial communities from Kellogg Biological Station, Michigan, USA - KBS K5-50-1 metaG | ecosystem: Host-associated > Plants > Roots >... | reverse complement strand
AGCTCCCGATTGATCTTGGCCGGAGCGAGCGCGGTCAGCCTCATGACGGCGGCATCGGCTCCGTCGCGACCAGCTTCAACATCAGGCTTCGGCCCGAGCGCGCGTCTCGAAGTGCCACGCGCTCCGGCCAGGGGTGCGCATCACCCGAATAGACGATCACGAGATGGCCCGAGCTCCCGTCGATCTCCAGCGAGCGGAGCCGGGCGTCGGAGAGATCCATCACGGCCTCCACTCGCGCCCCGCCGCTCCAGCTCAGAAGCACGTCGCCGAGGTCGCGTCCTTCGACCCTCGGGTCTCCGCCGTTCCAGACGCCCGCCAGGATCGAGCGCAGCGCGTCCGGATCGACGAGGAAGGCGCGCCGGTCCTCGCCCGTCAGCGTCCCATCCCGGTACTCCGCGATGGGGGACCCGAAGGGGCCCGTCAGCGACGCCCTTCGGATCCGTGAGCCGTCGTACGTGACGGCGAGAGTCCCCGGAACCGCCGCGACCCGGCCCCGGCCCAGCCGCGCGTCGTAGAGGAGCCGCGAGGGTGGGAGTGTGGCGGCCCTCTCGAGAGCCGCCGACCAGCCGCGGCGCGCCGTCTCGATGTCGGCCGGCTCGGGAGCCGCGAACCTGCGGGCCGGCGGCCGCGAGGTCGCGCAGGCAAGATGGAGCAACGCGGCGAGGATCGACGCCGCCGCCAGCGGCCGGCGCGCCCTCGACTTCACGTCCGAGGCCTCAAGGGGCTGCTGCCCGCCCTAGCGGCGGGAGACACGGGATCGGGCGCGCTGCAGCTTCTCGCGGACACGGTCCGGCTCTTCGTGTTTGAGCTCGAGCGCCCTTTCCCAGTGGCGGATCGCCGCGTCGACGTTTCCCAGCTTCTGATCGAGGTCTCCCATGTGCTCTTCGATCGTCGGGTCCGAAGGCTCACGCCGATACGCCTCGTGCAGAGTCCTCTGCGCGTCCTCGATGCGACCGAGCCGGAAGTACACCCAGCCGAGCGAGTCCAGATAGGCCGCGTTTCGCGGCTCGCGTCCCACGGCCTTCTCCAGCAGATCCTTCGCCCGATCGAGCTGCACGCCCTGATCCGCCCACATGTAGCCGAGATAGTTCTGGCTGGCGGCGTCGTTCGGACGCATCTCGAGCACGCGGAGGAAGACCTTCTCAGCCTCCCCGGGCGATCCGCCGCGCTCGAGGCTCGAGCCTAGGCGAAACAGCGCCTCCGTGCTCTCGGGATACTTCTGCGAGGCGTCGCGCGCCAGCCGCGCCGCGGCGTCGTATCTCTTGAGCCGCGCGTACACATCGGCCGCCGCCATCATCTTCTCCAGGTCGCCCGAGGACGCGAGCTCGGTCAGCTTCGATTGACCGCTCTTTTCGTCATCCGTGCGGAGCTGGAATTCCGCGACCTCCGCCTGCCACTCCGGGTCGGATCCATCGGCCGCCGCGAACGCCTTCGCGCGGGCCAGCCCATCTGCAAAATCCTCGGCCTCCCGGTCGGCCGCGAGCAGGATCCGCGCTGCCCTCGTTTGAATCTTGCCGTCGCGAATCGCCTCGGGAGCCAGGGTGCGGCGCGCCTCGGTCCAGTTCTTCTCCAGATAGGCGATGAACCCGAGCTCGGCCCGTGCTCCCGAACGCGCGTCCGCGCGGTGGGGATCGTCCCCCGAGCGGCGCACGATGTCCTCGAGGATGGCGCGAGCATCGGCGAAACGCCGCTCCCGCGTCAGCTCGGACGCGAGCGCGCGCCGCGTCGCCGGATCGTCCGGGTCGGCCTCGATCAGCGCACGCAGGATCTTTTCTCCCTCCGCGGCGCTGCCTCGCTCGAAGAGCACCGTCGCGAGGAGCCGCTTGCCGGCGCGGTCCTCCGGTCTCTTCGCGACCAGCTCGCGCGCGCGTTGTTCCGCCTCGGCGAATCGTCCCGCCCGTGCCAGATCCAGGACGACTCGCTCGTCGATCGCGGTGTTCTCAGGATCCTTCGCCTTGAGCGACTTCAGCAGCTTCAGCGCCTCGTCCAACCGGTCCTGCTCCTCGCAGAGATCGATCAGCGCGGCGGCGATCTCTCGGTCCCCAGGGTCCGCCTCGTACAGCGACCGGTAGATCGCCTCGGCTTCCTTCCAGCGCCCGCTCTTCGCCTTCGCGTCGGCCGTCAGGCGCTGGACTATCGGCTGACCCTGCAGCTCGGGGAGCTCGTCGAGCACCGCCGCCGCGTCCTTCGGCCGGTTCGCCGCGAGCAGCGCGCGAGCGAGGCTGACGGCGGTCGTCACGTCGGAGGGGGCCAGACGGCGCGCAGCCGAGAGTTGCTCGATCGCCGAGGGGAGCCGCGTCGGATCCTTCTCCGCGGCCGAGAGCTCGAGCGCGCCGAGGAGCCGCCGCGCTTCGGCGAGCCCCGGATCCAGGCGAACGGCCTCCCGCGCCTCCGCGGTCGACTGATCGAGGACGTTCAGGTCGCGCAGCAGCTGTGCGTACTCCAGATGGACGACCGGATCGGATGGCATTTTCTGGAGGACGCTGCGATAGAGCCCGAGCGCCTCCTGATAGCGGCCGTCCGCGACCGCCGCGCGTGCGGCGAGAAACACCTTCCGGCTCTCGCGCAGATCCTCTCGTCCCGAAACGGGAGCGGCGAGAGCGAGACTCAAGAGCGCAACGGCGGTTCTCCACACGGCGAATCGCAATGTAGCACGGGAGATGCGGAGGGACGGCAGCGGGCTCGTCGTGACGGGATCTTCGCGACGAACGGCTCTTTTCGTCCCGGCGTACGCCATAATCGCAGCGCCCATGCCTCGTATCGGCGTCCTCCTCGTTCGCGCGGGTGTCGTCAGCGAGGAGAGCGTGAACCGCGCCCTCGCCGTGCAGGGATTTGCCGGCGGACGCATCGGGACCCTGCTCCTCGAGCGCGGCTCCGTCACGGAAGACGACGTGGGCAAGGGTCTCGCGGAGCAGCACGGATGCGAGTACGTCCCGTGGCGCCAGCTCAGCACGGTGGTCCCGGCCGTGCTCGCCGCCCTGCCCGCGAAGTTCGCCATCCGGCACACGGCCGTACCCGTGACTCTCGGCGAGAACGTCCTGCGGGTCGCGCTGCGCGACCCCTCGAACCTTCGCATCTTGGACGAGCTCTTCTTCGTCACGGGCAAGAAGATCCTTCCCGCGGTGGCGCCCGAGGTGCGGCTCTACCAGGCGTTGGAGAAGTACTACGGGGAACGTCGCACGCCGCGCTTCGCGATTCTGGCCGAGAAGCTCTCCCGGCCGACGCTCTCTCCCGTGATCAAGAAGCCTCTTCCCCCGCCTCCGGATTTTTCGGTTCGCTCGCCTTACCTTCCGGACGCGGTCTCTCCTCGCGGCGCCGAGCCGGACTCGGAGCCCGCGCCGATCGATACGTCGAGGATTCCGGACGCGCCGCCCGTCGGCTGGGGAGGCCTACCGCCGCCGTCGGATGCCGCCGATGGCGAGCCCGAGTCGATCGCCTGGGAGGAGGTCCCGCAGCAGCCGGCGTGGTCGCCTCGCAGCGAGCCTGCGCTGGGCGTAGGCTCCGCCCCGCCCGCACCGAGCGCCGCCGCACCGCGGGCCGCCTCACCGCCGCCACACTCCCCTGCGGCTTCCTCCGCGACGCCGCCACGCGCGGCGGCCGCAGCGGAATTCCGTGAAGTCCAGGCCGCGCGAGGCCGCGACGCGATCTTCGAGGCGGCGCTGCGCCTCCTGCAGCGGCGGTTTCGAAAATCGGCGATCTTCGCCGTCCGTCCCGAGAACGTGGTCGGATGGGCCGGCGCCGGAGAACGCGTCGACTCTTCGCGCCTGCGATCCCTGGACTTCTCGTGGTCCGAGCCGTCTCTCTTTCTCAACCTGCGGATGAGCCGGTCCTTCTATCTCGGGCCTCTGCCGCCCCTGCCGAGCCACCGTGAGCTGGTCAGCGCACTGGGCGGTTGGCCGGTGGAGTGCCTCGTCCAACCCGTGCTCATCCGCGACAAGCCGGTCGCGTTCCTCTACTCCGAATGCGCTTCGGCGCACGGCGCGACCCCGGCCGACCTCGCCTACGTGCGGGAGCTCGCGGCCGTCGCGGCCACCGCGCTGGCCGAGTCGATCCGGCTCAAGAAACATCAGGCGATATAATCGAGGCAATCCCGGAGGATCAAATGATCAAAGCCGACATCGTCGACCGCGTGGTGGATCTCGCTCAAATCCCGCGCGCCAAGGCCGCGACGGCCGTCGAGACGGTCATCGAGGCGATGCGATCGGCTCTGGGGGCCGGCGACCGCATCGAGCTGCGCGGATTCGGGGTCTTTCAGGTGAAACGCCGCAAGCGCGGCATCGGGCGCAACCCGAAGACCGGAGTCGAGGTGTCGATACCGCCGGGAAACACGATTCGATTCAAGCCCGGGAAGGATCTTCGCGAGCTGCCTTAAGACGTAGAATAAGACATGCCGCGCATCGGCGAGCTATTGGTTGCCGAGGGCGTTCTCTCCGAGCTCGCCGTCCAGAGCGCGTTGGGTTTTCAGCGTCACACCGGCGAGCCCTTCCGCCTGGGAACGATCCTGCTGGACCGCGACCTCTTGCCGGAGGATGCTCTTCTTCGAGCTCTCTCCGCGCTGCACCGCTGCGACTCCGTCTCCTGGTCGGACCTGCTCAAGGCGCCGCCCACGATCGTGCGCCTGCTTCCGGAGCGGACGGCCGTGCGGCTGGCCGCGATCGCGTACGCGCTCGAGGGGCGCGGGCTGCGCGTGGCGTTCAAGAACCCGTCCAACCTGGCGGCGGTCGACGAGGTCTCGGCCGTGACGAACCGTCCGGTGATTCCCGCGGTGATCTCCGAGGTGCGTCTCCTTCAGGCGTTGAATCTCTTCTACGGCCGGCCCGTCCCGCTGGAGTTTCGCGGCATCGTCCGAAAGCTGGAGCGCAACGAGGAGCGGCGCCTCTATCGGGGGCACGCGACGCGCCCCGGCGTCACCGCCGGACGTTTCGTGAATCCCGCCGCGACCCCTTCGAGGCCGGAAAAGAGCCGCGAGATACCGATCGCCGCCGCGACGAGGCGGCCGACTCCGCCGCCCCTCACTTTTTCGCCTCCGTTCGCAACGGCCGAGCTCCCGGAGGGCGAGCCCGCCGACGCTCCGGAGCTGCTGCCGGACTTCGCTCCCGCCCGGCCTCCCAGCCCGGCGGAGATCGCGGAGCGCATGTGGACCGAGGAGAAGAGCGAGTTCGTTTTGGACGAGGCCGCGGTCGAGACGATGTGGCACCCGGCGGGGCTACGGCGCAGCCCGCCGGCCGCAACGACGATCCAATCTCCCGGGCGCGAGCGAATCGCGGAGGCGGCGGTGGAGGCGCTGGCCGATCGTTTTCCTCGGGTCATCCTCCTGATCTCGGCTCCGGAGGGCGTCTCCGGCTGGACCGCGCGAGGGTCGGGCGTCACGCGCGCCCGGATCTCGCAGGTCCTGATCCCCTGGGGGGAACCATCGATCTTCGCGTTCGTGAAGCTGTCGGGGACGCCGCACCGCGGCAAGCTCTCGCGCATTCTCCTCCCGCGTGCCCTCGCGGAGATCCTCGGTCCCAAGGCCGCCGCCGCGTGCGCGGTCTATCCGGTCCGCATCAAGGAGCGCCTCGTCGCCTTTCTCTACGCCGATCGACTCGGGGCTCCGCTTTCGGAAGAGGACCATCGCCAGCTCGAAGTCCGTGCGAGCTCCCTCGGCAGTGAGCTCGCCCGGTTGTTGCTCGAGAGGCGACGGGCCGTTCCGGCGAGCTGACGAGTTCCCTCGGCGTCTCGCGAGCCTTCCGGTAGACAAACGCAACCCGCATGAGCGATCCCGTCCCCTTCGACCCGTTCTCCGAACCGCCGCCCCGGCGTCCCGGCTGGAGACGCATGCTGGAGCATCCGCTCTTTCACCTGGCGCTTCTCGCCGCGACGTTCGTCACGACCACGATCGCCGGAGGACTCGCCTTCACCCCGGGGGGCGGGCCCCTGCGCGGAGGCCGTTTCGCCGACGGCCTGCCGTTCTCGATCCCGCTGCTGACGATCCTGGGAGTGCACGAGCTCGGGCACTACCTGATGTGCCGGCGGTACGGACTGGCGGCGACGCTTCCCTACTTCCTCCCCTCCCCCTTCCTGAATCTGATCGGGACCTTCGGTGCGCTCATCCGGATCAAAGAGCCCATCCGCGCCAAGCGCGAGCTGTTCGACGTCGGAGTCGCAGGCCCGCTCGCGGGCTTCTTCGCGACGCTGCCGTTTCTCTGGTACGGCGTCTCGCGCCCGCGCCCGACGACGACGCTTCCCGGGACGTCCACGATTCTCTTCGACTATCCGCTGATCGTGCGGCTCGCCCAGAAGTGGACGCACGTCGGTCCGTACACGAGCGCGGCCGTGCACGAGCATCCCACCTTCATGGCCGCCTGGTTCGGGCTCTTCGTGACGTGTCTTAACCTGCTGCCCCTGGGTCAGCTCGACGGCGGACACGTTCTGCGCGCCGCGGTCGGCCGAAAACAGCCGTGGGTGTCGGCCGCCGTGCTGGCGCTGGCCGTCGTCGCCGGAATCGTCGGCTCTGCCGTGTGGGCCGTCTTCTCGGTGGTCGCGGTGGCGATCATGGGTCTGGCGCACCCGCCGGTTGCCGATGACGAGCGGCCGCTCGACTTCGGCCGGACCCTCGTCGCCTTCTGCTGCGTCGCCGTCTTTCTGCTCTGTTTTTCGCTCGTGCCGATCCGGCAGATCTAGGACGGTTTCACGTTTCAGGTTTCAAGTTTCAAGTTTGGAGCGCGCTTGGGACCTGCAACCTCGAGGATGAACGTCGCCGGACCCTCGTTGACGAGCGAGACCTCCATCGGTGCGCCGAACAGTCCGGTTTCGACGGGGACACCGAGCGCCCGGAGTGCCGCGACGAACCGATCGTAGAGCGGCTCGGCCTGGTCGCCGGGAAGCGCGCGCTCGAACCCCGGACGGCGGCCCCGCGTCAGGTCCGCCGCCAGCGTGAACTGAGACACGACGAGGACCGAACCGGCCACTTCGGAGAGCGCGAGGTTCATCTTTCCCGCGGGATCGTCGAAGACCCGTAGGCCGGCGACCTTGCGGGCCGCCTCCTCGGCGACCGCCGCATCGTCTCCGACCTCCGCTCCCAGCAGAACGAGAAGCCCCCGAGCGATGGAGCCCGCGATCCGGTCGGCGACCCGCACCTCGGCCTGCCGCACCCGCTGCACGACGAGCCTCATCGTTTTCGCCCGGCGGCCACGCGGCGAAGCTCCGCCGGCTCGGGCGCCCCGAGCCAGTGCGCCGCGAACCAGTAGAAGACCGTCGCGCCGCCGATCAGCGCCGTGAGGAGCCCGGCGCCGCGCCAGCCGGACAATGCCTCGCGCGGCACGATTCCCGTCCCCACGCGGAGGAGCGCTCCCATGAGAAGGGCCGCCCCGCCGATCCGCACGAGCGAGGTGGCGATGGCGCGACCGCGCAGGCGACCCTCCCGGCGCCGGAGCGAGAGCAGGAGGATCGCGACGTTGACGGCCGCGGCACCGGACGCGGCGAGTCCGATCCCGGGGAGACCCAGGGGTCGGGTCAGCAGCGAGCAGAGCAGCACGAAGGCCGCCGCGTCGGCCAGAGCGGCCAGGACCGGCAGCGTGGTGTTCTTCAGTGCGTAGAACGCCGGCACGATGACTCGCACGCCGGCGAAGAAGAAGAGACCCAACGCCAGCGTCGCTAGAGCGCCCGCCGTCGCCGCCGTGTCCGCGGCGACGAATCGACCGCCCTCGAAGAGGACCCGGACGATCGGCGTTTGGAGGACGATCAACCCGACGCTCGCGGGCACCGTCACGAAGGCGATCAGCCGCATCGCGAAGGCGAGGCTCTCCTTGAAGGGCTCGCGGTCCTCGTCGAGCGCCTGGCGGGCGAGCAGCGGAAGGATCGCCGTGGCCACCGAGACGGCGAACCCACCGAGGACGAGCTCCTTGAGGCGGTTCGCGTAGTAGAAGTGCGAAACGCCGGCATCGCCGAGACCGGCGGCGAACCGCGTCGAGATCACCGTGTTGACCGTGTTGATGCCGTAGGCGAGCAGCCGCGGCGACATCAGCAGCAGAACGGACCGAACGGCGGGATCGCGCCAGCCGAGCCTCGGCCGGCCGACGGCGGAGAGCCGCCTGAGCTGAGGGAGCTGGATCAGGATCTGGAGAATTCCTCCTGCGAGCACTCCGGCGGCGAGTCCGTAGGTCGGCTCCGGCAGCCTCGGCGAGACGAACAGGGCCGCGAAGATGAGCGCGACGTTCAGAAAGATCGGCGCGGCCGCCGGAGCGGCGAATCGGTGATGCGCATTCAAGATCGCCTGGGAGAGCGCCGCGAGGGAAACGAGGAAGATGTAGGGAAACATCCAGCGGTTCAGCAGCACCGTCAGGGCGAACTTGCCGGGCGTGCGGCGGAACTGCCCCGCGAGCAGCTCCACCAGGAGCGGAGAGAGGAGGATTCCCGCGGCGGTGATCGCCGCCAGGATCAGGGCAAACGTCGCGGCCACCCGCCCGACGAAGGCGCGGGCCCGCTCCTCGTCCCGCTCCGCCGCCACCTGCGCGTAGACCGGGATCACGGCCGAGGACATCGCCCCCTCGCCGATGATTTCCCGGAGCATGTTGGGGATCCGGAAGGCCACGAAGAACGCGTCTGTCCGCATTCCCGCTCCGAGAGTCGCCGCGATCACCTTGTCGCGCAGATAGCCGGTGATCCGGGAGAGCAGCGTCAGCGGGGTGATCGTCGAGGCCGAGCGGACGAGGCTTCCGCGGGTCTCGTCGATATCGCTGGAAGACATGAGCTTAGCGGATTCTAACGGGATCCTCGACTCGGACGTCATCTGTCCCGCGCCGACTGACATAGTCTTCTCAGCACCTGAAAGGAGGACGAAGACATGGCCAGCGTCAACAAAGTGATCTTGATCGGCAACCTTGGAAAAGATCCGGAAATTCGTACGACGCCGCAGGGGACATCCCTCGCGCGATTCACGCTCGCGACGACCACGACCTGGAAAGACGCGTCGGGAGCCCGCCAGGAGCGCACGGAGTGGCACGACATCGTCGCCTGGGAGAAGCTCGCGCAGATCTGCGGCGAGTATCTGCACAAGGGCAAGATGGTCTACGTCGAGGGAAGCCTCCAGACGCGCAGCTGGGAGGACCAAAACGGCCAGAAGCGCTACAAGACCGAGATCAAGGCCTCCAACGTCGTGATGCTCTCCCGGCGCGAGGACGGCGCGCGCGCCTCTTCGTCGGCGGCTGCCCCCGCCCGTGAGGTGGCGGAGGCGCCCGAGCCCGCGGCGACGAGCACGTACGACGACGACGTGCCGTTCTGAGACACGCCGGGGTAGCGGACGCCTACCCTCTACTCTAGGCCGACCGCCTCCGCCAGCGCCTTCGTTCGCGCCACCACCTCGGCCAGCGCCGCGGGCGCCGGCGTCGCGCGAGCCTTCAGGTCCGAGATGCGCCGCGCGTAGCCCTCGAGGCGTTCGGCGGCCTCGGCGCGTCGCGAGACCGGAACCGAGCGCTCGACCTCCTCGACGCACTCGGGATACGCGTCCAGGCGCCGGCACACGAACAGCAGGTCGCATCCGGCGCGAGCGGCCGCAGCGGCTCTCTCCGGAAGGGTTCCGAAGGCGTCGAGGGCTCCCATCTCCAGGTCGTCAGAGAAGGCAGCGCCGTCGAAATCCAGGATCTCCCGGAGCAGCGTCGTCGCGCGTGCGAACGACAACGAGGCCGGTAGGCCGTCGGGTCCGGCCGCGTGGGAGACCATGACCGCTCCCGCCCTGCCCATCAACGAGTCGAAGGGGGCGAGGTCGAGCGCGTCCTGATGCGGATCGGGTGAGATCACCGGCAGATCGCGGTGCGTGTCCAGGCGGGCGCGCCCCAGGCCGGGGAAGTGCTTCAAGCATCCCCCGATGCCGAATCGATGAAGGCCCTCGAGGAACTTCTCCGCGGCGCGAATGACTTCTCCCGGGTCCTCCGAAGCGGTGCGCTCCCCCAGAACGAGAGCGCCCGCGCCCTCGACACCCCGGTCGACGACGGGGGCCAGATCGACGTCGACCCCGAGCGCGGCGAGCGCAGCTCCCGCGAGCTCGCCGGCCTCGCGCGCCTTCCCCGCGCGAGCCGACCGGCGCAACGAGGGGGCGGGCGCCAACAGGTCGCGAAGCCGGTCGACCGGCCCACCCTCCTGGTCCAGGAAGATTTGGCGAGCGCCGCTCGCCCGCAGGTCCTCCACCAGACGCCGGAGCTGGTCGGGGCTCTCGATGTTGCGTCGGAAGAGAATGACGCCCCAGGGCGGATGGGCGGCGAGAGTCCCCCGCTCCGCGTCGGTCAAGACCGCGCCTTCCACGCCGACGCCGAAGAGGCGCGAGCTCACCGGCGCTTCAGACGATCCTGCAGCGTGGCGAGCAGGCCCAGCGCCGAGATCGGCGTCATCTGGTCGATGTCGACCGCGCGCAGCTTCTCCAGCGCGAGCTCCTCCTCCGCCGAAAACAGGAGGAACTGTCCGCTCCCCGCGCTCTCGCCCTGCTTGCGCGCCAGGACCGGCGCGCCCTGAACGTCGAGCTCCTGCTTCTCCAGATTCGCCAGGACTTCGCGAGCGCGTGCCGTGACCTCCGGGGGCAGGCCGGCGAGCTCCGCGACCTGGATGCCGTAGCTGCGGTCCGCGGCGCCGGGGATCACCTTCCTCAGGAAGACGACGCGGCGGCCGATCTCGCGCACGGCCATCGTCGAGTTGACGACGGCGGGCTTGACCAGCGCGATCTCCGTGAGCTCGTGGTAGTGCGTCGCGAAGAGGACGAAGCCGGCCTTCGACTCCGTGTCGTGAAGATGCTCCAGCAGCGCCCAGGCGATCGACAGGCCGTCGAACGTGGACGTTCCGCGCCCGACTTCGTCGAGGACGATGAGACTGCGCGGAGTCGCCTCGCGCAGAATCGCGGCGGCCTCGAGCATCTCCACCATGAACGTGGACTCGCCGCGAGAGAGGTGGTCCGCGGCTCCGACCCGGGTGAAAATCCGGTCCACGATCGACAGCTCCGCGCGGGCCGCCGGCACGAAGGAGCCCGCCTGTGCGAGCAGCGCGATCGTCGCGACCTGGCGCAGATAGGTCGACTTGCCTCCCATGTTCGGCCCTGTCAGGACCAGGATCCGACGGTCCGACGCGAGATCGGTGTCGTTCGGCACGAACGGCTCCTCGCGCCGGTGCCGCTCCACCAGCGGGTGCCGCCCGTCCGCGATCCTGATCCTCGGAGTGCGGGAGAGGGCGGGACGGACCCACCGCTCGGAGCGGGCGACCTCGGCGAGGCTCGCCAACAGGTCGAGCTGCGCGACCGAGGAGGAGGTCCGCGCCACCCGATCGCCGGCCGTGGCGAGCTCCGCGAGCAGCCGCGCGTACAGGCGTGCCTCGATCCGTGCGATCGAGTCCTCGGCCCCCAGGATCTTCTCCTCGAGCTGCTTCAAGGCCGACGTCACGAAACGCTCGGCGTTTGCGAGCGACTGCTTGCGAATCCAGTCGGAGGGCACCTTCTCGCGGTGCGCGTTGGATACCTCGAGCGAGTACCCGAAGACGTGGTTGAAGCGCACCTTCAGCGTCGGAATCTTGGAGCGCCGGCGCTCCTCGGCCTCGACCGCGAGCAGGGCTCCCTGCGCGTCGCGGCGCAGCGAGCGCAGCTCGTCGAGCTCCGCGTCGGCGCCTTCGCGAATCACGCCCCCCGCGGAGGCGAGAGCCGGAGGGTCCGGGTCCAGGCTCGCCTCGACGCGAGCGACGCAGTCGGACGTATCCGGAATCGACTCGGCGAGAGAACGCAGGAGCCCGGCCGAGAGGGACGACGCCGCCTCGCGCACCGCGATCGACGCCGCCTTCAACCCTGCCCCCAGCGCTGCGACGTCGCGTGGCCCGGCGCTGCCGACCGCCACGCGCGCGAACCGCCGCTCGAGATCGCCCACGGGCTCGAGCGCCGCCTGCAGCGCCTCCGCGAGCTCGGAGCGCTCCGTCAGCTCCTCGACCGCGTCCCAACGCGCCTCCAGCTCGATCGGATCCAGAGACGGATGCGAGAGCGCGGCGCGCAGCGCCCTCGCCCCGAGAGGAGTCCGCGTTCGGTCCAGGGCGGCAAACAGGCTCTTCGCGGGAGAGCCGTCGGAGGATTCGAAGATCTCGAGTGTCGCGACGGCCGACGCGTCGAGGCCCATGCGCTCGTCGAACGCCAGCGGCACCGCGTGGGTTACGTGGCCGATCCCGCCGGCGCGCATTTCGGCGGCATACGCGAACGCCGCGGCCGCCGCCGTCCGCGCGGGCGACGGCAGGTCGGGCGCCTTGTCCGGGAACTGCGCTTCGGCCCGGCGCCACCACTCGGGGTCCCGCACCGAGACGGTCGCTGCGAAGGGAGGGGCGACGGCGCTGTCCGTTACGAGGAGCTCCCTCGGACGAAACAGCGCGAGGCAGTCGGCGAGGCGATCCCCGCGGACCACCCCGGCGTGGAAACGGCCGGTCGAGACGTCCAGCAGCGCGACCCCGCGCTCGGCCTCGAAGCCGGCGAGCGCCGCGAGGTAGGACGGCGCGCTCGGGACTAGGGACTCGGGGTCGAGGACGGTTCCGGGCGTCACGACGCGGGTGATGTCACGGCGGACGAGACCCTTCGCGGCCCGAGGGTCTTCGACCTGGTCGCAGACCGCGACCTTGCGGCCGGCGGCGACAAGCTTCGCGATGTGATGGTCGACGCTCTGCTGCGGGACCCCGCACATCGGCGCCTCGATGTCGGAGTCGCGATGCCGGCGCGTCAACGCGATGCCGAGCAGCGGCGCGGCCTGCTTCGCGTCGTCGAAGAACATCTCGTAGAAGTCCCCCATTCGATAGAGAAGAATCGCGTCCGGCACGCGGCTCTTCATCTCGAAGTACTGCCGGAGCATAGGGGTCACGCGAGGTGTGGGAGCGCTCACGCCTCTGCTAGCATAATCCGGGCGCGCCACGATCGGACGCGCCGCGGATTCGAGATGAACGTTCTCGCCATCGATACCGCGAGCCCCGAACCGGGCGTCGCCTTGTTGCGCGGCGGCCGACTCTACGAGGCACGGGTACCCGGCGATCGGCGCTGCTCGGAGGAGCTGCTGCCGGCGATCGAACGCGTGCTCGCCGAGTCGGCCGGCGCCATGGAAGACGTGGACCGGATCGCGGTTTGCGCCGGCCCGGGCTCCTTCACGGGGTTGCGGATCGGGCTCGCCACGGCCTGGGGCCTCGGGCGCGCCCTGGGCATTCCGATCGAAAGCGTCTCGACGCTCGAGGCGGTGGCCGAGGCCGCGCGAGGCGCCCGGCACCCGGCCGTCCACGCCGTGCTCGACGCCGGACGCGGCGAGGTCATCGCTCGGGAGTTCTCGCTGGAGGGCCCGCGGGCGCGTCCGATCGGGCCCGCCGCCCGCCTGTCGAGATCGGACGTCGAGAATGGCGCGCTCGTGGGAGCAATCTTCGCGCTGCCCGCCGCGATCGCGGGATCGCGCGGTACGGCCCCTCCCTCCCCGCCCGCTTCGGCGCTCGCCCGGGCCGTCGCTCGGGAGCCCGGCAGCGCGACCTCGGCCTCGCCCCCGGCGATTTACGCGCGTCCCAGCGCGGCGGAGGAGAACCGTGGCGCTCCGTGAGCCGAGGCCGGCGCCGTACCGTATCCGGCCAGCCGGCCCTTTCGATCTCGACGAGATCGCTCGAATCGAATTGGAGTCCTTTCCGGTCCCGTGGAAGCGGGAGTTCTTCGCGAGCGAGCTGGCGGAGCCGCACCGCTACATCCGCGTCCTCGCCCGCGACGACGGAGGCGAGCCGCGGGTGGGCGGCTACCTCTTCGCGGTCTCGCTCTACGACGAGTTTCACATCAACAAGATCGCGACGGATTTGCGCCTGCGAAACCAGGGCTACGGCCGGAGGCTCCTCGAGGACGCGCTGGCGCGCGCGGGTGCGATGGGCTCTTCCGCGATCACGCTGGAGGTCCGGATCTCCAACGATGGGGCGCGTCAGTTCTACCGCTCCTACGGTTTCTCCGAGGCATATCGGCGACGCTCGTACTACCAGGACGGAGAGGATGCGCTCGTCTTGATTCTGCCCCTGGAGCGCTCCGGTTGAGGCCCGCCTCGCGGTTGAAACCCCTCCGACCGGGGGCTAGACTTAGGCCGTGGCCCGCCGTCTCATCCCCTCTCGAAAATTCAAGGAGGACTGACCCGATGCAAAACGGGCAACCAGAGCTGGCTGTTTCGGACCCGGAGTTTCGCCGCCTGCACGAGGAACATCGCCATCACGAGGAGCGGTTGTTGGTGCTGGCAACCAAGCCCCGTTTGTCGGAGGAGGAAGAGCTGGAAGAGAAGCGTTTGAAGAAGGAGAAGCTGCTGTTGAAGGACCGAATGGCGGCGATCGCGCGTCATCACGGCGAGGGGGTCGCGACCTGAGGATCCCCGTCGCCCGAGAAGGCTGGGTCTTCATCGTCCCGCCGTTCTCCGTCGGAGTCGCCGCCGCCATCCTGGGTCATCCCGCAGCGGCGGCTTTTTTTCTCGCCCTCACGCTCTTTCTGCTCCAGTTCTTTCGCGACCCCGAACGAGTCCCGGAGGGCGGTGCGGACACCCTGGTCTCCCCCGCCGACGGCGTCGTCCTGTCGATCACCGAGGCGTCGGAGGCACCCCCGGGGGCTCGTCGGCGGCTTTCGATCTTCATGTCCGTCTTCAATTGCCACGTCAATCGCGCGCCCACAGACGGCCGCGTCTGCGACTACGTGTACGTCCGCGGACGGAAGGCCGCGGCGTTTAACGAGAAGGCGTCGCTCGGCAACGAGCAGAACCGAATCACGCTGGCGACCCCCGGCGGCGACCTTGTCTTCAAGCAAATCGCCGGGGCCCTCGCGCGGCGGATCGTCTTCTATCCCCGGCTGGGGACCGCGGTGCGCCGCGGAGAGCGGATCGGGATGATCAAGTTCGGATCGCGCGTGGACCTCTTCATTCCCGACGCGGCTTCCCCCCTCGTCGGGGCGGGGGACAAGGTGAAGGCGGGTCGGACCGGGGTCGCGCGCTGGCCGAGGGGTGCCTGAGGTGCCCGGACTCACGCGCGAGCGCCTGTCGCGGGGACTCTTCATCCTGCCGACGCTCTTCACCGTGGGCAATCTCTTCTGCGGCTATTTGTCCATCTGGTGTTCGATCCGCGGCACGTTCGAGATCGCGGCGATCCTGATCGTCGCGGCCGCGGTGCTGGATGGGCTCGACGGCCGCATCGCGCGGCTGACCCACTCGACCTCGGAGTTCGGCGAGGAGTACGATTCGCTCGCGGATCTCGTCTCGTTCGGCGTCGCGCCCGCCGTGCTGGCGTATTCCTGGGGCCTGGTCGATTTTCACCGGCTCGGCTGGATGGCCTCGTTTCTCTTCGTCGTGTGCGGCTCGATGCGCCTGGCCCGCTTCAACATCCAGACGCACGTCGTCGACAAGCGTTATTTCGTCGGCCTGCCGATCCCGATGGCGGCGGGCACCCTGGCCGCGATCGTGCTCGCGACTCCGGAACGGCTCGTCTCGCGGATCTGGATGGGAGTCCTCCTCGCGCTGACGGTCGTCCTCTCCTATCTGATGATCTCGACGATCCGCTATCGCTCCTTCAAGGAGCTGGATCTGCGGCGAAAACGCCCCGCCTGGATCCTCCCGGTGATCGCCCTGTTCTTCGCGATCGTAGCCTTTCGTCCCGAGGTCGCCTTGCTGTGCGTCACCGTGGCGTTCGCGGCCTCCGGACCGATTGCGAAACTGGTCGGCCTCTTCCGCCGCCGAGAGGCGTCTTAGCGCGCGCCCGACGCGCGCGAAGGCAGCAAGAAGGGTTCCCGGCTCCCGAGCTATTTCTTTCGCAAGCGGGACGGCCGAGGCGGGGCCGGGGCGGGCGGCGCCGCCCAATCCGTCGCGCTCTCGGGTCCGGCAGCCGCGATCGTGTGCGTGCGGTACCGGCAGCAGTCCCGGGGAAGAGCGCCGCGAGCCGTGATCCGCGCGGGGAGGATCCTCTCACCCGGGGCAACCAGCGTCTCGAAGAGTCGGACCCGTGTGGCGCGCCCGGGGGTGACCGCGCTTCCGCCCGAGTCATAGACCTCGTACCGATCGAAACCCCCGGGCGCGACATCGGCGGGGTGTGCCGGTGCGAGGTCGATCTCCACCCAGTTCGCCGTCCGCGAGACGACGGAGGCATGAGGCGTGCGATTCGCGGCGTCGACCCAGATCGCGGTTCTGCCGGACGGCGCTATTTGCGGTTCGAGAACCGGCAGCAGAGAACGCCCGAGGAGCACGTCCTCGAACGCAGCGATTTGGAAGAGCCGCTCCGCGTCGCTCGAGCCGTCGAAGACCAGGACCCGGCCGAGCGCGCGCCGCTTTCCCGCGAGCGCGGCTCCGAGCTGAAAGAGCATCTCCGGCAGCGCGGGAACCGCGAAGTCGACCCGGTCCCCGGCGTTCAGCGTCAGGCCGTCCTCGCGGATCGGAGCGCGGGCCGTCAGGTGAAACGCCGAGAACGACTGGTCGGCCGAAGAGAGATCGTTCACGAAGTCGGCCCTCGGGTCTCCCGAGAGAGGATCGAGATGCTTCTCGGCGGCCTCGCCTCGGATGGTTCCATCCGCGCCTCGGACGATCCCGCGAGCGGTGGCACGGTAGGCCGGCCACCAGGGAATCCCGAGCGCGTCGGTCGCGACGGGATCCGTCCGAGCCTCCAGGCCGAAGACCGGCGCGACCAGCGCGTCGCAGGCGGGGAGCAGGCGCTGGATCGCCTTGCGTTCCGGCTCCGACGACGGCGCCTCGCGAAGCGGCAGCGCCAGGAAGACCTCCTGCGGGAGCGCTGCGCGCACCGCCGTGGCCAGGGGCGCGAGTCTCAGCGCCGTGGACGGCGTGGCCGGCGCATCGATGAGGACTCCCGCCACGCGCCCGTAAGGACCCCCCGCGGCCGCCGCCCGTCCGACCGCCGAGGCGATCTCGCGAGCGATGCCCGCTGAGTCGCCGGCGCCCGGGTCGCCGCCCGCGATTCGGATCACGAGGACCACCGGAACCCTTTCGAAACGAGCGGGAGGCGCGGGATCGGGTCGGTACACCCGGCGCCCGTCCTCGAGCGCGACCTGCCCCGCGGGGAGGAAGAGTGCGCCGGCGCTGAGCCGTCGCAGCTTCGACTCCAGATCGGGCTCCGAGGCCGCGCGCGGATCGGTCAACCAGATGGCGTCCCCTTTCGGGAGCACGCGCGAGGAGGAGCGCGCCCGAGCGGGCTCGCGGCAGCCGACTCCGGCGAGCGCGGCCGCGCCGAGTAGGAGGACCGCTCCGCGCCTCACCGGTTTTCCGGGACCGCCGCCGGGACGCGGGTCGAGGCCGGCAGGTCAAACTCGACCCGAAATCCACCCTCCGCTCGGTTGCGCGCGCGGATGGACCCTCCGTGCTCCTCCACGACCTTCTTGGCGATCGCGAGCCCGAGCCCGGTGCCCCCGCTCTTGGCCGAGAAGTAGGGATCGAAGAGGCGCGGCAGCAGGTCCGGAGGCACGCCGGGGCCGTCGTCTTCCACCGCGACGACGATTCGCTCGCCCCGGCGATGCGCGGAGATTCGAATGCGTCCCCGCCCGCGCAGCGCGTCGACCGCGTTTCCGATGAGGTTCGAGAGCACACGCTCGATCAGGCGCGAGTCCC
>Ga0070706_100002757_pt1 | contig 17583 bp, 16 predicted proteins | sample KBSK5501metaG_FD_65476 | JGI IMG/M metagenome (GOLD analysis project Ga0070706, IMG submission 65476) | Corn, switchgrass and miscanthus rhizosphere microbial communities from Kellogg Biological Station, Michigan, USA - KBS K5-50-1 metaG | ecosystem: Host-associated > Plants > Roots >... | reverse complement strand
GGATGACCAGCGGGGATCCGCGTGACCCGCGCTGCTGCCGGCCCGGCGCCCGGGCCAGCGCGCGTGAGCCGGCGTCGCGGCTGGCCGAAGGGCGCGTGCCACAGCTCGTTGGGATTCTCTTGCTGCCACTCGAGCCCGCCCTTGCTGCCATAGACTCGGAGCCGCAATCCGTTCTCGTTGCCGGGCGCCACCTGGCTGGCCCACAGCATGCCTCGCGCGCCGCCGCGGAAACGCAGCAGGATCTGCGCGTCGTCGTCGAGCCGGCGGCCCGAGACGAACGTCGTCAGATCCGCGCACAACGCCTCGAGCCTCAGCCCGGTGACGAAGCAGGCGAGATGGTAGGCGTGCGTGCCGATGTCGCCCAGGGCGCCGCCCGCGCCCGCCTGCGCCGGGTCGGTGCGCCACGCCGCCTGCTTTTGGCCCGCGGCCTCGAGTCGCTCGGTCAGCCAGTCCTGGGCGTACTCCACCTGGACGACGCGGATCTCGCCCAGCTCGCCCGCCGCCACCATGGCGCGCGCCTGGCGCACCATCGGGTAGCCGGTGTAGTTGTACGTCACCGCAAAGATCTTCCCGCTCTGCTCGGTCAGGCGCACGAGATCGCGCGCTGCGGCGACCATCGTGGCGAGCGGCTTGTCGCAGATGACATGGATGCCGGCCCGGAGAAACGCGGTGGCGACCGGCGCATGCAGACGGTTGGGCGTGACGATGGCCACCGCCTCGATCCCGTCGGTGCGCTTCGCCTCGGCGGTGGCCATCGCGGCGAAGTCGTCGTAGGCGCGGTCGCGGGCGAGGCCCAACTCGAGGGCCGAATCGATCGCGCGTTGCCGCGCGGACGACAACGCGCCGGCCACGAGCACGTAGTGGTCGTCGAGTCGCGCCGCCATGCGGTGCACGGCGCCAATGAAGGCCCCCTGCCCGCCCCCGACCATGCCGAGGCGGATCCGAGAATCCGCCGCGGCGTGACCACGCCCCTCGATCACGAGGCCTTCCCGTCGAGCCCGAGCAAGCGGCGATTCGCGCCCTGATCGACGCCCGAGTCGGCGAAGTCGTCGAAGGCTCGCTCGGTCACCCGGATGATGTGGTCCCGGATGAAGCCCGCGCCCTCACGGGCCCCGTCCTCCGGATGCTTGAGGCAGCACTCCCATTCGAGTACCGCCCAGCCGGCGTAGCCGTATTGCGTGAGCTTCGCGAAGATGCCGCGGAAATCGACCTGACCGTCGCCGAGCGAGCGGAACCGGCCGGCCCGCTCGAGCCACGGCTGGAAGCCGCTGTAGACGCCCTGCCGGCCGGTGGGATTGAACTCCGCGTCTTTCACGTGGAAGGCGACGATCCGCTCGTGGTAGCGCTCGATGAAGTCGAGATAGTCGAGACACTGCAGCACAAAGTGCGAGGGGTCGTAGTTGATGCCGCAGCGCGGATGATTGTCGAGTCGGTCGAGCAGCAGCTCGAACGTGGCGCCGTCGAACACATCCTCGCCGGGATGCAGCTCGAAGCCGACGCTCACACCTTGCGAGTCGCAATAGTCGAGAATCGGCTTCCAGCGTCGGGCGAGCTCATCGAATGCGGTCTCGACGAGGCCGGCGGGCCGCGGCGGGAACGGGTACAGGAACGGCCAGACCAGCGCGCCGGTGAAGCTCACCATCGTGTCGAGGCCGAGGTTGCGGCAGGCCTTGGCCCCGGCCTTGACCTGACCCACCGCCCACTCGGCTCGGGCGCTGGGATGGCCCCGCACCGCCGGGGCGGCGAACCCGTCGACCACGGCGTCGTAAGCCGGATGCACGGCGACGAGGTGGCCCTGGAGGTGGGTCGACAGCTCGGTGATGACGAGGCGGTGCTCGGCGAGGACGCCCTTGATCCCGTCGCAATAGGTCTTGCTCGAGGCCGCCTTCTCGAGATCGAAGATGCGCGCGTCCCAGGTCGGGATCTGAATGCCCTGGTAGCCGAGCGACGCGGCCCAGCCCGCGAGCCCCGCGAGGGAATTGAACGGTGCGGTGTCGCCCGCGAACTGGGCGAGAAAGATCGCCGGACCTTTGATCGTCTTCATGGGATGGTCACCCTGGGGCGTTCGTTACGAGGACTAGACCGGCCGAAACAGCTCGGCCACCTCCAGCATGCATGGCGTCCCGGCTCTCCGCGGGTGCCACACCAGTCGCTCCCGCTCGATCGCCGGGAACTCGGCGTCGGGCGTCCACACCTCGACGTGCTGCTCGGTACCGTCCACGATCCAGTACAACGGCACCCCGGCTTCCTGGTATCGACGGCGCTTCGTGAAGCGGTCGGCTCGCGTCGTCGAGGGGCTCAGCACTTCGATCACCAATAGCAGCGACCGGAGGCGGGACCAATCGCCCGTCCGCGCTTCATCGACCGGCACGACGAATACGTCGGGCTGGACCAGCACGTCCCGCCCCCAGGAGATATCGGCTGGAGACGTGAGCACGAGCCCGATGGACTCTCGCGCCAGGTAATTCGCGACCGCCACGGTCATCCGGCTCACCAGGAGCTGGTGGGCGAGGCGGGGCGCGGGTGTCACCAGCAGCTCCCCGTAGACGACTTCGTAGCGATTGCCGTCGTCGGGGAGCCGACGGACCATCTCCGCGGTCCAGTAGGTGGGGGGGGCGGCCATGCCCATAGTATCTGCTCCTCGGCGCGGGGTGAGCAAGGGTGCGGCATGTGCGAGCATCACACCCGCCGCCCCCTGCATCGTCATCGTTCTCATCCCGGCGGGAACGGAAAACCGCGCCGCGGGAGGGGAGCACCGGAGAGCCTTGACCTGCAGAGCTGGGGCGGGAGGACTCGAACCTCCAACTTCCCAAGGCGCGCACCCAACGCGCTCAGCCCGGACCCAAGCGACGCAAGAACTTAACCGATCTCGGGGAGGGCAAACAGGCGCCTCCCGAGCGGTAAACCGACCCCGAAACCGTCACGCAACCGTCACCGCCGGCCGCGCCATTGCAGGACCCGTGAACTCTCGTGCTAGGCACCCGGCGACTACTTCTGCGTGACGCAAGCAGGGTGATTCCGCGCGCGTCACTCGTCGAACAGATCTGCGTGGGTACCGGTGCGGACGAAGGTTATGATCGCGGAACCGCGGCTCGAGTTGCTCCTCGTTCGCCACGCGGCGCATCAGGGCGTCGAGCGTATCAAGGTCCTTGCCGCGGCGAGTTGCGCGCTTCCAGTCCTTTTTGAACGCACTGGTAGCGGGGAGTCTGGCGCAGGAGCTCTATTACGGCTGGCCCACAACTTTGACTGGCGTCGCGCTACTCGTCGTGGTGCCCGTGCCGAGCTGGCCTACGGAGTTGTCGCCCCAACAGTAGGTCATGCGCGTCGTCGCAATCCCGCAGGCGTGTAGTCCCCCGATGCTGACACTCAGCGTCGCGAAGGTCAGGCCGCTACCCGCTGGCACGGGCGCGGTCTCGAACCCGTACCCCCAGCAGTGCATGGTGCCGCCCGGCACGAGGCCGCACGTGTGATTCGTCGCGGTGCCGATCGAGGTGAACGTGAGTCCGCCGACGACTGCCACTGGCGCAAAGCGCTGGAGCGTCGTGCTGTCGCCCAGGTTACCGAAATCGTTGCGGCCCCAGCAATACGCGGCCCCGCCCGTCGTCAGACCGCAGCTGTATTCGGACCCGGCGCTTACTGCGGCAAAGGTGGCGCTGCTCGCCACCGCCGAGGGTGTCGAGACGCTGCCTGCGCTTCCGTTCCCGAGTTCGCCGTAGAAACCGAACCCCCAGCAGAACGCCGCGCCGCCCAACGTCACGCCACAGGTGTGGTAGTCGCCCACGCTCACCGCGACCCAACTGTACCCGCCCGCGACGGCCACGGGCACGGAGCTCGTCGTCGTCATCCCATTCCCGAGCTGGCCCCAGCTGTTTGCGCCCCAGCAATACAGGGCTTTGGTGCTCGTGAGCCCACAGGCGTGGACGGTCCCCGCGCTGACGGCCGTGAACGACGCGGTCGTGCCGACGACCGGCGCCGGTGCTTGTTGGCTGCTGGTACCGCCGTTGCCCAGCTGGCCAAGCGAGTCCAATCCCCAGCAATACAGGGCTTCGTTCGTCGCGAGCCCGCAGCTGAACCCCGAGCCGAGACTCAGCATCTGGAAGGCCAGCGTGCTGGCGACCGCCGCTGGCTTGGTGCTGCACCAGTACAACTGGCTAGTGCCACCGCACCCGTCGGGTCCGGTAGTCGGGCCCAAACCGAGCTCATAGTTCGAGTTGTTACCCCAACAGTAGGCCGTTCCGACGATGGTGATGCCACAGGTGTGGGCCGATCCCGTGCTGACGTCCGTGAACACGAGCCCGACGAGGGTCGACGCGCTCCCACTCTGCCCCTCGCTCGTGGCCGTAACGACGGCGTTGCCTGAGGCCACTGCCGTCACGAACGCCGTGGGTGAGGCCGTGGTCGGCACGGTCGCCACCCCCGGGGCGTTGCTCGTCCACGTCACGGCGCGCCCGAAGACCACGGTGCCGCTCGCGTCCTTCGTGATTGCCCGCAGTTGGACGCTATCCCCCACTGCGATGTTCACCGCCGCGGGCACGACGGTTACCGAGGCCACGGGAGATGTGCTCCCCGACGGTCCGCTCCCCCCGCCACATGCCACGGCCAGCAGGGCCGCGAGGCCGGTCGCGGTCTGACCCGATGGCCAACGGCTCTCAGCCCCGGCGCGCTCCGCGACAGTGGTCGGATGCGGGCGCCTTCGGCGCGACCCGCCGGCGTTTCCGCTACGCTCGACCGGCATTGCGTCGTCTCGATCCTTTGACGCGGCCAGCGTAGCACTGTCGTCGGCGCGGCCTCATCGAAGATCGACGAGCGAGAGTTGCGGGACGCTGTTGTTCGGGTCAACGGTGACGGCCACGAGCGTTTGCCCGTTGGGGAGCACGACCAGCTGTCCCGGCACGCCGGGCAGGAGCACCTGCTCGAGTACGGCTCCGTCGGGGATGCGCACCTTGATATAGCCCACGTTCGAAGCCAAGTAGGCGAGGGCGCCGCTGGGAGCAACGACCGTGGCGCCGCCGTTGTAGCCGGGCGAGGTGAGCACGGTGATCGGGTTGAGCGCCTGGTCGAACAACCGTGCCCCGATGAGGAAGACCTTCCCCGTCGAGTCGGCGGACACGGTCGGGAAGTACTGGCTCACGGTCCCTTGATGCACCGCAATCGCGTCGGTCGCGGAGACGTACACATCGCCTTCTTCCGGACAGCAGCTGTCGTCGATCAGCAACAAGATCCGCGACCGATCCACTGGCCGGGCGAACGGTACCGCCTCGGTAACGGCCCCGCCAAAGCCTGCGTCGGTGCGGCGTCGCTGACTCCCGTTTAGGAGATAGTACTCCCAGATCGAGCCGCCGTAGCCAGAGCCGCCAAACGTGAGCGAAACGAGAGCCGCGTCGTTTGCGGCGACGCGTAGATGGTCGAGACCTGGCGCGCCGGTGTTCAGCCGCACCGTATCGACCCGACCCGTCACGAGATTGACGATGGCGAGCAACTGGGTGCTCTTCAACGCCACGACCAGCGAGTCGCCGCCGACGCTGAGATCAAGGCCGGACGGACTGCCGAACAGGGCGATCGGCGTCTGCAGGGTCATGGTGGTGGTCGATAGCACGGCGACTTGTTGGCTCTGGGGCTGCGAGAGGTAGAGCACACTACGCTTGGAGTCGAACGCGATATCGTAGGGAGCCGCCAACGGGATGTTGCGCGTGGGTCGCCGGACAGCGTTCACTACCGCGAGACTGCCGAGCGAGGTCTGGGCTCCGTTCCCCGATGAGTCACGGGCGAAGGCCGTGACGGTGGACGTCCCGACCCAGCCCATCGGGACGACGAGCGCGAAGGTGTCGTTCACCGTGACGGCGGCGCCGGCGACAGAGTCCGAACGGCTCGCCGGAGCGCCCATCCGGTATCCCACCCACACCACCTTGTCTTGGTCGGTGGCGGCGACCGCCACCCGGATCGTGTCGCCCGGCACGAAGGTCGAGCCTCCGCCGGAGCCCGTGAGCGTGCCACTCAGGGTGGGCGGGCTTACGTCGAGGACGGTCGCTGGCGCCTGCGCGTGGCCGACAACACTGCCACCGCGCGCCGTGGCTGTGAAGTCGACGCGCCCAGGCGCGGTTTGCGACGGCACCACGTAGTTTCTCGTGACGGACTGCGAGCCGGCGCCCTCGACGGCCACCGACTCGGCCACACTGAATACGCCGGTCGCCTGAATAGTGATCCGTTGGATACTGACGTTGCCTGAGGGGACGGCCGCGGCAGTGACGGTCACGACGCCGCCAGCTGGGACGCTCGGGGGGTTAACCGTTAGCGTGACCGTGATCGTGTCTGCGGGGCCAGTGTTGCTAGTACAGCGCAGCAACCCCAATCCGAGGGCGCCCACAGCCACAACCACAGCGCGGACGGCGATCAGGCTTCGTGTCGACACCCGCCCCACCGCGACCTCCGAAAGGCACCGAGGGGATGGATCGAGCAACAGTCCGCTGACCATCTGCGCACCAAGCGTGCCGTTGGTTCGGCGCTTCGTCGCCGCGGTGTATAACACTGCATGATGCGTCGGCGCGACACCATCGACGCGGTTTGGTTGCGCTTTCTCAGGAGCACGGTGGCCGTCTCTTTTCCATCCAGTGCCGATTGACCCGATTGGTGGGCGAGATCACCGTCCGCGTGGCGCCAAGCGTTAGGGAACACGAACAGACCTCGGAATGGCGCGTCGCTACTTGCGGCCACGAGACCCGCGCCTCGAAGAGGCCGCGAGCGCTGTCGATCGACTGTTGGGGGAGATCGGCGACCGAAACCGTCACGCAACCGTCACGGACTCTTGCGAGCCCTGGGAGGCAGATTCAGAACCGTCGGACCAACTTGAACTTATCGAACTGGGGCGGGAGGACTCGAACCTCCAACTTCCCGGTTAACAGCCGGGCGGTCTGCCAATTGACCTACACCCCAATGGAGGGGCTCGGGGCTCGGGACTCGGGTCTAGGCCCCACTGCCTAGCCCTGAGTCCCGAACCCCGAATCCCTAGCCCCTAAACACAACCACGCCCCCGGGACCACTCGGTGCCGGGGGCGCGTTCACGGGATCAGCCGAGACGCTACGCCCCCACAGCCCCCGGATTCGGGTTCCCGTTGCAATTCGAGTTGGACAGGGCGCGCGTCGTCACAGGCCCCTACGGTATCATAAGGCGGGGTCAGGAGCAAGCCCCTGACCCCAGGCGCCTGACCCCTGGTCCCTAGTACTTCATCCCGCTCTTCTCGGCGAACGCCTTCAGCGCCGTTTCCTGCTCGGCAGTCAAGTGCTCGGGAATCTCGACGTGGATCTCGATGTACTGATCGCCTCGCCGTCCGTTGCGCTCGATGCCCTGACCCGGGATGCGGAACCGCTGGCCGTGTGGAGTGCCGGGCGGGACCTTGAGCACGACGCGCTTGCCGTCGAGCGTCCGCACCTTGATCTTCGAGCCGAGCAACGCCTGGGCGAGGTTGATCGGCACGACGCCGATGACGTCGAGCCCATCGCGCCGGAAGAAGCGGTCGGACTCGACCTGGATCGCGACCACGACGTCGCCCCGTCCCTTGGCCCCCTGCCCCTTGAGGCGCAGCCGCGTGCCGTCTTCCGTGCCGGCCGGGATGGTGATCGCCAGCCGCTTCTCGACACGCACCTCGCCCGACCCGTGGCACGTGGGACACGGCTGCGCCGGCACGCGCCCGCGGCCCCGGCACACGGGGCAGGGCCGCGTGACGGCGAACCCGCCCTGGCCGAAGGAGATGGTGCCCCGTCCCTTGCATTCGGGGCATGTCGAGAACGTGGTGCCCGGTGCGCCGCCTGACCCGCTGCACGTCGGGCAGACCTCCGGGAGCGTGAGCGTGATGGGCACACGGCCGCCGAGCGCGGCGACGCGGAACGGGATCGACACCGCGGTCTCGATCTCGTCCTCGCCCTCCGCAGGGGGGCCGCCGCCGCGGCGCCCGAAAATCGACGAGAACAGATCGCCCAGCCCGCCGAACGAGCCCAGATCCGAAAGATCGAATTCGGCACCGGATCCCCCCCCCGCCGTGCCGCGCCCACCGCCCGTCCCCGCTCCCGCGAACGCCCCGTAGCGGCGCAGCTGGTCGTACTTCTTCCGCTTCTCGGGATCGCTCAGCACGTCGTGCGCTTCGTTGATCTCCTTGAAGCGCTCCGCCGCCTGCGGCTTGTTGGGGTTGCGGTCGGGATGGTACTGCTTGGCGAGCCGGCGAAATGCCTTCTTGATCTCGTCCGTGGTCGCCGTCTCCGGGACACCGAGGATCTGATAGTAGTCCTGCTGGCCGGCCATCTACGATCCGTCTCCCGTCCGCCCTTGCCACTGCAACACCACCACGCGCGCCGGCCGGATCAGGGCACCGCGCATCTGATATCCCGGCTGCAGCACGGCCCCCACGGTGTGATCCTTGGCGGGATGGTCCGCAGGCCCCGTCGTGACCGCCTCGTGCAGGTTGGGATCGAACGGCACGCCGCTCTGATCCACCCGCGTCACCCCGGCGGCTTCCAGCTCTTTCCACAGCTTGCGCTCCACCAGGTCCACGCCGTCGTGAATCGTCTTGGCGTCGGTCTGCGCAGGGTCGACGTGCGCGAAGCGCGCCAGATCGTCGAGCGCATCCACCAGACGCAGCACGAGATCGGCCTGTGCCTTCTCCCAGGCCTCGGTACGCTCCTTGAGCGCGCGCTTGCGAAAATTGTCGTACTCGGCGGCGAGCCGGAGATACTTGTCCTTCAGATCCGCGACCTCGCGCTCCAGTCGGGCCACCGCTTCCTCCGGTGGCTCGAGTAACGCGCCCCCCCCGCCCCCCCCGGACCCCTGGGGCGGTGCGGCAGCATCCGCCCCGGCCGACTGTGGCTGTTTGTCTTTATCGTCCATGGTGTTGCGTTTCTTTAGCAAGCGATGTGCCGTCTCAAGTCCGCCGTTTTGGCACCAGATACACACTGACCCCGGGCGCAAGCCCGGGGTTCACGGTCTAACAGAGGGGGGCCCCCTACTATCTAGAGCCGCCCCGCCAGAAACGCTACCAGGTCGCCGAACACTTGGTCGCGCTGCGGGTCGTGCAGCACCTCGTGGTACATCTCCGGGTACCAGCGGACCCGCACGCTGCCCTTCAGGCCGTCGGCGAACGCGCGCGCCTGGTGGGCGTCTACGACGCGGTCCTCGCCCGCCAGCAGAAACAGCAGCGGCGATTCGATGCGATAGCCGTCCGCCACTACGGCCCGCTGAGCCCATTGGATCTCGCGCCACGCGCCCGGCGTCATCACGCTGTGCACGGCTGCGTCCTCGGCGTACGCCTGATTCACGGCCGGATCCCGGCTCAGCGTGTCGGGATCGAGTCGCGCGGGAATCGGCAGGGTCGGCCACAGGTCCGCGAGGATGCGGCCGCCGATGAGCTTCCACGCCGGGGGCCGAAACGCGAGCCCCAGCCAGGGCCCGGCGATCACCGCACCGGCGATCGGGTCGCTCGGCTGCGTCTCGAGGTAGCGCAGGGCCACGAGCCCCCCGAACGAGAGCCCGAGCAACACCTGCGGGCGCTCGGTGCGAATGCGCACCACGCGCCGGAACGCCTGCAGGTCGCCGAGCAGCTGGCTGAAGCGCGACAGATGTCCGGGCCGCCCGCCCGAGCGGCCGTGGCCCCGCAGGTCGAGCAGATAGGCCGAGTACCCCGCGGCGCACAGCCGCTCGCCGGTCTCGCGCCAGCGCCCCGCGTGGTCGAACCAGCCGTGCAGCGCCAGGACGGCGGCGCGCGGCGCGGTGGCCTCGTAGGCGTCGTAGACCAGCTGGGTGCCGTCGGGCGCGGTGAGCGTGAGCATCAGGACTCGGCCAACAGGCGCCGCAGCAAATCGAGCCCCGCCTGCGCGGCACGGCGCCGGATTTCGTCGCGGTCGCCGGGGAACACGCGCTTCACGGCGCGCGTGGCGGTGTGGACACGAGCGGCGAGCCATACGGTGCCGACGGGCTTTTCCGGCGTGCCCCCACCCGGTCCGGCGATGCCCGTGACGGCGATGGTGCAATCCGCCGAGAAGAGGCGCTGCGCGCCCTCGGCCATCGCGCGCACCGTCTCTTCGGACACGGCGCCGTGCGCCTCGAGCGTCTCGATAGGCACCTTCAGCGCCGCCGTCTTGACGACGTCGGCGTACGCCACAACGCCACCGATGAATGTATCCGACGCGCCGGGGATGTTCGTGACGCGCTCCGCGATCATGCCGCCGGTGCACGACTCGGCCACGCCCAGCCGGTGTCGCCCGCGGCGTAGCGCGTCGAGCACGACGGCGGCGAGATCGGCGTCGTCCTCGCCGTAGCCGTGCTCGCCCACCGACGCCCGGAGCCGCTCGACGACACTGGCGAGGCGCGTCTCTGCATCACGCTGCTCGAGCGTCCAGGCGGTGACGCGCAGGTCGACGCCGTCCACCGAGGGCAGGTAGGCGAGCGTGAGCGGCGCGATCTCCGGCTCGATCGGCCCGACGCGCTCGGCCAGCGACGACTCGGGCGTCCCCGTGGTGCGCACGGTGCGGGACAGCACCACGCGCCGCTCTCCCCCCTGACGGGCCACGAGGCGCGGCAGCACTTCCTCGACCAGCAGGCCGCGCATCTCGCGCGGCACGCCGGGAAGCAGCACCACGACCCGGCCACGCGCGTCTTCCACCCACAGTCCCGGGGCGGTGCCCCTCGGGTTGGGGAGGACCGTGGCGCCTTCCGGCACCTCCGCCTGCGTGCGGTTGAGCGCCGGCATGGGGCGTCCCAGCTTGTGGAAGCGCGCCTCGAGACCCGCGAGCAGGCGCTCGTCGAGCACGAGCGGCTTGGCGAAGAGGTCCGCGACGACCGTCTTGGTCATGTCGTCCCGTGTGGGTCCGAGGCCGCCCGTGGTGATGACGAATCCGGTGCGGTCCAGGGCTTCGGCCACGCCGGCGCGGATCGCCTCGGGGCGGTCGGCGACGGTGGTGCGGCGCGTGATCTCCGCGCCCGCGGCGGCGAGGGCCCGGCCCAGCTCGGCGGCGTTCGTGTCCACGGTAAGCCCGAGCAGCAGCTCGGTGCCGATGGTGAGGACTTCGAGGTTCACCCGCCGCCCTTCAGGACGGCGCGATAGCGATACAGGTACACGATGAGAGAGTACACGGTGAGGAGAATGGCGCCGGCCAACGTCACGGCGACGAACCACCCGTGAAACTTGTTCCACGTCTCCTCGAGCCGGCCCGTCCACCCGTGGCGCAGCAGCGCGTCGCGCCAGGCGAACCACGCGATCGTCGCCCCGATGAAGACGTTCTGCACGACGGCCTTCAGCTTCCCCGGGCCGGCCGCCGGAATCACCACGCCGCGCCGCTTCGCGAAGAATCGAAAGGCGGTGATGAGGATCTCGCGTCCCACCAGGAGCAGCGCCACCCATACCGGCAAACTGCCCCACCAGGGAATCCCGTAGAGGATCGTCGGGTGGCGCGTGAGCCAGAAGATGGGGATCAGCATGGCGAAGAGCAGCAGCTTGTCCGCGACGGGATCGAGCAGCTGGCCGAGCTCGCTCACCTGGTTGCGCCGGCGCGCGAGGTAGCCGTCCACGACGTCCGAGGCTCCGGCCGCGAGGAAGATCAGGAACGCGATGACTTTGGGCCAGTACCCCTCGATGAAGGGGAGCAGCGCGATGACCGGCGTGAGGCAGATGCGCGCGAGGGTGAGGATGTTGGGCAGGGTCCACCGCATGGGCGCACGCTAGCTGAGCGTCTTCAACACTGTCTTGCTCACCGTCTTCAAGGTGTCGAACACGCCGTCGCCGCGGACCGCCACCGCCTCGATATAGGGCGCGCGGCCGATCCACTGGTTGTCCACCTTCTCCACCAGATTCTCGCCCGGATGGATCGGATCGGGCGTGATTTTCTGCTGCCCGCCGTCCTCAATGGACCAGCCCGGGTTGAGGGAGCCCTGCAGGTCCCTGATCGGCGCCGCATTCGGCAGGTCCCGCTTGTTGTACTGGATGATGAACGGGATCTTCGTCAGGTCGTAGCCGTACTCGGACATGTTGTCGTACAGGTTCTGCATCGACTCGACGTTCGCCTCCATGCGCTCGATCTGGCTGTCCGCCACGAACACGATCCCGTCCACGCCCTTGAGGATGAGCTTCCGGCTGGCGTTGTAGTACACCTGTCCCGGCACGGTATAGAGGTGGAAGCGCGTCTTGAAACCGCGGATGGTGCCCAAGTCCACGGGCAGGAAGTCGAAGAACAGGGTGCGCTCCGTCTCGGTGGCAAGCGAGATCATCTTGCCGCGCGTGTTGGGCGACACCTTGCCGTAGATGTGCTCGAGATTCGTGGTCTTGCCACCCAATCCGGGGCCGTAATACACGAGCTTGCAGTTGATCTCGCGGGACGCGTAGTTGATCATCGACATGGGGCGCGCGTCCTCTCAGCCGAAGAGTTTGTCAATTTCGTCTTCCGCCCCTTCGAGCAGGCCCTTCTCGGGCGCCGCCGGCCCGGCGCCGACGCGCTTGAACATGGCCTCGAACACGCGGTTCAGGTGCTCCACCGCCCCCTTCCCCTTCAGCTTCACGAGGCCGAGCGTGGTGCGCTGATCGAACAGCACCACGAGGATGACCCGTTTCGCCACGTCGGCCAGGAACATGGACTCCTTCTCGCCCTGATGCACGAGGGAGGCGAACTCGTGCTCCCCGATCATTTTGGCGAGCTGGTCGTTGGCGCTGAAGTCGGCGGCGGTGAGGGATGCGAAGGCGGCGGAGTCGAACTGGGGCGGCTCGCCCACGGTCGCCACCAGCTGACCGGTGCGATCCACGAGCAGCGCGCAACGGGCGTTCGCGTCGCGCAGGAACGTCTGGAGGTGCTGCTGGATCTGCTTGAAGTCGCTCTCCGAGAACGACCAGCTCGCGGCACCAGCCATCACCCGGCCTCGGTTGTGTCGGACTCGGTCATGTCCCGCCGTGCGAGCAACGCCTGCGCGATCGTCACGCCGTCGGCGTACTCGAGGTCGCCTCCCACCGGGATGCCGCGCGCGATGCGGGTCACCCGCACGCCCGTCGGCTTGAGCAGCTGCTGCAGGTAGGTCGCGGTGACCTCCCCTTCCATGGAGGGGTTGGTTGCGATGATGACCTCTGCCACGCCGGCGGCTCCCCCGTTGGTCACGCGCGCCAGCAAGCGGTCGAACGCCAACGCCTCGGGGCCGATGCCCTCGAGCGGCGACAGCCGCCCGCCCAACACGTGATACCGGCCGCGGAAGCGTCCGGCCCGCTCGATCGCCGTGACATCCGACGCCTCCTCCACCACGCACAACACGCTGGCGTCGCGCCGCGGGTCGCGGCAGATGCTGCACGGGTCCTCGTCCGTGAGCGTGCCGCACACGCCGCAGGTCGTCACGCGCTCGCGCACGGTGCGGATCGCGTCCGCAAGGCGCGCGGCGCTGTCCGCCGGCTGCTTCAGCAGGTAAAACGTGAGCCGCTGCGCCGTCTTCCGTCCGATCCCGGGGAGCTTGGCCAGCTCCGTCACGAGATCATCGATGGCCGACACGGCGCGCTAAAGGGGCGGCTGCAGCGGAAGCGGGAACGGCAGGCCCGAGGCGAGCTTTTTCACCTCCGCCTGGTACAGCTCGGCGGCGCGCTGCTGCGCCTGCGACACCGCGGCGAGCACGAGGTCCTCGAGCATCTCCACGTCCCCCTGGGCGATGGCCTGGGGGTCGATCTTGATCGCGCGGATCTGCCCGCGCCCATCGGCGGTGGCTGCGACGATGCCGCCGCCCGCCGTGCAGGTCACCGTCTGTTGGGCCAGCTGGGACTGGATCTCGGACAACCGGAACTGCATCTGCTGCCCCAGCTGCAGCAGGCTAGATAAATCCGCCATACGTCGAAAGTTACCCCTCGCCCAAACGGGTGGCAAGCTACTCGAGCAACTCCAAATCTAAGGCGTCCACGGCCGCATCGAGGCCCGGGTCGCGCGCGCGCAGGGCCTCCAGCCGCTCCGCCCGCACGCCCTGTTCCGTCAGACGGCCGGGCCGCGGAACGGACCGCTCCCCGCTCCCCGCTCCCTCGAGCTTGATGCGCACCGGCTCGGTCACGTAACGACCGACTAGCTGCGCCAGCGCCTCCCGCTGGCGCTCCAGTCCATCGGCGTGTACCGGGTCGGGCGCCCGCACCGCGACGGTCGTGCCGTCGATCGCGGTGGGCTCGACCGCAGGCAACAACGCGCCGAGCATCGGTCTTTCGCGCCGCGCGTCTTCGACGATGCGAGGCCAGAGGGAGCGGAGGCGGTCGAGGCTCAAGGGCCCCTTCTCCGGTGGAACGGCCGGGGAATGGGGAATGGGGAAAGGTGCAGGCGGCCTCGGATCCCGAAGCAGCGGCGCAGGATCACCTTTCCCCTTTCCCGTATCCCCTTTCCCCGCTCCCAACGCTTCGATCACCGCCTGCAACTCGACCGTCCGCGCCATCATCGCCCACCGGAGCAGCAGCAGCTCCACCCCGAGCCGGGCGTTGCCGCTGGCGCGGAGCTGGGGCTCGAGCTCGGTGAGGACCGCGAGCAGACGCACCACGTCGGGAGGGGGCAGCGGGGAGCGGTACCGCTCGATCAAGGCCTGCATCGCCTCCGTGAATCCCTCGGGCTTGCCTCCGAGATTCGCCATCAGCACGGCGCGCAGGACTTCCCCGGCACCGGTCACGAACTCGCCCAGATCCGCGCCGCCATTCACCAGTCGCTCGACCAGGGGAAACACTCCGGCCGAATCGCGCTCGGCGACCACGCGCAACAGCTCGCCATAGACGTCGTCCGGGATCAGACCGAGCACGTCGCGCACGCGGTCGGCGGTCACAGGCCCGGAGCCGAACGACACGACCTGATCGAGAATCGACAGCCCGTCGCGCATTCCACCGTCCGCGCTCTTGGCGATCAGGCGCAGGGCGTCGTCGGCGGCCTCGAGTCGTTCCGCCGCCACGACCTGGCGCAGGCGCTCGACGATGGCACCGGGACCGATGCGCCGAAAGTCGAAGCGCTGCAGCCGGGACAGGATCGGGGCGGCGCTCTGCGCGATCTTCTGCGGCTCCGTGGTGGCGAACACGAATACGACCCCCGACGGCGGCTCTTCGAGGATCTTGAGGAGCGCGTTCCACGCCTCGCGCGTGAGCATGTGGGCCTCGTCCACGATGTAGACCTTGTGCCGGCCCTCGGCCGAGGCGGCGTACATGGCGCGCTCCCGCAGGTCGCGTGCGTCGTCCACCCCGCGATTCGACGCCGCGTCGAGCTCCACGACATCCAGGTTGGCGGCACCGGTCCAGATGCGCGTGCACGAGTCGCACTCACCGCACGGCTCGCCCGCTACTCCGCTCGACTGCCGCCGCTCGCAATTCAGCGCCATCGCGAGGATGCGGGCCGCCGTGGTCTTCCCCACCCCCCGGGGGCCCGCGAACAGGTATCCGTGAGCAACGCGACCGCCCGCCACGGCGCCGCGCAGCGCGGCGGCTACGTGATCCTGGACGATCAGATCCGAGAACTGCTTGGGGCGGTATTTACGAGCGAGCGCAATCATAAAAGCAATCTAACAGAATGCGAAATGCGGAATTCGGAATGCGGAATGTAAGGAGTGATTTCGTTCGCGTCTCCATTCCGCATTCCGCATTTGACATTCCGCATTGGAAAGGAATGCCCCAGGCTCCCCGCAGCGACACCCGACGTCGTTTAGCGCTGCTCCCTGCGGGGGCCTGACGCGATTCACGACCGGATGGCCTGCGGACCTGGGGCACCGGGAAAGCTAGTGGGACAGGGAACGGGAGAACAGGGACGTCCTCCCGCCTACGGACAGTTGGTCACTCCCGGGAGCGCGGCCCGCGCCACCGTGACGCTCACATCCTCACGCTGGCGCGACGCGACGACGACGAGGCTGGTGGAGCCCTCGTCCCCCGGGGCGATGCGCACGAGGCCGCCGCCGGCGCCGGTGCCGACGAATGTCACCTGCACCACGCTGCGGTCGCCCGTCGCCGCCTGCAGGCCCGTCACGACCGCGTCGTTGCCGAAAGCATCCTGGGCCGTCACGCGCAGCACGGCGGCGCCGCCCGGCGCAAGCGAGATGCGGCGCTCGACCCGCGCCTCCCCGCAGCGCAGCGTGAGCTGCGCCGCGAGACCCGGCTCCGCGTACAGCGTCGCCTGCCGCTCGATCGTGCCCGCCTGCGCCCGCACCTCCACCGGGCCGACCCGCGGGCCCAACGTCACGTCGACGCGGACGCGCCCGCTCGTGTCGGTCACGACCCGCGGCGCCCCCAGCCGTCCGTTCGTCACCGACAGTGCGACCTCGTACGCCGGGACGGGGAGGCCGGCCGAGTCGCGCAGCTCGAACAGGAGCGGCAGCGGCGGGTGCGTGCCTGCCGCCGCGTGCTGGCCCACGCCCAGCACGAACCCGCTCCGCACACCCGACAGCGGGGGTCGGCGCGGCGGCGCTGGTGCCTCGCTGGGGCGCGGCGCGGCGGCGCGGTGCACGCACCCGTCGATCTCGCGCAGGACGGCCGGATCCGCACCGAGGGCCACGAAATCGGCGCGATCTCTGCCGGTCGGCGTGAAGCGGAGACAGGTGCGACGGATCAGCGCGGCGAGCTCGTCCGGCGTGAGCGTGAGCCCCGAGAGCAGCCGAACCAGATCGGTCTTCCGCAGCGGCTCACCACCCAACCCCTGCGGATACGCCGGCGGTGCCCAGAGCAGCAGGAACGGGAGGAGGAGCCGGGCGGCGCGCGCGCCTGCCACGACTACGGCCGGGCGCATCCCGACTGCTCGAACCTCCGCTCCACCGAATCGACGCCGGCGTACAACGCCTGATCGCGTCCCGCGCGCGCGCCATCGAGCACCCCGGCACTGCGGCGGGCGGTGTTGTACGCAATCCAGCGGCTCTCCACGAGCTCGAGACCGCGCGCGAGCCCGGGGCACGCCAGCTGCCTCCGGTCGAACTGCCGGGCCCGGTCCGTGAAATTGCGCACCACCTGCGTCAGCGAGTCGCCGGCCTGATCGAGCTTCGCGCGCGCCGGAGGCGGTCGCGGCGGGGGCGCCGGGGCCGCAGCGGTCGCGGGCGTCCCGGACGGTGCCGGTCGCGACGCCGCAGGCGGTGGTACGACTGGCGGGGGCTTGGGTGTCGGCCGCGCGGGGGCGGGAGCGCGGCGCCGCAGACTGGCGACCAGGCCGGCCACCTTGCCGCCCAGCGCGGAGACCTTGGCGCCGATCGTAGACCCCACCCCGGTGATGGTCGACCACTTGGGCAGCGGCAGCTCCGGCTGGAACCACCAATACGCACCGGCAGCGAGGCCGCCCAGCACGAGCACCAGCAGCGTGCGCGTCAGTGCCCGCGGCAGCGTGCGCCGGCGGCGTCGCGCCCGCGGCGCCGCCGGTGCCTCGGGGTCAGCGCCGTCGTCCGCCACGTCGCGATCTTCGAACTCGTCCGGCCAGAACACCCCCTCGTCACCAGCCGGCGCGGCGGGGGCCTCCGCGGGCTCATGCTCCGGCTCCGGCTCCGGCTCCGGCTCGGGCGCCGCTCGCGGCCGCACCGCCGCTCGTGGCGGGGGCGGTGCTGGAGGTGGAGGAGGCGGCGGCGGAGGCGGGGCTGCGTGCCGGGGCGGCGGAGAC
>Ga0070706_100002754_pt1 | contig 17588 bp, 16 predicted proteins | sample KBSK5501metaG_FD_65476 | JGI IMG/M metagenome (GOLD analysis project Ga0070706, IMG submission 65476) | Corn, switchgrass and miscanthus rhizosphere microbial communities from Kellogg Biological Station, Michigan, USA - KBS K5-50-1 metaG | ecosystem: Host-associated > Plants > Roots >... | reverse complement strand
CGCGATCCCGGCCAGCCCCAGCACCACCTCCGCGGCGGCGATGGTCCAGTACACGGCCCGCGCGCTCGCGCCGAGGAGCGCGGAATTACCGGCCGCCGGGAACGCGCCCCCGGCGCGCAGCCCCACCGCGGCGATGGCGACAAGCAGCAGCACGGCCGCCGCCCGGCGCGCGTCCGCACCGCCGCGCTCCCCCTTTCCCGGCATGGCACCTCCAGGCCCTCGGCCAGGAACGCCCGCCACCGGTCCTGACCTGGCGGCGGGCCAGCCCGCCGGGGCGCCGCCGCCTGCGCCCAGTTTGCCAGCCGGCCCGTCCGCTGCCCACCGCCAGAAACGGCTCTGTCGCCGTATCGACGCTGCGGGGTAACATCAACGGACAACCCACACGGGAGCTCGGGCTAACCGGGCTGAGAGGGTGGCTGGCCGTACGGCCCGCGCCACCGACCGTCTGAACCTGACCGGGTAATGCCGGCGTAGGAAGGCAGTCGTGACGTCCACATCCATATCGACGTCCGGGGCGTTCGTCACCGTCCCCGGAGACCGGCGCTCGGAGGTGGCACGCACCCTCGCCGAACCGGTCCCGCAGGCGCTCAGCGTGCTCGACCAGCTCGGGCTGTGGGGAAACCTCGGGGTGAGCCTGCTCGGCTTCACCGGCGCGATCTTCGTGCTGCAGCCGGGCGGCACGGGCGCGCCGGAGCTGTCGCTCGCCGCGGCGCTGACCGCCATCGTGCTGGGCACCGTCCTCGGCACCCTGCCGGTCGCGCTGGCCGGGCTGCCCGGAACCCGCACCGGGGCGCCGGCCATGGTGCTGCTCCGCGGCCTGTTCGGGGCCCGGCTCTCCTACCTGCCCACGCTGCTCAACATCCTGCAGTGCCTCGGCTGGGGAATCTTCGAACTGGTCACGATCGCGACCGCGGCGCACACCGTGGCGCCGGCGCTGCCCCGGTGGGCGTACATCCTGTTCGCCGGCGTGGCCACCGCGCTGCTCACGATCCGGCCGCTGGGCGCGATCCGTATCCTGCGCCGTTACGTGACCACCGCGGTGGTGATCGTGCTGGCGTACCTGTTCATCCAGCTCATCCGGCATCCGCTGCCCGCGTTCTCCCACGGCACCTGGGGATCGGGGTTCTGGGTGGCCACCGACACGGTGGTCGCGGCCGCGATATCGTTCGCGCCACTGGCCGCGGACTACACCCGGCACTCGCGCAGCCAGGCGGCGGCGTTCAACGGCGCGTTCTTCGGCTACGGCGCCACACAGACCCTGTGTTACGTCATCGGCCTGCTCGCGCTGGTGACCGTCGCCCACGGAAACGCCGGCGACATCTACGGCGCGTTCATCGCGCTGCCGGCCGGGGCGATCGGGTTCGGCATCCTGGCGCTGCGCGAACTCGACCAGTCCTTCGCCAACGTGTACTCGACCGCCGCCTCGACGCAGAACCTGCGGCCGTTGTGGGACCGCCGGGTGCTGGCCATCGCCATCTCCGCCGCGACCACGGCCGGAGCGCTGTTCCTCAACATCAGCGACTACGAGAACTTCCTGATCCTGCTGGGCTCGGTGTTCGTGCCGATGTCCGCCGTCCTTATCGTGGACTTCTTCGTCTTCGCCAGGGGCCACTGGGACCTGTCCGCGCGGGCCCGCACCCGCTGGCTGGTGCTGCTGCCGTGGGCCGCGGGTTTCGTCACCTACCAGCTCATCAACCCCGGCTACGTCTCCTGGTGGGTGTCGGCGTGGACGCACGTCGCCCGGGCGATCGGGTTCACCCCCGCGACCTGGATGTCCGCGTCGATCTTGTCGTTCGCGGTCGCCGCGGCGGTCGCCCTGGCCGTCGGCGGGCTCACCCCCGCCGCCCGCGGGCGTGGCGCCGGCGCGGGCCGGCGCCGGCGGCCTGAGCGCCGATGACCGGACCGCCCGGGGACGCGCGCGGCGCGGGGTTCCTCGCGCACGGCATGGGCAGGACGCTGGTCGAGCCCGACTGGCCCCCGCTGTCCGGCGACGAGGTGACCGCGGTGCTGGCCCGCTACGGGCGGCCGGGCGGCGACGCCGTGGTGCTGTGGCACAGCCCACGGCCGATGTCGGCCGCGGCGCTGGTCCGCCGCGCCGGCACGGACCTGTTCGTCAAGCGGCACCACGCGCTCGTCCGCACCGCCGGGCAGTTGAGCGCCGAGCATGCCCTGGCCAGCCACCTGCGCACCCTCGGGGTGGCCGTGCCCGCGGTGCTACGGCTGCCGGACGGCGGCACCACGGTGACATCCGGCGACTACCGCTACGAGGTGCACGAACGCGCCGCGGGGGTCGACCTGTACCGGGACGTAATGTCGTGGGAGCCGTTCACCAGCCCCCGGCACGCCCGGGCCGCGGGAGCCGCGCTGGCCCGGTTCCACCGGGCGAGCGCGAGCTTCGGCCGCCCCCCCCGGCCGCCCGCGGTGCTGATCAGCTCCTGCGCGGTCATCGCGGCACCCGATCCGCTGGCGGAGGTGGCCCGGCTGGCCGCGCGCCGCCCCGGGCTGGCCCGGTACCTGGACGAGCGGCCCTGGCGTGCCGACCTCACCCGGTACCACCTGCCCGCGATCGGCGCGCTGGCCCCGCTGCTGCCCGGCCTCGGGCGGCTGTGGGGGCACGGTGACTGGCACCCGTCCAACCTCACCTGGACCTCGGCCGGCCCCGGCGCGGGCGTCGCCGCGGTGATCGACCTCGGGCTGGCCAACCGCACGTTCGCGGCGCACGATCTGGCCGTCGCGATCGAGCGCAGCGCCGTGTCCTGGCTCGACCTGGCCGAGACCGGGCGGGCGGGTGCCGACATCCCCGCCGTGGACGCGCTCCTCGACGGCTACCAGTCGGTCCGCAGGCTCAGCCGGGCGGAGCGTGACGCGCTGCCGCTCCTGCTCCCCGTTGCCCACCTCGAGTACGCGCTGTCGGAAGTCGAGTACTTCGCTCATGTGGTGCGGTCACGGGCGAACGCCGACCTCGCGTATGACGGCTACCTGGTCGGGCACGCTCGCTGGTTCGCCGGGCTAGAAGGCTCGGCGCTGCTCACCCACCTGAGGCGACGGGCGGACCGGCGGCCAGGCGCTCCCTGACCACCGCCATCGGGTCCGTGGTGCCCTCCGGCATCACCCAGCGGTTCTCTATCCACCAGGTGCACCCGGCCTCCGCCCACGGCGTGACGCGCGCCGAGGCCGCGCCCGGGTCGTCCGCCGGGGTCCCGCCCTCGGCCACCACGTCCAGGCCCGGCCCGCCGCCGTGCGCGGTCAGCCACTCCCGCACGGCCCGGGCATCGTCCGGCGCGGCGTCCCGGCCGCCCAGGTCGTACTGCGGGATGATCCCGTCGCAGCGCAGCACCCGCCGCATCGACTTCGGCCGCGGCCACACGCCGACCACCCAGATCGGGATGCGCCCGGAGACCGGCCGTACCGCCCCGACGAGGTCGTCGCCGTCGCACTCGACGTCGTAGCAGGCCCCGTGGTAACTCAGTCCCCCGGCCCACAGCGTCCTGACGAGGTCGATTCCCTCGTCGAGTCGTTCGGCGCGAAGGCGCTTGTCCGTCTCCTCGCCGGCGTCGGGCAGGCCTGTACCGAGGGCGCCGACGCCCACAGCCAGAATTGCCCGCCCGCCGGAGAGCTGGTCCACCGTCGCGACCTGGCTGGCCACCTTCCACGGCCGGCGCCACGGCAGCGGGGTGAGCAGGGTGCCCAGGCGGATCCGCTCGGTGCGGGCGGCCATCGCGGCCAGTAGGCTCCACGCGTCCACGCCGTAGGCCACCTCCGGGACGAATATCCCGTCCCACCCGGACCGCTCGGCGAGGGCCGCCTGCTCCAGCTGGGCGGTGGCCGATCCGCCGGGCAGCACGAAACCAGTCAGCACGGTTTGGTCCTACCACGCGGCTGCGACGGTGGCGACGGCCGCCCGGAGGTTAGGGTCAGCCATGATCCGCTCTCACCTGTCCACCAGGGACTCGCTGGTGGTGCTGCTCACGCTAACCACCGGCGCGGTGGACGTCACCTCGTTCCTCGCCCTCGGCAACGTCTTCAGCAGCGTGGTCACCGGCGACATGGTGCTGCTCGGCGCGGCGGCCGGTACCGGCAGGCCGGAGCTGGCGGTGCACAGCGGCGTTGCGCTGGCCGGGTACCTCGCCGGCGTGGTGGCGGGGGCCCCGCTGGCGGCCCGGCGCCATCATGCCACTGGCACGTGGCCGCCCAGCGTGACCGTCACCCTGGCGGTGGAACTGGTGATCCTGGGCGCGTTCAGCGCCGGCTGGGAACTGGCCGGCGCGCACCCGTCCGGAGGGGGCCAGCTCGCGCTGCTGGCGGTGCTCGCGGCGGCGATGGGCCTGCAGGCGGCCGCGGTGCGCCGCCTCGGCCAGATGTCAACCACCTACCTGACCAGCACCCTTACGGCCGTCATCGCCGGGCTGGTGACCGGCAGCAAGCCGGACGGGATGGCCCGCAGCCTGGGCGTCCTGGCGACCCTGATCATCGGCGCGATCGCCGCGAGCATCGTCTTGGCGGAGGCCCGCGCCTGGCTGCCGCTGGTGGTTCTGCTGCCGATCGGCCTGGTCATCGTGTCCTCGGTGGCCGGGTTCGGGTGGGTCAGGGACCACCTCACGCCCGGCCGCGGCGGGTGAGCCGCGGCGCAGCAGCAGCGTGATGCCCAGCGCCGCGGCGGGTGGCAGCGTGATCAGCGCGGGGAGCTGGTAGCGCCAGTTGAACTCGAACACGTCCGAGGACAGCAGCGCCGCGACGCCGGTGGCGAAGAACAGCAGGCAGGCGAGGGCGGCGGTGCGCTGCGCCGGGGCGGCCCGGCGGCGCAGCGCGGCCAGACTCCCGGCCAGCCCGGCGAGGGCGGCGAGCGCGAACAGCGGGCCCGGCGTGTAGCCGCCGCCCAGCTGGTAGCCGCGCAGGAAGTCCGCCAGCGGCCCGATCACCGCCGGGTTCCCGCCGCGGAAGTCCGCGCCGGTGCCGATCTGCTCCTGCACGCCCTCGTGGTTGAACGTGGCGAAGACGAACGCCCCGCGGCTGATGACGATGTACGGCGGGTACTGGGGATAGAACGCCTGGAACTGCCAGCGGGTGATCGAGGGGTCCCCGGTGCTTGTGGTGCGGCCCGGCGCGAACAGTTTGAGCGCGTCCTTGGCTATCGAGCCCAGCACGTTGAGCGGCTGCTGCTTCAGCACCCGGCGGTCGAAGTCGCTGGTCACCCGGCCGCACATGCTGGCCACGACGTGGTAGCTCGTGCTGCCGGGCGTGACCGGCACCGCCTTCGGGCAGAGCTGCCTGAGCGCCTGGTAATCGGCGCTGCCCAGGCCGGGGATCCAGGTGCCCCGGATCGGCGAGGCGGGGTTATGGTCCAGGCCGTCCGGGCCGAGCAGCAGCTTCTGTGTCGCGTCCGGGCAGAGCCGCCGCTCGTAGCCGGGCAGCCGCAGGGTGGCGCAGTTCGCGGCCTCCGCCATCCGGCCGTAGATCGAGCCGGACGCGTACGGGGCGAGCGAGAAGCTGCGCAGCTGCGGGTCGGCGTAGTTCCGGTAGCTGGCCGCGACGATCGGCAGCGCGAAGGCCAGGCACAGCAGCCCGGCCTGCCTGGCCCGCTGCCGCCAGCCGGGCGTCATGATCAGCAGGTACCCCCCGGCCGGCAGGATGAAGATCTCGCCGATCTGGCGGGCGGTCGCCGAGGCGCCCAGGGCCAGGCCCGCCACCACGGCCAGCCAGGGCGACGGCGTGGCGCGCCAGAGCAGGGCCACCACGCCGGCCACGATCAGCACCTCGAACATGACGTCGGGCATGACGTTCTGCTCGATCTGCAGCTGGTAGGCGTCCAGCAGGACCGGGGCGGTGGCCAGTGCCGACAGCCAGCGCGGCGCGCCGCGGCGCAGCAGCACCAGGTACACGGCGACGGCCATGCCGAGGCCCAGCAGGTGCTGGATCACCGCGATCATGTCCAGGTTGCCGAGCGCCAGCACCGGCTTGACCGCCAGCTGGTAGCCGGGCGGGTCGTCGCCGGGGTAGGCGTTCAGGAGGTACTTGGTCGAGTCGATGTACAGCAGCGCCGGGCGGTAGGCGATCTGGGTGAGGACCCGCAGCACCAGGCCGGCCGTCAGCAGCAGGGTGAACGGCCAGTGCCGGCGGGCCAGCGCCGGGGCGTGCCGGGCCGCGAACCGCAGCCGCGCCAGCGGCCCGCCTGGCTGGCCGCGCTGGCCGACAGCGGGCACGGCGTCACCCGCGGCGGTCATCGGCATTCGCATGAGCGTTATCCCGGCACGATGGAGGCTTTCGTCCGGGCGGCCCCTGCCTTCCCGCCGCGAACGCTGACACTGCGTCACGCTAGCCTGCTCAGGCTGGCCCACGGGAAGAAACTGCCCCCCGAACAGCTCCGAGTAAGCATAGCGAAACTGGAGGTAGCCGCGCGTCCCGGCCCGGCGCGTGGCGGCCCGCCCGGGTGGCCGGTGCGGCGGCCGGTACCAGGACGGGACGGTCATGCCATGGCCGGCCCCTGCCACCCTGGTCCAGGATATTCAGGCCGCAGCGCGGATCGGCCTGTCGGTGCCGCTTCCTAGCATGACGCCCATGACTTCGGCTGCGGGCCCCGGCTGGGACGCGCTGAGCTGGGCCGTCGTCCGGGCACGTGCGAGGGCGGCCACCATGGGGCTGCCCGCTGTTCCCGAGCCCGGTCCGGGGGTGTGCGCGTCCTGCCGCGGCCCGGCCCGGCGCGGTTACGCCCGCTGTTTCCACTGCCGCCTGCACGCGGAGACCGCGCCCGGGCTGCTCGCCGATGTGGTGGCGCCGGTGGCCTGCGCGCCGAAGGGCAGCCGCCTGGCCACCGACCTGTGGCTGTACAAGTCCGGCCGGGCCGGTTCGCGAGAGGCCGGGGCGGCCCTGCTCGCCATGCTGCTGGTGTTCCTGCACGACGAGGGGCCGCGGATCTGGCCCGGGCCCGGGCCGTTGCCGGACTGCGCCTGCGTGGTTCCCAGCCGGCGCGGGCGGCCGGGTGCGCACCCGCTCCAGGCGCTGGTGCGCGGCTGCCTGGCCCTCCCGTGGGTGACGCTGCTGGCCCGGCCCGGTGAGGACCTGTGGGCACGGATGCTCGACCCGGGGCGGTTCCGCGCTCAGCGCCCGCTCAATGGCGCGGCCGTGCTGCTCTTGGACGACACCTGGACCACCGGTGGCACGGCCCAGTCGGCTGCGGTGGCGCTGAAGCGCGCCGGGGCCCGGTCGGTGGCGGTGGTCGTGGCCGGCCGTCACCGGCCCGCGATCCCTGGCGCAGGCCGTGCGGAGCGCACGCGCCACCTGCCCGCCGGTCAATAGTCTGTACTGGTGAACCCGCCCAAGCCCGCCAAGCCCGAATCGCGGATCGCGCTGGTCCGCCGCGCGCGGCGCATTAACCGGGAACTGGCCGCGCTGTACCCGGACGTCCACACCGAGCTCAACTTCGCCACGCCGCTGGAGCTTCTTGTCGCGACCATCCTGTCCGCGCAGACCACCGACAGGCGGGTCAACCTGGTGACGCCGGTGCTCTTCGCGCGGTACAAGACCGCGGCCGACTACGCCGCGGCGGACCGGGGCGACATGGAGAAGATCATCCAGTCCACCGGGTTCTACCGGGCCAAGACGGCCAGCCTCATCGCGCTGGGCCAGGCGCTGTGCGACCGGTACGGCGGCGAGGTCCCCAAGCGGCTGAAGGACCTCGTCACGCTGCCCGGGGTGGGCAGGAAAACGGCAAACGTGGTGCTGGGGAACGTGTTCGGCGTGCCCGGGCTCACGGTGGACACCCACTTCGCCCGGCTGGCCACCCGGCTCGGCTGGACCACACATACCGACCCCGTCAAGATCGAGTCCGACGTGGCCGCGCTCATCCCGCGCTCGGAGTGGACCATGCTGTCGCACCGGCTGATCTGGCACGGCCGGCGCGTCTGTCATGCCCGCCGGCCCGCCTGCGGTGCCTGCGCCATCGCCCGCCTGTGCCCGTCGTTCGGCATCGGCCCGGTGGACCCGGAAGAGGCCAGGAAGCTGGTCAAGGAGGGCCCCTTCTCGTGAGCCCAACCGCGCCCGGCCCCGTGCCGCCCGGGCCCGTGCCGCCGGGCCCCGTCCCGTCAGGGCCCACCCCGCCGGGGCCTGTCCCGCCGGACGGGAAGGTACCCGGCGCCGGGGGGCGCGGCGCGCTGACGCCCCGCGCGGCGGGCGCCCCCGCGCCGGCCTGGCTCACCGCGCTGACGGCACGGGCCGGGGAGATGTGGGTACCCCCACGGCTGCGGGCTCCCGCCCGGGGTGGCCGGGCTTCGGCCGTCCTGCTGCTGTTCGGGGACGCGGCGGGTGCCCCCGACTTGCTGATCGTCCAGCGCGGGGCGCACCTGCGCCGGCACGCGGGCCAGCCGGCCTTCCCCGGCGGCGCGATCGAGACCTCCGATCACGGGCCGGTCGGGGCCGCGCTGCGCGAGGCGGCCGAGGAAGTGGGGGTGGACCCGGCAGGGGTGGATGTCCTCGCGGTGCTCCCCGACCTGTACATCGAGCGCAGCGGATTCCGGGTCACGCCGGTGCTCGCCTGGTGGCGCGAGCCCGGCCCGCTTGCCGCCGCCGCCGACGGGGAGATCGTTTCCGCGGCCCGGGTGCCGCTGGCCGACCTGGCCAACCCGGCGAACCGGCTGAGCGCACGGCACCCCTCCGGCGCCGCGGGCCCCGCCTTCCGCGTGCACGGCATGCTGATCTGGGGCTTCACCGCGATGGTGGTGGACCGGCTGCTCGCGCTCGGGGGATGGGAGCAGCCCTGGGACACCGGCCGGGAGGAGGACCTTCCCCCGGAGGTGCTCGAAGCGGCAGCCCGCGGCTAGTACGGTGCGGCCCCGCCGCGGCGGGGCCGGGCACCGTAGCCGCGCGGGCGCCGGCGCGGCGGTGAGGACGCGGTGCGGTCACGACCAGTGCACCGCCATGCGGGGGGCCGATACCGTGGAGATATGCCGGGAGATCTGCTCGATCTGATCTTGATCGTGCTGGCGGCCGCGTTCGCCGTCGCCGGATACCGGCAGGGCTTCATCATCGGCGTGCTCAGCTGTATCGGGTTCCTCGCGGGCGCGGGCGTCGGCGCGACGTTCTCACCGGGCGTGGCCAGGTTCCTCGTGCACGGGTCCTCCCGGCAGGCCCTCGTGGCCATCATCTGCGTGTTCATCGCGGCCATGGCCGGCCAGTTGCTCGCCTCCCTGCTCGGTGTGGTGGCCCGGTCCCGGGTGACCTGGCGCCCGGTGGCGATGGTGGACGCCCTGGGCGGGGCCGGGGTGAGCGTCCTTTCCGTGCTGCTCATCGCCTGGTTCATCGGCTCCGCGGTGGCCAATGCGCCGTTCCCCGCCGTGGCCGGGCAGGTCCGCAGTTCCGAGGTGCTCCGCGCGGTGGGCGACTTCATGCCGCCGGCCGGCCTCACGATGTTCTCGGACTTCCGGCGCCTGCTGGACAAGAGCCCCTACACGCAGGTGTTCGGCGCGCTCGGCATCAGCGGCTCGGCGGACGTGCCGCCCCCGGACAGGGCGGTCCTGGCCTGGCCCACGGTGAAGGGGGACCGGGCCAGCATCGTGAAGATCTGGGGCGAGGCCAGGTCCACCTGCAACCGGAGCCTGGAAGGCTCCGGCTTCGTGGTCTCCCCGGAGCATGTGCTCACCAACGCGCACGTGGTCGCCGGGATGACCAGCGGGCCCTTCGTCGGCTTCGGCGGGGGCAACGGCCGGCCGGCCACGGTGGTGCTCTTCGACTGGAACAACGACGTCGCGATCCTCTACGTGCCCGGGCTGCACGCGACGCCGCTGCGCTTCACCGGCCCCGCGGCCCGCGGCAGCGGCGCCGTGGTCGCCGGCTACCCCGAGAACGGGCCGTTCAGCGCGGTCCCGGCGCGAGTCGGTTCGCAGTGGTCCGCCACCGGCCCGAACATCTACAAGACCGGCCAGGTCACCAGGGCGATATACGCGGTGCGGGCGACCGTGGAGCCCGGGAACTCCGGTGGCCCGCTGCTGGCCAAGAACGGCGAGGTCTACGGGGTGATCTTCGCCGCCTCGACGACCGCGCGCGACACGGGGTTCGCGCTCACCGCGAGCGTGGTCGGGCCCGACGTCCGCCGTTCCGGCTCGGCCACCGCGCGGGTCTCCACCAGGGGCTGCCCACGGCCCGGGTGAGCCGGCCGGTCCCGCGGCGGGCTGATCCCGCGGCGGGCCGGGGCCCGTCAGGCGGTGACCAGGCGCACGGTCATCCGGTCGGCACCGGCCGCGGCCAGGCCGTCCCGCTCGATGCGCGCGGCCGCGTCCCGCGCCACATGGCAGACCGTGGCCGCGTCGATGTCGTGCGGCGCCCCGCCGGCGTAACCGGCCACCCGGTCCGCGCCCCGGCGCAGCAGCGCCGCGGCGCCGTGGGCGTTTCCGCGCCGCGCATGGGTGAGGCCGACCGCGATCTGTGCGAGCCCCTGCCACAGGTCCCGTTCCGCCGCGGGCGCGGTTTTCCACGACGCTTCGAGTACCTCGTGCGCGTGGAAGGGCCGGCCGTCGTCGAGCAACTGCTGGGCCAGCCGCAGCGCCTCCGCGGGCGGCAGCGCAAGGTCGTCCGGGAGCCGCTGGTCCCCCGCGGCGCCGCGCGGCAGCGGCCGGCCCAGGGCGTCACGCGGCCGCGCGTTACGGGCCCGGCCCGCCGCGTCCCTGTCGCGTGGCGCGGCAGGCGGCGGGGTGCTCATCGCTCCGGTTCGGGGTCGGTCAGCCAGTTGCGCAGGGCGGCGTCGAATTTGTCCGGTTGCTCCTCCGGCAGGAAGTGCCCGGCCCCTTCCAGCAGCCGCCACCGGTAGGGCCCGTCCACGTACCGGGCCGACGCCTGCGCGCTGCGGGTCGGCACGCAGGGGTCCATCGCGCCGTGCAAGTGCAGGGTGGGCACCCCGATCGGCGCCCGCATCCGGCGGGCGTACCTGATGCCGTCGGTCCGCAGCCAGGACCGCAGGAACCAGCGGTGATACTCCAGCGCCGAATGCGCGACCGACGGGATGACCATGGCGGCCCGGTACCGGTTCTCGGTTTCCCGGTCCGGCCAGCCCGGCCCGGACCACGCCTGCAGCATCCGGCCGACCTGCTCGGCGTTCTGCCGGACCAGGCGGGACTCGGGCAGCACGGGCAACTGGAAGCCCAGGGCGTTCCCGCTGCGCCAGCCCCTGCGCACCGGCCCGGCCAGCATCTCGGCCCGCGTGCGCAGCGGGTGTGCCGCCGACACGATCGCCAGCCGCCGCACCACCTTCGGGTGGTAGGCGGCCATCGTCCAGGCCACCAGGGCGCCCCAGTCGTGGCCCACGACCACGGCGTTGGCCTCGCCGAGCGCGCGGATCAGGCCGGCCGTGTCGGAAGCGGCGGTGATGAGGTCGTAGCCGCGCGGCGGCTTGTCACTGCCCCCGTAGCCGCGCAGGTCGCTGGCGACCGCGCGGAACCCCGCGCCGGGCAGCGAGGTGAGCTGCCGCCGCCAGGTCCACCAGAATTGCGGGAACCCGTGCAGCATGAGGACCAGCGGGCCCTCACCGTTCTCCGCGATGTGGAACCGGCTGCCGTTGGCGCTGACGGACCGGTGTGACCACGGTCCGTCGAGGTAGACGGCTGAGCCTCCGGTGACGGGCATGTGATCACCGTGACGCGGTCGCGGGTGGCCCGGCGTGCTCGTCCCGCCGCAGCAGCGCCAGGCTGCCCTGCACCGATTCCCTGGTCTTGCGCAGCCGGGTCATGCGGCGCACCTTGAACACGATGGCCGCGGCGCAGAGCCCGGCCAGGAGCACCAGTGCGGCGGTGACGAGCAGGAACGAGGCCCAGTCCCAGATGCCGAGCGTCTGCAGGCCGTAGGCCAGGGCGAAGCACAGCATCACGAGCATGAGGAAGCCAGTGAACGCGGCGATCGCCAGCAGCGCCGTGGACACGCCCAGGCGCCGCAGGTCGGCGCGCAACTCCACCTTGGCCAGATCGGTCTCATACCGGACCAGCCGGGTAAGGTCGCTGATCGCTTCAGAAACGAGGTCGCCGACGGAACGGTCGTCCACCTCCGCTGGCCTTGCGATTCCGGGCTCGGCCATCGCGCTCTCTTCCCTCCTGCGCCCGGGTACTGGGTCGCGCTGGCAACCTCCCGTGCGGCACGCACCGCGCGGCGCGCATCCGCCGCCCCATCCCGGTGGCCGGCCGTACCGGCCGGGCGCCGCGCGCAGCGGTGACTAGCCGCCTACGGCAAGAGATCCTACGGGATCATCATCGCGCTGCCGGACAGCACGCGAGCGCTGCTGGTTGGCTGGCGTGGCCGGTCCCGCAAGGCAAGCGAACGGCGCTCCCTCGGGAGCGCCGTCGCTGACACGTCAGGCCCGGGTTACCAAGCGCACATTCACAGTGCCGGGCGGCCCGCCGCGGCGGGCACCGGAGACCGGTGCCAATGCGCTGTGGCCGACTGCCCTGGCTCGCCTCCCGCGGCTGGTCGCGCGTGGGTGCCCGGTTGCCGTGCCCGGGCCCTTAAGGCCCGTAGCACCTTTCTACGACGGATCGGCCGCGCTGCCTAGATGCTGCGCGGCATCAATTGGTGATCTTGATTGATCACGTCGCTTCCATTCCCGCCTCCTCACCGCGCCGCGCGCTGAACGAGAGGACGGGCCACCGCCGGGCCGCCGCGATACGGCGCAGTGCCCGGTCGGGGTTCACCACCCGCGGGTGCCCCACGGCCTCCAGCAGCGGCAGGTCGGTGACCGAATCGCTGTAGGCATAACAGTCCGGCAGCGAGTAGCCGCGCTCGGCGGCAAGCCGCCGGACCTGGGTGGCCTTCTCCTCGCCGAAGGCGTAGCACTCCATCTCGCCGGTGTACCGGCCCCCGGAGATCCGCATCCGGGTGGCGATCACCGAGTGCGCGCCGAGCAGCGCGCCGATCGGCGCCACAACCTCCTGGCCGCTGCTGCTGACGATCACGACGTCCTGCCCGGCGCCGCGGTGCTCGCGGAGCAACGCCCGCGCCTCGGCGTAGACGTGGGGGACGATCAGGTCTTTCAGGTACCTGGCGACGATCTCGCTCACCCGGTCCGCCGGCCAGCCCCGGCAGGCCTGCGCGACCCGCGCCCCGAGCCTCTCCATCTGCCGGTGATCCGCGCCGCTGACCCGGTACCGCAGTTGCGCGCAGGCGCCGCGCAGCATGTCGGTGCGGGTGAGCAGCCCATGCCGGTAGAACGACGGCCCGAACGCCAGCGTGCTCGATCGGGCGATCAGAGTTTTATCGAGATCGAAGAAGGCAGCCGTTGCCGGAAAATCACACTTCGCGGGCCCCGCGGCCTCGACGCAGTGCTCTCGATCCGGCACCATAGCCGTTAAAGACGCGCAATCCATGGCATCTCCGCGTAGCCGATTGGTAACTTGGTCCTACATACATCTAAGCTTCCATGTGAGACGGTTCTTGCGTCCGCACCCGGACCTGGACCGTAGCGGCGACCCCCGCTCTCCCCCCCGGCGGGGGTCGCCCCCTTTGCGGGGGACGGTTTACCCTGCTCGCCGGCGTTCCGGCGGCCCGGCCGCAGGCGCCGCAAGGCGCCAGCCCGAGGGCCGGGCACCCCGAGCCGCCGCGTTCGCCGGGCGAGCGCTGGGCGCGAGGGGTGGTTGCGGCCGGCCCGGCCCGGGCGTGCCGCCGCCGCTATCATGCCGGCCGTTCCTGGAGTTCACAGGTTGAACTTCACATGTTGAACCGGTTGGCGATACTGCCTTGCTCGTTACGAATGGCTCGTATCTCACGCCGGGCCCTTTGCTTGCAGAACCTTTACCGCGATCTCCGGCATATGGCGACCGGGCGCTGGGACTCGCGGGACTGGTGGTGCAGCCGGGACGGGAGCGGCGGCTCCGGCGGGCTCGGAGCCGCCCGCCGGGCCCGGGGCGGAGGTGGCGCCGGCCAGCAGGGTTTCCAGCAGCAGCACCGCGTCATCCTTGGCCAGCGGCTCGTTCCCGGTGCCGCATTTGGGTGACTGTACGCACGACGGGCACCCCGCCTGGCACTCGCAGCTGCCGATGGCCTCTGCGGTCGCCCGCAGCCAGGCCGCTGCCACGGCGAAGCCGCGCTCGGCGAACCCGGCGCCGCCCTCGTTCCCGTCGTAGACGAAGACGGTCAGCTGCCCGGTGGCGGGGTGCAGGTCGGCGGACACGCCGCCGATGTCCATGCGGTCGCAGGACGCGAACAGCGGCAGCAGGCCGATCGCGGTGTGCTCGGCGGCGTGCGCCGCTCCGGCGAGATCGACGCCACGGCGCCGCAGCTCATCGCGCTGCCCCGCGGAGATCGTCCACCAGATTGCGCGAGTGCGCAGCGCGCGCGGCGGCAGGTCGAGCGCCTCCTCACCCAGCGGCTGGCCGGTCTCCGGGTTGCGCCGGGTGAACGAGGTCACCTGGCGAACGACATCGACCTCGCCGAAGGACACCGTGGCGGGCCCCCAGGCGGCGCGCCTGAATTCGCGGACCACGTCGATCCCGGTGACCTCCCGTGCGGAGGTGGTGTAGCCGGGGTCACCCGGCTCCACCAGCGCCACCCCCTCGGCGAGGTTCAGCGCGGTCACCAGGTACAGCTCGCCCTGGTGCAGGTAGACCGCGCCGGTATGGACGAAGATGTGGGCCGAGGGCCGGTCCACGATGCCCACCAGCCGGCCGGTGGCCTTCTCCACGATCTTGACCGGGTCGCTGCCCTCGCCGCGCAGGCCGGGGCCGTGCCCCCGCCCGCGCCGGGTCCAGTACAGCCGGTGCCCCCGGCGGCGCAGCATGCCCGCCGCCACCAGGTCCTCGGCGGCACCGGCGGCCGAGGAGCCGAACAGGCCCAGGTCTTCCTCGGTCAGCGGCAGCTCGGCCGCGGCGGCACACAGGTGCGGCGCCAGCACGTAGGGGTTCTCCGGATCGAGCACGGTGGCCTCGATGGGCTGGTGCAGCAGCGTCTCCGGGTGATGTACCAGGTAGGTGTCGAGCGGGTCGTCCCTGGCGATCAGCACCGCCACCGCGGGCTGGCCCTCCCGCCCGGCCCTGCCCGCCTGCTGCCAGAGCGCCGCGCGGCTGCCGGGCCAGCCGGCGATGAGCACGGCGTCCAGCCCGCAGATATTGACCCCGAGTTCGAGGGCGGTGGTGGCGGCCAGGCCCAGCAGCGCGCCGGTGCGCAGCGCCTCCTCCAGTTCGCGCCGGTCCTCGGGCAGGTACCCGGAGCGGTAGGCGGCCACCCGCCGGCCCCCCACGGCGGTGGGCGGCCGCCCGGCCCCGTCCGCGCCATGCCGCGCCGTAGCGCCGGCGCGCGCCCCGCCGGCGGGCGTCCCGTCAGCCTGCGAGCGTTCCGTCGCCGGGCCGTCGGTCTGCCCGGCTGGTGCGGTCTGCCCGGCTGTTGCGGTCTGCCCGGCTGGTGTGGTCTGCCCGGCTGGTGCGGTCAGCCCGGCTGGTGTGGTCTGCCCGGCTGGTGTGGTCTGCCCGGCTGGTGCCGGGGGCTGCACGGCCGCCGGGCGCTGCGTGGCCGCCGCGGGCTGCGTGGCCGCCGCGGGCTGCGTGGTTGCGGTGGCAGGTGCGGCATCCCGCCGGGCCGCCCGTGCCGCGGCCCGCCGTGAGGCCGCCGCGCTGGTCCCGGCCAGGGTGCGCCGCGCCGCGATCGCCACCGCCTCGGCGCCGCGCCGCGACCGGGTGAAGGCAAGCCCTCGCACGTCGTGTGCCACCAGGTCGGCCAGCAGGGTGGCCGCCTCGGCGGTGGCCGGCCGGCGGACCGGCGCGCCGCCCTCTCCCCGCGCGGCGGTGAGCGGCGGCTCCCACAGCCCGAACGTGAGCGGCCCGCGTGGCGCGCTGCTCTCGGTTATCTCCCGTGCATCCTGCCCGGTGAGCAGCCGCGCGCAGCTGCCCGGCTCGCTGACGGTCGCGGACGCGAGCAGGAAGACCAGGTCGTCGGGCGCCCGGCCACCCGCCCGGGCCCTGACCGGGTGGCGCCGGGCATGGTGCGCCGCGACCCGTCGCAGCCGGCGCAGCACGTGGGCGACGTGGGAACCGAACACCCCGCGGTAGCCGTGGCACTCGTCCACGATCACGTAGTGCAGGCGGCCGAAGAACTCCCCCCACCGGGCGTGCCGGGGGAGCAGCACATGATGCAGCATGTCCGGCGTGGTGAGGAGGTAGTTCGCGTGGGTGCGGGCCCGCTCCCGATCGGCCGCGTGGGTGTCTCCGTCAACGACGGCCGCGCACACTCCGGCGATCCCCAGGTCCTGGATGGACCGGACCTGGTCCGCGGCGAGGGCCCGGGTGGGCGCCAGGTACAGGACGGTGCCCCCGGCCAGCACGGCTGTCAGCGCCGGCAACAGGTAGCCCAGCGACTTGCCGGAGGCGGCGGGCGTCGCGATGATCACGTTGCTGCCGCGGTGCGCATGCTCGGCCATGGCCGCCTGGTGTGCCCATGGCCTCCGAACGCCGGCCCGGGAGAACGCCTGCGCGATCTCGCCGGGCACCCAGGCCGGCCACGGCACTCCCTCGCCGGGACGGGCGGCGATCTCTTCGACGTGCATGAGCCTGCCGGACCGCGCGCCGCGGCGCAGGATGCGCGCGGCGGGCACGGTGTCCCGACCGCCGGGGTGCCTCATGCCGGGTTCCCTGTCGGCCGCCCGGAGAATCCGGGCGGTGAAGTGCGAGCAGCGAAAAGAACGTGCGCCTTTCAGTGTGGCATCCGCCGGGGACAAGTCCTGCCACCCCGGCCGGCCTGGGCCCGGCGTGGCGCTGCCCCGGCCACCGTGCACGGTGGCCGGGGCAGGCCCATCGGCAGGTCAGGAACAGAACCGGCCTTGCCCGGGTGGAGCGGGGAGATCGTCGCGGCAATGACCGGCGGCACCTTGACCGTTCCGGCCGAAGGAGTCCCCGGCGCGGCCCTGGTGCGCCACGGCGCCACCCTCGCCTACGCTGTCCCTTGCCCGGGCGGCATCGGGCTGACGGCGGCGGAGGCGGCACGGATGGCGCCAATTTGAGAGCGCTGTCCGTAGGCGGGGTGCCTCGAAGCGTGAACTCGTGTAGACATGACGTCAGCGCGTGGTTGAATGCGCGACCGGGGCGCCGGCGCCCTCGGGCAAGGGCAATCGGCAAGACGCCAACGTAGGCGACGACGGAAGACCGCATGGCGCGGGAGGATTTGTGGATCTGAAGCTGGAGCATCACACGACGGACGGGATTGAGGTCGTCGACGTCGAGGGCGAGATCGACGTCTATACGGCCCCGCGGTTGCGTGAGCTTCTCATCGACTTGGTGAACGGTGGTCACTACCAGCTCGTGGTGAACATGGAGAAGGTGGAGTTTCTTGACTCCACCGGATTGGGCGTGCTCGTCGGCGGCCTCAAGCGCGTCCGTGCCCATGACGGCTCGCTGGACCTGGTGTGCACGCAGGAGCGCATCCTGAAGATCTTCAGGATCACCGGGCTGACGAAGGTCTTCGGCATCCATGACGGCGTGGACGAGGCCATCGCCGCACGGAAGTCGGAGAAGTGACGCCGCACGCACGCTGACGATGGCCACCGTGGAGATGACGTTCACGCCGCTGCCCGCGCACGTGCGCACGGCGCGGCTGGTAGCCACGGCCGTGGCGCGGCGCAGCGGTGTGCCGGAGGC
>Ga0070706_100002753_pt1 | contig 17590 bp, 18 predicted proteins | sample KBSK5501metaG_FD_65476 | JGI IMG/M metagenome (GOLD analysis project Ga0070706, IMG submission 65476) | Corn, switchgrass and miscanthus rhizosphere microbial communities from Kellogg Biological Station, Michigan, USA - KBS K5-50-1 metaG | ecosystem: Host-associated > Plants > Roots >... | reverse complement strand
GGAGCGTCTTCGACAACGCCGGCCAGGACTGCTGCGCGCGGTCGCGCTTCCTCGTCCAGCGGTCGATCTACGACCGCGTCGTCGCCGATCTCGCGCGGATGACGGCGGCGATCCGCGTGGGAAATCCGCTCGCGCCGGAGACCGAAATGGGCCCGCTCATCACGCCGGCCCACCGCGAGAAGGTGCGCGGCTGGCTCGCGATCGGGGACGAGGAAGGGGCGCGCCGCGTGACAGGCGGCGAGGTCCCCGACGACCCGAGGCTCTCGAAGGGATCCTTTCTCACGCCGGCCGTCCTCGCCGACGTGGACAACGAGATGCGCGTCGCGCGCGAGGAGATCTTCGGGCCGGTCGTTTCGGTCATCCCGTTCGCCGACGAGGAGGATGCCGTGAGTCTCGCCAACGCGAGCCGATACGGGCTCTCCGGCTCGCTCTTCACGCGAGACCTCGGCCGGGCGATGCGCGTCGCGCGGGCGGTCGAGACGGGCGTCCTCTCGGTCAACAGCAGCCGCAGCGTGTTTCTCGAGGCTCCCTTCGGCGGCGTCAAGGAGAGCGGCCTCGGGCGCGAGCTGGGACTGGCGGCGCTCGAGCACTACACCGAGACGAAGAGCGTCTTCTTTTCGGAGGAGTGAGGAGATGGCGGCGGGGCGCATGACGCGCGAGGAGCTCCTCGACGCGATCCGGCAGGAGACGATCGAGACCATTCTGGTCGCCCTGCCCGACTGGTACGGCCGGCTCATGGGAAAGCGCCTCACGGGACGATTCTTCGCGGAGAGCGTGGCCGAGCACGGCTGGCACGCCTGCGACTACGTGCTCGCGTGCGACATGGAGATGGATCCGGTGCCGGGGTACGCGTTCGCGAGCTGGGAGAAGGGCTACGGAGACATCCGATGCCTGCCCGACTGGAAGGCCATTCGCCGCGTGGCCTGGCTGCCGAAGACCGCGATCGTGCTGTGCGATGCCGTCACGGAGGCGGGAGCGCCGATCGAAGTCTCCCCGCGCCGGATCCTCCAGCGTCAGATCGAGCGCGCCGGGGAGATGGGCTTCGTGCCGAAGGGCGGCGCGGAGCTGGAGCTCTACGTCTTCCGCGAGACCTACGACTCGGCGCGGCAGAAGCACTGGGACGACCTCGTCCCGTTCGGAAGCTACATCGAGGACTATCACCTGCTCGCCGGCGCGAGAGAGGAGCCGGTCGTCGGCGAGGTCATCCGCGCGCTCGGCAAGAGCGGCATTCCGATGGAAGGCAGCAAGGGGGAGTGGGGGCCGGGACAGCAGGAGCTGAACGTCGAGTACAGCGAGATTCTGGAGCAGGCCGACCGAAACGTCCTCGCCAAGCACGCCGCGAAGGAGATCGCGCACGCCAAGGGCCTGGCGGTGACCTTCATGGCGAAGTGGGACGAGCGCTTCGCCGGCAACGGGCTCCACCAGCACGTCTCGCTGTGGGACCCGCGGGGACAAACGAACGTCTTTCCGGGCGAGAAACGGCTGGGGAAGATCGCCTGCGCCGATCCATTTCGCTTCTTCCTGGGCGGCCTTCTCGCGCACGCGGCCGAGATGACCGCGTTCTGGGCTCCCTCGGTCAATTCCTACAAGCGATTCCAGAGTGCCTCCTTCGCGCCGACGACGATCGGGTGGAGCGTCGACAACCGGACGGCGGGGATCCGTGTCGTCGGCGAGGGGAGCGCGCTCCGCATCGAGTGCCGCATCCCGGGAGCCGACGCGAACCCCTACGTCGCCTGGGCGGCGACGCTCGCCGCGGGTCTCGCCGGGATCGCCGGGCGCATCGAGCCGCCGCCTCCGTTCCAGGGCGACGTCTACGCGGCAAAGGCGCTGCCGCGGGTTCCGGGAAACCTGCGCGAGGCGATCGGGCTTCTCGAGTCGAGCCGCCTGGCGAAGGACGCCTTCGGCGAGGACGTCATCGCCCACTACCTCCACTTCCTGCGGACCGAGCAGCGCAAGTTCGACGAGGTCGTCACCAGCTGGGAGCGGGGGCGGTTTTTCGAGAGGGGATAGCGCGACGTTCGTAGGGGCGGGCTCGTCCCCGCCCGCGGGCGGCCGCAAGGGCCGCCCCTACGCCACCGGTGAGAAGTCGAAAGGCCAAGAGAATGGGAAGGCTGGAAAACAAGGTCGCCATCGTCACGGGCGCCGGCAGCGGCATCGGCCGCGAGTCGGCGCTCCTCTTCGCGCGCGAAGGCGCGCGGGTCGCCGTCGCCGAGGTCAACGACGCGGCCGGACGGAAGGTCGTGGAGGAGATCGAGCGCGCCGGGGGAAAGGCCCTCTTCGTCCACGCGGACGTTTCGGTCGCGCGGGACGCCGAGGCGATGGTGGCTGCCGCGGAGAAGACCTGGGGCAAGCTCGACGTCCTCTTCAACAACGCCGGAATCTTTCCCGCCGCCGACGGCTCGGTTCTCGAGACCGACGAGACGACGTGGGACCTCGTCATGCGCGTGAATCTGAAGGGCGTCTTCTTCGGCTGCAAGTACGCCATCCCGTCGATGCTCCGCGCGGGCGGCGGCAGCATCGTGAACACGGCTTCGTTCGTCGCGCTCGTGGGAGCGGCGACGCCGCAGATCGCCTACACGGCCAGCAAGGGAGGCGTGCTCGCGATGACGCGCGAAATCGCGATCGAGTTCGCGCGCAGGGGGATCCGCGCCAACGCGCTCTGCCCCGGCCCGGTCGATACGCCGCTCTTGAAGGAACTCTTCTCCGACCCGGCCCGCCGGGCGCGCCGCATGGTGCACATCCCGCCGGGGCGGCTGGCGCAGGCGAAGGAGATCGCGCAGGCGGCTCTGTTCCTCGCCTCCGACGAGTCGTCCTACGTCAACGGCGCGACGTTCACGGTCGACGGAGGCATCACCGCCGCATACGTGACGCCTGAGTAGCTCGCGAGTCAGGACCGATGGGCCGCGAAAAGCCTCTCACCACCCCCCGCACCCGACCGCAACCCGATGGTTGCAGTTTGCGGAACGCCGCGGTAGTGTATATGCAACTTGGAGGTTGCGTATGAAAACCGAGACCGACCGCATCGAAAAGAAGATCCTGCTCCGGGCGCCGCGTGATCGCGTGTGGCGCGCGATCAGCGACGCGAAGGAGTTCGGGACGTGGTTCGGCGTCGCGTTCGACGGAGCATTCGCCCCCGGCGCCCGCGTCACCGGACGAATCGCCCCGACGAAGGTCGACCCCGAGGTCGCAAAGATGCAGGAGCCCTATTCGGGCATGAAATTCGACTTCACGGTCGATCGGATCGAGCCCATGCGGCTTCTGTCCTTCCGCTGGCACCCGTTCGCAGTCGACCCGAACGTCGACTACTCGAAGGAGCCGACTACCCTCGTCGTCTTCGAGCTGGAGGAGGTCGCGGACGGCACGATGTTGACGATCACCGAGTCCGGTTTCGATCGAATCCCGCTCGCGCGCCGTGCTCAGGCATTCGAATCCAACGAGCAGGGCTGGGCCCACCAGGCGAGGCTCATCGAGAAGTACCTCGCCCAATCGGCGCCACGGGACGGCAGAATGTCTTCATGACGCGATCGCGCGCCCCGGCTGCGAAGCTCGCCGACGCGGTGCCCGTGTTCGCCGCGCTCGGCGATCAGACACGCCTGCGCATCATCGCCCGGCTGTGCGAGGGCGGCCCTCTTTCGATCGCGCGCCTGACCGAGGGCGCGAGGATCTCGCGCCAGGCCGTGACGAAGCACCTGCATGCGCTGGCCGAGGCCGGCGTCGTGCGAAGCGAGCGCGCCGGCCGCGAGCGCATCTGGGAGCTTCAGACCCGCCGACTCGCTCAGGTCCGGCGGTACCTCGACCAGATCTCGCAGCAGTGGGACGAGGCGCTTGGACGACTGCGGACGCTCGTAGAAGGGACGGGGCGGTGACCGACGCCGCCGAGCCGCCGTCCGCCGGCGAGACGCCCGAGTAGCTCCCGAGCCCAGAACCAATGCCGAGCCGAGAGGAGCTCCTCCGACGCGACGAGGAGGACCTATCTAGGCTCGGATACGCCCAGCAGCTCCTTCGCGAGATGGGGGGCTTCTCCAACTTCGCGATCAGCTTTTCCGTCATCTCGATCCTGACGGGGGCGGTTCTCCTCTTCGGCTACGGCTTGAAGCTCGCCGGTCCGATCATCAACACGGCCGGCTGGCCCGTCGTCAGCCTCTTCACGCTGGCGGTCGCCGCGAGCATGGCCGAGCTCGCCTCTCTCTACCCGACCGCCGGCGGGCTCTACTTCTGGGCGTTCCGCCTAGGCGGCCGTGGCTGGGCCTTCACGACGGCGTGGTTCAACATGGTCGGCCAGGTCACGATCACCGCCGGAATCGACATCGCCGCCGCGATCTACCTCATCGGCACCGCGACCCGTCTCCTGAATCTTCCGCCCGACGCGAGGCTGCCGATCTTCGGCGCCGTCACGAGCTGGAGCTTTCAGGTGTTCGTGATGGTCTTGATCCTCGTCCCGCAGGTCGCGATCAACGTGTTCGGCATACGACTCACCGCCAGGCTGAACGACTTCAGCGTCTGGTGGCACATCGCCGGCGGCGCTCTGATCGTGTTGCTGCTGATCTTTCTCGGCACGCATCACAACCCGCGTGAGTTCCTGACGCGCTTCGAGCCGGCGGTGACGCCGCTCCAGGCTTCCTCGGCGAAGCTTCCGGACGGCCGCGTCGCTCCGGCCGTGGTCGTCGGAGATCGCGCCTTTCCCTCGCCGCTCTTCGCGCTCTTCCCGTCCCTCGCGTCGCTCTACGCCGCCGGACCGTTCGCGCTCGCGTTCGTGCTCGGGCTGCTTCAGGCGCAGTGGACCTACACCGGGTACGACGCCTCGGCGCACGTCGCCGAGGAAACCGTCATGGCGCGGAAGAATTCCGCATGGGGCGTCTTTCTTTCGGTCGCCGTGTCGGCGGTGTTCGGCTGGGTGCTGCTCCTCGTCTTGACGTGGTGCATCCCGGGCGGCGACGTGGCTCGCACCGCCGCCGATCCCTATCCGGTCTTGTATATCGTCGACCACAACCTCCCGCGGGCGCTCGCCAACCTCGTCGCGGTCGTCATCGGCGGAGCCATGTGGCTCTGCGGTCTTTCGTCGATCACGTCGATGGGCCGCATGTGGTACGCGTTCGCGCGCGACGGCGGGATGCCGGGCTCGATGTTTCTCCGCAGGATCCACTCCCGCTGGCGCACGCCCGTCCCGGCGATCTTGGTGACCAGCGCGCTCGCGGTGGCGATCTGTCTGTACGCGGCGGCCGTGCCGGTGGTCACCTCGATCAGCACCATCGCGCTCTACCTCGCCTACGGGCTTCCGATCCTGCTCAATCTGGCCAATCGGCTCCGCCGCCGAGGCGAATTCGCGACCCCGGAGAACGCGCCCTGGAGCCTGGGCCGATTCGCGCCGCTGTTGAACGCCGTCGCCGTCGTCTGGGTGGCGTTCATCACCGTGGTCTTCTGCCTCCCGCCGAACGAGCTCGTCCTCTGGACGATGCTCCTCTTCTGCGCTTCGCTCGGCGTCTACTGGCTCGTTTCGGCGCGGCACGAGTTTCGGGGACCGGAGGGAGCGCGAGGGTGACGCTCGCCGCGAGCGAAAACGCGCTGGTTCGAGCCGTCGAGGGCCGCCTCGCGGAGGAGATCGCGTTCCTCGAGACGGCGGTCGACGTCGACAGCGCTACCTTCAACGTCGCCGGCGTCCGCGACGTCGGCCAGTGTTTCGCGCGGGAGCTCGAGGCGCTCGGGTTCGCGACTCGGTGGTCGGCGCTGCCCGATGCGATGCGGCGGGCCGGACACCTCGTCGCCGAGCGCGTTGCGCCGAAGACAACCGGCAAGCGAGTGCTCCTGATCGGCCACCTCGATACGATCCTCGAAGGGCCGGGGCACCGCTTCGAGCGCGCGGGGAATCGAGCCCGCGGCGCCGGAGCCGTCGACATGAAGGGAGGCGACGTCGCACTCCTCTTCGCGCTGAAGGCTCTGCACGGTGCGCGGCTGCTCGAGGCCGCGACGGTCAGGGTCTTCCTCACGGGCGACGAAGAGAACCCCGGCACGCCGACGGAGATCTCGCGACGCGACCTCGTCGAGACCGCGCGCCACAGCGACGTCGCGCTCGGCTTCGAACCGGACTCCGGCAAGATCGCGATCGGGAGGAGAGGCCTCAGCCTCTGGTCGCTCGACGTCTCGGGGACGCAGGGCCACTCGGCCAACGTGCTGCGGGGCAGCGGCGGCGCCGGCGCGGTCTACGAGGCCTCGCGGATCCTCGACGGTTTCCGGAGGGCGTTCTCAGGGCATCCGAGCATCACCGTCAATCCCGGCATCGTCCTCGGCGGCACCGACGTCGCGTACGACTTCGAGCGAAGCGCGGGGAGCTCCGCGGGCAAGTTCAACGTGGTCGCGAGGGCTGCGACCGCGAAGGGAGACCTCCGCTTCGTGAGCGACGCGGAGCGGGATGAGGCGAAGTCGCGGATGCGGGAGATCGCCGCCGCGAGCCTTCCCGAGACGAGCGCCCGGCTCTCCTTCGAAGATCTCGTGCCCGGCTGGCCGGCGACGGACGGCAACCGCGCCGTGCTGGAGCTGATCGACGCGGCGAGCCGCGACCTGGGTCAGGGGAAGGTCGAGGCGGACGATCCCGGCTCGCGCGGCTTCGGAGACTTCAACTTCATCGGGGCCCTGCTCTCCGGCGCCGACGGCCTGGGCGTGAAGGGCGAGGGCGAGCATGGCCCGGACGAGACGATCGATCTGACCTCGTTGGGACCATGCACCGCGCGCGCCGCCGTCGTCATCTCCCGGCTCCTCCGTTAGACACTCGTCCGGTTGACGCGAGGATTCGCCGCGACAATCAGGAATTCGAGACGGAAGATCGGTTCGACTCTACGAAACCTCTCGTGGTCGCGGGCGTATTGCCTTTGATGCGTATGACTCTTCTGCCCCTTGCTTTCCTGTCTTTCTGCGCGTGGGGCTTGCGATTGAGCGCCGAAGCACTCAGTCCGCACGACATCGGCGACATCCGTCTCGCGAGCGACCTCCGGCTCTCCCCGAACGCTGGACGTCTCGCGTTCGTCATTTCAGAGCCCGCTCTGTCGGCGCGGGCAACGCGGCGCTCGGGCGTTTGGACGATGACGACCCGTGGGAGCGATATCCCACACTTACGGGTCACGGGCGGCGACGACGACTCTCCCCGCTGGTCGCCTGATGGGAAAACGTTGGCGTTCCTGTCCGAGCGCGGCGAAGCGCTGCCCGGCGCCAGCGGAGCGACCCGTCAAATCTATCGGGTGGCCGCGATCGGTGACTGCGCCGGTGCACCCGAGCGGCTCAGCTTCGCCAGCGGAGATGTCGATGACTTCGCATGGTCCCCCGACGGCCGGTTCATTGCTTTTATGGTGCGCGAGCCCGCAATCGACGAGGATCCGACGGTCGTCGGCGGAAATCTGCGGTACTCCCGGTTGGGCATCGTGGACGTCGTCGACCGCTCGACGACGATTCTCACCCGCCGAGACTTCGACGTTCAGGAGTTCGCCTGGTCCGCAGACGGCCACGAGATCGCGCTGGTCATTGCTCCGACACCTCGGGCCGAGGACCGGTTGAAGCTTGCCCTCGTCGTGGTGAACCGGCGGACTGGAGAAATCGCCCGTCGTCTCAGCGAGAACGTCGGGTTGACGGGGGGCCTGAGGTGGTCCCCTGACGGCCGACTCATCACCTTCTTCGAGGGCCCTCCAACACGAGAATTCGCGTCCTGGCTGGCCGTCATCCCCGCCGCAGGAGGCCCCCCGCGGCCGCTTCTGAAGGATCATCCCCTCACCACTCTGCGCGCGGAGTGGGCCGCGGATTCCAAACACCTTCTCCTCCTGACGGTCGAAAACACGAGCGAGGCGCTTCTGAACCTCGAGGTGCGGAGTGGCCGAGTGCGGCGGATCGCGGAAATCGTCAACTCACAGGGAGAATTCAGCTTCACGACGGACGGAACGACGACCGCTTTCCTCGGCCAGAGCACGCGATCGCCCAGCGACGTCTGGCTGCTGACCTCCGGCGCACCGGCACGCCGGTTGACCGATCTCAATCCGCAGACTCTGCGCTGGCGGCTGGGCGCGGTTCAATCCGTGGCCTGGAGGAATTCCAAAGATGGGCTGACCCGCGTCGGAGTCCTGATTACTCCTCCAGAATTCGAGGACGGGCGACCGTATCCGACGATCGTCGAGGCGCACCCGGGCGACTTACCCTGGTGGACGGGATGGCTTGCGACCTGGTGGGCCTGGGGACAGCTTCTCGCGTCTCGAGGATACGTCGTGTTCCTCCCGAACTACCGCGGCGTCACCGGCGAGGGCTGGCAGATGCACGCCACCATCGGGGACTGGGGGGGTATGGCTTTCCAGGACCTCATGGACGGCATCGATGCTCTGGTGGAACGGCGAATCGCCGACCCGGAGCGCCTCGGGATCGGTGGCTGGAGCAACGGAGGCTTCATGACCGAGTGGGCGATCACGCACACGAGGCGATTCAAGGCTGCCGTCGCCGAGGCGGGTCACTCCGACTTCTTCAGTCTCTACGGGACTTCGTACAACCGAGCTTCGCTCGAGATCTCCTTCGGCGACCCGTACGCGAACCGCGCGGTCTACGACGATCACTCGCCGATCCACTTCATCCGAAACTGCCGAACGCCGACCCTACTTCTTCACGGCGTCAACGATCCCGGCGTTCCCGTCGGCCAGGGATATGAGTTCTACACCGGACTCCAGGCGATGGGAGTGGAGGCCGAGATGGTGGTCTACCCGCGAGAAGGGCACGCAATTCGAGAGCGCGGGCATCAGGAGGACCTGCAGAATCGAGCCCTGGCGTGGTTTGACCGCCACTTGAAGGAGTCCGCCGCCCGCCTGGGCTCGCAGTAGAGACCCAAACTCGGACGGGAGCCCCGGTCTTCGTGACGCGCTCCTACGGAATGTAGCGCGTCCTCGAGAGACTGACGCGCGTCATTTTCATCCATGGCGCATGAGCTCGTTCATGCTCGCGTGGGAGACGATTCCTTCCAGCGTCGAGTACGTCCCGCGCGTGAGCACCTCCTCGGCCAGGCGCTCTAGCAGGCTCATCGACGCGCGCATCGGGCCCGAGCCCAGAGACACACGCGCGACGCCGAGGCGGGCGAGCTCGGCGATCGAGGGGCCGGCCGCCACCGCGAGCACGTTGACCGGACAGGCGAGGCGCTGGACAAGCGCGCCGATCGTCGCCGAGTCCGTCACTCCCGGTACGAACACGCAGTCCGCGCCGGCGTCGCGGTAGGCCTCGCCGCGCCGTGCCGCCTCCTCGAAGCGCCCGCTCTCCGACCCGACGGCGTCGAGATACACGTCCGTCCTTGCGTTCAGCACGAGCGGAACGCCGGCCCGCTCTCCAGCCTCGCGCACCGCGTAGATCTTCTCGACCTGAAGCGCCGTGTCCGCCAGAGGCCTCGCCGGATCGCCCGTCCCATCCTCGAGGTTCATCCCCACCGCGCCCGCCTCGATCACGCCGGCCGCAGTCCGTCCGGCTTCGACCGCCGAGGCGCCGTAGCCGGCCTCCATGTCCGCCGTGACCGGCACGGAAACCGAGCGGCAAATCCGCGTGACCGCCTCGAGCATGCGCTCACGCGGGATCATCTCGCCGTCCGGAAAGCCGTGCGAGAACGCGATTCCCGCGCTCGTCGTCGCGATCGCGGAGACGCCGGCCCGCTCGAGTATCCGCGCGCTTGCGCAATCCCACGCGTTGAGCAGGATGATCGGCTGGCCCGCGCGATGGAGCGCCCGGAGCCGCGCCGACGCGACCGGCAGCGAGTCGGTGGCGGTCATGCCCCGGCTCTACGTCCCGGGATCATCGGCAGAGGGGCCGTAGATCGAAGGCACCTTCGCGCCCATCGGCCTCAGATAGCTCGAGAGCTGGCCGCGGTGGTGAATCGCATCGAACAGGAAGCCGAAGAGCATGTCGCCGAGCGTGGATTCCCAGGCGACGTTTCCATCCACGAGAAACCGAGCCTTGCGGTTCCATGCGGCGTCGTCGAGTCGGGTCAGACGCTCCTCGATGACACCGGCGTTCTTCTCGAAGGCGGCGACCGAGTCGTCGAGGCTCGCGGGCGCCGGCTTTGTGACGTAGTTCACTTCCGACCTGTCGATGAGCTCGCAGGCATCGCCCCATTCGCTGGCGATCGTCCAGACGAGATCGCCGGCGCACGTGGACCTCGGATGCGGGCGATATGCGGTCTGATCCCGCGGCACGGCTCGAAGGACGCGGATGAACTTCGGCTTCTCGGCCGCGAAGCATTCGGCGAAGTACTCACGAGTGGTTTTCATGGCTCTCCTTCCCCTCAAATTGCCAATGAGCGCCCGAGATTCTTCATCGTGGAAAGAACAGGAGCGCCGTCAGAACCGCGCCGATCGCGAGCGACAGCCACGCATTCGACACGAAGTATCCGTAGGCCATGAGCGCGATGCCCAGGAAGAGCGGCTTCGGCTCACCGTTCTTCTTGCCGTACCGGAACGCGGCGAACCCCACCAGACCGAAGAGGACCGCAACGAGAATCGTCGCGAGCGAGAAGCCTTCGAGGTTTGGGCCGGGCACGGAACTCCTCGGCCCGCGTTGCGCCTACCGGGTCAGGTTCGCCATGCCGCCGGCCATCGCGGGCGTGTCCCCGAGGACGAGCGGCTTCATGAGATCGGCGACCGAGAGCGAGAGGCCGGACGCGCCGACCGTTCCCGTGACCGCGCCCCCGGTGCAGCCCGCCATCTCGATGCGGCCGGTGATCGTGTTGCCCTGGATCGTGCCGCGGAAGTAGCCGCCGACGCCGCAGGCGGAGGTCGTGAGGTTGCCGGTGAGGTTGGCGCCCTGCTGCCGAAACGTCGCCGTCGCGCCCGAGGGGCCGCACTGGGCGGAATCGTTCGGCTGGAAGGTGCCGCTCCAGGTGCCGGAGACGTTCATCGCGGAAGCCGTGCCGTTCGAGGGTCCGGCGACGGAGTTGGAGTCTCGGCAGCCGAAGAACGTCAGCGCCAGCGTTGCGCAGAGCCCGAGACCGGTGCGGATGAGGCGAGCCCGTGGGAGTCGCATGGGAACCTCCTGCAAGACTCGACATTCTACGCCCACGTCAGAAACATCGAGTCGTGTCGAGCGTAGGTAAGCCGTATGAATCTCCGCACGCGGGCGGTCGGCGCCGCACTTCTCGTCCTCGAGGGAGTCGCGGTATCGGCGAACCTTTCGGGAGCTCCGGCCAAGGACCTCACCGCCGAAAAGCTCGAGCGCCTGGTGCCCCGGATCATGAAGGAAGGCGACGTGCCCGGCCTCTCTCTCGCCGTCGTGCAGGACGGCCGGATTCGGTACCACCGCGCATTCGGCGTCCGGGAGGCCGGCGCCTCGGCGGCGGTCGACGACGACACGATCTTCGAGGCTGCGTCGCTCTCGAAGCCCGTCTTCGCCTACGCCGTCTTAAAACTGGTGGACGCGGGCGTTCTCGACCTCGACACGCCGGTCGCGAAGCTCCTACCGGGCGACTACGCGGAGGACCCCAGGGCGCGCCGGATCACGCCGCGCCACGTCCTGACCCACACCACGGGCTTTCCAAACTGGCGATCCGGGCCGGGGTTGAAGATGTTCTTCGAACCCGGCGAACGGTTCAGCTACTCCGGCGAAGGGTTCGTGTATCTGCAGAAGGCCGTCGAGCGGGCGACGGGTCAGACCCTGGAGTCTCTGATGACGCGGCTCGTCTTCGAGCCGCTCGGGATGCGCTCGAGCAGCTACGTCTGGCAGGATCGGTTCGAGGGACGAACGGCGACGGGCCACGACGGCGTGAGCAAGCCGATTCCGCTGCGCCGCCCCTGGGAGGCCATCGCCGCGGCGAGCCTCCACACGACGGCGATCGACTACGCGCACTTCCTGATCGCCGCGCTGGACGGCGCGGGTCTCGCGGAGAAGACGCGGGCCGAGATGCTCCGCATGCAGATCCGCGTCGACGAGGGCTGCGACAACTGCATCGCCCGAAAGCCGACCGGCCGACTCTCGCGCGAGATCGGCTGGGGGCTGGGCTGGGGGCTCGAGGAAAGCGACGGCGGCGTCGCGCTCTGGCATTGGGGCGACAACGGCAGCGGCTTCCACTGCTACGTGCTCGGCGATCCACGCCGGCGCTCGGGCGTCGTCGTGCTGACGAACAGCCTTGGCGGTCACGGAATCATTCCCGATGTCGTGACGGCGGCCGTCGGCAGGCGCCATCCGGCCTTCGCGTGGCTCGACTACGAGCGCTACGATTCCCCCGCTCGAACCTGGTTCAAGGACATCCTCGCGCGGGGCTCCCCCGCGATCGAGGCCGATCGGGATCGCCGGGCGGAAAAGCCCGGCCCGGCGCTCACCGAGACGCAGGTCAACCGGGTCGGCTACTGGCTCCTGAGCAAGAAGAAGATCAAGGAAGCCGTCGCCGTCTTCCAGAGAAACGCCGCCGACTTCCCGCAATCGTGGAACGCGTATGACAGCCTGGGCGAGGCCTACGCCGCGGACGAGCAGCGCGAGCGCGCGATCGCCAGCTATGAGAAATCAATCACCCTGAATCCCGAGAACGTGAACGGCGTCGAGATGCTCCGGAAGCTCAAAGCCGAGACTCCTCCTCGCGCGCCCTGACCCGACGCCCGGCACGATTCGCGCATCCGGTTCCGAAGGGCGGCAAGATTCGCTGAACCGGTCCGGGACCGGCCGGCATATCACTGCCGAGGAGGGACCTCATGGCAATCGATTGGACAGCAGACGTGGACGCCGCGCTCCGGGAGGCGCAATCCGCCCGCAGACCGGCTTTGCTGGACTTCACCGCCGCTCCCATGTGAGCGGGCTGTGCTCGGCTGGAGGCCGAGACTTACCCCGATCCGAGGGTCGAGAAAATCATCCGAGAGACATTGGTGCCGATCCGGATCCAGGTGCGCGAGAAGCCGCAGCTCATGGAACGCTTCGGCGTGCTGTGGACGCCGACCGTGCTGCTGCTCGATCCGTCGGGCACCGAGCGCCACCGCATCGAAGGATTCCTACCGGCAAACGACTTCGCAGGACAGCTCCTTCTCGGCCTCGGCCACGCGGCGTTCGCCGCGAAAGACTGGAAGGAGGCGCAGCGCCGTTTCCGGCAGGTCGTCGACGAGTTCCCGGACAGCGACGCGGCGCCGGAGGCCCAGTACTGGCAGGGCGTCGCGCGCTACAAGGAGACCAACGACGCCTCCGCGCTGAAGGACACGTACCGGGCGTTCCAGACGCGCTATGGCGATACGGCCTGGGCGAAGAAGGCGTCGGTCTGGGGGCCGCCGGCGGCGTGATCGCGGTCTCTCTTTAGGTTTTCCTTACCCACCCGTGAGTCTCGATTCCTCAGGGGGTTGGGACCTCCGTCACTCGTTTTGCGCAACGAGGCTGCAGCGGCTGGCAATCGCATTGCTGCTTCCCATCTCGAGGAGGAAGCGTCGCGCACAAGAGCGGAGGAGGAAGCCTATGCGAAAGAAAGCCATTGTCCGAAGCCTTCTGGCCGCGCTGTTCCTGGGCTCTTTGCTGGTCGGACACTCGGCCTGCGGCGGAGGCGGAAACAGCTCGCCGACCAGTCCGATCATGTCGGGAACGCCGACGCCCGCCCCACCGGTTCCTACGCCGCGTTACTGACCAGGACGAACATCGGCGGCGTCGTATTTCCGTCGAGCGCGACCCAATGAGCAGGGCGCCGGATCGTCGAGAGTGGGATCACGAGTTCGCGTGATCCGTCGGGTCGCCTCGATAGGGACGCGGCCGCGTCTCGAGACGGCCGTGCAGAGCGACCGCGAGGCCGGCGCGCGGGGGCAGGCCCAGCGGCGCATGGCCCAGATCGCGCGCAGCGGCGTCGCCGAACAGGGCGGCGATCAGCGTCGCGTCGTCGTCGCGATCCAGCAGCGGCCGGAGGATCTCGCGACTGCGGACGAGCAGGTGCGGCTCGAGCACCGGGTTGCGCGCGCCGGCCATCCGCATCGCGTTGCCCTCCTGGATCAGAAGACCGCGGAGCGTCCGGGCGGCGCCGCGCTTCGCGACATGAGAGATCCGGAAGATGCTGGTGAGGGCCTCCTCGCGGATCTCGGCCGGACCGTACCTCTCGCTCGCCCAGAGGAGCCCGGTGATCCAGCCGCGCCGGGCGAGCGTCGATTCGCCGCGTCGGTGCGACAGCTCGGCGGCGGCGCGATGCGTCCAGCCTCCCGCGACGTCGTCGGCGACGACGAGTCCCACCCGATAAGCGCCGGGCTCCGCGGCCAGCGAGGCGCTGGCCTCCTGTGTCGCGCGGGCGCCCGCCTCCTCCGCGCCCAGCGACTCGAGCATGTCGAGGAACTGCGGGACGTGGTGTTTGGCCATGGGGTTCATGGCGCCGAGCGGAAGCCGCAGATCACGGGTCACCGGATCGAGCATCGTTCGGAGGTATTCCTGGAAGCGCTCGGGCCCACGCGGGATCCGGTAGAGATCGCGCTGGATCGAGAGAAGGCGGACGTATTCGAGCTTCATCGAACGCCTCATCCTGACAGAAATCGCCGCCCGAGCCATCGCCGCCGTTCGGGCCCCGGAAAGCGTTCGATGGAGTAGCGGAGCATCGTGCGCGGCATCTCCACGGCGTGCCGCGAGAGAAAGTCGCGCAGCGCGTCCGGATCGCGCTTGCCGGCCTCGCGCAGCATCCAGCCTGCGGCCTTGTGGATCAGATCGTACGGCTCCTTCAGCAGGCGGCGGGCGATGTCGAACGTCGCGTCGAGGTGGCCGCGCCGGATGAAGGCCGCCGTCGAGACGATGGCGATCCGGCGCTCCCACAGGTTCGAGGAACGAGCCAGGCGCCGGAGCAGAGACACGCCGCGCCGTCCGAGGTGCGCGCCGACGATGTAAGGGGCGGACGCGTCGACGAGGTCCCAGTTGTTCACGCGTCGGGCGTGTCGCAGATAGAAGCGAAAGATCCGCTCACGCTCCCCGCCGCCGCCCCGAGCGTAGCGCCGAACGAGCACGAGCAGCGCGACCAGCCGCTCCTCGTGCCAGGGCGAGGCGAGAAGCTTCCGAATCTCCGACAGGGGCAAGTCCTCGAACGCCGTCGCCTGGCGGCGCATCGTCGGGACGTCGAGGCCCAGGAACCGGTCTCCCTCGCCGTACTGCCCCGGCCCGGTCCGGAAGAACCACGCCGACGCCTCGGCCCGCTTCGGATCGGCGAGGGCCTTCAGACGGCGCGATACGGCGCGTGCGCTCGGCCTCGCGGTTCGCGGCATGGGAGAAGGTTATGTTTTTCGCCCGGCGCGAGGCTACGATCGGGCGAGGAGGATTCCCATGCCGCTCGGATCCGCGTTCTTTCTGGCGCTGGTGCTCTCGGCCCCGCCACCCGCCGCGGCGGAGAGCGTCCCGGACACCCTGCGCCGGCAGACTCAGGAGCTGCTCGACGCCATCACGTTCGGCAGGCCCGCGGTCTGGGAGCGCTATCTCGACGCCGATGCACGTTACGTCGACGAGAGCGGAAACGTGATGACGAAGAAGCAGATGGTCGAGGACGTCAAGCCGCTGCCGGAGGGCGTCTCGGGATCGATCCGGGTCACGCAGTACGACGCCGCCGTGCACGGCCGGGTGGCGGTCGCGACGCACGTGGACGACGAGAACGAGGACTTCCACGGTCACGGGGTCCACTGCCAGTACCGCACGACCGACACCTGGATGAGAACGCCGGAGGGATGGCGGCTGATCGCCTCACAGGTTCTCGCGCTGCGGACGGATCCTCCCGCGCTGACGCTGCCCGACTCGCTGCGCCGGGAGTACTGCGGCCGGTACGCGCTGACTCCGTCGATCGCCTACGAGATCCGATGCAGCGGCGATGCATTGGAGGGCCAGCAGACCGGTCGCAAGCCGGAGGCTTTGCGGGCCGAGGCGCCCGACGTGCTCTTCGTCCCGGGGAGGCCCCGCTACCGGAAGGTCTTCCAGCGCGGGGCCGACGGTCGAGTCACGGGCTTCGCGGAACGGCGCGAGGCCTGGGACATCGTCTGGACGCGGGTGCCTTAGCCCGAGACTGACCGGCTCACTACCTCGCCGGGTCGCGCTACGGCGCGGCCGCGGGAGGCTTGGGATCGGGTACGCGGTTCTTGATCGGAGGAATCGTCCGCAGGTACGCGTACATGGCCTTCAGATCGTCGTCGGTCAGCCGGTTGATCGTTTGCCACGGCATCGGCGGAAGGATCGGGCGCGAGACGCCCATGTGCTTGCCGGTCTTGATCGCCTTGACGAACGTGTCCTCCGACCAGCTGCCGATTCCGGTGTTCTCGTCCGGGGTCAGGTTGATCGCGTAGCTGATGCCCCACGGACCCGACCAGGCCGTCAGATCCCACGTGGCGATGGCGATCCAGGGGCCGCTTCCTTGTGGCGGAGGCGGGAGCTTGTCTGCCGCCGTACAGCCGGAGAGCATCCGGGTCTCATCCTCGACGGGATTGCCGTCGACGATGAGTGGCTGGCCGTTCTGCACCTTCTTCGGCGTGTGGCAGTCTCCGCAGCCCCCCGAGACCACGAGGTACTTGCCTCTCGCGACGCGGTCGCTCTTCGACGCCGAAGCTCTCTTCTCATCGGCGTTCGCCGCGAGGACGAGCGCCCCCGTCGCGAGGAGTGCGCACGTTGCCAGAGTCCATCGGTTCATGACTGACACCCTCCTTTCATCCGATCGGTCTGCCCTCCGACGCCGCGGAATCTACCGGGCCGGTGCTTCGCGCGCAGCAATTTTTGTCTCGAGAGGATCCAGGTCAGTTGCTTCGCACCGCCGCGGAAGACCGCGCGGGGGGCACCTCGGCCGACTCTCCATTGTCGAGCAGGAGGAATCGCGGCTTCGGCTCGGGATGCCGCGCGAGGGACGCGTTCAGCTCTTCGACGGGCTCGAGCTCACCGTCGTCGGCCTGGGCGAAGGTGCCGAAATGAATTCCGATCGAGGTCGAAGCGCCGAGGGCCTCGTGTGCGCGGAGCGCATCCTGAGGATCGACGTGGGCGGCAGCCATGAACCACCGCGGCCGGTAGGCGCCGATCGGCAGCAACGCGAGGCGAAGGTTCGGAAACCGGCGGCCGATCGCCTCGAAGTGCGAGCCCCAGCCGGTATCGCCGGCGAAGTAGACCGAGCCGGAGGGGCCCTCGAGAACGAAACCGCACCAGAGCGCCCGATCGCGGTCGAACGGGCTGCGGCTGGAGAAATGACGCGCCGGGACGGCGGTCACCCGGACGCCGGAGCCGAGCAGGATCGATGTCCACCAATCGAGCTCCCGCGCGCCGGCCACGCCGTGGCGCGCGAGGAAAGCGGCGTTCCCGAGCGCGACGACGAGGGAGGGCCGATGCGACCGCGCGATGCGCCGCAGCGTCGGCAGGTCCATGTGGTCGTAGTGGTTGTGACTGACGAGAACAGCGTCGATGGGCGGCAGGTCCTCGAATCGCAGCCCCGGCGGCCGATGACGCCGCGGTCCGGCGAAGGAGAACGGCGAAACCCTCCGCGACCAGACCGGATCGGTCAGGACGTTGACGCCGTCCATCTGGATGAGCACGGTCGAGTGGTTGACGAAGGTCACGCGGAGATCCCCGCCGCCGACGCGCTCCGGCGGCCGGACGCCGGCCGGGGTGTCGGTGAAGTCGCGCCAGACGCCGCGCTCGCGGTGGG
>Ga0070706_100002750_pt1 | contig 17598 bp, 13 predicted proteins | sample KBSK5501metaG_FD_65476 | JGI IMG/M metagenome (GOLD analysis project Ga0070706, IMG submission 65476) | Corn, switchgrass and miscanthus rhizosphere microbial communities from Kellogg Biological Station, Michigan, USA - KBS K5-50-1 metaG | ecosystem: Host-associated > Plants > Roots >... | reverse complement strand
AGAAGAACGCGGCGACGTTGTCCGCGCCGAGCTCGGCGACCTTCGCGCGCAGCTCGGCCACCGAGGCCTCGATCAGGGCCTGCGGATCGTGACCCTGCGGATGGCGATAGGGGTTCGGCGACGAGATGTAGTGCTGCGTCGCCAGCGGCAGATCGAAGCCGCGATGGAACGCCGGCAGCGCGGTGAGGCCGGCGCCGGTGGACGACGAGCCGTGGTAGCCGCGCTCCAGCGCGATGAAGTGCTTCTTCGTCGGCCGCCCGGTCGCGTTGTGGTACTGGACGATCAGGCGCACCGCGGCGTCCACCGCCTCCGAGCCGCCGAGCGTGAGGTACACGCGGGTGAGCGAGGCCGGCGTGATCTGCACGAGCTTGTCGGCGAGCCGGATCGCCGGTTCGCTGCTGAAGTGGAAGTAGCCGGTCGCGTACGGCAGCTTGCGCATCTGCTCGGCCGCCGCCTGCACGACGCTCTCCTGACCGTAGCCCACGTTCACGCACCACAGGCCCGCGAACGCATCGAGCAACTCGCGCCCGTTCGCGTCGGTCAGCCATGATCCGCGGCCCGAGCTCAGCACGGTCGGGCCGCGCTGCTCGTGCGTGCGCCACGGCGACACAGGGTGGACGAGGTGCGCGCGATCGAGCGCGTCCAGCGCGGCGTGGCCGGGCAGGGCAGTGGGATGCGTCATGGCGGAGTCGAGGTACGGCGGCATTGGATGGCCGTCAGCTTAGGGCGCGAGCCGAAAAGCTTGGTGCTGCTTTGGGTCGCGCGCGTGGCGAACGCTGCGGTTGTTCGCCGCGCTTCGGCAGATTGTGTTGCTCCCTCTCCCAGGGGATTCAATAGCCCCGTGCGCGATCGACGAGCCCGACCATCGCCTCACCCGCGGCGTAGCGACGCAGGTTGTCGACGACCACCTCGGCCGCGCTCAGCGGCTGCGTCATGCTCGCGATGTGCGGCGTGATGCGAACGTTCGGATGCCGCCACAGCGCATGCGACGGCGGCAGCGGCTCCGGGTCGACGACGTCGAGCACGGCTTCGCGCAACTGTCCGGCGTCGAGCGCCGCCAGCAGATCCTGCGGCACCAGTTGCGGCCCGCGTCCGACGTGAATGAGGCTCGCGCCCGCCGGCAGCTGCGCGAACAGCGCTGCAGCCAGGAACCCGCGCGTCGAATCGGTCAGCGGCAGCAGGCACACGAGGATCTCGGTGCGCGCGAGGAACGTGCCCAGCTCGTCGGCACCGGCGTGGCAGGCGACGCCCTCGACGATGTGCCGTGAACGGCTCCAGCCGGCGCAGTCGAACCCGAAAGCGACCAGCTGCGCGAGCACCGCCTGGCCGAGCGAGCCGAGGCCCAGCACGCCGACGCGCCGCTCGCTCGCCGGCCGCACGTCCAGCGGCTGCCACTCGCCGCGCGCCTGCTGGCGGCGGTACGCCGGCATGTCGCGGTGCAGGTCCAGCACGGCGTGGCAGACGTACTCGACCATGCTGCGCACGATGCCCGGCTCGACCATGCGCACCACGGGCAGCAGGCTCGGCAGCGTCGAGAAATCGAACTGGTCGACACCCGCTCCCGACGAGAACAGCACCGAGAGATTCGGGAAGCGCGTCGCCAGATCGTCGGGCGGAACCCACGCCGCGAGGAAGCGCACGTGCGCCGGGTCACCGATGTCGGGCCAGATGCGAAAGTCGATCTCGGGCGCGCGGCGCGCGAACACCTCGGCCCACTGTCGGCCGCGAACCGGGTCGGACTTGTACAGGAAGACGGTGGGCATGCGACTGACGTCTTGCGCCAATGCGCTTCGGTCCCGCTTCATCCGATCGCCTGCGTCACGATCGCGAACAGCCGCGGCGCGCCGACTGCAGGCGCCGCGAGCGGCGCGCCGCGCACCATCGTCGTGGGCATGTCGACCCGCAGCAGCCCCATGGCCTCGAGCCACTCGGCCAGGCCGCTGCTGGCGTCGATGTCGATGCGCGTGAAGTGGCCGGCGTTCAGCCCGACGAGATGGGCAATCAGCGCCTTCGCGCCCTCCACATCGGGTGCGACGACCGGCCCGATGGCATGCCCGCGGCCGAAGCGGCGCAGCATCGCGAAGCCGCGCGGCTGGGCGTCGTGGTCCAGCACCACGCAGGCCTCCGCGGTGTCGAGCAGGTCGTCGATGAGGGCGTCGCGCGGCATCGCGCGGGCCTGCGCGTCGAGCTGCTTCAACTCGGCTGCATCGCTCGCGCCCGCGGGCCGCAACCGCCACAGCGGCTGCAGCGCCACCAGCGGCGCGGGCAACGCGAGGCCCTGGTGCTGGCGCAGCTCGCCGGTGCGGACGAAGCCCAGGCGTTCGTAGAGGCCGCGCCCTTCGGCCGTGGCGTGCAGCAGCACGGTCCGATCCCCGAGCTTGTCGAGCAGCGCGCTCATCAGGCGCTGGCCGATGCGCTGGCCCTGGCACGCCGGCCGCACGATCACGAGGCCGATCGTCGCGTGGTGCCGGCCCCAGGGCCAATACAGCGCGGTGCCGACGACGTCGCCGTCGCGCTCGGCGACCACGCCGCGTGCGTGCGCGAACGCCTGTTCCCAGTCGGCGAGGCGGTGCGGCCAGCGCAGCTCGTCGGACAGGGCCTGCGCCTGCGGCAGGTCGGCGACCGTCATCGTGCGCAGGCGCACGCCATCGTTCGGGGGCTTCTTCGTCGGCATGGGAATAGCGGGACTACAAGGTTCGGGGCGACGCAATGGCCTGCCGATGTTGGACGACATCGGCGCCGCGCGCCAGTGCGATCGGCGCCTCGCGCGCAAATCGCAAGCATCGGCTGCCGCACGCCCGCGCTTCGCAATTCGCTGCTTTGCGCGCCGCGTCTACGGGCACAAATGCGGCAGCGCCCTGACTAGCATCTGGCGCGCGTCTCCACGTCGAGAGCACACGCCGACAGCAAACATAGCAAGCGCCATGCAACTCTTCGACCCCGACCAGGTTCGCGTGCCCAGCGGGCACTTCATCGCCGGACGCCTGGTCCGCGATGCCGACCGGCTGACCGTGCACCGGCCGTCCGACGCGCAAGCGCACGCCGAGCTGCCGATCGCCGATGCCGGCACCGTCGACGCCGCCGTGCAGGACGCGTGGTCCGCCTGGCGGCGCAGCGACTGGGCGCGCCGTGCGCCGCGCGAACGCGCCCGGGTCTTGCGCAAGTGGGCCGATCTGGTCGAGAACGATGTCGCGCGGCTTGCGCCGCTCGAAGCCGTCTGTTCGACGCGCCCGGTGCGCGACGCCGCCGCGTGGGACGTGCCGTTCACCGCCGAAGGCCTGCGCTTCTTCGCCGAATACGCCGACAAGCTCGGTGGCGACGTGGCCGCCACGCGCCACGACCACCTCGGCATGGTGGTCGCCGAGCCGTACGGCGTGGTCGGTGCGATCACGCCGTGGAATTTCCCGCTCGTGATGACGTCGTGGAAGGTCGGCGCGGCGCTCGCGGCCGGCAACGCCGTCGTGCTCAAGCCTTCGGAGCTGACGCCGTATTCAGCGCTGCGCCTGGCCGAGCTCGCGGTCGAGGCGGGCGTGCCGGCCGGCATCTTCAACGTCGTGCAGGGCGACGGCCGCACCACCGGCGACGCCTTGTCGCGCCACCCGCTGATCTCGAAGATGACGTTCACCGGCTCGACCCGCACCGGTGCCGCCATCATGTCGGCGTGCGCGGCGCACGGGCCGAAGCCGGTGACGCTGGAACTCGGCGGCAAGAGCCCGCAGCTGGTGTTCGACGACGCGCCGAATGTCGACCGGCTCGCCGCCATGATCGCCGGCGCGATCACCGGCAACGCGGGGCAGGTGTGCGTCGCCGGCTCGCGCCTGATCGTGCAGCGCGGCATCGCCGACGCGCTGCTCGAGCGCATCGAGGCGCGCTTCGCCGCGCAGCGCCCGGGCGCGACCTGGGATGACCAGGCCACGCTGCCGCCCATCGTCTCCGCAGCCCAGGCGGCGCGCATCCTCGAGATCGTCGAGCGCTCGCGCGATGCCGGGGCCACGCTGCGCTGCGGCGGCGCGCTGTTCGACGGCGGACCCGGCGGCGCCTACATGCAGCCCACGCTGATCGACGGCGTGGACGCCGCGAACCCGGCGGTGCGCGACGAGATCTTCGGCCCGATGTTGACCGTGCAGCGCTTCGACGACGAGCAGGAAGGCCTCGCGCTGGCCGCCCACGAGCAGTACGGGCTGGCCGCCGGCGTGCACACCGCCGACATCGGCCGCGCGCTGCGCGCGATGCGCGGCATCGCCGCCGGCACGGTCTGGATCAACCGCTACGGCCGCAGCGCCGACTTCGTGATCCCGACCGGCGGCTATCACCAGTCGGGCATCGGCAAGGACCTGGGCCGCCAGGCGGTCGAGGCCAATCTGCGCTTCAAAAGCGTGCTGATCGACTTCGCGCTGCCGCAATGAGGTGCGTGCATGCCCATGCGCCGGGCAGACCGCATGGCATGCCGCCGAGGCCGCCGCGAACCACAGTTTCAGCGCGGCGCGGGGTCGATTTCCCAACAAGCGCACAAACGGTGCATGCTGCAATGACGCCCTGATGACAGCTTCCCGGCGACGTGAACCAGGACCCCAGACCATGAGCTTTCGCCCGAAATACATCACCTTCGACTGCTACGGCACGCTGACCCGCTTCCGCATGGGCGAGATCACGCGCGACCTCTACGCCGACCGCATCCCGGCCGAGCGCATGGAGCAGTTCATCGCCGACTTCAGCGCCTACCGCTTCGACGAGGTGCTGGGCGACTGGAAGCCGTACGAGGTCGTGCTGAAGAACGCCGTGCGGCGCCTGTGCCGCAAGTGGAAGATCCAGTACCTCGACCACGAAGCGCAGAAGTACTACGACGCCGTGCCGACCTGGGGCCCGCACGACGACGTGCCGGCCGGCCTCGCGAAGGTCGCGCGCGAGATTCCGCTCGTGATCCTGTCGAACGCGTCGGACGACCAGATCCAGAAGAACGTCGCGATGCTCGGCGCGCCGTTCCACCGCGTCTACACCGCGCAGCAGGCGCAGGCCTACAAGCCGCGGCTGCAGGCGTTCGAATACATGCTGGACTCGCTGGGCTGCAACCCGGAAGACGTGCTGCACGTCTCGTCGAGCCTGCGCTACGACCTGATGTCGGCCGACGACCTGGGCATCGTCAACAAGGTGTTCGTCAACCGCGGCCACGGGCCCGGCAACGCCGCCTACCGCTACGTCGAGATCGCCGACATCGGCGGACTGCCGGGCGTCGTCGGCCTCTGATCGCACGGCCCCACGCGCGCCCACCGCACCGGTCGCCATGAAGCTCGACGCCTACTGGACCGACTCCGCGGCGGCGTTCGTGCCGAACACGCGCGAGCTGCCGGCCACGGCCGATGTCGTGGTCGTCGGCGGCGGGTTCACCGGACTGTCGGCCGCGCTGGCGCTGGCGCGCCGCGGCGCCGACGTCGTCGTCCTCGAAGCCGGTGAGCGGGTCGCCGCCGAGGCCTCCGGGCGCAACGGCGGCCACGTCAACAACGGCTTGGCGGTGGACTACGCCGAGGTCGCGGCCAAGGTCGGCACCGAGCGCGCGAAGGCCTGGTACCGCGCCTACGACGACGCGGTCGACAGCGTGGAGCGCATCGTGCGCGACGAGGCCATCGCCTGCGACTTCCTGCGCCACGGCAAGCTCAAGCTTGCGACGCGGCCGCAGCACCTCAGCGCGCTGCAGCGCAGCGCCGAACGCCTGATCGCCGACCGGGTCGACACGGACGTCGAGGTGTTCGACGCCGAGCGCGTGCGCACCGAGGTGCGCAGCGAACGCTTCCAGGGCGGCCTGCTCTACAAGCGCAGCGGCCAGATGCACATGGGGCGGTTCGCGCTGGGCCTCGCGCACGCCGCCGAGCGGCGCGGCGCGCGCATCCTGACGAACACCTGCGTGAAGCGGCTGGAGCGCGTCGGCTCGGGCCACGCGCACCGCGTGCACACGTCGCGCGGCACGGTGCTCGCGCAGCAGGTGCTGCTGGCCACCGGGGCCACGCGCCACGGCGACTACGGCAGCTTCGGCTGGCTGCGCCGGCGCATCGTGCCGATCGGCAGCTTCATCGTCGTCACCGAACCGCTGGGGGCGGAGCGCGCGCTCGCACTGCTGCCGGGGCGCCGCACTTACGTGACGGTGGCCAACATCCACCACTACTTCCGGCTCACGCCCGACCATCGGCTGCTGTTCGGCGGGCGCGCGCGCTTCGCGATCTCGAGCCCGCAGTCGGATGCCGCGAGCGGCGAGATCCTGCGCGCCGGGCTGGCCGAGATCTTTCCGCAGCTCGCCGGCGTCCGGCTCGACTACTGCTGGGGCGGGCTGGTCGACATGACGCAGGACCGCCTGCCGCACGCCGGCGAACGCGACGGCCTGTACTACTCGATGGGCTACAGCGGCCACGGCACGCAGATGTCGGTTCACATGGGCGAGCGCATGGCCGCCGTGATGGCCGGCGAGGCGAACGCCAATCCGTGGCGGGACCGCGCGTGGCCCGTCATCCCCGGTCACTTCGGCCCGCCGTGGTTCCTGCCGGCGGTGGGCCTGTATTACCGGCTCAAGGACAAGATGGCCTAGTCCACTCTCCACTCGAGCCGACCCGCCGCCGCCACGTTCCCAGAACCATCCCACGAGCCACACAGGAGCCCACCATGAGTCAGACCAAACCGCTCGCCAGCCTCATCGGCCCGCACGAGAGCATGCGTGTGATGGAGTCGCTGAAGCACGGCGCGACCCGCCGCGACATCCTGACCATGCTGATGGCCGGCGGCATGCAGGCCGCGGTGGCCGGCGGCATCGCGGGCACGGCGCTGAGCGCGCATGCGCAGACGCCGCGGCGCGGCGGGCGCGTCCGCGTGGCCGGCGCGACCGCGGCGGCGACCGACACGCTGGACCCGGCCAAGCAGTCGAACCAGACCGACTACTCGCGCTGCAACATGGTCTACAACGGCCTCACGTCGCTGGACGGCAGCCTGACGCCGCAGCCGGCCCTGGCCGAGACGTTCACGACCAAGGACGCGAAGACCTGGGTCTTCACGCTGCGCAAGGGCGTGACCTTCCACGACGGCAAGGCGCTCGCGCCGGCCGACGTGGTGTTCTCGCTGATGCGCCACAAGGACCCGGCCACCGCGTCCAAGGCCAAGGTGCTGGCCGACCAGATCGACAGCGTGAAGGCGACCGGTCCCAACGAAGTGACGATCGTGCTCAGCGCGCCGAACGCCGACCTGCCGGTGATCCTCGGCACGTTCCACTTCCACATCGTCAAGGACGGCACGACCGACTTCAACGCCGGCATCGGCACCGGCCCGTACAAGCTCAAGGAGTTCAAGCCCGGCGTGCGCTCGCTGGTGGTCCGCAACGAGGCGTACTGGAAGCCCGGCAAGCCGTATCTCGACGAGATCGAGTTCGTCGGCATCGGCGACGAGAGCGCGCGCGTCAACGCGCTGCTCAGCGGTGGCATGGACCTCGTCGGCTCGGTGAACCCGCGCTCGGTGGACCGCGTGAAGGGCACGCCCGGCTTCGCGATCTTCGCGACGCAGTCGGGCCAGTACTCCGACCTCGTGATGCGCAAGGACGTGGGCCCCGGCGCGAACCCGGACTTCGTGCTCGCGATGAAGCATCTGTTCGACCGCGAGCAGATGAAGAAGACCATCGCGCTGGACCATGCGGTGATCGGCAACGACCAGCCGGTCGATCCGACCAACCGCTTCTACTTCGCCGGGCTGCCGCAGCGGCCGTTCGATCCGGAGAAGGCCAAGTTCCACCTGCAGAAGTCCGGCGTCACCGGCAAGGTACCCGTCGTGGCGTCGCCCGCCGCGCTGTACTCGGTCGAGATCGCGCTGGTGCTGCAGCAGGCGGGCCAGGGCATCGGGCTGGACCTGGACGTCAAGCGCATGCCGGCCGACGGCTACTGGTCGAACCACTGGCTGAACAGCCCGGTGGGCTTCGGCAACGTCAACCCGCGCCCGAGCGCCGACGTGCTGCTGACGCAGTTCTTCCAGTCGAGCGCGGCGTGGAACGAGTCGCGCTGGAAGAACCCCAAGTTCGATCAATTGCTGCTCGCCTCGCGCGCCGAGACCGACCTGGCCAAGCGCAAGCAGATGTATGCCGACATGCAGACGATGATCCACCAGGAGGCCGGCATCGGCATCCCGCTGTTCCTCGCGAGCATCGACGGGCACAGTTCGAAGGTGAAGGGTCTGTCGCCGATCCCGCTGGGCGGGCTGATGGGCTACAACTTCGCCGAAAGCATCTGGATGGAGTGACCCACCCCCGTAGCGCCAGCGGCGCTCCCCCTCAAGAGGAGCCCGTTCACCCTGAGGTATCGAAGGGCGCCAGCGGCACGGATCCGCGGCGACTGCTTGGGTAGAACACCTATGAACCGCGTCATCGTTACCTTGCTGGCCCAGCGCATCGCGCTCGCGCTGCTGTCGCTGCTGGCGGTGTCGCTCGTGGTCTTCGCGATCACGGCGGTGCTGCCGGGCGACGCGGCGCAGGAGCAACTCGGGCAGGACGCCACGCCCGAGGCGCTCACCGCGCTGCGCGCGCAGATGGGCCTGGACGTGCCGGCGCCGCAGCGCTATCTGCGCTGGCTCGTCGGCATGGTCAAGGGCGACCCGGGCACGTCGACCACCACACAGATGCCGGTCGGTTCGCTGATCGCCAGCCGGCTGCCGAATTCGCTGCTGCTGGCGGCGGTGACGGCGCTGTTCTCGGTGCCGATCGCACTCACGCTCGGCATCTCGTCGGCGGTGTGGCGAGGCTCGTGGTTCGACCGGCTGGCCTCGACCGCCGCGGTCGCGGTCGTCTCGGTGCCGGAGTTCCTGGTCGCGACGCTGGCCGTGCTGGTCTTCGCGGTGAAGCTGCGCTGGCTGCCGGCGCTTTCGTACGTGAACGACATCGAGTCGCTCGGGCAGCTGCTGCGCGCGTTCGCGATGCCGGTGCTGAGCCTGTGCTGCGTGATCGTCGCGCAGATGATGCGCATGACCCGCGCCGCCGTGATCGACCAGCTCGAAGCGCCGTACATCGAGATGGTCAAGCTCAAGGGCGCCTCGCCGCTGCGCACCGTGCTCGCCCACGCGCTGCCCAACGCGATCGGGCCGATCGCCAACGCGGTGGCGTTCAGCCTGTCGTACCTGCTGGGCGGCGTGATCATCATCGAGACGATCTTCAACTACCCCGGCATCGCGAAGCTGATGGTCGACGGCGTGAGCCAGCGCGACATGCCGCTGGTGCAGACCTGCGCGATGATCTTCTGCGCGGGCTATCTGTTCCTCGTGACGCTGGCCGATGTATGCGGCATCGTCGCAAACCCGCGGCTGCGGCATCGGTGACATGAGGCATATGGAAACGATCCCGACCTCGCCGACCGAAGTCACGAGCGTGCCGGGCCTGGCGCCGGCACCCGGCCGCCCGGCGCGGCGTGCCTGGCTCGCCGGCTTCGGCGTGTCCGGGCTGATCGGCCTGGCGGTGCTGGTGCTGTGGCTGCTCGCGGCGCTGTTCGGCCCGGTGCTGCTGCCGCAGGGGCGCAGCGCCGCCGGCGGCGGCGCGGTGTTCGCGCCGATCAGCGCGGCGCACTGGCTGGGCACCGACTACCTCGGCCGCGACATGCTCGCGCGGGTGATCGACGGCGCACGCTACACGGTGGGCGTCGCGCTCGTCGCGACGCTGCTGGCCAGCGGCATCGGCACGCTGCTCGCGCTGCTCGCAGCGGCCAGCGGGCGCTGGATCGATGCGACGCTCAGCCGCAGCCTGGACACGCTGACCGCCATTCCCAGCAAGATGTTCGCGCTCATCATGGTGGCCGGCTTCGGCTCGTCGGTCGCGATGCTGGTGGCGACGGCGGCGTTCATCTACGTGCCCGGCGCCTACCGGATCGCGCGCTCGCTCGCCGTCAACATCAACGCGCTGGACTACGTGACCGTCGCGCGCACGCGCGGCGAGGGCACCTTGTACGTGATGCTGCGCGAGATCCTGCCGAACATCATCGGCCCGATGCTCGCCGACCTCGGCCTGCGCTTCGTCTACGTCGTGCTGCTGCTGGCCAGCCTGAGCTTTCTGGGCCTGGGCATCCAGCCGCCGGCGGCCGACTGGGGTTCGCTGGTGCGCGAGAACGTCGGCGCGCTCGCCGACGGTGGCGCCTCGGTGATCGCGCCGGCGCTGGCGATCGCCAGCCTCACGATCGCGGTCAACCTCGTCATCGACAACCTGCCGGGCCGCGCGGCCCGCGAACGCGGAGCACGCTGATGGGCGCGTCAGTCACGGTCGAGGGCTTGAGCATCGCGGCGGGCGCGCAGACGCTGGTGGATCGCCTGAGCTTCTCGATCCGGCCGGGCGAGGTGCTCGCGCTGATCGGCGAGTCGGGCTCCGGCAAGACGACGACCGCGCTCGCGCTGATGGGTCACGCGCGGCGCGGCTGCCGGATCTCCGGCGGCAGCGTGCGCATCGGCGACACCGACGTGCTGAGCCTTGCGCCGGCGCAGCAACGCACGCTGCGCGGGCGCACGGTGGCGTACATCGCGCAGAGCGCGGCCGCGTCGTTCAACCCGTCGCGCACGATCATGGACCAGGTCGTCGAGCCGGCCCGCATCCACGCCACCTGCAGCCGCGCCGAGGCGCAGGCCAAGGCGATCGCGCTGTTCCGCGAGCTGGCGCTGCCCGACCCCGAGACCATAGGCTCGCGCTACCCGCACCAGGTGTCGGGTGGGCAGCTGCAGCGCCTGATGGCGGCGATGGCGCTGATCACCGACCCCGAGCTCGTGATCCTCGACGAGCCGACCACGGCGCTGGACGTGACCACGCAGATCGAGGTGCTGCGCGCGTTCCGCCGCGTCGTGCGCGACCGCCGCGCGACCGCGGTCTACGTGAGCCACGATCTGGCTGTCGTCGCGCAGATGGCCGACCACATCCTCGTGCTGCGCGACGGGCAGATGCGTGAGCTCGACGCGACCGCGCGCATCCTCGCCACCCCGAGCCACGAGTACACGAAGAGCCTGCTCGCGGCGGCGCGCCCGAGCCCGCGAGAGCCGGCCCGCGTCGCCGCGGACCCCGAGCTGCTGCTCGACGTGCGCGAGCTCGGCGCGGGTTACGGCCCGGTCGATCTGAAGGGGCGGCCGGCCAAGCCGATTCTCGAAGACATCAACCTGCAGCTCTACCGCGGCCAGGCCATCGGCGTGATCGGCGAATCCGGCTCCGGCAAGACCACGCTCGCGCGTGCGATCGCCGGGCTGATCCAGCCCAGCCACGGCTACATCCTGTTCAACGGCCGCGAGCTCAAGCCCGCGCTGGCGCGGCGCGACAAGGAAGATCTGCGGCGCATCCAGATCGTCTTCCAGATGGCCGACACGGCGCTGAACCCGTCGCAGACGATCGAACGCATCCTGGCCCGCCCGCTGGTGTTCTACAAAGGGCTGCAGGGCGACGCGCTGCGCAGCCGCATCGACGAGCTGCTCGACCTGGTCAAGCTGCCGCGCAGCGTCGCCGCGCGGCTGCCCGGCGGCCTGTCGGGCGGGCAGAAGCAACGCGTGAACCTCGCACGCGCGCTCGCGGCCGAGCCCGATCTGATCCTGTGCGACGAGGTCACCTCGGCGCTGGACAGCGTCGTCGGCGCGGCCGTGCTGGACCTGATCGCCGAGCTGCGGCGCGAGCTCGGCGTGTCGTACCTCTTCATCAGCCACGACCTGCACACGGTGCGCGCGGTCTGCGACGAGATCGTCGTGATGCAGCATGGCCGCAAACTCGCGCAGGTCGCGCGCGCCGATTACGATCGCGGCCCGCACCACCCGTACTACGAGTTGCTGGAGCGCTCGGTGCCCGAGCTGCGCTGCGGCTGGCTCGACGAGCTGGACGCGCGGCGTTCGGCGCCGGTTGCCGCCTGACAAGTCGTGAACGAAATTCCAACCCCGTTCGGACTGAGCTTGCCGAAGGCCGCGTGCACCTCGGTCGACCCTTCGACAGGCTCAGGCGAACGGCTCCCCATCTCGAATAGGAGACCCTGATGAAACCCACGTTCCGCATCGCATTGATCCCCGGCGACGGCATCGGCAAGGAAGTGCTGCCCGAGGGCACGCGCGTGCTTCAGGCCGCGGCCGAGCGCTTCGGCTTCGAGCTCGACTGCCGCGCGATCGAATGGGCCAGCTGCGACTACTACGCCGCGCACGGCCAGATGATGCCGGACGACTGGAAGCAGCAGCTCCAGGGCGTCGACGCGCTGTACTTCGGCGCCGTCGGCTGGCCGGCGAGCGTGCCCGATCACGTCTCGCTGTGGGGCTCGCTGCTGAAGTTCCGGCGCGAGTTCGACCAGTACGTCAACCTGCGCCCGGTGCGGCTGTTCGAGGGCGTGCCTTGTCCCCTGGTGGGCCGCAAACCCGGCGACATCGACTACTTCGTCGTGCGCGAGAACACCGAGGGCGAATACACCTCGCTCGGCGGCGTGATGTACCCGGGCACCGAGCGCGAGTTCGTGATCCAGGAGGCCGTGTTCTCGCGCCACGGCACCGACCGCGTACTCAAGTACGCGTTCGAGCTCGCGCGTTCGCGGCCGCGCAAGCATGTGACGGTCGCGACCAAGAGCAACGGCATCGCCGTGAGCATGCCGTGGTGGGACGGGCGCGCCGACGCGATGGCACGCGAGTACCCCGACGTGACGACCGACAAGCAGCACATCGACATCCTGTCCGCGCGCTTCGTCCTGCAGCCCTCGCGCTTCGACGTGGTCGTCGCGAGCAACCTGTTCGGCGACATCCTCTCCGACCTCGGCCCGGCCACGACCGGCACGATCGGCCTCGCGCCATCGGCCAACCTCAACCCGGACCGGCGCTTCCCGTCGCTGTTCGAGCCGGTGCACGGCTCGGCGCCCGACATCTACGGCCAGAACATCGCGAACCCGATCGCGATGATCTGGTCGGGTGCACTGATGCTGGACTTCCTGACGCAAGGGCAGGGCGCCGGGCGCGCCGCGCACGACGCGATCGTGCAGGCGATCGAAGCCGTGCTGCGCGAAGGCCCGCGCACCCGCGACCTCGGCGGCGCGGCCTCGACTACCGAGGTCGGCCGCGCGATCGCCGAACGCGTCGCGGCGGGCTGATCCGCCGGGCTCACCGCTGCAGAACCTCGCAATGCGACCGAACCTCATGCCCCCGATTTCTCTAGACCTGACCCGCCAGGACCTGCTGCCCGGCCTGCAGCTGATCGGCGCCGAATGGCGCGACGCGCACGACGGCCGGCGCCTGGACGTGACCGACCCCGCGACCGATCGTGTCTTCGCCAGCGTGCCCGACGGCGGCGCAGCCGACGCGCGCGCCGCGGTCGATGCCGCGCAGGCTGCGCTGGGCACCTGGCGCAAGGTGCCCGCGAAGCAGCGCGCGCAGATCCTCAAGCGCTGGAACGACCTGATGCTCGCGCACCAGGACGATCTCGGCCGGCTCATCTCGCGCGAGCAGGGCAAGCCGCTCGCCGAGGGTCTGGGCGAAGTGGCCTATGCGGCGAGCTACGTCGAGTGGTTCGCCGAGGAAGCGACGCGCGCCAACGGCGACGTCATCCCGGCACCGGTGCCGGGCCGGCGCATGTTCGCGCTGAAGGAGCCGGTGGGCGTCGTCGCGGCGATCACGCCATGGAACTTCCCGGCCGCGATGATCGCCCGCAAGATCGCGCCGGCGCTCGCGGCGGGCTGCACGGTCGTGTGCAAGCCGGCGGAGGACACGCCGCTCACGTCGCTCGCGCTCGTCAAGCTCGCCGAGGCCGCGGGCGTGCCGGCCGGCGTGCTGAACATCGTCACCGCATCGCGCGAGCGCACGCCCGAGGTGGTGGACGTTTGGCTCGCTGACCCGCGGGTGCGCAAGATCACGTTCACCGGCTCCACGCCGGTGGGCAAGCATCTGGCGCGTGCCTCGGCCGACACGTTGAAGAAGCTCTCGCTCGAGCTCGGCGGCAACGCGCCGTTCATCGTGTTCGACGATGCCGACGTCGATGCCGCGGTGGACGGCCTGATGGCCGCCAAGTTCCGCAACGGCGGGCAGACCTGCGTGTGCCCGAACCGCGTGTTCGTGCACGACAAGGTCCACGACGAGTTCGTCGAGAAGCTGGCAGCGCGCGTGCGTTCGCTGAAGGTCGGCCCGGCGACGCAGCCGGATTCGCAGATCGGCCCGATGATCAACGCGCGCGCCGTCGAGAAGATCGAGCGCCATGTGCGCGATGCCGTCGAGAAGGGCGCGCGCGTGGTGGTCGGCGGCGAGCGCGTGCGCAGCGCGAACTGCGACAGCCCGAACTACTTCGCGCCGACCGTGCTCGTCGGCGCGGACGCGAGCATGGCCTGCAGCTGCGAAGAGACCTTCGGCCCGGTCGTGCCGGTGACCCGCTTCGCCAGCGAGGCGGACGTGATCGCCGCCGCGAACGACACGCCGTTCGGCCTGGCCGCGTACTTCTATTCGAACGACGTGCGCCGCATCTGGCGCGTGGCCGAGGCGCTCGAGTCGGGCATCGTTGGCGTCAACGAAGGTGCGCTCGCGGCCGAAGCCGCGCCGTTCGGCGGCGTCAAGGAATCAGGCTACGGGCGCGAGGGCTCGGTGCACGGGCTCGACGACTACCTGCACATCAAGTACGTGTGCCAGGGGCAGCTCGGCTGAGAGCCCAACTCCGCATCTTCCCCGGATTGAGCAACCCCTGCGGATCGAATCGCCGCTTCAGCTCGATCGCGGCCGGGTTCAGCTGCCCGGTCTTGCCGTCTTCGAGGATGTAGACGTGCGGGTTGTTGATCGCCACGCCGTGGTCGCGGTAGATCTGCATGATCTCGTTCAGCCGCGCTTCGGTGCTGAAGCGGATGAGCTGCAGGCCGCTGCAATTGAACGCGCCATCCTTGGTCCGCAGGAACTCCAGGTGCGTCATCACCTCGCCGGCCAGGGCCTTCTCCAGCGCCTTGGCCTGCGCGACATGCCGTGCCGGCTCGAAGCCGCTCTGGATGTAGGTGAGGTTGCGGTCGACCTTCAGCGCGACCAGCGTCGTGTGGTTCCACGTGTATTCGAGCAGCGTGCGGCTGCCCGACTCCGCGGCGGTCTTGCGATAGGTGATGTGGGCGCCCGCCGCGGCGGCCATGTCCTGCATGCCGGCTTGCGACGACTCGGCCATCACGATCAGCACGGCATGGCAGCCCTTCGGCAGATGGTCGGCCAGCGCCGTCATGTAGTCAGGCACCGGCGCGCCGAGAAAACACACCTCCTTCTTGACCAGGCCGGGCGCCGCGCCGAGGGCGCTCGAGAATTCGAGCGCCGCGTCGAACGAGGTGAACGTCGCGATGCTCTCGATCCAGTCCAGCGCCGGTGCAAGCGCCACCTCCAGCTCGAGCACGATGCCGTTCGTGCCGTAGACATGGTGCATCAGCAACGCGTCCGGCGCGCGCAGCTCGACCACGCGCGGGTCGGCCTCGACGGTCATCACGCGCACGCCGAGCACGTTGCCGGTCGCAGCCATCGGCCCGTAGGTGATCGAGCCGGCACCGCCGAACCCGCCGCCGAACAGGCCACCCAGCGTCGCGCTGCGGAAGGTCGACGGCAGCCAGCGCAGTTCCCAGCCGTGGGGGCGCGCCTGGCGGTCGAAGTCGGCGAGCCGGATGCCGGCCTGAGCGCGGCCCGTGCCGCCGCGCACCCAGCCGAACGCGTTGTAGCCGCTCATGTCGAGGATGACGCCGCCGTGCAGCGGAATCGATTGGCCGTAGTTGCCGGTGCCGCTGCCGCGCACCGTGATCGGAATCGACTGGCGTGCGCAGGCGGCGACGACCGCGCGGATCTCGGCCTCGGTCCGCGGCCGCACCGCGATGCCCGCGGTCTTGTCGGCGAGCTGCCGCTTGAGCACCGGGCTGAACCAGGCGAAGTCCTGCGACAGGCGCGCGACGCGCGCCGGGTCCGTGACCCAATCGAGCGACGGCAGTTCGAGAGCCAGGCTTGCGATGGCGGCGGGGTCGGCATTCATGGCTGGCACCAGGATCAGTCGTGCGAGGTTTCGCTCGCATGCCAGGGGCCCAGCACGCGCCGCGTCAGCCAGGCCATCGCGGCGAACAGCACCACGCCGGTCAGCGAGATCAGCAGCAACGCGGCGAACATGCGCGGGATGTTGAGCTGGAAGCCGGCCTGCAGGATCTGGTAGGCCAGTCCGGCACCCGAGCCGCCGGTCCCGGCGACGAACTCGGCCACCACCGCGCCGATCAGCGCCAGGCCGCTGGAGATGCGCAAGCCTCCGAAGAAGTAGGGCAGCGCGCTCGGGATGCGCAGGCGCACCAGCTGCTGCCAGCGGGTTGCGCGGTTGAGCTTGAAGTAGCTCTGCAGGTCGGGCTCGATGCTGCGCAAACCCAGCGTGGTGTTGCTGATGATCGGGAACAGCGCCACCAGCGAGGCGCACACCACCATGGCCCAGGTCGGGTTCTTGACCCAGATGATGATCAACGGCGCGACCGCGACGATGGGCGTGACCTGCAGCAGCACCGCGTACGGGAACAGCGCGGTCTCGATCTGCTTGCTCTGCACGAACAGGAACGAGATCAGCACGCCCGCGACCGTCGCGACCACGAACGCCAGCACGGTGATCTCGAGCGTCACCAGAAGGGCCGAACCGAGTGCGCGCCAGTCGGTGACGAGCGTCTTCACCATCAGGAACGGCGACGGCACGAGGTAGGGCGGCAGGTCCATGCCGGTGACCAGGCCCTGCCACGCGGCGATCAGCACGATCGCGACCAGTGCCGGGTAGGCGATGCGCTGCACCCGCGGCTGGCGCATCAGCGGTAGGGCCTTTGTGCTCATGGTTGCGCCTCGTGGTGCGAATCGTCGTGCGAATCGTCGTACCTGGGGGCGCTGGCGCGCAGCAGGCTGTCCTGCAGCTGCTTGGCGTAGCGGCTGAACTGCGGCGTGACCATGAAGTCGGGCGTGCGCGGATAGGGCTCGGCGATGCGGACCTCGTCGACGACGCGGCCCGGCCGCGCGGCCATCATCACGACGCGCGTCGACAGGAACACCGCCTCGTGGATCGAGTGCGTCACGAACACGACCGTGAGCTTCTTCTGCGCCCACAGCGCGAGCAGCTCGGTGTCCAGCTTGTGGCGCGTGATCTCGTCGAGCGCGCCGAAGGGCTCGTCCATCAGCAGCAGGTCGGGCTGGGTCACGAGCCCGCGCGCGATCGACACCCGCATCTGCATGCCGCCCGAGAGCGCCCGCGGCAGCGCGCCGCTGAACTTGTGCAGGCCGACGAGCTCGAGCGCTTCGCCGACGCGCGCGTTCGCCTGCCTCCGCGGCACGCCGGCCAGATCCAGCGGCAGGCGCACGTTGGATTGCACGCTGGCCCACGGCATCAGCGTGGGCGACTGGAACACGAACGCGACCTTGTGGGTGCAGCTGTGCAGCTCCGCCACCGGCCGGCGCCACAGCAGCAGCCGGCCGTCGCTGGGCTCGAGCAGGCCGGCGATCATCTTCAGCAGCGTGCTCTTGCCGCAGCCCGAGGGGCCGAGCAAGGTGACGAACTCACCCTCCTCGATCACCAGGTCGACCGGCTGCAACGCACGGGTGCCGTCGGGATAGGTCTTTTCGGTCGACAGGATCTCGACCGCGGGGACCGCGGGAGTG
>Ga0070706_100002746_pt1 | contig 17605 bp, 19 predicted proteins | sample KBSK5501metaG_FD_65476 | JGI IMG/M metagenome (GOLD analysis project Ga0070706, IMG submission 65476) | Corn, switchgrass and miscanthus rhizosphere microbial communities from Kellogg Biological Station, Michigan, USA - KBS K5-50-1 metaG | ecosystem: Host-associated > Plants > Roots >... | reverse complement strand
TGATTGCGTCCCATGTTGGCGACCGGCACGTCTTCCAGATAGATGGCGTCGTTGGCTTGCACCAGTGTGCGGGCTTCCTTGTGATGGAAGTCGCGCCGCTGCCGCTGCGCCTTGAGATGCGCTTTCGCTAGGAGCGTGACCGCCTTGCGCCTGCGGTGGCTGCCCTTCTTGCGCCGCGAGACGCGCCGCTGTGCCGTTTTGAGTCGCCGCTCAGCTTTGCGGTACCACTGCGGGTTGAAGATGTGCACGCCATTGGAGAGCGTGGCGAAGGACGTCAAGCCCACGTCGATGCCTGTTTCCTGGCCCGTTGGCGGGAGTGGCTGCACCGGTCCCTCGGCACAGGAGAAGCAGACGTACCACCCGTCGGCTTCTCGGCTGATCGTGACGGTCTTGGGTGTGCCCTCCAGCGGACGGGACCAACGTACCGCAATCCGGCCGATCTTGGAGAGCACGAGGAAGCCATTATCGAGCATGGCCCCGTTGCCGAATTGCTTGTAGGTGAAGCTGGTGTAGCGATTCGCCCCTTGGAAGCGCGGATAGCCTGGCGTCTCACCCGCCTTCACCCGACGGAAGAAGGCCTGGAAGGCGCGATCGAGTCGCGTCAGCACATCCTGCAACACTTGGGAATGGATCTCGTTATATTCGGGCCGGACCTCCTTCACCGCGGGCAGTTGAGCGCCCTGACCGGCCAGGGTGACACTCACCCCGCATTGCTGCCACGCCTCGCGGCGTTCTTGGAGCGCGGCATTGTAGAGTTCGCAGCAGCGACGCACGACAAACGCCAGTGCCCGCTCGTGTTCAGGAGTCGGCTGGAGTTTGTACTTGAAGGTCTTGCGGACCGTCCGTGTGTTCTGCTCGTCCATACTGCACTATTCTGTCTGATAGGCATGACACCGGCAAGGGGAGTAGGCCACTCATCCCCTGGCTAAAGCCGAGGGTCTTTCTGGCGCTTTTGAGAGCGTTTCCAAACCTGGGTACGGTTGGTAGATTGCGCCCATGGTGCCGCGCTGCTATGCTGGGTGGGATGCGGACAGAGATGCAGCTGCGAGAGCACGGCTTTGCTCCTTTGCTGCTCATGGCCGGACCGGCAAGGACAAGGAAAAGATCGGCGCATCTGGAAGGCCATCATGGAACGACCACTGCAGCGGCTGATTGTCATGGCTGGCTTGCCTGGAACAGGCAAGAGTAGCATTGCCGAGGCCCTAGGTCGCGAACTGGGCACTCCCATGTTCGCCAAAGATTGGCTTGAGGCGGCGCTGCGCCGCACTGGCCTCGGAGACCTCACATCTGTTGGGGTCCGCAGGCTACGAACTCCTGTCAACCCTTGCTGAACGGCAATTGCGGCTGGGCCAATCGGCTATTTTGGACAGTGTAGCAAGCACCGAGTCCATCCGCGCCACGTGGCGTACGCTCGCTACAACGTACGGTGCTGGCTGGTATGTGGTGGAATGCACATGCTCAGACGTGACGCTGCATCGTGAGCGTCTGCTGTCCCGACAGCGAGGCATTCCGGACTGGCCGGAGTTGAAGTTGTCGGACGTGGAGCGCGTCCCGGGCTCCTATGCGCCGTGGCAGGAGGAGCGTCTCATCCTCGATGCGAGCGGCCCTATGACCAGCAATATTGACCGAGCGCTGCGCTATGTGTTGGGAGCCTGAAACCAGCGGCAAAGCGCTTACGCCTCGTTGCGGTCAGAGGGGTGAGAGCGGCGGTCAAATGGAGGGTGCGCCGCCTGTCCTGCTGCCCCCACTGGTGAGTCAGCAAGAAAGGGCTGTCAGTTATGACCAAGGAATGGATGCCGCGCGAACGCTGGGACGCGCTTGTTCGCGGTGAGGGCTGTCCGCTGTGCGCGGAACTGGCAGTGGACGCAGCGCTGACTGTTGAGGGCTATGTGGTCGCTGACCTGGCCGTCAGTCGATTACGTCTCTCGACGCATCAGTCGCTCCCAGGCTACTGTGTGTTGATCTGCAAGCAACACGTGCGTGAGCCGTATGAACTCTCGCCCGCCAAGCAGCTCCTGTTCTTTGAGGATATGATGCGCGTCGGCCGTGCCCTCGAACAGGTCTTTGCCTCGGTCAAGATGAACTTTGAACTGCTGGGCAATGCGGTTCCCCACCTGCACTGCCACATCAAGCCGCGCTACTATGGCGACCCCGCCGGCGGGATCCCCATCTGGCCCGACGTGTATCCGCACGACCTTGCTCCGCAGCAGTATGAGCAGCGGGTGGCAGCGATCCGCGCCGCGCTCGCTGCACAGGAGACGACTGGGCGTGCAAACGCAGAGCCCCTGTCTTGACGGGCTGAGGAGCCCAAGGTGCAAACGCGGGGACAAGCGAGAGGGCGTTTCTATCTCACGACAGGCCCTCCCAGGTGTGAGCGAGCACGCGCATGGGGGAACGGATGAGATCGGGTCGCCTGGCCTGCTGCGCGGCGAGGCCGATGACGAGAGTACCTGCGTAGGTGAGGGCCACGCGAGTCTCAATGGCCGACCAGCCTGCGAGCGGCGGCCGCTGCAAGCGAAATGGGCCGAAGAGTGAGAAGATGTGGCCGAAGAAGCGCTCGATGCTGGTGCGTTTGCCGAGTTCCTCGGCGGTCCAGCTAGGAGGCAGGCACGAGTGGTTCTGCTGTCGCTTGGCATTCCACGGCAGGACCGCCACCGCCCCCAGCGTCGCGTGGATCCAGGCAATCAGCCGCAGGCCCCAGTGCCCGGCATCAAGGCGCACGACACGTGGGCGCAGACCGTAAAGCCCCACAGCTGCCTCCAAGAGTGGGCGAGCAAACGGCGCATCGTGGGCGTTGGCGGGCGAGAGCAGGAACAGCAGGGGCAATCCCGACCCGCGACAGAGTAGAGGGTGGACGCGGTAGCCGCGTAGGAGCGGGCGAGCGTGATGGTGCGGCGCGTGCCCGACGGCGGCGTCCGGGTCGGCCCGGCGCCATGCCAGGATTGGTGCACTGTCGATGATGACGTCGCGTCCTCTGAGGAGACGGGCATGGAAGGCAAGGGAGACGAGCAGTACAAACAGCATCTCGTACATAGGCGCTCCCGCCTTTTGCCCCCGTTTGCATTGTTGGGCGGGACTGGGCACGCGCGAGGGCAGGCCAGTCCACCAGCCAGTCATGCAGATCTTGATACGACAGGCGCCACAGGGTATGTAGCAAGGCGAGCAGCAGGAGGGACTCCTCGGCGTAGACGCGTGGGCGGCCACCTGCTCCCGCCAGAACCGGGGACGAGCAGCGGCGCCGGGCGAGTCGCACCGCCAGACGACACAGCGCGAGAAGCTGCAAGCGCGTGATGAGCGTCAGTGCGTCGAGGTGCAGTGCGGGGCCAATCTTGGCCTGCATCCGATGGTATGCTGGAGGTGGGACCGGCGACGTGCGCAAACACGGCAAAGGGACCATGGGCTGAGCTCCTGGGCGAGAGGACCAATCTCGCGTCCAAGACTCAGCCTACCCCATCTCCTGGGTTAAGAAACGCCCGCTCTTCTGTAAACTAATGAAGTTGACGGTGAAATAGGTGAGGCTTTTCTCTGCCCAGTGAGCCTGCAGACCCAGGCGCGCTAACTGAGCGACCCGTAGTGGATGGTGCAGGAGATAGCGGCTGAGCGTGGTCAGGCTCGCTCGTCCAAAGTCATCGACTAGGCCCTCGAAGGACGGCAGCGACTCCGCCAGCGTATCCGAGACGGAGCGCACGACCAGCAAGGGCACACCGGCCTCCTGTGCCAGGTGGCCGATCCAGAAGCTTTCCATATCGACCGCGACGCTCGGGAAGTTCTCACTGAGCCATTGCTTGACGCGGCGCGGGCCGGCCGCACTGGGGACCGTCAGGCAGCCGCCACCAACCAGCTGTCCCGCGCCTGGCGGCATGGGGACGGCCAGCGCCTGCTGGACGAGCGCGCCATCACAGCGGAGCCAGCCCACCGGGGACGGCGCCACGTGCGGCCCCGACGGCAGCGTGAGGAGCGCCCCAACTGGTGAGCACACGACTAGATCGCCGACGCGCAGGGTGGCGACCACGGCGCCACAGAAGCCCAGCGAAAGCACCGCCACTGGCTGGTACTGCGCCAAGACAGCGCGCAGCGCCTGCTCAGCGCGCAGTCGGCCCATGCCGCTTTGCACAAGCACGCAGTCCTGGCCGCCAAGTCGGCCGTGTTCCATCCGGACTTCGCCAACGTGGAATGAGTCGGCAAGTTCCAGGTGGCGTCGGATGCCGGCCAGTTCGGTGTCCAGAGCGGCTACCACGATCATCATGGCTACCTCCACCAGTCTCACGGCCTGATGAGCGCATCACCCATGTATGAGATGAGTTGTCGTTTGTCGCTTCGCAAATCTGCAGGCTGTCACGGAAGCGGAGAGCCATTCGACAATTGTATGATGCGACGGCGTAGTACTGGTCGCCCCCAACCCGGAGCAGCCCGAGCGCCACCGCGCGCTGGCGAGCAGCAAGAGCCATCTGGGGCCGCCGATGCCCACCGCAGCGCCGCGGATCGCCTGGCTCGGCGCCGTGGCGTATCGCGCGAATCAGTTGCTCGCGGAGCAGGGAACTCTCGCCATAGGGGGCGGCGGCGCGGGCGGACGCCAGACGCCACGAGCGGCGGCGCGGGAGTTGCTGCGGCGCGAGTTGGCCAGCGGGCAGCGTCCGGTCGCGGAGGTGAAAGCGCTGGCCCTGGAGGAGGGCTTCAGCGAGGGGACATTCGCGCGCGCCTCAGCAGAGGCCGCCCAAGCGCATCCGGGGGCATGCGGGGGGCCGTGGCTGCTGCGCCTACGCGCTCCCGCCAGTTTCTGCAGTGTCCCCAGTCTCCGCCACTCGTAGAGAATGAGGGAGACTGATCCCACTGCAGGAGACTGCGCGGACGTATGCGCCCTACCCGCCCAGCGCCCCTGCTCCGCCTCCTCGGCGGTCCGCCCTGGCGCGCGCAGTCAGTGGCGCTACCAGAGTTGGGGGAAGCGCTCGCTGATTGCCCGGCGCCACTCCGAGGAGGCGTCCGCGCGCATGAACCAGACCACCACCACCAGCGTCACCACCCCACCCGCCAGCCACACCGCCCACGAGACCTGGTCCGGCCCTGGCTCCAGCAGCGCGCTCACCGCGCCGTCGAGCTGATGCGCCAGCGTGTTCGCCACCGCGCTCAGGCCCCCCGGCTGCAGCGCCGCCACCAGCAGCGCCACCAGCAGGACGCTGACCGCGATCGAGCGCCGGCCCACCCATGCCGGGACGAAGTCGGGAATGAACTCTGGCCGCCGCTCCAGCGCCGCCCTGCGCTCCTCGGCCTCGAGCGCCTTGCGTGTCTCGTACGCCGCGATGCGCCGCATGATCGCGTCCGTCAGGTCCGCCGGCTCCGCCGCGCCCTCTGGCGTCGGGTGGGGCGTCAGATCTGTCGCGATGATGGACTGGCGCAGACTCAGCAGCGACGTCAGCTCCTCGCGACACGCCGCGCACGCGCCCAGATGCCGCTGGAGTTCCCCGGCCCGCTCCTGGCTCAGCCGGCCATCCAGATACAGCTGGATCCATGTGCTCGCACGCGCGCACTTCATCACGAGTTCCCCTCATCCGCTGATCTCTCCGACGACGCCGATTGTGTCGCATCGCCAGCGCGGTCCAGAATCGTCCGCAGCCCCGCTTCCAAGCTCGCGCGCAGATCACCTGCCCGCGCCATGCCCTCATCGCGGAACTGCTCCAGCCCCTGCAAACGTTCTTTCAGCAGCGAGCGCGCCCGGAACAGATGCGTCTTCACCGTCCCGATCGGCGCCTGCATCACCTGCGCCATCTCCTCATAGCTCAGGTCCTGCAGATGCCGCAGGACGAGGGCCAGGCGATACTTCGGCGGCAGGCTGGCCAGCTCGTCGCGCACCGTCTCGCGCATCGCGCGCTCCGCCTCGCTGGCGTGCCGCGCGCTCACCACCTGGTCCGTGCGTCGCTCCCGCGCCGACTCCGCCCGCAACTCCGCCCGCAGCGCCTGCTCGCGCTTCTGCGCCTCGGCGACACGCAGGCAGTGATGATAGGTGATGCGATAGAGCCACGTCGCCAGCCGCGCCTTGCCCCGGAACCCGCGCAGCCCCTGCCAGGCGGCCAGAAAGACCTCCTGCGTGGCCTCGTACGCCGCCTCGTTATCCCGCAGCATCCGCAACGCGAGGGCATAGACCTGGCGCTGATGCGTCCGCACCAGCACGGCGAAGGCCTCCTGGTCGCCCTGCTGCGCCCGTGCGATGAGCGCGGCCTCCTCCGGCGCCACGACCGGCGTGGACTCAGCCTGCGCGTCGAGGCGCGGCAAAGCGCCGTCCAGCGCGCCCTCCATCCCGCCCATGCGGAGCAGCGGGTTCAGTGGATTATGTGACCACTCATCCATGTTCTGTTGGAGTGAATCGTCGCCAGAAATGTTTCGCACGGCTGTCACATGAGCTTTCGTACTGGAACGAAGAGCGGCTCGCCCCTCGTCATGAACATTGTACACCGTCGGCCCAACACGCACTGTATACGGATGATCGACGCTCTCCGCGCACACGGCGCCGACCAACAGCCACCTACCTCACATCCCCTGACGCCTGCTGGCGCCGCCCGCTCCACCTGCTATAATGAGGCGACCAGGCGCGTCGCCGCCCGGCGCAGCGCGCACGATCAACATGCGATCACCGCGCGCTGGTCATCGCCATAGCGCGCGCAGACGAGGGAAGCCATGGAATCAGCATCCAGCCACACCGGATTCGGCCCGGGATTCGGCCCGGGATTCGGCCCGGGATTCGGCCCGGGATACGTCCGCATCGCCATCGACGGCCCCGCCGGCAGCGGCAAGAGCACCATCGGCGAGCGCGTGGCTCGGCGGCTTGGCTATCTCTACGTCGACACCGGCGCCTTCTACCGCGCGATGACCCTGCTCGCCCTGCGCGAGGGCGTCTCGCCCGACGACACCGCGACCCTCACCACGCTGGCGCGCGGCGCGCAGATCGAGATCGTCGCCCCGACCCCGGCCACCCAGGCCGATGGCCGCCAGTATACCGTGCTCGTCAACGGCGAGGACGTCACACCGCATCTGCGCGAGCTGCGCATCGAGGAGAACGTCTCCCAGGTCTCGCGGCACCCCAGCGTGCGCGAGGAGATGCGCCGCCTCCAGCGCGCGATGGCGCTTCAGCGCAACGTCGTGATGGTGGGACGCGACATCGGCTCCGTCGTCCTGCCCGACGCCGACCTGAAGATCTACCTCGATCCCTCGCTGGAGGAGCGCGCGCGCCGCCGTCACAACGATCTGGCGCTCAGCCTCGGCGCCGACGCGCCTTCATATGAGACCGTGCTCGACGAGATTCGCCGCCGCGACGAGAAGGACGCCAAACAGCTCCAGAGTCCGCCCGACGCGATACGCATCGACACCAGCCACGCCGAGCCAGACGAGACGGTCGAGCGCGTGCTGCACCTCGTCCACGAGCGCCTGGGGCGGACGCCAGAGGGTGATACGCGCTAGCGCCACGGCGAGCGCCACCGGACGAGAGCCAGCGGAGTACAGGAGGGGACGCTATGACAGTCGCGAAGGCCGAGAGCACGGGCGTCAAACGCCCCGGCGACGAATCCACGTTCGTCTACGAGGGCACACGCGTCCTCGCGCGCGTCGGCATACCGCTGATCGCCAGACTGCGTGTCGAAGGCGCCGAGAACGTCCCCGCCACCGGCCCCGTCGTGCTCGCGCCCAACCACCTCGCCGGCGCCGACATCCCGCTCATCTCCTACGCGGTCCCGCGCGTGACGCACTACATGGCCAAGATCGAACTCTTCGAGCGACCGGTCGTGGGGGGCTACATCCGCCTGCTGGGCGCTTTCCCCGTGCGGCGCGGCGAGGGCGACCGCGAGGCGTTGCGCGTCGCCGAGCGTGTCCTCTCCGAGGGCAAGATCGTCGTCGTCTTCCCCGAGGGCCACCGCAGCGACAGCCACGCGCTGATCGAGGCGCATCCCGGCGTCGCGCTGATCGCCATGCGCGCGGGCGCGCCAGTCGTGCCGGTCGCGATCTGGGGATCGGAGCAGGTCTTTCACAGCGGATACGGCCCCTGGGCGCCGACGGTCCACGTGCGCTTTGGCGAGCCGATGACGCTGGGCGACCCAGGCAAGAAACGCACCAGCGAGGACCTCAAGCGCGCCACCGACCAGATCATGCTGCGCATCGCCGCGATGCTCCCGGAGCAGTATCGCGGCGTCTACGCGCACGGCGCGCCCGCCGATACGCCTCCAACCCAGCCCGCTCCCACCGGCGCCGAAGGGACCCCCGCCTGATATGCAGTAATGCCATCACGTCGGCCTATTATCTGTAGGGGGCGCGCTCCCGCGCCCGTTGCCAGGTTTCCCGCCAGACAGAGGAGACGAGTGGATGGAGCCGAAGCCAGTATTCCTTGGGCCACACGTCGCCTCGGCCTTTCAGGATTCATCGGTCATCGAGGCTTACCTGCGCCGGCCACCGTATCCTGAGGCGCTCTTCCAGAAACTGGCTGAACTCATGACCGGCCCAGCGCGCGCTGTCCTGGATGTCGGGACGGGGACGGGCGATGTCGCGCGTCGCCTCGCGCCCTACGTCGAGCGCGTGGACGCGGTGGACTGGTCGGCGGGCATGATCGCCCTGGGGAAACAGCTTCCCGGCGGCGACGATCCGCGTATCCGCTGGATACAGGGACGTAGCGAGGATGTCGCGCTGGACCCGCCATATAGTCTGGTCACCGCTGGCGAGAGCCTGCACTGGATGGACTGGAACACCGTCCTGCCACGCTTCCACGCAGCGCTCGCATCCGGCGGCTTTCTTGCCATCGTCAACCGCGAGGAGCGTGAGCCTCCGTGGCGTGAAACCCTCAAGCCGGTCTATCGCGCCTACTCCACGAATCAGGACTGGCGCCCCTATAACATGATTCACGAACTGGAGTCGCGCGGCCTGTTCAAGAAAGCCGGGACGTGGCGCTCCGAGCTGGTCGCCTTCGCGCAGCCGGTCGAGGAATACATCGAGTTTCACCACTCGATGAGCGGCTTCTCGCGCGAGCGCATGGGCGCCACCGCCGCGCAGGCGTTCGACGACGAGATTCGCGCGCTCCTCCTGCCGTATGCCGATGACAATGGCATACTTCACATGCAAATCGTCGGTGGCGTCGAGTGGGGAACGCCGCTGACAGGCGCAACCAATATCAATGGCGCGGCAGAATGAATTGGCGCAGCGCCAGCGGGAGGGTGCTATGCGTGTCGCGGTAATCGGGCCAGGCGCAGTCGGCGGCTACTTCGGCGCCAAGCTCGGCCAGGCCGGCGAAGAGGTCACATTCGTCGCGCGCGGAGCCACGTTGCGCGCCCTGCGGGAGACCGGCCTGCGCGTGGAGAGCCCCGACGGCGACTTCCTTCTCCAGCCTGTGTCGGCGACGGATGACCCGGCGACGCTTGGCGCGGTAGATTTCGTCCTGCTGGCGGTCAAGGGCTGGCAGGCGCCAGAGGCCATCGAGGCGATGCGCCCGCTGATGGGACCTGACACGCTCGCGGTCCCGCTCCTCAACGGCGTCGAGGCGCCCGATCAGCTCGCGGCGGTCTATGGCCAGGAGCGCGTGGCCGGCGGCCTCTGCGGCCTCTTCGGTTGGGTCGTCGCGCCGGGCCATGTGCGCAACGGGATGGCGCAGCCCTTCATCACCTTCGGCATGCTCGACAACACCCCCAGCGAGCGGCTGGAGCGACTGCGCCAGGCATACGAGCGCGTCGGCGTCAAGGCTACTGTCGCCGGCGACATCCGCGCCGCGCTCTGGCAGAAATTGCTCTTCGTCGGCCCCTTCGGCGGCGTCGGAGCGATCACGCGCGCGCCGGCTGGCGTGTTCCGCGCGCTTCCAGAGAGTCGCGCGCTGCTCGAAGGCGCGATGGCCGAGATCGTCGCGGTCGCTCGCGCGCAGGGGTCAGCCCTGGCGGAGGATGCGCTGGCGAAGGCGCTCGCCATGATTGACGGCGCGCCCGTGGAGGCCACCGCCTCGATGCAGCGCGACATCATTGCGGGCCGCCCCTCGGAGTTGGAGTCCCAGGTCGGCGTCGTCACACGCATGGCGCGAGAGACCAACGTCGCGGCGCCAGTTCATTCCATGCTCTACGCGAGCCTGCTGCCACAGGAGCGGCGGGCGCGTGGCGAGCTGGCGTTTCAGCTCTGACCAAGCCTCAGAGTGCGCTATCTAGCGTCGCGCCAGTGGGCGCCGCAGCCGCGCCCTGCCAGGGCCAGCGTCCGTTCACCTCGACCTCCAGCGACCAGCTGAGGAACGTCCGCACGACGACGATCAGCCCCAACACACCGACACTCTGGAACGTCGGATCGACGGCGACGGTACGGATGATATCGGCGGCCACCAGCAGTTCCAGCCCGACCAGGATCGCGCGCCCCAGCCCCTGGCGCAGCCGCCGGTACGCCTGCGGCCGCTCGTCTGGCTGGCGGAAATAACTGCGCGCGAAGACCACTCCGGTCCAGGCCGCGCCCAGGACCAATGCGAGCACACCGGCCAGCTCGAATCCTGTCACCAGCGCTTCGACAAACCCTCGAAAGTCCACGCGCGTCCCCACCTTCCCTGCAGGTACAGACGCGAGCGCAGGCCGAGACGCCACAGGTGAGAGAGGGAGGGCGGGGATCAGCGATGCGCGAATTGCAGGGCAAGCGCCAGCAGATGCGGACCAAAAATGATGACGCCGACGGCGACTGAGCCTATCGCGCTCCACAGCACCGCGCCCGCGCCAACATCCTTGGCGATTTTGGCGAGCGGGTGATACTCGTCCGTGAACATGTCCACGATCGCCTCGGCGACGGTGTTGATCAGTTCCGCGCCGATCACCGCGACGATGGTGAGGATGATCACCGCGAACTCGACCGCCGAGAGGTGAAGCGCCACCCCCAGCGTGATCGCTCCCAGCGCGGCGGCGAGATGCACGCGCGCATTGCGTTGCGTGCGAAACGCGTATATCATGCCGTTCCAGGCATGGACAAAACTCTCGAAAAATTCAGCCTTGCGTGGCGAGGCGTCGCCGACGGTCTCGCGCTTGAAGGGTAAGCGCTCCGCAGACTCATCCTGCGTCGGCGCGACTGGCATTCTCATAAGCGACCTTGTTCCATTGTACTATTCCGTGTCACTGTCACTTGGCGATCTTCAACTCGGCGAGAATCGTCTCCTGACGCGCGACCATCGCCTGGTATCCGGCGTCTGTCCCATCATCGTAGCCCACCAGATGCAGCACGCCATGCGCGAGCAGGTACGCGCTCTCCCAGGCGACGCTGTGTCCAGCCTGCGCCGCCTGCCGCGCCGCCGCCTCGTGCGAGATCGCCACATCCCCCAGATAGAGGAAACGATCATCCTCCTCGTCGAGGTCGTCGCCGATCTCGTCTTCATCGTCCTCATCAGTTGCAGGCTCGAAGTCCACCAGCGCGTCCGCTGTCGCGCCATTCACGCCAGGCGCGGCGTCTTCCGCCTCCGGCTGCCAGAGTTGCTCGGCGGGCGCTTCGACCAACGGCTCATCCTGAAAGGGAAAGGAGAGTACATCCGTTGGCGTGTCAATCTCGCGGAAGTCCCGATTCAGGATGCGCAATTGCTCGTCGGTCGAGATCAGGATGCCCACCTCGACCGGGATCTCTACGCCGACGAGCGCGAGCGTATGCGCGACCACATCGAGCGTGCGCTCCTCGTTCATGCCCATCAGGTGCTCGAACGACGCCTCGGGCGGCTCGATGGTGATCGTCACCATCAGATCGTCATCCTGCATCCGTCGTCCCTTTCCCTCAAGCTATCTCTTCACGCGCTACAGCGGCGCTCGCTCACTATACAGCAACCGCGCATGCGCGTCTAGAGACGTAGTCGTCCTATCAGTACCACACACCGCCTTCTCGCGCACGCACTCATGTGCGTCCGTGCGCGTCTACGCCTGCGGCCTCCGCGTCGGCGGGTTGACGCGTTTGGCGCGTATGTACTCCTGCGCGCGGCTGCGCTGACGGACCAGCGCCATGCGCTCCCGACGTCCCTGCCACGCCATATAGCCTAACGCCGCGCCAGCCAGCAGCGCCACGACGCCCACCGCCAGCAGCAGCCAGTTCACGCCGCCGTTCGAGCCGCCAACGCCAGCGCCTGCCGCGACAATGGTTATCGTCTGGCTCGCCACGCTCATCGCGCCGCTCTGCTCGATGGCGCCGACCTTCACGGTATATGTTCCCGCCGCAGAGAATACGTGCGTCGTCGTGGGTGTGTTCGTCGTCGCGACCGGCGAGCCGTCGCCGAAGTCCCACTGGTAGCGGATCAACGTGTCGCCAGGAGGATTGGAGGGCGCAGTCGACTGCGAGGCGTCGAAACTGACCGTCGCGCCAGCCGCGGCGGTGGTCGGGCTGACGCGCAACGCCGCCTTCGGCAACTCCGGCACGATCACCACGTCAATCGTCGCCACGGCCTTCGCGCCGCGCTTATCGGTGACGATCAGCGCCACAAACCCCTGGCCTGGCGCGCCGAACTTGCGCGTGACCTTCGGCTGTGTCGCCGTCTCGCCGTCGTTGAAGTTCCAGAGATAGGTCAGCGCCGAGCCATCGGCGGATTGCGAGCCGCTCGCGTCGAAGGTGACATCGGCGCCGATCTCGATGGAGGTCGCCGAGGAGGTCGCCTTCGCGGTCGGTGGATTCGTCGGCTGCGCGGCGATCACATGGATCTGCGCGCTATCGAAGTCGGTCCAGGTGTTGCTGGAGGTATCGAAGATCTGTGAATAGACGTTATAGGTCCCCGCCGCCTTATAGGTATGCGCGGGAGCCACACCCGAGAGCCACCCGGAGCCATCGCTGAAGTTCCAGCGCCACTTGAGCGTCTCTGGCGGCGGCGCGCCCCGCATGCGGCTCAGGTCCTCGGCGAAGGTGATCGGCGTATGCGCGACGTAGTCCAGCGCGAAGATGCCAATCGGCTGGTTCTTGGGAACATTGCCGACAACGGGATAGAACAGCGCCGGCGCGCCGTTGGCGTCCATGGTCTGCGTGTCCCCCAGCCCACAGGCGTACGCGACGCTCGGCCGGAAAGGATCTGGCCCGCGCAACCCCAACGCCATCCCCGCGACCAGCGCGATCAAGAGCAGGCCCGCATAACGCAGGGTCGAGCCATGTCCTCTCATGCCGCCACCTCCTCACCACAGCAGCCTGACCGGCGAATGAATGCGCGCCTGAGGGCGTTCCGCCACCAAACCCGCCTGCGCGGGTTTCCACATCCCACGCTGTCTGTAGGGGCGCGCCCACCGCGCTCGCCGCCCATTATACCAAGACGCGGTAAGCCCCACTACAGGACTTACCGCGAGGTACCAGCTACTGTAATGTCGCTACGTTCGCCTTATGGGCGCGCCGTCTTCTGCGACTCACGGACGCGATTGAAGATCGACTTCGCCGAGGACTCATCCACATTGAGCTTCTCGGCGACGCGCGCGATCCATTCCTTCTGCGTCACCCGCTTGCCATTCACGCTCAACTCGGTGTACGCGTCGGTTACCGCCTGGACGTAGACCGGCGACGGCTCGTTCATCGCGCGCAGCAGCGGGCTTGGCTCGGCGACACGGCGCACCGCCGGACGCGGGCCGGTCGTCCCGGTCATGCCGCCATCGAACTCCATCACATCCGGCGTGTAGCCAGCGCTAGACTGGCGGCTGGCGCCGGTGGTCGGAGCGCGCAGGTCGGCGTCGGTCATCAGCGGCGCCTGCGCGGCGATCGCGCTCTTGGCTGGCTCGGCGTGCGAGCGGCTGGCTGTCCCCGCCTCGTTGAGCATCGCCGCCTTGCGCGGGTCGCTGGTGTCGCGCTGACGTGTGGCGACGAAGCGCGGCATCTGCAGGATATTGCCACCCTCGCCGCCCGCGGGCGTCGTCGTGGGAGCGGCCCCGGCTGCGCCGACTGCTGGCTGCTCGTCGGTGTTGGCCTTGGAGCCGTCCTTGCTGCGCATCTGCGAGAACAGCGTCCCCGCCTGCTCGCGCGCCGTCGCCGCCGTCTGCGCCATGCCCCGCAGCTGCGCCTCGCGCACCTTCGCGTTGGCCTCGGCGCGCAACCGCTTCAGTTCCGCCTCATGCTGCACACGCATCAGCTTCTCGGCGTGGCCTTCCTGCAACTGGCGCAGGCTGCGCCCTGTCTGCGTCGGCTGGACCAGCGCCCAGAAGAGGCCCCAGAACGGCGGCGCGAGCGCGATCAGCACCATCGTCAGGCTGATCTTCTGCACGGCCAGTTCGGGGAAGATCTGGTAGGCCCACTGATCGGTGGGGAACTGGTGAAAGATCGTGCTGCGGAACGAGAGGCTGTTCCAGGTGGTGATGCCGGTGGCGATGATCACGCCGATCCCGCAGAAGACCGCCTGCATGCGGTGCCCCTGTCCCCAATGCCACGGCGCTAGCACCGAGAGCAGATACGCCATGCCGACGACGCCGATGGAGAGGAATCCCCACAGCGCCATCTGGCTCGCCTGGATCAATGGATTCTGATTCTGCGTCTGCAATCCATCTGAGTAGACAAAGTAGTTAAAGATCACGTCGGGGATATAGAGCACCACTGGGAAGATGAAATACGCCTTGACCAGCCAGCCCGGCAGGGGGAGCACTTTTTCCTGATCCACGGGCGTCATCCCAGACGTTGCGCCATCGTCCGCCGGTGCGAGTTCAGCATTAGTCGCCATGTGGGTACCTCCATGCAAAGACCGCCGATAGAGTGACCGCGCTCCCAGAGACTGCAAGCGACCGACAGTTGCCAAATGGTTGAGAACGGCGACTTGCGGGTGTGGTTTCGGGACCTGGGGAGGAGTTCCGAAAGTTCGCCAACAGGAATCGCGCGGCGAAAGGAAGATTACCTGGAGCACATGTGGAAAACAATAGCCCACAGGGTTCCCACCGCTGAGGTGTTATGCCAAGTATAGTCCGCTTGATGAGGAAAATAGCGGTTTCTCGACAGTGCAAATGTTGTGGGTAGTCGGTTGAAGACGCGTGAAGAACTATGAACCAAACAGGCTAGGGGGGGAGGGCTATTGGTCCTGAACCACCCGACATTCACGGACAAGAACGGACATGATCGGGGACCTTAGCGCTCGGAGATCTAGCGCGCGCAGACCCTGGTCAGAGTTCGTGAGCGCATAACCGAACGTGATCGGCGTGTGCGCCGGGCGCAGTGGCGAGAGATACGTCTGTGAGCGCGATGGGATATGACCTGAAGTGGAAGCGTAGCGTGGCCCGGATGCGCTGTCACGCGAAGAAGGAGGATAGACTCCATGGATAAGCCTATTATCACGAGGATCTGGCTCGCGGGGCTGATCGCGCTCGCCGCGGGGCTGATCGTCGGCGGGCTGGGCCTTGGGCTGATGCTTGCCTACGGCGGCCGCTACACGCCGGCGCCGACGGGGAGCGGATACGAGTTCGTCCCCACCGTGGATGGATTCTTCTGGATGACGGTCGGCGTGATGGTCGTGGGATTCGCGCTCGCCGCGGCGGGCGGCGTCGCACAACTGGCCGCCTGGATCGGCGCGCTGGTGAATACCTATCAACTCGAGGACAAGGCCTGGTTCATTGTGCTGCTGGCGGGTGGGCTCCTAGGGCTGGGCTTTGGCCTGGTCGGGTTCGCCGCGATGGTCGCGTATGTGGTCGCCGGGCCTGACGCGATGGCAGTCGAGCGATCACCGGCGCAGACGCCTGCGTCGCGACCGGCGACACTTGCGCCGGCGAGCGCGTAAGAGACGCTCACTCGGCGTTGGACGGAGGGAATGGACATGAACAGCATCGTGATCTATGCGTCACACTATGGGAACACGAAAAGGATCGCGGAGGCCATCGCGGGCGAACTGCGCTCATACGGAACCGCGCAACTCGTAGCGGCGGAGGAGGCTCCCGCCGTTCTACCTGCGGGAACCGAGCTCGTGGTGATCGGCGGCCCCACCGAAGCGCACAGAATGACGCCAGCGCTCGCCGCGGTCTTCGACCACATCAAACCAGGCGCGCTGACTGGCGTCGCCGCGGCCGCGTTCGACACCCGCCTGCGCTGGCCACGCTGGCTTTCGGGCTCGGCGGGCGCGGGCGTCTGGGAGAAGCTTCATCACACAGGCGCGCGGATGGTCGCGCAAGCAGAGAGCTTCTTCGTCAAGTATGAAGAGGGCGCCGAGAAGAGCGAAGGACCGAAGCTGGAAGCCGGCGAGCTGGAGCGCGCCGCGCAATGGGCCGCCGCGCTCGCCGAGACGGCGCGCTCTGAGGCTGCGGCGCAGCGGTAGCCGCGTCCGTGTCGCTGGCAGGGGCGGCGCGTATACTGCGCGTATACTCAGTGCACGATAGGAGCCTCTTCCCCGTGCAGGGAGGAGGCGGTGGGAGCGCACCGCGCAGGAGGGTCCATCATGGGATGTCTGGTCGCCTTGTCCTCGCGCCTGGCCTTGCTGGCCCTCTGGCTCGCGACGCCCTGGGTAAATCGCGCGTTTTCTGGTGGTTGGATTCTGCCGCTGCTTGGGATCATCTTCCTGCCGCTGACAGCCCTGACTTATGTGATCGTCTACGCGCTCGCGGGCGGTGTGACCGGCTGGGCCTGGCTCTGGATCGTCCTGGCGTTCGTCCTCGACCTGTCTTCTCACGGGTCCAGCGCCTGGGATAACCGGCGTCGTCTCCCCCAAGCGCGCCGCCAGCAATACGTGTAGCGATTGGCGCGCCGGGCCATCCACCTTGTGGCGCATGACCCGGCGTTCCGCGCGCCTGGCTAGCGGTCGCGCGCTGGGATGATCAGCGCCAGGATGATGTAGGGCAGGAAACCTGGCAGCCCACCTGGCATGGCGAGCAAGACGAAGAGCAGCCTGAACCACCACGGGCTGACGTTGAAATATTCGCCCAGGCCGCCGCACACACCTGCGAAGATGCCGCGTTGCCGGCGCAGCCGGTGCAGTGGGCGTGTCGTGGGCGCCGGCGCCATGGGGAGGCCATTGGGGGCGGGAACGAGATCGCGCGGCGCGCTGCGTGGCGCTGGGCGCGCCACTGGCGTGGAGGGCACGGTCGGCGGCAACGGCGTATCCAGTTGCGGCAGATCGAGCGAATCGGGCTGCGCATAGAGCGGGGGATATGCCTGCGGATAGCCTTGCGCGTCCGGGGCGGGATAGGGCGCGGTGCCGAACTCGCCATAGCGGGGATCGCGGTACTGTGGGATGGCTGGAGGGGCTGTCTGACCGTCGGGAGCCGTCGGCGTGTTCATGACTTCCTTACTCTGGTCCTCTTTCTGGTCGCCTTCCGGTCTCGCCTGGGGGATCAACACCTCTCGCTCGTCACATGACGATGGCGGGAGCGCCGTACGCGACCTGCGTTGACGCCAGCCTGAATGGCCCTCGCCGCTGAGGGCCGCCATACAACGTATGCGTCGTACGATTCTGCGTTATATGGCGTTCTCATTGTACGGCGCCGTGCGCTTCTATGCCATGGATGTGGCGCGCGCATAGGCGCTGCGCCGTACACTGTTCTCTAGATAGTTCTCCGGATAGTTCCCTCGCAGGAAAGGAAAACGTGTGAGCGTTCGATTTGGCGTCTTCGTCCCGCAGGGCTGGCGGATGGATCTGACCGAGATCGCCGACCCCATGGCGCAGTACGAGGCGATGACCACCGTCGCCCAAGCCGCCGACCGGCTCGACATCATCGAC
>Ga0070706_100002745_pt1 | contig 17609 bp, 13 predicted proteins | sample KBSK5501metaG_FD_65476 | JGI IMG/M metagenome (GOLD analysis project Ga0070706, IMG submission 65476) | Corn, switchgrass and miscanthus rhizosphere microbial communities from Kellogg Biological Station, Michigan, USA - KBS K5-50-1 metaG | ecosystem: Host-associated > Plants > Roots >... | reverse complement strand
TCGTCGGTGCCGGGCCCAACGGTCTGGTCGCGGCGGCGTATCTCGCGAAGGCCGGGCTGGCGCCTCTGGTGCTGGAGCGGCGGGAGGTCGTCGGAGGCATCGCCGTCACGGAAGAGTTCGCTCCCGGGTTTCGCGGGCCGACCGTCGCGCACGCGATGGGGCCCTTCCGACCCTCGATCGCGCACGAACTCTCCCTGGCGCGTCACGGGCTCGCGCTCCTCCGTCCGGAGGTTCGCGTGTTCGCGCCGGGCTTCGACGGACGCGCGATTCGCATCTACGAGGACCCGAAGAGAACGGCGCGAGAGCTCGAGTCCTTCTCGCCGCACGATGCGAAGGGTTACCTCGCCTTCCACGAGAGCCTGAGGAGGATCGGCCGCGTCCTCGAGCCGCTGCTCTCGATGACGCCACCCTCGGTCGACAGCCCGGGCATAGGAGATCTCTGGCGACTTCTCCCCGTCGGCCGCCGGTTCAAGGGGCTTCCGCGACGCGACGCCTTCCGCCTGCTTCGCTGGGGGCCGATGGCGATCGCCGATCTGGTCTCCGAATTCTTCGAGACGGAGCTGCTGCGTGCCTCGATCGCCGCCCGGGGCATCGCGGGCGCCTTCGCGGGCCCGTGGTCCGCGGGGACGTGCGTCGGCCTGCTGCTGCAGGCGGCCCTCGAGGGCAACGGGGATGGCGCCGCCTGGTTCGTTCGCGGCGGGCCCGGAGCGCTGACGCAGGCCTTGTCGGCCGCCGCGCGGGAGGCCGGCGCCGAGATCCGGACGGCGGCCGCGGTCTCGAGAATCGTGACGAAGAACGGCGAGGCGACCGGTGTCGTCCTCGCGAGCGGGGAGCAGATTCCCGTGCGCGCGGTCGTCTCGAACGCGGATCCGAAACGGACCCTGCTCAAGCTGGTCGACCCCGTCGACCTCGATCCGGACTTCATTCGCAAGATCGAGAACTACCGTTCGACCGGCTCGCTCGCCAAGGTCAACCTGGCCCTTTCGCGGCTTCCCGCCTTCACGGCGCTTCCAAACGGGGGTGGAGACGGCGCCGCCATGCTTTCGGGGCGGATCCACATCGGACCCGACGTCGACTACCTCGAGCGCGCGTTCGATGCCGCCAAGTACGGGGATTTCTCGCCGCATCCCACCTGCGACGTCGTGATCCCTACGATCGCGGATCCCTCGCTCGCTCCGGCGGGCGCGCACGTGATGTCGATCGCGGCACAGTTCGCTCCGTACCGCCTCCAGACCGGCGACTGGAGCTCGCGCCGCGAGGCCCTGGGCGACGCTGTCGTCGACGCCGTGGCCGCGCACGCTCCCGACCTGAAGGGCTCCATCGTCCGGCGGCAGGTCCTCACGCCTCGAGACCTCGAGGAGGAGTACGGCTTGACCGGCGGCCATCTCCTGCACGGCGAGCCGTCGCTCGATCAGCTCTTCACGATGCGACCGGTCTTGAACTGGGCCAGGTACCGAACCCCGATTCGGGGTCTCTATCTTTGCGGATCGGGGACCCACCCCGGTGGCGGCGTCACCGGCGCGGCGGGGGCGAACGCGAGCCGCGAAATCCTCAAGGATCTGCGCCGTTAGCAGGCTGCTGAAAAATGACGCTGGCTCACGAGATTCGCTTCAGGAACCCTCCGGGGTTGAAGGTCATCAAGAACTTCTCCCGGGACGCGTCGACGGCGAACTCGGGGTGCGCCGCGAGAAACTCCGAGACGGCTTCCGAGGGGCCCGGGCCGAAGTCGGGTAGCACGGGATGTCCATTGACGCTGGTGTCTTCCACGATGAGATAACTCCCCGCGCCGACGTGCGGTGCGAACAGCGAGAGCTCGGCCGTCACGTGCTCCCGCCGGTGGTCCGAATCGAGGATCACCATCCGGCTCTCGGAGCCGGCTCGGCCAGCGAAGAGGGAGTCGACGAGCTCTCCGTCGGACGAGGACCCGCGGACGTACCGTATTCGAGGATGTCGCGGGAGGTCCGGCCTCTCCTCGACGTCGATCGAAACGACCTCGCCCCGGCCGAGCGCGTCGAGCACCTGCGCCAGGAACAGTGCGCTGCCGCCCGAATACGTCCCGGTCTCGACCACCAGCTCCGGACGGATCTCGGCCGCGATCTCCTGATAGGCCCACAGGTCCAGGGGACACTTCAGGCAGGGAACGCCCATCCATGACGTGCGGTGGAAGACCCTTCCCTCTCCGCGCGGGCCGTCGTAATAGATCCGGTGGAACGCGGCGACGATCGACCTCTCCTCGGGAGTCATCGCACCAAGCGTCTCACGGTCCCTCGGCCCGCGCATAGAATCCGCAGTCGATGCCGCGCCGACCCCGCGAGACGTTCGAGCAGCGCAAACGGCGCGCGGCGATGGTCTTCCGGCGGCTCCGCAGAGCGTATCCCGACGCGCGCTGCGCGCTCGACCATCGGACGCCGCTGGAGCTTCTGGTGGCGACGGTCCTGTCTGCACAGTGCACCGACGTGCGCGTCAACATGGTGACCCCCCACCTCTTCGCGAAGTACAAGACCGCGGCGGACTACGCGCGCTCGCCCGCCGGGGTGCTGGAGCGCGAGATTCGGACGACAGGGTTCTTCAACGCGAAGGCGAAGAGCATTCGCGCGGCGGGCGCGGCCATCGCGGCGGAGCATGGCGGGAAGGTCCCCCGCACCATGGAGCAGCTGCTCAGACTCCCCGGCGTCGGGCGAAAGACCGCCAACGTCGTCCTGGGCAATGCGTTCGGAGTCGACGAGGGGTTCGTCGTAGACACGCACGTCGCCCGCCTCTCGAGGCGGCTCGGTTTCACGAAGGAGTCCGACCCCGTCAAGATCGAGCAGGATTTGAACAGCCTCGTCCCGCGCGGTCGGCGCACGCTCGGCGCGCATCTGCTGATCTTCCACGGCCGCCGAATTTGCACCGCCAGAGCGCCCCGCTGCCCCGAGTGTCCGGTCGACGATCTGTGTCCCAAGATCGGCGTATCTTTGGTCAAGAAGTCCACGCGGATCTAACGAGAGCAGATTTCCGGAGCGAGCGTGGAAAACCCTGTCAAAAAGGTTGCGGAAATCGATCAATAGAGGCCGAAACGCGCTTGTTCCAAGCGGATTGCACCGACTCCTGTGCGATCCAACAAATCACGCGACATCAGAGATTTGCGCTGAATGCCCAACCCCATGTGCACCGGATCCTAGAAGCAGAGGCACGCCGGTTCTTTTTTCCACACGTGCAAGAGCCTCAAAGCTCGCAACTTAACCACCGCTTCAGCCGGGCCCGCCTGCTCCGATGGGCGCGCGGCCTTCCGGCGGCTAGCTTTGCGGCCTGTGCTCGCCGAAGACTTCCTTCAGGCCGGAGACGATCTCCCCCAGTGTCACGCGGCGGGATGCCGCCTCCACGAGGGCGGGCATGAGATTACGGTCTTCTCGGGCGTCTCGCCGTAGTCGGTCGAGCGCGAGCCGAACCTCTTCCTGGTCACGGGAGGCGCGAAACGCCCGGAGGCGCTCGATCTGTTCGGTCTCCAGCCGGGGATCGACCGACAGGAGCGCGGGAGCGGCACTCCGGTCGTCGCGAAAGACGTTGACGCCGATCACCTGACGGCGACCCGCCTCGAGATCCTTCTGCGCCTGGTAGGCGGCCTCCTCGATCTCGCGCTGGAAGAAGCCGCGCTCGATCGCCGCGACGGCGCCCCCGAGCGCGTCGATCTTCCGGATGAGCTCCCGCGCGCGGGATCGGATCTCCTCGGTCCACGCCTCCACGAGATGCGAGCCGCCGAGCGGATCGACGACGTCCGCCACCCCGCTCTCGAGCGCGATCACCTGCTGGGTCCGCAGGGCCAGGAGCGCGGAGCCCTCCGTCGGCAGCGCCAGCGCTTCGTCCTTCGCGTTCGTGTGCAGGGACTGGGCTCCCCCGAGGACGGCCGCGAGCGCCTGCATGGCGACGCGCACGACGTTCACGTCCGGCTGTTGCGCAGTCAGCGTCGAGCCGGCCGTCTGCGCGTGGAACCGAAGCCGCCAGGATCGGGGGTCTCGCGCGCCGAAACGGTCCCTCGCGATCTCGGCCCACAGCGAGCGAGCGGCGCGGAACTTGGCGACCTCCTCGAAGAAGTTGGCGTGCGCGTTGAAGAAGAACGAGAGGCGCGGCGCGAACTCGTCGATCGCGAGACCGCGAGCCAGCGCCGCCTCGACGTAGGCGATCGCGTTCGAGAGGGTGAAGGCGACCTCCTGAACGGCGGTGGAGCCCGCTTCCCGGATGTGGTATCCGGAGATCGAGATCGTGTTCCAGCGCGGAACCTCGGCCCCGCAGAACGCGAAGATGTCGGTCGTCAGCTTGAGCGATTCCCGCGGCGGAAAGATGTAGGTACCGCGCGCGACGTACTCCTTAAGCAAGTCGTTCTGCACCGTGCCCGAGAGCGCCGCCCAGGAGATGCCGCGCTCGCGCGCGACCGCGAGCAGCAACGCGAGCAGGATCGCGGCGGTCGAGTTGATCGTCATGGAGATCGAGACCCGGTCCAGCGGGAGACCTTCGGTCAGGATCCGCATGTCGTCGAGGCTCGCGATGGCCACGCCGACCTTGCCCACCTCCCCCCGCGCAAGGGGATCGTCCGAGTCGTAGCCCATCTGGGTGGGAAGATCGAAGGCGACGGAGAGTCCGGTCTGACCCTGTTCCAGCAGGTAGCGGTAGCGACGGTTGGATTCCGCCGCGGAGCCGTAGCCCGCGTATTGCCGCATCGTCCAGAAGCGGTCGCGGTAGCCGTCCGGGGTGATGCCGCGCGTGAATGGGAACTCGCCCGGCGCCGGCGCTCCGTAGTGCGGGCGGATCGGGATCCCCGAGCTCGTTTCGTCGGCCAGGTTGGGACGCTGGTGCTCTTGCTTCTGTTCCTTCACGGCTCGATTGTCTCAAGTCTCAAGCCTCAGGTCTCAGGTCAGGGCCTCTGGACTTGAGACTTGGGACCTGAGACCTGAGACCCTTCTGATCCGGATGGTAAAATTGCCGGCACCCCCATGACCGACCATTTCCGCGGGAGACTCGAGGTCTTCGGTTTGGCCGATCTCCTCCAATGGATGGAGCTCAACCGGAGGTCAGGGCGGCTCACGGTGACTCGAGGCCACGACCGGCGCACGCTGGACTGGAAGGACGGCGAGATCGTCTATGTCTCGGGCTCGCTGCCGCGCCATCGGCTCGGCGTTCATCTGTTGAGGAGCGGGGCGCTGCCCGCCGCCACGCTCTACGAGTTGCTTTCTCGCAACATGACCACGCAGGAGAACCTGACGCGGCTGATCCTGGAGATGGGGCACGACACGCTGGACGGGCTCTCCTTGCGCGTCGAAGAGCTCGCCCGAAGACTCCTCTTCGAGATGTTCGAGTGGCGCGAGGCGGACTTCGAATACGACCCGACCTACCGGGTCACGCCGATTCTACGGATCGGCCTGACGCTGCGGGGTCAAGCCGTCGCGTTCCAGGGGGTCAAGCAGCTCGACGACACTCACCGGCTCTCCCGAAAGGAGCGCCGCGAGACCTGGGAAGCCGCGGACGCCTGGGTGCTCCCCTTTCTCTCGGAGGGAATCGAGGAGCACTTCTGGGAGACGCTCGAGCGAGTGGGCACGTCTCTCGATCCCATGGAGTCGCGCGGGCACTCCTCGCGTTTCCGGGAGTTCGCGCGCCGACTGCGCGAACGGCTCCACAAGAACTACCTGATGCGCCCCGTGCACGAAGACACCGCCGTCCTGCTGCTCGAGCTCCTGAAGAGGTCGCCCGTCGATCCTCAATCCCTCGTTCCCCTGGCGGCGCTCGATCCCTACCTGACGCTGGATCTGTTGATCCTGGCCAACTCTCTGTCCGTCGACCGGGAGAACTCCGTCGGAACCGTTCCCGACGCGATCGAACGCATCGGCCCTCGCGCCGCAACCGTCCTGATCGACAGGCTCTCCTCGACGGACTTTCCCCCGCTCTCCCAAAACGATCCGGCGGGCCGCGCGTTGCGGCGGGCGAGCCTCGCGGCCGCCATCGCAGCGGGGCGCTTCGCCGAACGCTACGGCATCGGGCGTGAGCGCGGCTACACCCTGGGCCTGCTCCACTGCATCGGCTACGCCGACCTGTTCGAGATCGTTCGGGAGATGAACCTGCCCTCGGGACCCTTCCGCGGCGCCCTCCTCGAAACGTACCGTCCCGCCGTCGGGCGCGCGCGGGCCGAGATCTGGGGGCTGCCTCGCGACTTCGAAGCGGTTCTCTCCGACGACGGCACAGACCCCAGCGCCGCCGCGGCCGTGGTCCGCGTCGCCCGCTCCGCGGTCGCGGCCTGCGCGGTGGGAGGAATCCCGGTGGACCTGCCGGACGATCTCGAGTCGGACGAGCTCATCGGCGAAGTCAACATGCTCCTGGAGTACCTGGGTCTCGAGACGGTCCCCGTCGGACGCGAATAGCCTCCTTAGACGATCCTCAAAACCGGTCACCCTCGGAATCCGCGGGCCTTCCCCGACGTTCCTTTCTCTGGCACTCGAGGGCCGCCGAAGGCCCGTAGCCCGCGAAAGGATGAAGACCATGCGATGGAAGCTCGGGGCCGCCCTGATTCTCGCCGCCGCGACGGCTCTGCCTCAGCAAACAGCACCGGCACCGCCCCTGCCCACTTTCTCAGAACGCGTCGAGGTTCGAGTCCTGGACTTGGACGTCGACGTCACGGATTCCAAGGGACAGCCCGTCCGAGACCTCAAACGCGAGAACTTTACGGTCAAAGTCGGCGACAAGGCCGTTCCCATCGATTACTTCGCGCGTGTCGACGACGGCACGATTCACGCGCCGGATTTGGCCACGGCCTCGCCGGATCAGGTCCTGGCCGCCTACAAGAAGGGCGACGAGGCGTTCGTGCCTCGCAACTTCTTGATCTTCGTCGACCTCGGCTTTCTCGGGCCGGGACTGCGCAAACGCAGCCTCGAGGCTCTCCGAGATCTGGTGACGCGCCTCGGACCCAACGACGCGGTTCGCATCGTGCTCTTCGATCGCCTTCCGCGCGTCCTGACGGACTGGACGACGAGCAAGGAGACGACGATCGATGCGCTCTCGTCGATCGAGAAGCAGCGGGTCGGCATGTCGCGGTTGATCAGCCAACGGCAGACGCTGTCGTTGATCGACTCGAGCCCCCGGCGCCGCGGTTCTCGTCTTCAGCTCGCCCGCCAGTACGCCGAGGAGACCGGAGCGGAGATCGAGACGATGCTCGCGGCGATGAAGCAGGAGCTCCTCACACTGACTCCCCTCTCCGGAAAGAAGGCGTTCCTCTTCGTTTCGGGTGGATTCGAGTACCAGCCCGGATTCGTCCTGTCGCAGTACGCGCTGGGCGGACCCTCGCTCTCACTCGTCAACATACGCGACGTCTCCCGTCATCTCGAGTCGCTGGTCCGCGACGCCAATTCGAACGAGGTCACCTTCTACACGGTCGACGCGAACGGGCTGACGGGGGAAGGGGCCACCGCGTCCAACGACGACCCGCTCGCCAGCCGCCCCTCGGTCGGTTTCCAGGCGCGCCAGGACCGCCAGACCGGGATGATCGAGATGGCACGCGACACGGGCGGCATCGCTCTGCTCAACACGAACGACTTCCAGAGGGGGCTCTCGCGGATCTACCAGGACGTTTCGACCTACTACTCGATCGGTGTGACGCTCTCGAAGCTCGGCTCCGCGAGCTATCTGGGCGTGCGCGTCGAGGTCGATCGCCCCGGCGTGGTCGTCCGCGCGCGCCGCGGTTTCCAGCCTCGGAAGGAAGCCGACGTCGTCACCGATCGGGCGCGAGCGACGATGGAGAGCGAGCTCTCCTATCGGGCCATTCCCGTCAGGCTGCAGACCGCGGCGCCAACGCCCGGGAAGCTCTACACGTTGCCGATCACCGTCACGCTGCCGGCGTCGGCGCTGACGTTCGTCGCGGACGGCGACAAGGCGAAGGCCCAGGCGGAGATCTACATCGGGTCGGTGGACGACAAGGGACGGACGAGCGACGTCGCGAGGCAGGAAACGAGCTTTCAACTTCCGAGCGATCAGGCGAGCAGCGAAACGCCGCTTCGATACGACGCGCAACTCCAGACGCGCAAGGGCAATTACCGAATCGTCGTCAACGTCCGTGACGTCGCGACCGGCAAGATGGGCACCGCGCGGGCGAACGTGCGGGTGGAGTGACGGACGCTAGCTCGGCTTCTTCGGTTTCGTCGGCGCCGGCGCCGCGGCGCCCTTGGCCGGAAGTGAGCCGTCGTCCTTCAGCACGACGAACTCCGCCTTGCGCTCGATCCCTTTGCTGTTGGCCGGCGAGCCGCGCGGGGCATTCAAATCCCGCACGTTGATGATGAACGTGTAATAGCCCGGCTCGAAGGAGGCGAGAGGAATCTCGCTCCCGGCCCCGTAGTAGCCCGGCGCGATCGGCTGCATTTCCGCGGCTCCCGTGAATGGAGCGAACGCATCCTTGCCGTCCCGCTGCACGTTGATGCGCGTCATGATCCGAGGTTTCGGCGATTCGGCCGTGGGCGCGGGCACGGGTGACGCGCCGGCGGCCGGCGTTGCGGCCGGAGCGGGCGCCGCCTCCGTCGAGGCCGCCGGCAGCGTCGGGTTGGCGACCTCGTAGAAGTACCAGAGGCTGTCCTGCTTCGTGAAGAGCCGGTCTCCCTTCGGCTCTACCTTGATCGGCTTTTCGACGCCGAAGACGAAAGGCTCGGTCGGAGCGGGCCGCTTCGTCAACGGCACGAGCCCGTTCGACAGGATCAGAGGGGAAACCTCGAATTCGGCGGCCTTGGGCTGCAGTTGGAAGTCGGCGCTCGCCGTCGCGAGCGGAGGCTGAGAGTCCGAGGCAAACACGCCGAAGCTTCCTTTGTACTGTCCCGGCGGCAGCACGATCGACTTGTCCACCACGTGGTCCTTGCGAGTCCCTTCGGTGACCTCCGAGGGCGCGGCGTCCTCCCAGAGCGAGGCGGCTTCCTTGCCGGACTCGTCCTTCACGACCGCGGCAAACTTCAGCGTAGAGGCGGACGCAAAGGCAGCCTTGCTCGACGGAAGGTAGAACTGCACCGCCAGAAAAGGTTCACCGGATACCGTGCGAAACGTTCCGGACCAGAAGCCCGCGTCGCCGGATCCCTTGGCGGCGTCGGACTCCAACGCGGACTTGACCGCGGCCGGCAACGGCATGACGGCCGGCGCCGCCGCGGCTGGCGGAGCGGCCGGCGCTGCGGCGGGAGGAGCCGCCGGGGCGGGCTTGGCCGCGGCCGGCGGCGGAGCCGCCGCGGACCCGGAGGGCGCAGGGGCCGGGGCCGACGGGGGCGGCGCGGCGGTGGCGGTGGCGTTGGGGTTGACGATCGACTTCTCGGCGACGACCGCCATCGCCCGATCGACCTCGGTCGAATTCTGGAGCGAGTCGGAGCCCCGCTGGGTATCGACGTTCACCTGTGCCCGCAGCTCGGGCAAGCCGAAGGGGGCGAGCTTGTCCTTGTCGTAGACCCAGACCTTGACGACACCCGTTTCTGCCCCGCCGAAACGGGTGTCGATCGAGTTGATGTCGGCCTGAGCCTGCTGCGCGTCGGAAGGTCCCCCGCGCTGCTGGACCACCTTGGAGGGCAACCCCAGCATGACGAGCAGGCGGCCCTCGACCGAATCCGAGCCCCTCTTGTAGCGCGCCATCTTGAACTGCTGGTCCGCGGCGGCGATCCGGCGGGAAATCTCCTGGCGGAACGGCTCGCCTCCCCGCTTCGCCCAGTAGAGAGCGATGAATTTCTCGGCGTCCGCGTCCGAGGAGACCTTCTTCCATTCGGCCCGTTCGGCCGGCGTCAGGAAGTACGCCTCCGCAGACTTGTCCCAGTCCTTGTACTTGGAGAGCTGCCCAAGCGCGGCCACTGCGATGAGCAGCCCCGCGAGGGCCGAAAGTGTCTTTTTCACAAAACCTCCCAAAGGTTCCCTCACCGAGGCGGATTCTATAGCGGGACGCGGGAGGTCTAGGACCGCTCGGTCTTCATCAGCGCGTAGCGGCGTCCCGGGATCCGGGCCAGCGCGAGACTTCGATCTTCGCCTCCCCGGCGCGCCTCCGCCTCCTCCCGCAGCGCTCCGAGCATCTTCTGCACTTCGCCCTGCATCTTCTCCATCCGCTGCTTCATGTGGAGGATGACCTCGACGCCCGCCAGGTTGACGCCGAGGTGCCGGGTCAGGGTGAGGATGATCTCCAGGCGCTCGATCGTGTCCGCGTCGAAGAGGCGCGTGTTGCCCTCGGTCCTCGCGGGGCGCAGCAAGCCTTCGCGCTCGTACATCCGGAGCGTCTGCGGATGGATGCCGTAGCGCTCCGCAATCGCGCCGATTCGGAACACGCCGGAGGAGGACTTGCTCTTCATGTCCGTTTTCTGGGCTCGACCGGGATCGCCTGCCCCCGATCGGACTTCGTCGCCACGACTCGCAGCACACCGCCGCGCAGGGTCGCCTTGATCAGCGAGGCGTCGAGGGTCGCCGGGACGGAGAACTCCCGCGAGAAGCTGCCATAGATCCGCTCCATGCGCACGAAGTGGCGCGGCTCGGCGTCTTCGTCCGCCTTTCGGTGGCCCGAGACGCGAAGCTTTCCGTCCAATGCCTCGAGGCGGACGTCTTCGAGCATGACGCCGGGGAGCTCGATGTTCAGCACGATCTCGTCCGAGGACTCATAGACGTCGGCGGCGGGAGACCAGAGGGCGGTGTCCAGCCCGTCGTCCGGAAACTCCGTCCGGTGGATCGTTTCCTCGAAGAGCCGGTTGACCTTCTCCTGGATCGCGAAGAGGTCCTGGAGCGAGTTCCAACGAAAGACGGTCATGGGTCGCTCTTCAGAGTGTACCCCGCGAAGTCCCGAGCGAGCCCGGGGATCCCTCGCCGCTTCGCTCGGGACGAGAAGGCGCGCGATGTCGCGCGAATGTGCCATTTTCCAAACAAGCCCGAGATCCCTCGCTTCGCTCGGGATGACCGGACGCGCGACATCGCGCGTCCGGTCACTTCTTCTCGGTGTCCACGTACTCCGTGTCGATGACCTCGTCCTCCTTGCCCGCCTCGGGGCCGGCCGACGGGCCTCCCTCCGTGCGGGGCCCCGAGCCGGCGCCCGCGCCTTGAGCCGTGCCCCGGTATATCGCCTCCGCGATGGCGTGAGACGCCTGCTGCAGGCGCTCGGCCGCCTCGTTCATTCCGGTCGCTCCGCCCGACTCGAGCGCCTTCTTCGCATCCGCGAGGGCAGTCTCGAAGCGGGAGATCTCGGCCGGATCGAGCTTGCTCCGGTTCTCGTTCAACGTCTTCTCCGAGGCGTAGATGAGCGAGTCGAGCCGGTTCTTGGCCTCGATCTCCTCGCGGCGCTTGCGGTCCTCCTCGGAATGGGCCTGGGCGTCCTTGACCATCCGGTCGATCTCGTCCTTGGACAAGCCGGAGGAGGCCGTGATCGTGATCTTCTGCTCCTTGCCGGTCCCGAGATCCTTCGCCGAAACGTTCATGATGCCGTTGGCGTCGATGTCGAAGGTGACCTCGACCTGCGGCATGCCCCGCGGCGCCGGCGGGATTCCGACGAGATGGAAGACGCCGATCGTCTTGTTGTCGCGCGCCATTTCCCGCTCGCCCTGGAGCACCTTGATCTCGACCGAGGTCTGGTTGTCGGCCGCGGTCGAGAAGACTTCGCTCTTCTTCGTGGGGATCGTCGTGTTGCGCTCGATCAAACGCGTCGTCACGCCACCCAGCGTCTCGATGCCGAGCGACAGCGGCGTCACGTCGAGGAGCAAAAGGTCCTTCACGTCTCCCGCCAGCACGCCCCCCTGGATGGCGGCGCCGACCGCGACGACCTCGTCGGGGTTGACGCCCTGATGAGGCTCCTTCCCGAAGAGCTCACGCACGATAGCCTGGATGCGCGGCATGCGCGTCTGCCCGCCGACCAGGACGACTTCGTCGATGTCCTTCGCCTCGAGCCCGGCGTCCTTCAGCGCCTGCTTGCAGGGGCCGACGGACTTGACGATGATGTCCTCGACGAGTTGCTCGAGCTTGGAGCGGTTCAGCTTCAGCTGCAGGTGCTTCGGGCCTGAGGCGTCCGCCGTGATGAAGGGGAGATTGATCTCCGTCTCCACGACGTTGGAGAGCTCGATCTTCGCCTTCTCCGCCGCCTCCTTGAGACGCTGCATCGCCATCGGGTCCTTCGAGAGATCGACTCCCTGGTCCTTCTTGAACTCGGCCAGGATCCAATCGATGATCCTCTGGTCGATGTTGTCGCCGCCGAGGTGCGTGTCGCCGTTGGTGGACTTGACCTCGACGACGCCCTCGCCGACCTCCAGGATGGAGATGTCGAACGTCCCGCCGCCGAAGTCGTACACCGCGATCGTTTCGTCCTTCTTCTTGTCGAGGCCGTAAGCGAGCGCGGCCGCGGTCGGCTCGTTGACGAGTCGCTCAACCGTGAATCCGGCGATCTGTCCCGCGTCCTTCGTCGCCTGACGCTGCGAATCGTTGAAGTAGGCGGGAACCGTGATGACGGCTCGCGTGACCTTCTCGCCGAGGTAGGCCTCCGCGGCCTCCTTGAGCTTTCCGAGGATCATCGCGGAGATCTCGGGCGGCGACCACTCCTTGTCTCCCGCCTTGACGCGGCAGTCCCCGTTGGGCCCCGGGACGACCGTGAAGGGCACCATCTTCATTTCCTCGCTGACTTCCGTGTACTTGCGCCCCATGAACCGTTTGATCGAGTAGACGGTGTTTGCGGGGTTGGTGATCGCCTGCCGCTTGGCGACCTGGCCCACCAGGCGTTCGCCCGACTTGGAAAACGCCACGACCGAAGGGGTCGTTCGGTTCCCCTCCGCGTTGGGAATGACGACGGGGTCTCCGCCTTCCATGACGGCGACGCACGAGTTCGTGGTGCCGAGGTCGATTCCGATGATCTTGCTCATTTCTCTGCTCCTCCAGTCCGAGTCGGACGGGGAGAACTATAGAATCTGAGCGTGATTATGTCAAGTATGTTCTGTGGGTTTCTAAGTCTTTCCTACTAATGTTTTCACTCCACGACGAGCACGCTCGGCCGGCTATCGGTCTGGGGAGGCCGGGAGGGCGCCGGCCGTAGCTCAGACACCGGAGCCAGGCTGCGTTCCAGCGATAGATCGAGGTCGATCTGGCCGCGGGCGTTGCGTCCGTACAACCCGAACTTCCCATCCTCGGCCCTCAAGATATAGCGATAGAACCGGCCGTAGGGATCTCGAACGGCATCCTCGTCGAGAATGCCAGCAACCACCAGGTCCTCCAGGCTCTTGGGGTACCTTCCGCTGGCGTCGTAATAGACACGCACGGCGCGCTCGATCGAGACCGTTCGATTCAGGGAGATCGCCTTGAGCAGATCCGCGAACTCCCGCATCTCCCCCGGCCGGCGCAGCAGGACGTTGGCAGGGTTGCGCGGGATCAGATAAACGGCCACGCCCAGCAGGAGAACGAGGATGGCCCACAGGGCGACGGCCCGCCTCGAGCCCTCGTGAGGTCGGCTCGCAAGCAGCGCAGGCGGAGCCTCTTCGGTGGCCTCTTCCGCCCTCCCGAGCTCGATCAAGTGACGGCCCAACAGATCGACCGCCCCCTTGAGGACATCGAAGTCGGAGAGAAACGCCCGCTCCATGATCTCGGCGACGCTCAACCGTCCGTCGATCCATCGCCAGGTCTCCGCCTCGGGGCGAGAGACCGACAGCGTGCCCTCGGGCGCGTCCTTCTGGCCCGCCACGAGCCTGAGCTCCTCCACTCCCGGCGCTCGCCGATAGACCGCGTCGAGTGAGCCGATTTTCTCCTCCAGCAGCGGCCACTCGTCCGCCATCTGGGCGGCTTCCATCAGGATCGTCTCGGTCGAGACGGGAGCCATGTGATCCGCGTCGTACTCGATCCTCCCCTCCTGGCTGAAGCGGAAACGGCCGTCCGGCCAGCGGAAGGCGGTGTAGACGATCCGCGCGATCTGGAGCCGCAGGGCCTCGCGTAGCTCGTGGGGATCGACGAGCTGCTCCCGGACGAGCAGAAACCCCATGCGCTGCTGGGTCTCCTTCTGGAGAGCGACGACGTGCTGGAGCTGCTCCTCGGTGACGTAGCCGGCGCGGATGAGGAGATTGCCGATACGGTTGTCGAGATGCCGCGCGGTGGACTCCGCGGCGATGACCTGGCCGCCGAGAAAGGAGATCGTGATGGTGTCTTCGTCTCCCTCGACCACCAGAACGCCCGTCTTTCTCTGAAGGCCGAGCATCTGAAAGATGTCGGTCAGCGAGAAGACCTTCAGCGTGCCCTCAAGCCCCACCGGGAGCCCTCCTTGCGGCCAGATTCGCCCGCAGCCAGACGCCCACGGCCAGCGCTCCTCCCACGACCGTGGTCAGCCGCAGCCCCTCCGGGGGAAGAGCGAGCGGATCGAAGAGTCTCTCGTCGGCGAACGCCGCGGCCAGTCCGAAGAAGAAGAAGAAGAGTGTCAACGCGCCCGCGACCGGCCGCTCGGAGAAGAAAGACCTGGAGCCCGGCAGGAGGATCGACGCCAGACGGCCGGCGCGTGAGCGCCAGAGAGCGCGTCGCTGCATGTCTCGGGCCTCGGCGACTTGGACCTCGATGTCGACGTTTTCCTTGCGAAGGAGCTGTCGCGCACAGGCCGCGCAATAGAGCACGGGGTCGCCGAAGCGCCGGCAGCGATGGCAACAGATTCGGCCGCATCGCGTGCACTCGGCGGCCTGGCCCCGTCGATCCAGACGGCGCGCCAGAACCAATCCCAGGAGAAGCGCGCCGAACGGCGGCAGCGTCCAGACGGAGAGAAGAGCGTTCCAGGGCTGGGCCGCCGTGCCGTGCCCCGGCAGACGCCGGCTCTTCGGCTGCGCGTTCCATTCGGCGATGCGCGCGCGAGCGCTCGTCAAGGAGTAGCCGACCTGCACGACGCGTGCGACCGTGGGATTGTTCGACCAGTGGCTGACGAGCGAGGCGGAAAGCTCTCGGGCCTTTCCCATTGCCGTCGACTGGCCGTCGAAATCGTAGGCCTCGCCGCGCGCCAGCGAGAGGTTGTAGTAGACGTCCGCAGCGCGAGGCGCGCGCTTGGACGCCTCGATGTAGTCTCGGATCGCTTCCCCGAAGTCCCCTTCCGTGAAGTGCACGTTGCCACGGTTCAGAATCGGCCGGTAATCGCTCGGGTCGGCCTGAATCGACTTGCCGTACTCGGCTTGTGCGCGCTCGAAGTCTCCGGAACGCTCCGCGAAGACTCCGAGCAGGAACCAGACCTCCGAATCTTCGGGGAACACAGCGGAGGCCTGCCGGAGCCCGTCCTCGGCGCTGGCGTCTTCCCTCCGCTCCTCGAGATCCACGGCGGCCACGAACAGCGGAGAGCGCTGCTGGATGTTCTCGTGCGTGATCCACGCGAAGAGGGTCGGCGACAGCGACGCGGCGAGCAGCCCCGCGGCGAGAACGGTCCGCTCGCCATGATCGGCGTAGGCCCACGCGACGGCGCCCCAGTACAGGGCCAGCCAGAGCGGCCCGAACCCGATGAGCAGAGGAAGGCCCAGGACCAGGAGAGCGAGCGGCGTGGCCGAGCCGGCCCCGAAGGCGCGGCCGCCGGTCTCCCGAATGTCGTGGACCACGCGCGGGAAATGGCGAAGGGCGAGACACAGGATCGTGCCGATCAGGGTTGCCGCGGCCGCCAGTGCCAGCCAGACGCCGAGACAAGACAGGATCGCGACCCGCGCCTCGTGCGCGGCCAGGAAGGCGTTGGCCGCGTCGGGCAGGAGCAGGAGACCGTCGGCGATTCTGCCGTTTCGGAAGGCGAAGGAGAGCCGCGCCACTACGGCGTCGGGATTCGCGTCGTCCAGCTGCAACGCCGCCGAATAGGCGCGACCGGCGCGCTCCTTCTGGCCGAGCTTCTCGGCGCGGCGGCCCAGGTGCACCGCCGTGCGCGAAAAATCCGAGAGGCGATGCACCCCGACCTTTCGAGCGGCCTTCACCATTTCCTCCAAGGCCCGCGACTCGCCGGCCGAATCGTTCTCGGAGAACGCGGAGAGGAACTCGAACCAGTGCGAACGGTAGAGGCTTCGCGTGACTGGCGGAGGCAGCGGCGACAACTCCTGAGCCGACGCGGGCGCGGAAAGCGCGCAAAGGGACGCGAGCAACGCCGCAGCCGGCAGAGCGCGCAGAGGCCCGCGGACTCTAGCCGCCCGCCCGACGCGGCCTCGCGTCAGAGCCATGCTGCCGTCGTGCGCTCGGCGATGACTAGCGCGGCGGCTCCCGACCCGGCGGACGCATCACTTCCACGTAAGCCATCCGAAGCTCGTAGAGGACGCGGGCGAGAAGGTCCGATTCCTCGAAGGTCAGGTTTCCCCTCGTTTTTTGCTCCAGAATCCCGAGCCAGTCGATCATCTGGCGGGCGACGGCGGGCTCCCTTCGGCGCGCGCCCGTCACCGGATCCGGGACGAGACCGAGCGCGGCGTAAGCGGTCGTCGCGAGCGAACGGATGACGCCGAGAAATCCGCCGTCGTCCTCGAGTGGTGCCGCGCCGGATTCCTCTGGAGGCGGACCCTTCTCCTGCGGCGCCTGGCGCGGCGGAGGCGGCGGAGGCTGAGCCCTGGGCGAGGGAGCCTCCTCCGGCTCGAAATCGGGACGCAGCTCCCCTTCGGGCGTGAACATGCGCCGGTCGACGACACGGATCGGCTTCTCTTCCTCGTTCACCCTGACATCCTGTCCCGCGAATAGAGAATTTTAACTCGATCGGCGCGCGCGCGTTCGGGCAAGTGAGCGTCGGTATGATCCGCAACGTGTCCGAGGAGCTGGATCGGCTGACCCGCCTCGTGGATCGCCTGCGGCGCGACTGCCCCTGGGATCGCGAACAATCCTTCGAGACCCTGAAGACCTACCTGCTCGAGGAGACGTACGAGGCCTTAGCCGCCTTGGACGAGCCCGCTCCCGAGCCCCTCCGCGACGAGCTCGGGGATTTGCTCTTCCAGATCTTCTTCCTCGCCCGGCTCGCCGAGGAGCGCGGATGGTTCGACATCGGCGCCGTCGCACGGCGAATCACCGAGAAGATGATCGAGCGGCACCCCCACGTCTTTGGAGGTCAGCCGGCCTCCAGCGCCGAGGAGGTCAAAGGCGCGTGGGAACGACGGAAGCGCCGGCTGCCGGGCGCGCAGGAGGATCCCCTCGGAAGCCTCCCGGCCGCCCTGCCCGCTCTCGCGACGGCGTACCGGCAAACGCTTCGAGCGGCCGATCTCGGATTCGACTGGGAGCGGGACTCTGACGTCGTCCGGAAGATCGAAGAGGAGCTCGCGGAGTGGAGTGCCGCCGCAGGGGAGCGGGATCTCGGGGCCGAAACGCATGAGATCGGCGATCTGCTTCTCTCGATCGTCAACCTGGCGCGCCGGCGTCACATCGATCCCGAGACCGCCCTGAGGCTGGCCAACCGCCGCTTTCGCCACCGCTTCGCCGAGGTGGCGCGGCGCGCGAGGGAGAGCGGCAGGGACGTCTCCGAGGTGGGCATGGAGGAGCTGGACAGGTATTGGGAGGAGGCGAAGAAGAGATGATTTTAGATTTTAGATTTTAGATTTTAGATTTTAGATTTGAACCTCGATCACACGCTCAATCTAAAATCCAAAATCTAAAATCCAAAATTCATTTCGCCAACTCACTCACTCTAACGATCTCCACTCCCTCCCGCCTCAAATTCCCCA
>Ga0070706_100002744_pt1 | contig 17610 bp, 18 predicted proteins | sample KBSK5501metaG_FD_65476 | JGI IMG/M metagenome (GOLD analysis project Ga0070706, IMG submission 65476) | Corn, switchgrass and miscanthus rhizosphere microbial communities from Kellogg Biological Station, Michigan, USA - KBS K5-50-1 metaG | ecosystem: Host-associated > Plants > Roots >... | reverse complement strand
GGCAGCCGACGCGAGGAGGTCGAGCGGCTGCTGCCGCCGATGCTGGAGGCAGCCCGACGGCTCGCCGCCGCCGACGGCCGCCGCCGCTTCGTGCTGGGGCTGGCGCCCACCGTGCCCGCCGAGCAGGTCGCGGCCCATGTGCGCCACGCCGGTCCGGGACCCGCGATCGAGGTGGTGACGGGACGGAGCTACGAGGTGATGGCGGCCGCCGAGGTGCTGCTCATCGCCTCCGGCACCGCCACGCTCGAGGCCGCGCTGCTCGGCACGCCGATGGTGCTCGCCTATCGCGTCTCGCGCACCACCGAGGTCGTCGCGCGCGTGCTCGCGCGCGTGCAGTGGATCGGGCTGCCGAACCTGGTGTCCGGCCGTCTGGTGGTGCCCGAGCTGGTCCAGGGCCAGGTGACCGGCGCGTGTCTCGCGACGGAGGCGACGCGGCTGCTCGAGGATCCGGTCGCGGCCACCGCGCAGCGCGCGGCGTTCAAGGAGCTGCGGGTGCGCCTCGGCGAGCCCGGGGTCGGGCGGCGGGCGGCCCGCGCGGTGCTGGCCACCGCGCGCGCGGGATGAAGATCCCGGCGCCGCTCCTCCTCGGGCTGGGTCCCGCCCTCGGCGCCCTCGCGCTGCGCGCGCTCGTCACCACGCTCCGCGTGCGGCGCGAGGAGGCGGCGGTGGCGCCGCTCTGGGCCGCCCGCGCCCCCGTCATCTACGCGGTCTGGCACGGGCGCATCCTGCTCCTGCCCCGGCTCTACGGCCGGCGCGGCAGCCACGTCCTGGCGAGCCGCTCCCGCGACGGCGAGCTGGTGGCGCGATGGATGACCCGCTTCGGGTTGGTGCCGGTGCGCGGCTCGTCCACCCGCGGCGGCGGAGAGGCCCTGCGCCAGCTCGCGCGGGCGCTCCGCGAAGGCGGCGAGGTGGTGGTCGTGCCGGACGGCCCCACCGGGCCGCGCGAGGTCCTGAAGTCCGGCGTGATCGCGCTGGCCCGGCTCTCCGGCGCGCCGATCGTGCCCACCGCGGTCGGGGCCTCGCGCGAGTGGCGCCTGCGCTCCTGGGACGAGTTCCGCATCCCGAAGCCCTTCGCCCGCTGCGTGGTGCGCTTCGGGGAGCCGATCCGGATCCCCACCGGGGCCGACCGCGCCACCCTGGAGGCCACCCGCAAGGACGTGGAGGCCGCGCTCCAGAGCCTGACCTGGCAGGTGGACGCGGAGGCGCGCGCCTGATGTACGCGCTCTACTCGGCCCTCCTCCGGCTCGGCCTGCTCGCGTACCTGCCGGTGTTCCTGACGCGCCGTCGGCGCGCCGGCTACGGCCACGACCTGGCCCAGCGCTTCGGGCGGCTCGGCGACGGGCTGCCCGCCGAGCCCCGCTGCTGGGTGCACGCGGTGTCGGTGGGGGAGTCGGCCGCGGCGGCGCCGCTGGTCGAGGCCATCCACCGCCGCTGGCCCGAGCTCGGCATCGTGGTGAGCACGATCACCCCCACCGGCGCGCGCATCGTGGCGGACCGGCTCGCCGGCACCGCGGTGCACCGCTACTTCCCGCTCGATCTCCCCGGCCCGGTGCGGCGCGCCCTCGAGGCGGCGCGGCCCCACTTCTTCATCGCCATCGAGACCGAGCTCTGGCCGAACTTCCTGCGGGCGCTCGCGCGGCGCCGCATCCCGTCGATGATCGCCAACGGCCGCATCTCCGATCGGTCGTTTCGCCGCTACCTGCGGGTGCGCCGGCTCATGACGCGCGTGCTCGCCGACGTCTCGGTGTTCGCGATGCAGAGCGAGGAGGACGCCCGCCGCATCGTCGCCCTCGGCGCGCCGCCGGAGCGCGTGGTCGTCACTGGCAACCTGAAGAGCGACCTCGTGCCGGAGACGGAGCCGGCCGACGCGGCCTGGCGCGAGCGGCTGGGCCTGGCCGCGGCCGATCGGCTCTGGATCGCGGGCAGCACACACCGGGGCGAGGAGGCGATCGTCCTCGACGCCTTCCTCCGGGTTCGCGCGCGCTGCCCCGAGCTCGCGCTGCTGCTGGCGCCGCGCCACCCCGAGCGGGCCGGCGAGGTCGAGGAGCTGATCCGCGAGCGCGGGCTCGTCGCGGTCCGGCGGAGCCGCCTCCCGGACGGGCGCACGCCCGGCGCGCCCGGCGCGATCGTCATCCTCGACACGGTGGGCGAGCTGGCCGGGCTCTACGGCCTGGCCGAGGTGGTGTTCGTCGGCGGCAGCCTCGTGCCGATCGGCGGGCACAACGTGCTGGAGCCCGCGATGCGGGGGCGGCCGGTGCTCTACGGCCCGCACACCAGTAACTTCCGCGAGGGCGCGGAGGGGCTGCAGCGGAGCGGGGGAGGCATCGTGGTCAAGGACGGCCTGGAGCTCGAGCGCGAGCTGGCGCTCCTGCTGGAGGACCGCGAGCTCACCCGGCGCACCGGCGACGCGGCGCGGGCCGCCTTCGCGGGCCGCCAGGGCGCAGTGCCCGCGACGATCGAGCTGATCGCCCGGCACCTGTGGCCCGCGCGCGGCGGAGCCTCCCCGTGACCACGCCGCGGCGCGCGCCGGAGGTCCTGCTCCGCCGCTACTGGGACGATCCCGACACGCCGGTGGTCACCGCAGGCCTCTCCGTGCTGAGCTGGGCCTATCGCGCCGCGATCGCGGCCCGCGACCACGCCTACCGCTGCGGCGTGCTGCCAACCGGAAGGCTACCGTGCCCGGTCCTCTCCGTCGGCAACCTGACCCTCGGCGGGAGCGGCAAAACCCCGACGGTGGAGCTGGTGGCGCACAGCCTGCTCGACATGGGTGCGATCCCAGGGGTCCTGAGCCGCGGCTACGGCCGCGTGACGCGCGGCGTGCTGGTGGTGTCCGATCGCGACGGGATCCGCGCCGAGCCGCGCAGCGCGGGCGACGAGCCGGTCCTCCTCGCCGAGCGTCTGAGCGGGGTGCCGGTGGTGGTGGGCGAGAACCGGTACGAGGCCGGGCGGGTCGCGGTCGAGCGCTGCGGAGCCACCGCCCTCGTGCTCGACGACGGCTTCCAGCACCGCACGCTCGCCAAGGACCTCGAGATCCTGGTGGTGCCGGGCCGCGCCCCGTGGGGCAACGCGCGCGTCTTTCCCCGCGGCATGCTGCGGGAGCCGCTCTCCGGGATCGCCCGCGCCCACGTGGTGGTGGTGACCAACCCCGCGGGGTCCGAGACGGTGGCGGAGGTGACCGCCACGGTGCGCCGCCACCACGCGACCGCCGCGGTGCTGGCCGCGCGCTACCGGCTGCAGGACGCGATCGAGCCGCTTCGCGGCCGGCGCGTGTCCGTCGCCGAGCTGGCCGGGCGACGCCTGCTCGCCTTCGCGGGCCTGGGCTCGCCCCAGGGCTTCGCCGACACCGTCGACGCGGCGGGAATCCGCCGGGTGGGCTTCGTGGAGTTCCCGGACCATCACTGGTTCAGCGAGGGCGATCTCGCGGAGCTGGCGCGCGACGCCCGCGCCGCCGGAGCGCAGGGCCTGGTCACGACCGAGAAGGACTGGGTCCGCCTGCGAGACCTCCCGCCGCCGCCTCTGCCACTCTGGGTCCTGCCGGTCCGGCTCGTGATCGAGTCGGGGCAGGAGACCTGGCAGCGCCTGCTCGCCGGCGTCCTCGCGCCCACCGCGACGGGGCGGCCCTGCTCGTGAGCCCGCTCGACCTCGATCCGCGCGGCGGCCACATCGTGGTCCGCACCCCAAACTGGCTCGGCGACACCGTGATGGCGCTGCCCACCCTGGCCGCGCTGCGCCGGGCCGCGGGCCTGGCCCGCATCACGCTGGTCGGGCGCTGGGCTCCGCTGCTCGCTGGCCAGGGCGTGGCGGACGTGCTGCTCCCGTATCCGCGCCCGCTCGCGGCGCGGCGGCATCTCGCGCGGGCCCTGGCCGCCGACCGCGCCGACGTGGCCCTCCTGCTCCCGAGCTCGCTGGAGGCCGCGCTGGCGGCCACGCGCTGGCGGGCCCGGCGCCGGGTGGGCTATGCCACCGACGGCCGCGGCGCCCTGCTCACCGACTCCATGGAGCTGCCCTCGCCGCGCGTGCACCAGGTGGACGAGTACGCGGCGCTGCTCTCGCTCCTGGACCTGGACGGCGCGGAGGCGGCGCCGCGATGGCATCTCCCCGAGTGCCCGGCGGCCGACGCCGAGATCGCGCGCCTGCTCGCGGAGGCCGGCCTCGACGCGAGCGCGCCGCTCGTGGGGCTGCACCTCGGCGCCGCCTTCGGCAGCTCGAAGCTCTGGCCGCCCGCCGCGTTCGGCCGCCTCGCGCGAGAGCTGACCGCGGGTGGTCTCTGCCCGGTGCTCCTCGGCACCGCAGACGACGCCCCGGCCGCGGCGGAAGTCACGCGCGTCGCCGCGGCGCCGCTCGCCTCCCTGGTCGGGCGCGACCGGCCGGCGCTGCTCGCGCGCCTGCTCGCCCGGCTCCGCTGCGTGGTGAGCGGCGACACCGGCGTCGCGCACCTGGCCGCCGCGGTGGGCGTCGCCACCGTGACCCTGTTCGGCCCCACCGACCCGCGTCTCACCGCGCCGCGGGGACGCGCGGCCCGCGTGCTCGACCGGGCGGTGCCGTGCGCGCCGTGCTTCCTGCCCACGTGCCCCATCGATCACATCTGCCTCACCCGGATGGATCCGGAGACGGTGCTGCACGAGGTGAGGCTCGCGGTCGCGTGAAGACGGTCCTCCACACGGAAGCCTCGCCGGGGCTCGGCGGTCAGGAGGTGCGCACGCTCAACGAGTCGCGCTGGACCGCCGAGCGCGGCTGGCGCGTGCTCCTGGCCGCCCAGCCCGACGGCCGCCTGCTCGACCGGGCGCGGGAGGCGGGCGTCGAGACCGCGGCGATCCGCATGCGCGGGCCGCTCGACCCGCTGGGGCTGGCCGCCCTCGTCCGCCTCATCCGGCGCGAGCGCGTCGACCTGGTGCACACCCACAGCTCGATCGACGCGTGGCTCGGCGGGATGGCGGCGCGGCTCTGCCGCGTGCCGGTGGTGCGAACACGGCACGTATCGATCGCGATCCGCCGGGGCGTCAACCCGGTCTACCGCTGGTTCGCCGACCGCGTGATCACGAGCGGCGAGGCGATCCGCCAGGTCGTGATCACGGCGGGGGCGCCGGCCGAGCGGGTGATCGCGATCCCGGCCGGGGTGAACCTCGAGCAGTTCCCCTTCGGCCGCCGCGCGCCCGAGACCGCGCGCGCGCTCGACCTGGGCTCGCCGGTGATCGGATCGGTCGCGATGTTCCGCGGCTCGAAGGGGCATCCCCAGCTCCTGCAGGCCTTCGCGCAGATCCGCGAGAAGCGGCCCTCCGCTTCGCTGCTGCTGGTGGGCGACGGCATCCGCCGCGCCTGGGTGCAGCAGCTCGCCCAGGCCGCCGGCCTCTCGGAGGCGGTCGTCTTCACCGGCTTCCGCCCCGACGTGCCCGCGCTGCTCGGCACCATGGACTGCTTCGTGCTCGCCTCCACGCGCACCGAGGGCGTCCCGCAGGCGCTGCTGCAGGCCTTCGCCACCGGCGTCCCGGTGGTGGCGAGCCGCATCGGCGGCATCCCGGAAGTGGTCACCGACGAGGGGACCGGCCTGCTCGTGGAGAGCGACTCGGTCCCGGCTCTGGCCGCCGCGATCGGCCGCGTGCTCGACGACCCCGACGCCTCGGCGCGGCGCACCCGGGCGGCCCGCGCCCTCGTCGAGGCGCGCTTCTCCCACGCGCGCTCGATCGACCGGTTGCTCGAGCTCTACGAGGAGGTGCTCGCGTGAGCCCGGAGCGGCCGCTGACCGTGCTGCACCTGGTGGCCAACCGCTGGTGGACGGGCAGCGCGGAGCCGGTCATCCGCCTGCTGATCGGCCTCCGCACGCGCGGCCACCGCGTGCTGCTCGGGCTGATCGCGGGCGATCGCTTCGAGCAGAAGGCGCGCGAGGCCGGCCTCGAGCCCCTCCCGGGCCTCTCGCTGGAGGTGCGCGGCAATCCGGTCCATGCGGCGGGCGACCTGCGGCGAGTGCGACAGGCGGTGCAGGCCGGTGGCGTCGACATCGTCCACGTCCACCACTCGCACGATCACTGGCTCGGCTGGCTCGGCCGCGGCCCCGCGGGCCTCGTGCGTACCTTCCACAACGCGCGCGCGGTGCGTCTCCACGGGGTCTCCCCGTGGCTCTACCGGCGCACCGACGCCCTCATCGCGGTGAGCCGCGAGATCGAGGAGCGCGGCCACCGCGCCGGCATCCCGCCCGCGCGGCTCGCGCGCGTCGACGGGGTGGTGGACCTCCAGCGCTTCGAGGACGGCGACGGGGCCGCCATCCGCAAGGAGTTCGACCTCGGGAGCGCGCCGGTCCTCGGCTGCGTGGCCCGACTGGCGCCCCGGCGCGGCCACGAGCTGCTGATCCGCGGCTTCCAGCAGCTCCTGCGCGACTATCCGCAGGCGCGCCTGCTCCTCGTCGGGAAGGGCGAGGCCCGCACGCGACTCGAGACCCTGGTGGGCGATCTCGGCCTCGCCCGCGAGGTGCTGTTCGCGGGCTACCGCGACGCGGACCTGCCCGCGGTGCTGCAGGCGCTCGACGCGTTCGCCCTCATGGGCGCGGGCTCCGACGAGTCCTGCCGCGCGGCGCTGGAGGCGATGGCGGCGGGCCGCCCGGTGGTGGGACGACGGGTCGGGGCCCTGCCCGAGACGGTCGTGCACGGCGTCACCGGGCTGCTGGTCGACGACGATCGCCCGGAGTCGGTCGCGACGGCGCTGCGGGCGCTGGTGGCGCAGCCGGAGCGCGCCGCCGCGATGGGGCGAGCCGGGCGCGCGCGGGCGCAGGCGCTCTTCGGCCCCGACGCCCACGCCGCACAGGTCGAGCGGATCTATCGCCGCGTCCTGGATGCGCGCGAGCGCGACCGGTGACGGTCCTCCAGATCGTCTCGTGCCGCGGCTGGTCGTCCGACGCCTACTGGGCCGCGCGGGCCACCGTGGAGCTGGAGCGCGCGGGTCACGACGTCACGCTCGTGTGCAAGCGGCGCAGCGAGGCGCGCGTCATCCGGCACGCGCGCGAGGCGGGGGTGAGCCGCATCGAGACGCTGAGCCTCCGGAGCGGCCTCGGTCCGCTCGCGGACGCGCTCGACCTACGCCGCCTCGTCGCGTGGCTGCCGGGGGCCCAGGTCCTCCACGTCCATCGCAGCAAGGAGCACTGGCTGGCCGCGCTCGCGAACCGCATGTCCTACCTGCGCCGGCCGCTGGTGCGCACGCGGCACATCGTGCAGCCGGTGCGGCCGCACGCCCTCAACCGCTGGCTCTACGGTCGCGCCACCGATCAGGTCGTCACCGTGACGGAGGCGATCCGTCGCCAGCTCGTGGCCGGCGGGCTCGGGGTGGAGGACCGCGTGGTCACGATGCCGGGAGGCGTCGACGCGGAGCGCTTCCGCCCTCCCGCGGGGCCGGCGCCGGAGCGCGGCATCCGGTCGACGCTCGGGCTGCCGGCCGACGTGCCGATCGTCGGCCTCGTCTCGGGCTTCCGGGTGATGAAGGGGCACCAGACGGCGGTCGAGGCGGCCGCGCGCCTCGCGGCGACCGGGCGGCGCGTCCACCTGCTGCTGATCGGGCAGGGGCCCTTCGTCCCGAAAGTGCGCGCGCAGATCGAGGGCGCCGGGCTCGGCGATCGCGTCTCGATCCTGGGCTACGTCGACGACCTGCCCGCGGTCATGGCCGCCCTCGACGTGGCACTCTATTCGGCGCTCGAGTCCGACGGGATGTCGCGCGTCCTCTTCGAGTACCTGGCCGCCGGGGTACCGGTGGTGGCGAGCCGCGTCGGGGTCGTGCCTGAGATCCTGGACGACGGCCGCACCGCGCGCTTGGTGCCGCCGGGGGAGGTCGCGCCCCTGGCCGAGGCCATCGCGGGGCTGCTCGACGATCCGGCCCGACGGGCGCTGATCGGCGCGGCCGGAGCCGCCCTCGTCCGCGCCCGATACTCGGGCGCCCGCCTCGCGGAGCGGCTGACCGCGCTCTACCTGTCGCTCGGGGTGGGCGAGGTGCCGCCGTCGTCGTGAGGCGCCCGGCGTGAAGGTCTCGGTCCTCTGCTTCGACGTCTCGGACAACGCGGTCGGCCGCGCCTGGCTCCTGGCTCGTCTGCTCGAGCCGCTCGGGGCGGTGGAGATCGTCGGCCCGCGCTTCGGTCCGGTGGTGTGGGAGCCGCTCGCCGAGGAGTCGATCCCGGTCCGCGCGCTTCCGGGCGCGCGGCTTCCGGCGCTCGCGGCCCGGCTGCCCGCACTCGCGCGCCTGGCCGACGGCGACCTGCTCTACGCCTCCAAGCCGCGGCTCACCAGCGCCGGCGTCGGCTACCTCGCGCGCCTGGCCGGCCACCGGCCCCTCCTGCTCGACGTCGACGACTGGGAGGTGGGCTTCTTCCTGCGCGGCGGGTTCTGGGGGACAGTGGGCCGAGGACTGAATATCTCTAATCCGAGAGGACTTGGCTGGACCTGGCTGATGGAGCGCATGATGGGGCTCGCCGACGGGGTCACGGTGGCCTCGCGCTTTCTCGAGCAGCGCTTCGGCGGCGTCCTCATCCCCCACGTGCGCGACACCGACCACTGGGCCCCCGGGCGCGCTGATCCCGGGCCGGCCCGCGACCGCCTCGGCGTCGACAAGGAGCGCGTGGTGATGTTCCTCGGCACGCCGCGGGCCTACAAGGGCGTGGATGATCTGGCCGGCGCGGTGGCCAGCATCGGCCGGCCCGATGTGGTGCTGGCCCTGGTGGGCACCGATCCCCACTCGGAGACCGGGCGCGCGGTGATCGCGCGGCGCCCGGCGACGCGCCTCGTCGGCCGCATCCCGATCGCCGAGGTCCCGGCCTACCTCGAGGCCGCGGACGTGGTGGTGGTCCCGCAGCGCGACAGCAGCGACACGCGCGGGCAGGTCCCCGCGAAGCTGTTCGACGCGATGGCGGTCGGCCGGCCCATCGTCTCGACGCGCGTGTCGATGATCCCGGAGATCCTCGAGGGCTGTGGCGTCCTGGTGGGTCCGGGCGACGTGGCCGGGCTCGCCGGCGCGATCGCCGGGCTGCTCGACCGGCCGGACGAGGCGCGCGCGCTCGGAGCAGCGGCCCGCCGCCGCGCGGTGGAGCGCTACAGCTTCGAGGCGGCGCGGCGCGCCCTGTTCCCACTGGTGGAGCAGGTCCGGGCGCGGCGGTCCCGCGCGGTCCCCCGCGCGGGCCGATGAAGCTCGGCCTCGTCTGCCGCCCATTCTCCTTCCACGGCGGGATCGAGACCGCCACCGCGGGGCTGCTCGGCGCGCTCCGACGTGAAGGGCACGCGGTCGAGCTGATCAGCACGCGACGGCAGCCGGACGTGCCCGGCGTGCCGGTGCATCGCGTCCCGGTCCTGCGGCATCCCTCCACGCTGCGGCTGCTCTCGTTCGCGCTCGCCGCGCAGCGCGAGGCGGCGCGGCACGGCTACGACCTCGTACAGAGCCACGAGCGCGCGCTCCGCCAGGATCTCTACCGCGCGGGCGAGGGGTGCCATCGCGCCTACCTGGCCGCGATGGGCCGCCGGCCCGGCGCCGATCCCTACCACCGCCTCGTCTGCGCGCTCGAGCGGCGCATCTTCCGGCTGCGGGCCGCCCGCCACGTGGTGGCGATCTCGCGACTCGGCAAGGCGGAGATCGAGCGGCTCTACGGCACCGCGCCGTCGGACGTCACGCTCGTCTACAACGGCGTCGACCTGGAGCGTTTCCATCCAGACCACCGCGAGCGCCACCGGGCGCCCACCCGCGAGCGGCTCGGCATCGCTGGGGAGGCGTGGACCGTGCTCTTCGTGGGCTCGGGCTTCGAGCGCAAGGGCCTGGGGCCACTGCTCGAGGGCTTCGCCCGTCTCACCGACCCGGGCCGGCGCCTCGTGGTGGCCGGCAAGGGCGACGTCGCGGGCCACCGCCGGCTGGCCGCGCGCCTGGGCCTGGACGACCGCGTAGTCTGGACCGGCCCCGTGCCCGACGTGGAGCGGCTCTACGCGGCGGCGGATGCGGTCGCGCTGCCCGCCCGCTACGAGCCCTTCGGCAACGTGCACCTCGAAGCGCTCGCCTCCGGGGTGCCGGTGCTGACCAGCGCGCGGGCCGGCGGCTCGGAGATCGTGCGCGCGGGCGACAACGGCTGGGTGGTCGACGAGGTGGCGGCGGCGGCGATCGCAGCGGGGCTGACTGCCCTGCGCGACGCGCCCCCCGGCGGCTGGAGCGCGCGGGCCCGGGCGTCGGTCGAGGGCTTCACCTATGCGGCCCAGGCGCGGGCCTTCACCGCGCTCTACGACCGGCTGCGCCGCTGACCGGCGCGCGGGCCGGGCCAAACCCTCGATTTTCATTGATCATTCGGGGGCGCGGGCATTACACTGCGAGACAATGTCGCCCGAGCGCCGCGCGCCCCGACCGGCCGTCTTCATGGACCGGGACGGCTGTCTCACCGAGGAGGTGGGCTATGTCAATCACCCGACCCGGATCCGGCTGCTGCCCCGGACCGCGCAGGCGGTCCGGCGCCTGAACCAGGCCGGCGTCCCCGCGGTGATGGTCACCAACCAGACCGGCATCGCGCGCGGCTACTTCTCGGAGGAGACGCTGCACGCGACCAACGCCCGCATGCGGGACGATCTGGCCGCGGCGGGGGCGCGCCTCGACGGCGCGTACGTGTGCATGCATCACCCGACCGAGGGCCTGCCTCCGTATCGCGCCGACTGCGACTGCCGCAAGCCGCGCCCCGGCCTGCTCCACCGGGCCGCCGCCGATCTCGGCCTCGACCTGGCCGCGTCGGTGATGATCGGCGACAAGCTCTCCGACGTGGCCGCCGGCCACACGGTGGGCGCGGCGGGCGTCCTCGTGCTCACTGGCTACGGGCGCGGGGAGTGGGAGTACCACGCGCACCGCGGCGCGGTGAAGCCGGACCACGTGGCCGAAGATCTCCTCGACGCGGTGGAATGGGCGCTCGCCCGCTCGACGGCGGGAGCGGGGACCTGACGTGTTCCCGCTGAAGCGGCTCCAGGAGGCGCTGGCCCGCCTCGCCGGGCGGCGCGTGGTGGTGGTCGGCGATCTCATCGCCGACGAGTACCTCTACGGCAAGCCCGCGCGCATCTCGCGCGAGGCGCCGGTGCTCATCCTGCGCTTCACCGATCGCGAGGTGCGGCTGGGCGGCGCGGCGAACGCGGCGCACAACGTGCACGCGCTCGGCGCCACCGTGCTGCCGGTCGGCCTCCTCGGCCAGGACGGCGCCGGCGACGAGGTCCACGCGCTCTTCCTCCACGCGGGCATGAGCACCGACGGCGTCTCCCGCGACGCGGGACGGCCCACCCCGGTGAAGACGCGTATCATGGCCGGCGGCTACCAGGCCACCCGCCAGCAGGTGGTGCGGCTCGACCGCGAGCCGGAGGGCGGCATCGCGGGGCCGACCGAGGCCCGTCTGATCCAGACGCTGCGCGCGGTGGGCGCCACCGCCGACGGGTTCCTCGTCTCCGACTACGGCTACGGCACGGTGACCCCGCGCGTCTACGAGACGGTGCTCGAGCTCGGACGCGCACGCAAGGCGCCGGTGTCCATCGACAGCCGCTACGAGCTGCCGCGCTTCCGCGGAGCCACCGCGGCCACCCCGAACGAGCCCGAGGTGGAGGCGCTCACCGGGCACGAGCTGACCGACGACGCGGCGGTCGAGAAGGCGGGGCGCGTGGTGCTCGAGCGCCTCGACGCGCGCCTGCTCCTGCTCACGCGGGGCAGCCGGGGCATGGCCCTCTTCGAGCGCGAGGGGCCGGTCACCTTCATGCCGATCCACGGGACCGACGAGATCGCCGACGTGACCGGCGCGGGCGACACCGTGATCAGCACGTTCACGGTGGCGCTGGCCGCGGGCGCCGCGCCCGGGGAGGCGGCGTGGCTCGCCAACGTGGCCGGCGGCGTGGTGGTGATGAAGCGCGGCACCGCCACCGTGACCGTCCCCGAGCTGGCGGCCGCGCTCGCGAGCGATGGCGGCCGTCGTCGGCGTTGACGAGGCGGGCCGCCTCGCCGCGGGCTGGCGCGCCCAGGGCAAGCGCCTGGTCCTCGCCAACGGCTGCTTCGATCTCCTCCACGTGGGCCACGTGCGCTACCTGCAGGCGGCGCGCGCCCTCGGCGACGCGCTCGTGGTCGGGCTCAACTCGGACGCCTCGGTGCGACGGCTCAAGGGCCCGGGCCGTCCGGTGATGCCGGCGGCGGAACGCGCCGAGCTGCTGGCCGCGGTGCGCGGGGTGGACCTGGTGGTCGTGTTCGAGGAGGACAGCGCCGACGCGCTGATCGAGCGCCTGCGCCCCGACGTGCACGCCAAGGGCACCGACTACACGGCCCAGAGCGTGCCGGAGCGCGCGACGGTCGCGGCGGTCGGCGCGCGCGTGGCGATCGCGGGCGATCCGAAGAGCCACTCCACCAAGGACCTGATCGCCACCATCCTGACCCGGTTCGGCCAGACGCCGTCGCGATGAGCGCGGGCCTCGCGGGGGCGAGAGAGCCGGGGGGGATCTCGGGCCCGGCGCTGCTGAAGATCGCGATCGTCAAGCTGTCGTCGCTCGGCGACGTCATCCACGCCCTGCCGGTGGCGCGCGCGCTCCGGCGGTCACGGCCAGGGCTGCATCTCACGTGGATCGTGGAGGCGCGCGAGTTCGCGCTGCTGAACGGCCACCCCGACCTCGACGTGGTGCTGCCGGTCGACACGCGCCTCTGGCGCCGGCTGATCTGGCGCCCGGCGGGGGCGGGCCAGGTGCTGGGCAAGGTGCGCCGCCTGAGGAGCCGGGTGCGCGCGGCCCGGTTCGACGTGGCCCTCGACCTGCAGGGGCTCATGAAGAGCGGGCTCCTCACCGCCTACACCGGCGCGCCGCTCCGCATCGGCTTCACCGCGGACCGCTGCCGCGAGCGCCTGAACTGCCTCTTCACCAACCGCCACGTGCGCCCGCCCGCGAGCGCGGTCCACGTGGTCGACCAGTACCTGTCGCTGCTCTCGCCGCTCGGGGTGACCCCGGGCCCCGTGGAGTTCCACGTGCCGATCCCGGCCGCGGCCGGGCGCCGCATGGAAGACTTTCTGGGCGAGCAGGGGGTGAAAAGCCGCGACTGCCTGGTCGCGATCAACCCGGGCGCCGGGCGCGCGGACAAGCAGTGGCCGGTCGAGCACTTCCGGGTGCTGGCCGACCGGCTGGCCCAGGAGCCGAGCACCCGCATCCTCCTCCTGTGGGGCCCCGACGAGATCCACATGGCCCGGCAGATCCGCGACGGCCTGCAGGCCCGCGTGATCCTGGCCCCGCCCACCGATCTCCACGAGCTGGGCGCCCTGCTGCGCCGCTCGTCGCTCATGGTGGCCAACGACACGGGGCCGCTGCACCTGGCCGCCGCCCTCGGCACGCCGAGCCTCGGCCTCTTCGGGCCGACCCGGGCGGAGCGCAACGGCCCCTACGGCTCGCGCTGTCGCGGGGTGCAGAGCCCGGACGGGACCATGGCCGGGCTCGATCCCGGGATCGCGGTCGAGGCCGCGCGGGCGCTCCTCGCCACGCGGAGCGCCGGATGAGCCGCCTCACCGTCACCGTCATCGCCTGGAACGAGGAGGAGCGCCTGCGCGCCTGCCTCGAGAGCGTGGCGTGGGCCGACGAGATCGTGGTGGTGGACGCGGAGTCCACCGACAAGACGGTGCAGATCGCGCGCGAGTTCACCGACAAGGTCTCGGTGCGGGTGTGGCCCGGCTTCGCGACCCAGAAGAACTTCGCGATCGAGCAGGCGAGCGGGGAGTGGATCCTCTCCCTCGACGCGGACGAGCGGGTGACCTCCGAGCTGCGCGAGCGCATCCGGGCGATCCTCGCCGCGGACGGCCCCGCCGACGGCTACGCGATCCCGCGCCGCAACGTCTTCTGGGGCGCCTGGGTCCGCCACGGCGGGCTCTACCCCGACTACCAGCTGCGGCTCTTCCGCCGGGCCGCCGGCCGCTTCGTGGAGAACGCGGTGCACGAGTCGGTCACGGTGACCGGGCGGGTCGAGCTCCTCGCGGAGCCGCTGCTCCACCACTCGTACCGCGACCTCGAGGATTTCGTGCGCCGCTCCAACCGCTACTCGACCCTCTCGGCCCAGGACTGGATCGGCCGGGGCAAGCGGGCGGGGCTGGTCGATCTGGTGACTCGTCCCCTGGGCCGCTTCTTTTCCATGTACATTGTTCACCGGGGCTTCCTGGACGGCTGGCGGGGGTTCGTGCTGGCCGTCCTGTACGCCGAGTACGTGTTCCTGCGCATGGCCAAGGTGTGGGAGACGCGGCGGGGACCGAAGCCGGGAGGGAGTGACTAGTCGATCATGACGCCATCGCGGGACCGCGTGCTGTCGGGGATGCGGCCGACCGGCCAGCTCCACCTCGGGAACTACCTGGGGGCGCTCGAGAACTGGGTGAAGCTGCAGGACCAGTTCGACTGCTTCTACTTCGTGGCCAACTGGCACGTGCTGACCACGAACCCGGGCGACATCCAGGCGGTGCCGGGCGACACCATCGAGATGGGAGCCGACTGGCTCGGCGCCGGGCTCGACCCGCAGCGGTCCACCCTCTTCATCCAGTCCCTGGTGCCGGAGCACGCGGAGCTGCACCTGCTCTTCTCGATGGCGACCCCGGTGACCTGGCTCGAGCGCGTCCCGACCTACAAGGAGATGGTGGAGCAGCTCGGCATCGAGTCACCGTCCTACGGCCTGCTCGGCTACCCGCTGCTGCAGGCGGCCGACATCCTGATGTACAAGGCGCAGTGGGTCCCGGTGGGTGCCGACCAGGTGCCGCACATCGAGCTGACCCGCGAGGTCGCGCGGCGATTCAACAGCACCTGGAAGTCGGTCTTCCCGGAGCCGCAGGCCAAGCTCACCCAGATCCCCAAGGTGCCGGGCACCGACGGGCGGAAGATGTCGAAGTCGTACGGCAACGCGATCTACCTCTCCGACACCACCGAGGAGATCATCGCCAAGATCAAGCCGATGGTGACCGACCCCGCCCGCAAGCGGCGGACCGACCCGGGCAACCCCGACATCTGCCCGGTGTTCGACCTGCACCGCATCTTCACGCCGGACGGCCCGCGCGAGGAGTGCGCGGTCGGCTGCCGGACCGCCGCGATCGGCTGCCTCGACTGCAAGGGCGTGCTGCTCCAGCACATGCTGCCGCCGCTCGCCCGGATCCGGGAGCGGCGCCAGCGCTACATGGAGAAGCCCGCCGAGATCGTGGAGATCCTCCACGAGGGCACCAAGCGAGCGCGGCGGGTCGCGGTCGAGACCATGACCGAGGTCCGCGACGCCATCAAGCTCGAGCCATGAGCGCGCCCGAAACCACCACCCAAGGAGCCGTCCCGGACTCCGCCGGCCTGACCGTAAGAGTCGAGTCGTTCGTCGGCCCGCTGGACCTGCTCCTCCATCTCTGCCGCACCAACGAGATGGATCTCTCGCGGCTGTCGCTGCGCACGATCACCGACCAGTACCTTTCCCACCTGGAGGCGGTGCGCTTCCAGGATCTCGAGATGGCCGGCTCGTTCATGGTCATGGCCGCGACCCTGATCTACCTCAAGTCCAAGCTCCTGCTGCCCGCCGACCCGAACGACCAGGAAGAGGCGCTCGACGAGGAAGGGGAGCTGCTCAAGCGCGAGCTGGAGGAGCGCCTGCGCGAGTACGCGCGGGTGAAGGCACTCGGCGCCTGGCTCTCCGAGCGCGAGGCCGAGCAGACCCTCATCTACGGCCGCACCACCGCGGAGCTGCCGCCGCCGGAGGACATCCCGCTCGAGGATCTCTCGGTGCACCTGCTGCAGCGGGCCATGCAGCGGCTGATCGAGGACCAGAAGCGGCGGGTGCCGCGCGAGATCGAGCCCAATCCGCTCTCGGTGCTCGAGCGCATGAGCGAGATCCTCGACCTGCTGCGCAGCACGTGGTCGCTGCTCTTCTCCTCGGTGGCGGGGGCGGAGCGGCTACGCGCGGAGTGGGTCGTCACGCTCCTGGCCCTCCTCGAGCTGGTGCGGCTCGGCCAGGCGCGGGCCCGGCAGGCCGACCTCTTCGGCGAGATCGTGATCGAGCGCAACGCGGTCAGCGTGCACGAGCCGGCGCGACTGGTCGAGGCCGAGGAGGAGGGCGAGCCCGCCACGAGCCTGGCCGACGCCACGCCCGCGCCGGCTCCGCCCGACGACGAACCACCCAGAACCGAACCGGGGGAATCCCTGAATGCCTGAGCCCATCGACGTCGTCGAAGCCCTGCTGTTCGCCTCCGACACCCCGGTGGAAGCCGAGCGCATCCAGGAAGTGCTCGATCTGGAGTCGGCCGCCGCCGCGCGAGAGATCGTGGAGGGCCTGCGGACCCGCCTCGACGCGGAGAGCCGCGCCCTGCAGGTGCTGGAGGTGGGGGGCGGCTTCCGCCTGGTGACGCGTCCCGAGCTCGCCCAGTGGCTGGTCAAGCTCGCGCGCAGCCGCACCCGCTCGCGCCTCTCGCGCCCCGCCCTCGAGACCCTCGCCATCATCGGCTACCGCCAGCCGGTCTCGCGCCCCGAGGTGGACGCGGTGCGCGGGGTGAACTCGGAGGCGGTGCTCGACAACTTGCTCGAGCGCCGGATGATCCGCATCGCGGGCCGCAAGGAGTCGCCCGGGCGCCCGTTCCTCTACGAGACTACCCGCGAGTTCCTGGTGGCCTTCGGCCTGCGCGACCTGGGCGATCTCCCGAAGGTGGAGGGCGAGCTGGTGGTGCCCGCACTCGCGGAGGCCGCCGCCGCCCAGCTCGCCGACCCCGGACCCGACCAGGAGGAGATCGCCGCTGCCCCCGATTCGTCTCAGCAAGATCCTGGCCCAGGCGGGGATCGCGTCTCGACGAGCGGCTGAGTCGCTGCTCGCGCAGGGACGTGTCACGGTCAACGGGCAGGTCCGGCTCGAGCCGGGCGCGCAGGCGGATCCCGAGACCGATCGCGTCACCTTCGATGGGCGCGCGCTGCCCGCCCGCGCCCCGCTCCAGCACGTGCTCCTGCACAAGCCGCGCGGCTACGTCACCAGCCGCCGCGATCCCGACGGGCGCCCGGTGGTGCTCGATCTCCTGCCGCCCGCCGCCGCGGCGGTGGTCTACCCGGTGGGACGGCTCGACTTCGACGCCGAAGGGCTCCTGCTCCTCACCAACGACGGCGAGCTCGCCAACCGGCTCCTGCACCCGCGCTACGAGATCACGCGCGTCTACGAGGTCGAGGTCGAGGGCCACGTGGCGGAGGCGGATCTGCCGCGCTGGCGCCGCGGGGTCGCCCTCGACGACGGACCCGCGGTGCCCCGCACGGTGACGCGCCTCGCCGGGCGCGCGGACTCCTCCCGGCTGCGCGTGACCTTCGCGGAGGGGCGGTATCGCGAGGTCAAGCGCTACTGCAAGGCGCTCGGCCATCCGGTCCGGCGCCTGAAGCGCGTAGAGTTCGGCCCGCTCCGGCTCGGTGACCTGGCCCCCGGCGCCCATCGCGCGCTCACGCCCGCCGAGCACCGCGCGCTTGACAACTTGCGTGGGGGGTAGCCTTCGCCTATACTGCCCGGGGTTGAGTGATCGATGTGCTTCAGGAGCCCCCGATGAACCTGGACGATTGGCGATCCAGGATCAATAACCTCGACGACGAAATCCTCAAACTCCTCAACCAGCGCGGTACCGCCGCCCTCCGGATCGGCGAGCTC
>Ga0070706_100002743_pt1 | contig 17610 bp, 15 predicted proteins | sample KBSK5501metaG_FD_65476 | JGI IMG/M metagenome (GOLD analysis project Ga0070706, IMG submission 65476) | Corn, switchgrass and miscanthus rhizosphere microbial communities from Kellogg Biological Station, Michigan, USA - KBS K5-50-1 metaG | ecosystem: Host-associated > Plants > Roots >... | reverse complement strand
TGGCGATCGACGGTGCGACCGCGATCGACCTCAGCGTGTTTTCCCTGCAGAGATTCTCGCCCCGAACACCCTAGGAACCCTAACGCTTGGCCCGTCCGAATAACGTCCGCAGCCGACGAAATACGGCAGGCCGAAAGTGCTGGCCGTGGGAGATCTCTGCAGGCATGGGAGTTGCTGTATCCGTGGCGTGGGGCGGCAACCGTCGCCTTGGGATGGAGCAAGGGATACGCGACCATGGAAATGTACGATACAGAGATCCAGCGCAGCGACGCGTTGCGTCGCCAACAGGAGCGGACCGTTGACGCTTGGATGCGCGCCGCCGCTCTCGCGGCGGGGACCGAGGCGGATGACGATGTCTTCGCGTCGAGGGAGCCGCTCCTGGTAGAGATGGACCTCGGGCGGGCCGTCGAATCCAAGCAGCGGGACAACCTCGCACTTGGCGAAGCGTTGGTGAGCATCGGTTTGATCGGACATCGCGAACTCTCTGAACTGCGAACCGCCCAAGCCGAAAGCGCCGACCTCGTCGGTTCGTTGATGGTCGCCAGTGCGCTCCGCAGCCGGCTCGGCGAGATGCTGCTCAATTCCAAACGGATTACGTCCAGCCAGCTGGAATTTGCGCTGGAGATGCAACGACATCAGGGCGGGTTGCTCGGCGAGGTCCTAATCAGCCTGGGGTGGCTCGATCAGCAGACGCTGGATGCCGCGCTCATCGCGCAGGCACACCGCAAAGCTGCCTAACCGCTAAGACTCATTCGTCCCTGGCTGTGCCCTTCGTGGGCAGAAAGAAGGCCGCGCCGCAAGTCAGCGCGACCAGAATCGCGGCAACGAGGAACACGCGGTTGCCGAGGGACTGATAGAGCGCGCCCCCGAGAAGCAGCCCGGCAATGCTCGCGACCGCTCCGGTGCTGCTCGCGAATCCCTGTACGGCTCCCTGCACGCTCGGCTCGGTCGTTCGCGACAGAATCGCCAGCAGCGACGGCCACATGAGGCCGTTGCCGATGGCCAGCAACGCGGTTCCGAGATAGATCATCGCGGCGGAGCTCGACATGAAAAAGGGAAAGCTCGCCGCGAGCAGCACGCTGCCGCCGACGACCAGGCTGCGCTCGGACCAGAGGCGCGACAAACGACTCAGGATGGGGCCCTGAACGAGCGCCATCATCAAACCCATCGCCGCGAAATACACGCCGATCTCCGCAAGCGACCAGCGGATGCCGGTGGCCGCGTACACGGGAAACGCCACATAGAAGAGATTGAAGGCGAAGAAGACGAGGAAATACACCGCGAGCAGCAACTTCATCGACGGCAGCATCAGGATTTCGGCCAATGAGAGCTTGCGCGCGGCGGGCATGCTGAAACACTCTTTCTGCGCCTGCCCGAACAGCTTTCTTACATTGGCGTGCTCAGGGTCCGCGCCGAGCATGCAGGGTGTCGAATCGGGCAGCCCGAAGGCGATGATCAGGCACGCCACCGCGGAGATCAGCAGAGCCGCGACGACGGTAAATACCTCGCCCATCCCGGCAGCGCCGAGCAGTCCCGCAAGCGCCGGTCCGAAGACAAATCCCAGATTCGAAGCGACAGCCATCTTGCCGAAGTTGGCGCTGCGATTGGTGTCGCCGCTGATGTCCGCCAAATAGGCGTTGGCGATGGATACATTCCCGCCGGTGACCCCGGCCAGCGCGCGTGCGAGGAACAGTACGACAAGCGGCAGAGTCAGCGTAAAGACACCGAATATCCTGGAGTCGATGTTCGCCAGAGGCAGCGCGGGCAGCGTTATCGCAACCAGAAATATGGCCCATGAGACGAGCGTCCCCAGTTCGCTCAGAAACAGGATGCGCCGTCGCCCGTAACGATCCGACATGCGGCCGAGCACCGGCGCGGCGAGCAGCTGAAAGAACGAGTACGTCGCGCCCATCAAGCCGAAGACGAGCGCGTTGCCGCCGAACCGCGTGACGAGAAAGACCAGCGACGGCATGACGATGCTGAACCCGAGCGTGCCGACGAAATTGACCGTCAGGATCGGGAAGATCGATACCCTTTGCGGAGCGCCGGCCACGGTGCGAGCAAGTTACCCGCTTGCATCGGTTTTGTCGAAGGTACGCGAATAAATTTGCACCTGCTGTGCCACGGCGCGCGCGCAGGTCGCGCGCTATGCAACGTAGCCCGGGTTGAGCGCGCGGCGCGAAACCCGGGGCGGCTATTGCAAGGGAGCGATGGTCCCGGGATTCGCGTGCTCATCCCGGGCTACGTCGGGCCCGCCGAGGGCACTGCGAGATTGCGTCACGCAACAAAGCCCGGCACGAAGCGCGAGCTTCGGCCGGGCCTGTGATGGTGACGCGTTGCGAGCTTGCTAGCGCTGGCTTGTCTTGAGGCTCGAAGCGCGATTCAGCGCCTCAGCAAGACGGTCTGCCTGCGGATTGCGCACGCTCGCGCGCACGAGAATATCCGCCGGCTGGATGTCGCGGCCGTAGTAGGCCTTGTTCCAGTTGTCGGCGACCGTGATGACGGTTCCGTCGAGGTTCAGGCCGCCATAAAGACCCTTGGAACGGCTGAACGCGACGAAGTCCGTGGTCACGTCCGCGTTGGCGCCTGCGCCCACCGGGCCTGCAGCAATACTGGCGTCACCACCGATCTTGACCGAGGTGGCCAGCAACGAATTGAGCCCCTTGTCGGTCATGACCAGCGTCACGGTTTCGGACACGGCGACGCCGGCCTGGAAGCCAACGCTCGCGGTCGCGAGGTTATAGAATGCCGGCCCTTCCCAGCGGCCCGTCTGGGCGTTGCGCGCCAACAAGACAGCACGTCCACCGGAGCCACCGAAAATCCACCCCGCCTTGACGACCTGCGGCGCGATCAGCACGGCTTTCGCGCTGCCGACATGCCGTTGGAACCAGGTCATGTCCGGATCGCGCGTGAAATTGGAAAACGTCGTCTCCGCGGCATTCACGAGATCCTGCTGCTCGCTTTGCGCCCAAGTCGGTCCGCTCACGGCGACGAACGACGCAAACGCGACCAGCCCCACCCACTTGCGTGAAGCGCCAGCTACGATTGCTTTCGAGATCATGGTATTCCTTTCTGGTCGATGCGATTACGGACATGCCGGGCAGCGCTGTCACTCGTGCTCCCCCGTCCGCTTGCGCAGTATCGACCCGGCAGCGGCCGGCGACTATCGGCGGAATACTGATGCGCGTGTAGGAATTCCGTGCGCGCGTGTAGGAGATATTTACATTGCTGAGCCCGCCCGGCGCTGAAGGCAAATGGCGTAATATTGACTTCGACGTTCAAACAACGACGGTTCGCCCTCGATGGCCGAATCAACGGAATGGGCCTTTCCCGCAGAGCTGCAGCCGCTCGCGGAAGAGCTGCGCTTCAATCTCAAGCCGGTGCTCGACGCGGTCGTTTCGCTGCGCTCCGAAATTCCCGAGGACGCGTTCACCGCGTCGATACTCGGCAGCGAGCGTGCGGGCAGCGGTGTGGTCATTCGCGACGACGGGTTGATCCTCACCATCGGCTATCTAATTACCGAGGCCGAGTCGATCTGGCTTACCGCGAACGACGGCTCCGTCGTGGCAGGGCATGCGCTGGCCTATGACGCAGTAACCGGCTTCGGGCTGGTGCAACCTCTGGGCCGCCTCGGCGCGCCCGCGCTCGCCCGCGGATCATCCGCTGCAGCGGCGGTCGGCGACGATGTGATCACGATCGGTCACGGCGGTCGCGCGCACGCGCTCAAGGCGCACCTCATCGCCAAGCGCGAATTCGCGGGCTATTGGGAGTACGTGCTCGATGAGGCGCTCTTTGCGTCGCCGCCGCATCCGCAGTGGGGGGGTGCGGCGCTGGTCGGCGCCGACGGAAAACTTCTCGGCATCGGATCGCTGCTGGTGCAGGAGGCGCAGGACGGCGAGCCGATTCAGGGCAATATGTTCGTACCGATCGATCTGCTGGCACCCATACTCGACGACATGTTGAAGTATGGCGCGCCGGCGCGGCCGCCGCGTCCGTGGTTGGGGATGTACACCGCGGAAGCGGAACAGCGCCTGGTCGTGAGCGCCATTGCCAGAGGTGGACCGGCGGAAAGCGCCGGTGTGCGGCTCGGCGACATCGTCATCGAAGTCGCGGGCGAGCGCGTGTCCGGCCTGGCCGACATGTTCCGCAAGGTGTGGCGTCTCGGCCCCGCGGGTATCGAGGTTCCGCTCACGCTCGCGCGCGACAGCGAGCTGACGCAGCTCAACGTACGTTCCGCCGACCGCAGCGATTTCCTGAAAAAGCCGCAGCTGCAGTGATGGACATCAGCCATCTCCACCTTCACGTGCGCGATCGCGCGCTGGCCGAGGCGTTCTATCGCCGGTGGTTTGGCCTTGCGACCAAGCGATCGGACGATGAAATCACCTTCATGACCGGCGACCGGGATTTTCTGCTCGCATTGATGGAGGATTCGACACGGGCGTCGATGCCGCCGTGGTTCCACTTCGGCATCCGCCTCGATTCCGCCGGCGACGTGCGCCACATGCTTGGCGCGATGCAGGCCGCGGGCGTGCCGATCGTCAAGCCGCTGTACGAGGACGACGCGTTCGCGTCGTTCCGTTGCGCCGATCCGGACGCGCACCCGATCGAGGTGTATTGGGAACGCTGAACGCGACGGCGTAGCCTTGGTTGAGACGTGTAGCCTGGGTTGAGCCGAAGGCGAAACCCGGATCGGCGCTACGCGGGTTAGGTATTCCTGGGATTCGCTGCGCTCATCCCAGGCTACGGGCCTGCGCAACGCGACCGCGTAGCCTGGGTTGAGCCGAAGGCGAAACCCGGGTCGGCGCCACGCGGGTTAGGCATTCCTGGGATTCGCTGCGCTCATCCCAGGCTACGGCCCTGCGATCGCAGTCTTGTACTCCCAGCCGCCGCCCAGCGCCTTGGCGAGATCGACGACGGCGAGCCGCACGTCGCGTGCGGCGAGGATCTGCAGCGTCTGCGCCTGCAGGAGCTGGCGTTGCGCGTCGAGCACTTCAAGATATGGCGAGTACCCCGACCGATAACGCAAGCCGGCCAGGTCGAGCGCGCGTTCGAGGTTGGTGCGGCGCTCGGTCTGCGCCACGAGCGCATCGCGCATGGTCTGATTCGCGACCAGCGCGTCGTGCGTTTCCTTGAACGCGGTCTGCACCGTCTGCTGGTAGGTGACGACGAGCTGGTCGCGCGTGGCGGTTTTGGACTCGACATTCGCTTCGATCGCCTTGAGGCCGATCAGCGGCTGCGCAAGCGAGGCAGCGATGCTCCAGATGACGGCCGGTCCACTGAATAGATTCTTGAGCGCCCCCGATTCGGAGCCGTACCCGCCGGTCAACGACAGCGACGGAAAGTAGTCGGCGCGCGCGACGTCGATGCGGCGGTTTCCGGCCGCAAGCTGCGTTTCGACGTTGCGGATGTCGGGTCGGCGCAGCAGCATGTCGGAGGGCAATCCGGCGGAAAGCGTCGGCACGCCGACGAGGCGCACGATCGCGACATCGCGCGAGACCTTGGGTTCGAATACCTCGCGCGGCGAGCGGCCGAGCAGTACCGCGAGCGCCGACTCGAATTGCGCGACCGCGCGCTGCGCCCCGGCAACATCCGCTGCGACCGCCGCGCGCTCGGCCTCCGCCTGCGCCAGATCGTAATCGCCGATGACGCCGCCCTGGTAGCGGTCGCGCTGCAGCGCCACCGTTTCGTTGCGCGTCTTGAGCGTGTCGCTGAGCAGGTCGAGCTGCGCGTCGGCCGCGAGGAGCTGGAAGTAGGTGCGGGACACGTCCGCGGCGACGACCGTGCGCACCGTCTCGCGTGCATACCGCGAGGCCAGCAGGTCGTCCTGCGCGGCCCGCGTCGCCGTGCGGAACTTGCCCCACAGGTCGACTTCGTACGAAGCATTCAGCTCGACCTTAAAATCGTTCGTGGTCGGCGGGGCGCCGAACAGGGGAAAGGGCCCGACTTCGGTCGACTTGCTGCGATTGGCGCCGACATTCAAATCGACGCTCGGGTAGAGGTCCTTCTGCGCGAGCTTGACTTGCGCACGCGCGAGGTCGATGCGGGTGATCGCGGCGCGCAGGTCCAGATTGTTCGCCAGCGCCTCGTCGACGAGGGCGGTAAGCGTAGGATCATTGAACGACGTCCACCAGCGCTCGAGCGCCGGATCGGCGCCGGTACCGGGGGGCAGGTCGAGCGCGGGCGGCGCCGTCGGAGTCGTCGTGCAACCCGCGACGATGAAAGCGACAAGCGCGAGCGCGATGGCGGATTTACGCATGATCGTCTCCGTGCGCGGCGAGCGGCGGGTGGCCGGGCGTGTGCGGCGTGAGATGCGCCACGTTGCGTAGATGTTTGACCTCGTCGAGAAGTTCGTCGTGGCTGCGCCGCTCGATCAGCCTGCGCTCGACGATGACGCGGTAGAACAGCGGCACGAAGAAAATGGCGAGGAATGTTGCCGCGAGCATGCCGCCCATGACGCCGGTCCCGGTCGAATGCCGCGATCCCGCGCCCGCGCCGGTGGAGATCGCGAGCGGCAGCACGCCCAGGATGAAGGCGAGCGAAGTCATCAGGATCGGCCGGAAGCGAAGACGCGCGCCCTCGATCGCGGCCGCCGACGGGCTCAGGCCCTCGTGGGTCTTCAGCACGGCGAACTCGACGATAAGAATCGCGTTTTTGGCGGCCAATCCCAGCAGGGTGACCAGCCCGATCTGGAAGTACACGTCGTTGGTGAGCCCGCGCAGCCAAATCGCGGCGAGCGCGCCGAAGGTCCCGAAGGGAAGCGCGAGCAGCACCGAAAGCGGCAGCGACAGCTTCTCGTATTGCGCGGCGAGGATCAGGAACACCATGACGACCGCGAGCCCCAGCGCGAAGGTCGATGCGCCGCTCGCCTTCTTCTCCTGATACGATGTGCCGCCCCAGTCGTAGCTGAAGTCGGACGGCAGCACTTCCTGCGCGATCTGCTCGACGCGCGCGATCGCCTGGCCCGAGCTGACGCCGGGCGCGCCCTGGCCGATGATCTTCACGGCCGGAAGGTTGTTGAACCGGTCGAGCGAATCCGCCCCCGACGAATAACGGACCGTCGCGAGCGCGGAGAGCGGGATCATCTCGCCCTTGGCCGAGCGCACGTAGACGCTGCCGATGTCGTCGGGGCGCTGGCGATAGCCTTGCTCCGCGGACATCAGTACCTGCCAAGCGCGGCCATATTTGTTGAAGTCATTGACGTAGTAATTGCCGAGCGTCGCGGCAAGCGTGTTGTAGACGTCGGAGACCGGCACGCCGAGCGTCTTCGCCTTTTCGCGGTCGACGTCGACGTAGAGCTGGGGCACGGTGGCACGCCACAGCGTTTGCGTGAAGGCGAGCTGCGGATCGCCATTGGCGCGGGCGAGAAACGCCTGCGTGACTTCGGAGAGCCGCTTGGCGCCGCCGTCGCCGCGGTTCTGGATATAGAACTCGAAGCCGCCCGCAGTGCCGAGGCCGAAAATCGGCGGGGGATTGAACGCCAGCACCAGCGCCTCCTTGATACCCGCCGTCTTCATGAAGACCTCGCCGACGAGCTGCTGTGTGGTGACTTTCCGCTCGTCCCAGTGCGTCTGCGTGACGAAGATCGAAGCGGCGTTGTTGCGGAACCCTCCGCCCAGGAAGTCGAAGCCGGTGAACGCGATCACGTACGCGTTGGCCGGATTGGAATGGATCGCCTTCTCGACTTCGGCCACGACCTTGTCGGTGCGCTGCAACGTCGCGCCGTCGGGCAGGATAACGGTCGTGAAGAACCACCCCTGGTCCTCGTCGGGAACGAGGCTGCCCGGCGTGAAGTGCCACAGTCCGATCGTCAGCGCGACCATGCCGAGGAAGAGAACCGCGCCGATCACGCCGCGCCGGAGCATCCACACGACGCCGTCGCTGTAACGATGCGTGACCTTGATGAACCAGCGGTTGAACGCCGCGAAATACTTGTTCGGTGCCTCGTGCGGCCGGAGCAGCAGCGCCGAAAGCGCCGGGGAAAGCGTCAGCGCGACCAGTCCCGAGATGATCACCGAGATCGCGATCGTCACCGCGAACTGGCGGTAGAGCTCGCCGGTCAGCCCGCCGAGGAACGCGATCGGCACGAATACCGCGGTCAGCGTGAGCACGATGGCGATGATCGGACCGGTGACCTCGCGCATCGCCTTGATCGCGGCATCGCGGGGCGCGAGGCCCTCCTCGCGCATGATCCGCTCGACGTTCTCCAGCACGATGATCGCGTCGTCGACGACGATGCCGATGGCGAGCACCATCGCGAACAGCGTCAGTGTGTTGATTGAATAGCCGAGCATGTAGATGCCCGCAAAGGCGCCGATCAAGGACACCGGCACGGCGGCGAACGGAATGAACGCGGCGCGCCAGCTCTGCAGGAACAGGTACACGACCAGGAACACGAGCACCATCGCTAGGCCGAGCGTCTTCAGCACTTCGCGGATCGACACCTCGACGAAGCGCGTCGTGTCGTACGGAATGCTGTAGGTCAGTCCTTCGGGGAAGCGCTTCGAGAGCTCGGACATCTGTTCCTTGACGCTCTTGGCGACGTCGAGCGCGTTCGCGCCGGGCGAGAGAAAGATGCCCATGAGCGTAGAAGGCTTGCCGTTCACGCGACCGATGAACTCGTAATCCTTGGACCCCAGCTCGACATGCGCGACGTCGGAGAGCCGTACGATCGAGCCGTCGGGGTTGGCGCGCACGATGATCTGCTCGAACTGCGCGGGATCGGACAGCCGGCCGCGGGTCGTGATCGTGTACACGAGCTCCTGCTTCTGGTCGATCGGCGCCTGGCCGACCTTGCCCGCGGCGAACTGCGCGTTCTGCTCGTTGAGCGCGCCGATGACGTCCGCCGGCGAGAGCTTGAGTTGGGCGAGCCGGTCGGGCTTGAGCCATACGCGCATCGCGTAGTCGTGCGCGCCGAAGATCTGCACGTTGGTCGTGCCGGGCAGACGCTTCAACTGATCGAGCACGTTGAGCGTCACGTAGTTCGAAATGAACAGGTCGTCGTAGCGGTTGTCGGGCGAATAGAACGCGAGCACCTGCAGGAACGACGAGCTGCCGCGCTCGACCGTGACGCCCTGCCGCCGCACTTCTTCGGGCAGCCGTGGCTCGACCTGCTTGACGCGGTTGTTGACGTTGACCGCGGCGATGTCGACGTTGGTGCCGATCTCGAACGTGACCTGGATCTGCACGATGCCGTTCGAAGCCGAGTTCGAGCTCATGTAGATCATGTTCGGCACGCCGTTGATCGCGTTCTCCAAAGGCGCGGCGACGGTTTGTTCCAGCGTCTGCGCGGAGGCGCCTGGGTAGACGGCTTGCACGCTCACCACGGGCGGCGCGATCTCGGGATACTGCGCGATCGGCAGCGAGCGCATTGACGCCAGGCCCGCGAGCACGATGAACGTCGAGATGACCGCCGCGAAAAGCGGGCGGTCGATAAAAAAGCGCGAGAACATTCGGCGTCGTCCTTGCGCTTATTTCTGCGCGGCGGGTTGAGGAGACTTGCCTGTACCGGCCGCAGGCGCGGGCGAAGCGCCCGGCCCGGAGGCCGGTGGTGCGGCGCCTGCAAGCTTGATCGGACCGCCCGGCTGAAGCCTCGCGACGCCATTGACGATCACGGTATCGCCGGCCTTCAGTCCGGAATCGATGACGAAAAGATTCCCGCCGTCGGCGTCGACCCAGTCGCCGACCACGATGGTCTGGGGTTGAGCGATATCCTTGCCATCCTTGTTCTTGGCGGCGACGTAGACGAACTTTCCCTGCGGACCATCGAGCACAGCGACCTGCGGCACTGCCAGTGCGTTCTTGCGCTCGGCGCCGCGAAGCACCACCCGCACGAACTGGCCAGGCTTCAGAGCCGCGTCGTTATTGACAACCTCGGCGCGCATTTCATACGTTCCAGTGGACGGATTGACGCGCGTATCGGCGAAGTTGATGCGGCCCCGACGGGGAAAGACGGACCCGTCGGAAAGCTTGATCGTCACGTCGTAGGCGTTGTCCTTGGGAAGCGCGAGCGTGCCCGCGGCGACCGCGCGGCTGAGACGCAACTGCTCGTTTTCCGAAACGCTGAAGCCGACCCAGATCGGATCGGTCTGCGAGATGACGGTGAGCAGGGTGTCGTTGGCGGTGGCGAGGCTGCCCTCGGATTTCATCGCCCGGCTCGACAGGCCGGAGATCGGCGCCACGACGTTGGTATAGCCCCAGTTGAGTTTGAGCTCGTCGAGTTTGGCCCGCGCCGACTGAACCGACGCGGCGGCGAGTTCCGCGTTCGATGTCGCGTCGTCGGCTTCCTTCTGGCCGATCGCCTTGCGCTCGGCCAGCGGGCCGAGTCGCGCGCGCTCGCGGTCGGCTTGCGCCTTCTGAGCCTCGGCCTTGACCAGATCCGCCTGGGCTTGCGCGACCTGCGCCGCATAGGGCTTCGGGTCGATGGTAAACAAGGGCTGGCCGGCCTTGACGGGCGCTCCTTCCCGATAGAGCCGCTTCTCGATGATGCCGGTTACCCGGGCCCGCACCTCGACATCCTTGGAGCCCAGCGTCTGTCCGACATACTCGAAGGCAATCGGAAAATTGTGCGGCGCAATAACCTGCGTCGTCACCTCTGCCGGCGGAAACCCGGAGAAGCCCGCGTGTTGCTGCGACGGCCCGCAGGCGGCGAGGGCAGCGGCTAGGGCTAGCGCTGCGGCGGGACGATGAATAAGGAACGCGATGCGCATGGTCACTCCTGTCCTGGACGCGCGGATTTATTGCAGTGCAACTTGCGGGGAACCCCAAGAATACATACAATCATGCATGTTTGTAAAGCCCCTTGGGCCAACTTATAAAGCACGGAGTTGGAAGTTCAATGGCCCGCAAGACCAAAGTTGAGGCCGCCATTACGCGGGAGCAACTGCTCGACGCCGCAGAGCGGGTATTCAGCGAGCGGGGAGTGGCAAAAACCTCGCTTACCGAGGTCGCGGCTGCCGCGGGTGTGAGCCGCGGCGCAGTCTATTGGCACTTCAGGGACAAGGCGGACCTCTTCGGCGCGATGTGCGAGCGCGCAACCTTGCCGCTCGACGCCATGCTCATCGAGGCGGGCGCCCGAGCAAATGACGATCCACTCGGGGCGGTGCGTGCGGTCGCGGTCACGGCACTCACCCGGCTCGCGACCGATCCGCGCGCTCAGGCGGTCTTCGAGGTGATATTCCACAAGACCGAGCTGACCGGCGAGCTGGCGGAAATCGCCGGGCGCCAGGAGCGCGACCGGTGCAATTGCCTGTCGAATGTCGAGAGCTTCCTGGAACGTGCGGTCACGCGCGGGCAACTGCCTCCCGACACCGACACCGCGCTCGTCACGCGCCTTCTGCACGCGTACGTGAGCGGAATCATGCGCGAGTGGATCCTCGACAAGGACGCATACGATCTGGCCGCGCGCGCGCCGAGCCTCGTCGACACCATCATCGCAGGATTGGCGGTCAATCCGCCGCGCCGCGCCAGTCGTGTGCGGCCGCGCGCTGGAAGCGCGGCGTGAGTGCCGCGCGACACATGTTTTGCGTGCTGGATCCAAAGAGGTCGCCCGCTTTCGATTGCGCGGCGTGCGCGCGGTTGTGATTTAATCCTTCCGGGCACCGGCGGTTTCCGATCGCGGGGCCAAGGAGGACGTCATGCGGGTTCGCCCCTTCGCTGTCGCGCTCGTCGTCGCGCTCGTCTCCTCGCTCGTCGCCGTCGCCGGGCACGCGCAGGCGCCGACGCCGGCGCCGCTGCGTGTCATCTCCTTCGACGGTGGCTGGAACCTGCCCGTCTGGGCCGCGCAACGACAGGGATTTTTTGAGACCAACGCCGTCTCGGTGCAGCTCACCTACACGCCTAACTCGGCGTTCCTCGTCACCTCGTTGCTCGACGGCAAGTTCGACGTCGCGCTGGCGACGATCGACAACCTGATCGCTTACCAGGAAGGGCAGGGCGAAGCGAAGATCGCCGACAATCCCGACCTGTTCGCATTCATGGGCGGCGACGGCGGATTCTTTTCGATCGTGGCACGCCCAGGCATCAAGGACGTCGCGGGGCTCAAGGGCGGCACGCTGTCGGTCGACGCGATGACCACCGGCCTCGCATTCGTCCTGCGCGAGCTCGTCGTCCGCGGCGGGCTGGCTGAGACCGACGTGACGTTCGTCCGCGCGGGCGGCACCGCCAACCGCTACCGCGACCTGATCGCGGGCAAGCACGACGCGACGCTGCTCCGCACGCCGTTCGAGCTGCTCGCGCGCGACCGCGGCTTCGTCGTGCTGGCGAGCGCCGAGTCGCTCGGGGCGTACCAGGGCACGGCGGGCTATGCGCGGCGCAGCTGGGCCCGCGATCACGAGGCCGCGCTGGTCGGCTTCCTGCGTGCCTACAAAGCCGCGACCGACTGGCTCTACGACCGCAAGAACCGCGACGTCGTGGAAGCCCTGCTGATCGCCAACATCCGCGACATGACGCCGGCGCTGGCGAGGCAGTCCTACGACCTGCTGCTCGCCGACCGGGGCGGCCTCGCGCGCGACCTCGCGCCCGACGCGGCAGGCATCCGCACGGTGCTCGAGCTGCGCACCAAGTACGGCATGCCGCAGAAATCGCTCGCCGATCCGATGAAGTACGTCGACCTCGGTTATTACGAGAAGGCATTCGGCAAGCGCTGACACGATCGTAGCCCGGGATGAGCGGAGCGAATCCCGGGAATCCTGAAGCTCCGACGATGGCCCCGGGTATCGGCCCGAGGCCCCAACCCAGGCTACGCAATTCGGAGCACTGGCCAGGAATTGAAAGATGGCAAGAAAAAAAGCCGCCGAGCCCCGGATCGTCCGGCCCGACGACGTCGCCCCGCATCACCGCTGGGACCGCCCGCTGCAGGCACCGGGCCACACGCAAGTCGATTTCGAGGAGCGCGTCAATTTTCGGCGCCTGCACGACTACCGCCTCGCACGCACGCGGGCGTCCCTCGCGCACTCGGGCCTGGGCGCGTTGCTTTGCTTCGACCAGCACAACATCCGCTATATCACGAGCACGGTGATCGGAGAGTGGGCGCGCGACAAGCTCACGCGCTACGCGCTCCTGACCGGCAACGGCGATCCCTACATCTGGGACTTCGGCTCTGCGGCGAAGCATCATCGCCTGCACGCGCCGTGGTTGCACCACGATCATTGCCGCGCGGGGCTGTTGGGCTTGCGCGGCGCGGTCGGCGGCGACGGCGCGCTCTTCCGCGAAGCCGCGCGCGAGATCAAGGCGCTGCTCGATGCCGAAGGCGTCGGAAAGATGCCGCTGGGGCTCGACGTCGTCGAGCCGCCGATGCTCTTCGAATTACAGAAGCTCGGGATCGAGGTGCGCGATGGACAGCAAACGCTGCTCGAAGCGCGCGAGGTCAAGAATATCGACGAGCTGACGCTGCTCAATATGGCCGCAGCGATGGTCGATGGCGTCTATCAGGATATTGCCGAGGCGCTCAAGCCCGGGGTGAAGGAAAGCGAGATCGTCGCGCTCGCGACCTCGCGCCTGTACGGGATGGGCAGCGACTGCGTCGAGGCGATCAATTCGATCTCCGGCGAGCGCTGCAGTCCTCATCCGCACAACTTCACCGATCGGCTGATCCGCCCCGGAGACCAGGCGTTCTTCGACATCATCCAGTCGTTCATGGGCTATCGCACTTGCTATTACCGCACATTCAATGTCGGCAGCGCCACGGACGCGCAGCGTACCGCCTACCGCCGTGCGCGCGAATGGATGGACCGGGCGATCGATCTGCTCAAGCCCGGCGTAACCACCGACAAGATCGCCCGTTCGTTCCCGAAAGCGCAGGAGATCGGCTTCGCCAGCGAGATGGAAGCATTCGGCTTGAACTTCTGCCACGGGCTGGGGCTCGGATTGCATGAGCGGCCGCTGGTCTCGCGGCTGAATTCGCTCAAGGAGCCGATCGAGCTCAAAGCCGGCATGGTGTTCGCGGTCGAGACGTACTGCCCGGCGACCGACGGCATTTCCGCCGCGCGGATCGAGGAAGAGGTGATCCTGACGCCGAGCGGGCCGAAGGTAATTTCGCTCTACCCGGCGCAGGAGCTGCCGATCGCGAACCGCTATTAGCCGCCGCCGAGCCGATTCATTCGCGCGCGGCGCGGACGCGGTAGCACCATGAGGTAAAACAACGTTGACCAAAGGAGAAAGCATGACCGCACGCACACCCGAGGATCTCGACCGCCTGTTCGCGGAGGCGCTCAACGCCGGCAAGCTCGACGCCCTCGTGGCGCTCTACGAGCCGCAGGCCGCGCTGACGCCAATGCCCGACACGGTCGTCAACGGCACCGCGGCGATCCGCGAGTCGCTGGCGGGCTTCCTCGCCGGCAAGCCGACCATCTCGCTGACTCCGCGCCTGGTCGCGCAGTCCGGCGATCTCGCGGTGGTCAGCGCGAAGTGGGAGTTGGCGATGACCGGCCCCGACGGCAAGCCGGCGAAGATGACCGGCCAAAGCGTCGAAGTCGTGCGCCGCCAGTCCGATGGACGCTGGTTGTTCGCGATCGATCTACCGTTCGGCGTCGAGGCCGGTCCGAAGCCGTGAGCGCTGCGACGTTCGGTGCGCGTATCGGCTGGATCGGCATCGGCCGCATGGGCTACGCCATGGCCGAACGCCTGGCCAGAGGCGGTGCCGACCTGACGGTATGGAATCGCACCCGCTCGAAGGCCGAGCCTCTGGCGCAGCACGGTGCAAAGATCGCGACGGCGCTGCCCGAGCTCGCCGCCTGCGACATCGTGTTCTGCATGGTGTCGACCTGGGACGACGTCAAGGAGGTCGTCGCCGGACCCGGCGGGCTGTTGTCGGGCCCGCAGCGCGCGCCGCGCCTGCTGATCGAGTGCTCTTCGATCTCGCTCGAAGGCTCGGCCGAGCTGCGGCGGCTCCTCGGGGAACGCGGCGTCGAGATGCTGGCGGCGCCGGTGTCCGGTAACGCCAAGGTGATCAAGGCGGGCCGCCTGTCATTCGTTTGTTCGGGACCGAGGCCGGCGTTCGACACCGCGCTGCCGTATCTCAAGATGATCGCGCCCGCGGCGAGCTACGTCGGCGAGGGCGAGCTCGCGCGCATCGTCAAGATCTGCCACAACGTGTTCCTGGGCGTGGTCACGCAATCGCTTGCCGAGATCACCGTGCTCGCGCAAAAGGCAGGCGTGCCGCGGCACGCGTTCCTCGACTTCATGAACCAGAGCGTGATGGGCTCGACTTTCTCGCGCTACAAGACACCGGCATTCGTCAATCTCGACTTCACGGTCACGTTCACGCCGCATCTGTTGCGCAAGGACCTCGACCTCGGCCTCGCCGCCGGTCGGCGATTCGAGGTACCGATGCCGCTGGCTTCGCTTACGCGCGACATTGTCCAGACGCTGATCGGACGCGGCATGACCGAGCAGGATTTCGCGCAGTTGTTGCTCTTGCAGGCGGAAGCTTCCGGGTTGAAACTTGAGTCCGAGAACGCGCCGGTGAACGATGGCCTGGGCTGATTCGCTACCGCGGACCGAACGATGAGCGCAGTTTGCAAACGATCGCTGCCGCGGGAAATCGCCGCGTGCATTGTGATGTTGGCATTTTGCGCGAATGCCTCCGCCGTGCTGGCGGACGTCGACGAGCGCGGCACCAAGTGCAACGTGGACCCGACGATCAACCAGGTAGACGTCATCCTGGCCAACAAGACGCCGGAGCAGTTCAACGCGGCGCTCCAGAACAACCCTGCCTACCGGGCGTTGGTGGGCGATGTCACGTATCTCGGCACGACCGTTCCGACTTTTCCGGGGACCCTGGCGTTGGCCTTCCCGCCGTTGGACGACCCTGTTCTCGTGATCGATCGTCTGCAGGCGTCCGGCGAATTCAAGGAAATCGATCAGAACGGCTGGGCCTGTTTCTCGGCGCCACCGCCCAGCTTCCTCGGTACGGCGGTCGAGTATTACAACACCGCGCTCGATCACTATTTCTTCACGCCCGACGCGAAGGAGCAGGCGGCGATCGACGCCGGTGCCGTAGGCGCCACATGGATTCGCACCGGGAAGACGTTGCCGGTGATCATAGGTCCGGGTTGTCGAATCGCCAGGGAGGATGGCCTGCATTACGTTTATCGCTTCGCAGGCGAGCCCAATGTCGGCCCGAACTCGCACTTCTTCACGGTGAGCCAGGACGAATGCGCAGTCGTTCGCGACCGCACGGAATGGCACTGGATCTTCGAAGGTGTTTCCTTTTGGGCGAGCGAGCCAGTCGATGGAGCGTGTCCGACATGGATGCAAACGCTCTATCGGGCGTACAACAACGGCAAGGGCGGCGACCCGAATCATCGCTACGCGACCGATCACGCCGTGATCGACGCAATGGTCGCCCAAGGTTGGATCGACGAAGGGGTAGCGATATGCGTGCCGCCCGGCCCTTGAGACGAGAACAAAGGAGACGTGCATGAGAAAGGGACGATTCATCGGGGCGTTTGTGGTGGCGACATTCTGGGCGTCGGTCGCATTCGGCCAGAGCTATCCGAACAAGCCGGTCCACGTCGTGGTTCCATTCACGGCGGGCAGCGCGACCGATATCCTGGCGCGAACCTTCGGCCAGAAGCTCTCCGAGATGTGGAATCAGCCGGTCGTCGTCGACAATCGCCCCGGAGCGGGCGGAACTATCGGTGCCGCGGTCGTGGCGAAGTCAACCCCGGACGGCTACACGCTGCTCGTACACTCCGCGGCGCAGGCGTACAACCCTTCGATCTATCCAAGCCTGCCGTACGACACGGTCAAGGACTTCATCGACATCGTTCCGCTGGGCGGGCAGCCGAATGTCCTCGTGGTTGCGCCGTCGACAGGCATCAAGACCGTCGCCGAGCTCATCGCGCAGGCGAAGCAGAAGCCGGGGCAGCTCAATTTCGGCTCGGCCGGAACCGGCAGTGGCACGCATATCAATGGCGAAAAGTTCAAGCTTGCCGCCGGCATCGACGTCGTGCACATCCCGTACAAGGGCACGCCGGAGGCGCTGACCGACACGATCGCAGGGCGCGTTACGTATTTCTTCTCGCCGATCTCGGCCGCGCTGCCGTTCGTGCGCGACGGGAAGCTTGTTGCGCTGGCGGTCAGCACCGCCAAGCGCTCGGGCGCGCTTCCCAATGTGCCGACGGTCGCCGAGGCGGGGCTGCAGGGATTCGACTATTCGCTCTGGGTCGGCATGTTCGCGCCGGCGGGGACGCCGGCCGACGTCGTCGACAAGATCGCGCGCGACGTCCGCACGGTTGCGCAGTCTGCGGACGTGAAGGAGCGCTTCGCGGCGTTGGGCGCCGAGCAGATGCCGATGACGCCCTCCGAGTTCAAGCAGTTCGTCGACGGCGAGATTGCCGATTCGGCGAAGGTGGTCAAGGCGGCAGGAATCAAGGCCCAATAGCGGCATTCCAAGGAAGCTGAACCCATGCCACCCGAACCCGCCGGAGCGACCACTTCCGACGTTGACCTGCTCGACGCTAACGACGCCGACTTCGTCGCCGGGTTCGACAGGCTGTACGCCCAGACGTGGGGCGACGGAGCGATCCCCGCCAAGTACAAGGAGCTCACCGGTGTGACGCTTTCGGTCGTGATCCGGTGCGAACCCTGCCTCGCGTATCACATCAAGAT
>Ga0070706_100002742_pt1 | contig 17612 bp, 17 predicted proteins | sample KBSK5501metaG_FD_65476 | JGI IMG/M metagenome (GOLD analysis project Ga0070706, IMG submission 65476) | Corn, switchgrass and miscanthus rhizosphere microbial communities from Kellogg Biological Station, Michigan, USA - KBS K5-50-1 metaG | ecosystem: Host-associated > Plants > Roots >... | reverse complement strand
GGGTGATCGCCGACCGGAACCGATCCGCGAACCAGTCCAGTCGCTGTGTCGAGCACGAACACCGCGTTGTGTCCCTGTGCCGTGACGTACGCCAGCGAGCCGTCGGAGCTGAGTGCAAGTCCGGCCGGCGCCGGTCCGATGCCGGCGACGCCGGGAAGCTGTGTTTCCCACGCGATGGCACCGCTCGTGGTGTTCAGCGCCGTGACGGAGCCGCCTTGCTCGTTCGTGACGTAGATCGTCTTGCCGTTCGGCGCGACGGCGACACCTTTGCTGTACCCATAGATGTCCATGACCTCGGGAAGCAAAGGCAGACCGTGTTTCCGCGTCGTGATCCACGTTGCTACGAGGCGGAGCCGGCCGTTCGCGACTGCATAGTCGTATACGGCGTCGTTTCCGCCGCCGGTGACATACACATGCTTCGCGTCCGGTGAGAACGTGACCCCGGAGTTGTAGAACGTGTCCTGTCCCTTCGCGTGATCGGCGATGGTCTGGACGACTTGCTCCGACGCCAGATCGATCACCTGCAGCGTCTGATTTCCTTGTTGGGGGTTTGAACCTTCGCCTTGTCCCGCGTTCGAAACGACGGCGATGTCACCCGCCGGTGAGATCGTGATCGCCTCAGGGAAGTCGCCGAGCGGCGTCACGCGACCGGCCGGATCGACGAGGCGGCCGGTCGGTAGCAAGGCACCGTTCGCATACATCCCGGTCGGAGAGGTGATCGTTGCGTCTGCGGTGTTCGCGCGCGCGATCGATAGTGCACCTGCGCCGATCACCATGAAGGTGGCGAGCAGCATCGCGACGGGGCGGCGGGCAACGACGATCTTCGACATGAAAGCCTCCGTGTTGTGTTTGCCACAAGAAAAGGTACGGAGGCGAAATGTCTGCTTTGCATCCAAAAAATGAACGCGGTGGGAATTCAGAGCGAGTTCTTGGATACGTGGTCGCCGTGGGCTGCGCCCGCCACTCTTAAGCGTTTGTTTCCCGTTTCGTTACTTGGTCATTTGCCGCGGACGGCTCGCTGCGAAATAGCATGTTCTGAGTTCGGGGAACCGGGGGTTCTGGATGACGAGCACGACCAGCCTTTTTCGAGGAACAGACGGCGGCGAGGCGGTTACCGCGGGGACACAGATATTCAAGGCGGGGGACGCGGCCGAGCATCTCTTCGTCGTGCAGGAGGGCCGCGTCGACATCATGGTCGGAGACGCCGTGATCGAGAAGGTCGGCACCGGCGGCATGTTCGGCGAGATGGCGATGATCGACGGCTCGACGCGCAGCGCCGATGCCGTCGCGGGCGAAGACTCCACGATCCTACCGATCGACAAGAAGCGGTTCGAGTTCCTGATCACGGAGACGCCGTACTTCGCGCGCACCGTGCTGAAGGTCTTGGTTGAGCGACTGCGCTCGGCGACGGCCAATTCTTCGGCGTGCACCTAGACCGGGGCGCCTAGTTCCCGTTGTCGGGAAGCCGGACCGGCAACGAAACGGTGAACGTTGATCCAACCCCGAGTTCGCTCGTTGCCGTAACCGTGCCGCGATGACTTTCCGCGATGTGCCGCACGATGGACAGTCCGAGGCCCGTTCCTCCGGTTTCGCGCGCGCGCGCCTTATCGACGCGGTAGAACCGTTCGAATATCCGGGGCAGGTCTTTGGCAGGGATGCCGATGCCCGTGTCACCGACCGCCAGGATCGCGCGCCCGTTGTCCGTGCGCAGACCAACAGTGATGCGGCCGCCTTCGGGGGTGTAGCGGATCGCGTTGTCCAGAAGGTTGCGCGCGAGCAGCGAGAGGTCCTGCGCGCGCCCTGCCGCAGAGACGGCATCTGCGATCTCCGTTTCGATCTTGAGGTTCTTCTGTTCCGCGAGCTCCTGCGCATCGTCGACGACTTCGCGTAACACGGCCGACAGTGGCACGACGACCTCGTCCGCTTGTGCTTGGTCCAGACGGGCGAGGTCGAGCAAGTCCTGTATCAGGTTCGAGAGCCGCGTCGCCTCCTTCGCAAGATTCGCCGCGAACCGCTCTGCGACTGCGGGGTCGTGGCGGATCGCGTCCTGCAACGTCTCAGCCGTCGCCAAGATCCCGGCGACCGGCGTCTTCATCTCGTGCGACGCGTTCGCAACGAAGTCACGCCGGACGCGATCGATCCGTCGCGCGTCGGTCACGTCTTGAGCAACGACGAGCAGCCTTCCGTCCGGCAGCGGCGCCGACGTCGCGCGCAGGTCGCGGTAGACGGGGTGGTGGACGGCGAACTCGGCGACCGATGCACCGTTGGTGGTCTGACGCGCAACTTGCGGAGGCATCGGCCTGCCCGTCTCCGCGCCGAGCAGCTCGCGCGCCGACGGATTGGCGTAGACGACCGCACCGTTCTCAGCGAGGACAACCGCTTCGTCCATCGCGCCGAGGATCTGCTCGCGCAGTCCGGTCTCGAGGCGAAGCTCATCGACTCGATGGGCAAGTTGCTCGGCCATCGTATTGACGGCCGTTGCAAGGTCGCGGGCTTCCGCGGGACCCGATGGATCGACCGTTGCGAACCGCCCACCGGCGACGTGCGTAACTTCTTCTGCGATCCGACCGAGCGGCCTGGCCACGCTGCGCGCGATCGAAGCCGATAAGGCGAACGAGATGCCGGTGACGCCGATGAAGAGGAGAGCGAGGGCGGCGGGATGGTCGAATACATGGTGAGACGCGATCGCCAAGAGGCCGAACGTGATCAAGGCGACGACAAGGTGTGTCATGAGCAGCCGGGTGAGGAGGCTTCGTGATCGCACGCTCTACCCCTTCGGGCGCACGCGGAAGCGGTATCCAACGCCGCGCACGGTATCGATGTACCGGTAGCCGGACGGGTCCTCGACCTTGCGTCTTACGTTCTTCACGTGCGTATCGATCGTCCGCGTATCGCCCAAGTAGGTATAACCCCAGACCCGCTCAGCGAGCTCGACCCGCGTGAAGAGCCGGCCCGGCTCCGCGGCGAGAGTGACGAGCAGAGAGAACTCCTTCGGCCGCAGGTCGAGCTCGGCCTCCCCGACCCAGCAGCGAAAGTCTCTGGTTGCGAGCTTTAGGTCGCCGAAAGAGATCTCCGATGGGGTTTCGGTCCGGATGGCTTCGACGCGAGACCGGCGCAGCAACGCCTTCACGCGCGCGACGAACTCATCCATCGAGAACGGCTTGGTGATGTAGTCGTCCGCGCCGGCCGCGAAACCCCGAAGCTTTGACTCTTCCTCTGCGCGCGCCGTCAGCATGAGGATCGGCACGTCGGGCCGGGTCTTCCGCAGCTCGTCCGCGATCGAAAGGCCATCCAGGGAAGGGAGCATGAGGTCCAAGACGATGAGGGAGATGCTGTGGTCCCGAGCACGGCGGAGGCCCTCGCCGCCATCCTCGGCGGACTCGACCTCGAGTCCCTGCCGGCGGAGGTTGTAGGCGAGCATCTCGGACATGGTCTGGTCGTCTTCGACGATCAGAACTTTCGGCAAGAAGGCTCCCCGGATTTCACGGCTGTTTCACCGTAATTCCACCACACATGGAAGGTCGATGCTCACGGGCGGCGGCCGTGTAAGACCAAGTTCACCGAGAGTTCACCAGGACTCCACCGGATGCCGGGCATGACTTCCTAGCGTGCGTTTCGATACCTCTCAACGGCAACCGGCCGAAAGGATGGGGACATGCTGCAGAGGAAATCAGTCCGTGTGCTCGTGGGAATCACGCTGCTCGCCTTGATAGGGGCTGCGTGCAGCAGCAAGACCAACGGCGGCACGAACACCGCCTTCAAGGGGGTCGCCCTGAACGGGGCCGGTGCGACGTTCCCCGCTCCTGCCTACAGCGCGCTCTTCACGACCTTCTACCAATCGATCGAAACGGGCGCGGCCATCAACTATCAGGCGGTCGGGTCGGGCGCCGGGATCACCCAGATCACAGCCAAGACCGTTGACTTCGGCGCGTCCGACGCGCCGCTCAAGGACAGCGATGTCGCCGCAGCGCCGGGGCTACTCGAGATCCCGACCGTCCTTGGTGCCGTGGTTCTCGCTTACAACGTTCCCGGGATTCCGACCGGGCTCAAGCTGACCCCCGAGGTCATCTCCGGCATCTTCTTGAACAAGATCAAATTCTGGGATGACGCTGCGATCAAGGCCGATAACTCCGGCACGAACCTTCCTCACCAGCAGATCGTGTCGGTGCACAGGAAAGACAGCAGTGGCACGACGTTCGTGTTCACGAGCTACCTGAGCAAGGTTTCGACTGAATGGGCCAACGACCCGAAGCTCGGTGCCGCGAAGAGCGTGACCTGGCCGAGCGGCCTTCAGGGCGACAAGAATGCAGGAGTGGCGCAAAAGATCAGCTCGGTCAAGTACTCGATCGGGTACGTCGAGCTCGCGTACGCGCTCAGCAACACGATCAGCTATGCAAGCGTGAAGAGTCCGAGCGGCGACTTCGTCGCGCCCAGCATCGATTCCGTCACCGCTGCGGGTGCAGATCTCACATTCCCGATCGGACCGAAGACGAACGTCTTGCAGTCGACCGCGGCGGGCGCCTACCCGATCTCGACTACGACCTACCTCCTCGTCTATAAGAATCAGACGGACAAGGACAAGGGTCAGACGCTTGTCGACTTGATCTATTGGATCGAGCACAAGGGGGCGGAGGTGGCGAAGACCCAGCACTACGCACCGCTGCCGGCCTCCGCCTTGGCGCCCATCGATGCTCTCATCGCGCAGATCACGTTCAACGGAGCGGCCATTACGCCCTCAGCGGCAGTGACGGCCTAGGAGGAACGAACGGCGACTGATGTCGCTGACCAGACAGACCGCCGAGGTGCGCGCGCCAATGGAAGGATCCAGGCGCGCGCGCCTCGGCGATGTTCTTACGAAGCGGATCGTTGCGATCGCCGCCTCCGGCGTGCTCGCTTTGTTGCTTTTGATCGTCGTCGTTCTTGCGACGGGCGGCGGTAAGGCGCTCCATAAGTTCGGGTTCGGGTTCTTCACGAGCACAAAGTGGATTCCGACCGAAGAGATCTTCGGAGCTGCGCCGTACATCTTCGGCACGCTTATCACCTCGGCGATTGCACTCGTCCTTGCGGTACCGGTCGCGCTCGGTCTGTCGTTGTTCGTCACGGAGGTCTGCCCGAAGCCCATCCGTGGCCCGATAGCCGCGTTGTCGGACATGCTCGCCGCGATCCCAAGCGTCGTCTATGGCTTGTGGGGGATCTACGTCATGGTCCCTTGGATGGGAACGACGCTCGAGCCTTTCCTAGGCAGAACGATCGGTAAGGTGCCCGGTCTTGGTGCGCTGTTCCACGGTAACCCAAACGGCGGCTACAACATCTTCACGGCCGGCGTCATCCTGGCCGTCATGATCCTGCCGATCATCGCCTCCGTCTCACGCGAGATCCTCTCTACGGTTCCGAGAGAGCTACGGGACGGCGCGTACGCCTTGGGAGCCACGCGGTTCGAAGTCGTACTAGGAGTCACTGTGCCGTTCGCTCGGGCCGGGCTCGTAGGCGCGTCGGTGCTGGGATTGGGGCGCGCGCTGGGGGAGACCATCGCGGTCTCGATGGTGATCGGCGGTTTCAACGGACACATCGGTTTTTCCTTATTCCACTCTGGGGACTCGATCCCATCGCTGATCGCAAGCAACTTCAACGAGGCGACGACGGCCGGCGCTGAGCGGTCCTCATTGATCGCCTTGGCCCTGATCCTTGTCGTTATCTCACTTGCTTTCGCAGCGCTCGCACGCCTGCTCGTGCGCCGAGCGAATCGTCAGATGCGAGCATCCTTCGCAAGGGCGGCGGCATGAGCTCAACGCCGTTGTCCCTTACAACGACCTCGCGTCGACGCCTGTCGCGCGCACGCATCTCAAACCGAGTCTTCACCGCGACGCTATGGATCACCGGGATCCTGGCGTTGCTTCCCCTCGCCTTCATCGTCGGCTACGTCGTTCGAAAGGGCGTCGGAATCCTCAGCATCCATTTCTTCACGCGGACTCCCGCCATCGTCGGCCAGTCCGGTGGTGGGATCTCGGAAGCATTCATCGGCAGCGCGCTCATCGTCGGCATGGCGATACTTTTCTCGGTGCCGCTTGGGCTGCTCGCAGCCGTCTACCTTTCCGAGTATGGGACCGGTCGCTTCGCTTCGATGGTGCGGTTCCTCTCGGAGGTGCTGCTATCGACGCCGTCGATCGTTGCCGGCGTGGTGATCTGGACCCTCGTCGTGGTGAGGCTGCATGCGTTCTCGGCGTTCGCCGGTGCGCTCGCGCTAACCGTTTTGATGTGGCCGATCATCGCCCGCGCGTCGGAGGACGTCATCCGTCTGGTACCACAGGAGCTTCGAGAGGCCGCGATCGCTCTGGGGGCGCCCAAGTGGAAAGTGATCCTACGAGTTGTGCTTCCTGCCGCGGTTTCGGGACTGACGAATACGGTTTTGCTGGCAGTCGCCCGCGGGCTCGGAGAAACGGCCCCCGTCTTGCTCACCTCGTTGGGGAGCGAATTCGTGAATCGGAATCCGGGCAAACCCACCGACACGCTCTCACTGCGGATCTACCAATACGCGTTATCGCCGGTGAAGTCGTGGCACGACATCGCGTGGGGTGCGGCGCTGTGCCTACTCGTCATCGTTCTGGTGCTTTCCGTCACGGCACGCTATCTGACGGCACGCGGCAGGAGGAATGCACGATGAGCGGTCCCTGCCTTCCACGTGGCTCGGCCGCGCGGGTATCGTTGAAGGGTCCGGCACCCCGGACCGTCATCGAGAGGTGATGACGCCATGATCGACCAGCGAACGAGGACAAAGAAGGACGAGCCGACCTTGAGCATCCGGATCCCCAGCGCGGGCATCTCCGACGAACAGGCGCGAGCAGAACGTCCGGAGCGAGATGTCGTATTCGAGACCGCAGATCTGTCCGTACGCTACGGCTCGAACGTCGCTGTGAAGGACGTCTCGATGAAGATCGAGGCCGGCGACATCACGGCGTTGATCGGCCCTAGCGGTTGCGGGAAGAGCACGCTGATCCGGTGCTTCAACCGGATGAACGACCTCATCCCCGGCGCGGTGGTCTCGGGCAAAGTCGTCTACCGAACACACGACTTGTACGAAGACGATGTCGACCCTGTGGAGGTTCGGCGTCGCATCGGCATGGTCTTCCAGCGGCCGAATCCATTTCCGAAATCGATCTTCGATAACGTCGCTTTCGGCCTGCGTGTCCACGGGATGACCGACGATCTCTCCGATCGCGTCGAGACCGCGCTGAAGCATGCGGCGCTGTGGGATGAAGTCAAGCGAGACTTGAAGACGTCGGCGCTTTCACTATCCGGCGGCCAGCAGCAGCGCCTCTGCATCGCGCGCGCGATCGCCGTCGAGCCCGACGTCATCCTCATGGACGAGCCGTGCTCGGCCCTCGACCCCATCGCGACCGCGCGGATCGAAGACCTCATGCAAGAGCTGAAACAGGAGTACACGATCGTGATCGTCACCCACAACATGCAACAGGCTGCGCGCGTCAGCGACATGACGGCCTTTCTGACGGCGGATGTCGACGAAGCGAAAGGTACGAGAACGGGCGTTCTGGTGGAGTACGATCGTACCCAGAAGATATTCACGAACCCCGACGACCAGCGGACCGAGGCATACATCACCGGCAGGTTCGGTTGATCGCCGGCAAGGACGGCCGCCGATGACCGACATCAGGATCAGGTTCCACGAGGAGCTCCAGCAGGTCGAAGCTCACGTCCAGTCGATGGGCGCTGCCGCGGGCGAGCTTTTCGGTGCGGCCGTTCGAGCGCTCGTCGACGGTGATCCTGCCCAATGCGACAAGGTCATCGCGGGCGACGACCTGATCGATGAGTTCTACCTCCGCACGGAGGAACGGATCATCAATCTCTTCGCCCTCCAGACCCCGGTTGCGTCAGACCTGCGGCTGCTCACCGTCTTGCTGCACATCAATCTTCATCTCGAGCGGGTCGGCGACATGGCGGTGAACCTGGCCAAGATCACGAAGCTTGCGATCGATCTGCCGCGCGCGCCCAAGGTGCTCGCACATCTGGAGGAGATGGGGACGATCGCATTGCGCATGATCGCGGCGGCGATGGATGCATTCGCCCGGCGCGACTTGGAGCTGTGCCGCAAGCTCCCCGAGATGGACGAGCCTATCGACCGCCTGAATCGAGGGATGCTCCAAGAGGTCCTTCAGATCGCCGACGATAAGCGGATGCTCGAATGGGGTATCAGGATGCACGTGATATCTCGCCAGATCGAGCGGGTAGGGGACCACGCCGTGGACATCGCCGAACAAGTGGCGTTCCTCTTGACGGGCGAGTTCCGCGAGTTCACCGACGCCTCCCACCCCCAGCCGCAGCAGTTGGCCTAACCGTGGCCACGCAGCGCCCTCCACGTTCCGCTCGTCGTGTCGTACGCCCAAGCGGGGATCCCGAACTGGACGCGATCCTTCAGAAGTTCGTCGACAACCTCGATCCCACCGATCAACGGATCGCGCTCGAGTCCATCGGGACGTTGTTGCAGCTTGCGCACGATCCCGGCGTGTCGCGACTCGACCGGAAGATCGCCAACACGGCGCTCAAAGAGATGCGGCATGCGTTCAACGTCTTCGCGCCGTTCCGCGGGACGCGGAAGGTCACGATCTTCGGATCCGCGCGCACACCGAAGGACGACCCCGAGTACATCGCGACGAAAGAGTTCGCGCGCGGGATGGCCGGGATCGGGTGGATGGTCGTGACCGGCGCCGGTCCCGGGATCATGGAGGCGGGACATGAAGGCGCCGCTGCCGAGCACTCGATCGGTGTGAACATCCTGCTCCCATTCGAGGCGAAGCCGAATCCGGTGATCGCCGACAACCCGAAGCTGATCAACTTCAAATACTTCTTTACTCGCAAACTGATGTTCATCAAAGAGTCAGATGGATTTCTCTTGGCGCCCGGCGGCTTCGGTACGCTTGATGAAACGTTCGAGTTGCTGACGTTGATCCAGACGGGGAAGAGCGACCTTCATCCGATCGTTATGCTCGATTCACCAGGAGGCGACTACTGGCTGGCGTTCGAGAGGTTCATGAAGAAGGAGCTGCTTCGTCGTGGATTCGTCGACGAAGCGGACTTCAGCTTGTTCCGCATGACGGACAGTGCCGAGGCGGCGATGCGTGAGATCACGGGCTTCTATCGCGTGTATCACTCCGAGCGGTACGTGGGCGGTCATCTCGTGTTCCGCCTCAACATGATGCCTGAGGAGCGGACGTTGAAGGATCTTTCGGCGGAGTTCGCCGACGTGCTCGAAGGCCCCATCGAGATCGTCGACGCGTCGACGGCTGAGAAGAGGGACAACGACGTGCCCAACCTGCCGCGCATCGCGTTGTCATTCGACCGGCAGCGAACGGGGCGCCTTCGTCAGTTGATCGATCGCTTGAACGAAACGGTGGATGTATGAAGCGATATCTCTTCGTCTGTGTGCACAATGCCGGCCGCTCGGTCATGGCGGAAGCGTTCACCAACACGCTGGCGAATGGGAAGGCCGAAGGCATAAGCGCCGGAACGATCCCGCAAGACGCTCCGCATCCCGAGGTCGTCCTCGCGATGAAGGAGGTCGGCATCGATGTGTCTGAGCACACCGGACGGATGCTGGACGACGCACTCGTCCAGTCGGCCGACCGCGTCTTCACGATGGGCTGCGCCGTCGACGACGCGGCCTGCCCGGCGATCCTCTACACGCAGGTTGAGGACTGGGCGTTGCCCGATCCGAAGGGCAAGCCGATCGAAGAGGTTCGAGCCATCCGCGACGATATCCGCGCGCGCGTGGCAGCCATGCTGACGGAGTGACGGCGCGTCAACGAACCGTTCGCACGTTGTTCACTTTCGCGTCGAACTGTCTCTTCATCCTCGACAGTTAGGCTCGCTACCCTCGTGGCGTGGGAATGGTTCGAGAGCTGAGGATCCGACTGGACCCAACCGAGCGACCGCTCATCGCGCTCATCGCACACGACGCGAAGAAGGACGAGCTGCTCCGGCTTTGCAGATCGCACCGAGGGCTGCCTCGAACGATTTCGTTTCATCGCGACCGAGGCGACCGGACGTATGCTTTCGCGCGAGCTCGACATGGAGATCGAGTGCGTGGCTGCCGGCCCGGAAGGCGGCGATATCCAGATCGGCGCGCGCATCGTCGAGGCCGAGGTCGACGCCGTTATCTTCCTGCGCGATCCACTGACTGCTCACCCGCACGAACCCGACATCCAAGCGCTGCTCAAGGTTTGCGACGTTCACTCGGTCCCGGTTGCGACCAACGCAGCATCGGCCGACATCCTTCTCCTTCACTTGGCGCGGAACGAACGTTGCTCGGTTCGGATCTCTCATCCGAGTGTCTTCTCGGACGGGCACTTCCCTTGGGATCCGGACCGCCCAAGCCCAACCGGGATCGGCTCATTACGGAGGCTCCCGTGACGCAGGCCGAAGTTTCAGACGAGGTGGTCGGCGGGCTCGAGGTTGCCGTCGACGTGATCGAGCGTGCCGCTAAGAACTACGTCGGGAGCAGGGGCGCGCCGAACATGAAGGCGCTGCAGCACATGGCAGCCGCCGCGGTATTACTCGGACGAGCAGCCGCTGCTCTCCACAACGAGAGCGGCGGGCTTCGGCTCGTCCGACAAGAGTCGTAGACCCAGGAACACCCGGCCAGGCGGCGGGGGGCGGTGCTCCCGCCCCCCGCTGGCTCAAGCGGCCGGTAGTGCCACCACCCGGCGGAGATGCCTGCCGTCCTGCTTTCTTGGCCTGACCGCATGCCCCTACGGTTTGTCCAGGCATGGGGGCGATCCGGCTCAGGCTCCGAGCAGAGTTGCGCGCGCGATGGCGCGGGTGGCTCGGGCTCGTCCTGCTGCTAGCCGCGTTCGCAGGCCTGACGTGCGAAACCGCGGCCGGCGCGCGCAGAACCGAAACGGCGTATCCGCGGCTCCTCGCGAAAACGCATCCTTTCGATCAGTTCCTTTTGGGCGTCGGGCCGACGTCGTTCCAGATCGCTCCCCAGTTCGCGACCCTGTCGCTCGACCAGATCCGCTCGATCAAGCCGCTCGTTGTCGACGATCTCACCGCCTACTTCTTCGACGGTCCGAACGGAGCGCCGGGCGGTATCGCGTCGCCCGATCCGCGGATGGACCGGTCGTTCAACGGCGCGAAGCTCGTGGCCGGACGCCTGCCCAACCCGGATACCGTCGACGAGGCTGCCGTTCCGGTTGCCGTTGCCGACGACATGCACGCGCGCGTCGGCGGCACGATCACGGTGCAGCTCGTCAAGGGCGCCTTCAGCAACAACCCGCAAACCGTTCCGGTGACGTTTCACGTTACGGGGATAATCGCGGAGCCGGGCGAGTTCCCGCCCGAGTCCGACCTCGGTCCTCCGCGGATCCACTTCACGGCCGCGTTCTACGAGCAGAACAAATCATGGGGTGCGTTCCCGTACACGCTCGTGCGCCTGCGACACGGCGGAGTGGATCTGCCCGCCTTCCGTCAGGCGCTGTTCAACGTCGCCAACGGCAAGGGTGTCATCGGCTACACGCAGGAGGCGCTGACACGGAATGTCGAGCGATCGTTCCGCTTGCAGGCGGTGGCTCTTGACCTCTTCGCGATCTGTCTCGCGATCGTGGCAGCGCTGGTCATCGGTCAAACCCTCGGACGACAGGCGATCACTGAAGGGACCGAGTATCCGGCGCTCCGCGCGCTCGGCATGACGCGGCGCCAGCTGTTCGGTTTGGGCGTCGCGCGCGCAGCGTTGATAGTGGGAGCAGGCTCTCTGGCCGCCATCCCGATCGCAGCGCTTCTCTCTCCACTTGCGCCGACCGGGCTTGCGCGCGCGGCCGACCCTAATCCTGGATTCTACTTCGACGCAGTCGCGCTGATCGGGGGGGCGCTCGCCACGTTCATCGTGCTGCTTGGCCTTTCACTCATCCCCGCCTTGCGCGCGGCGAGGCTCGCAGAGCGCGACGAGATGTTCGGGCGTGCAGAGGGTGGCGAGCGCGCCTCCAGGACCGTCGAGGCCGTGACGCGCGCGGGTGCGTCGGCACCTGCGGTGATCGGCATGCGACTCGCTCTCGAGCCGGGACGCGGGCGCACAGCCGTTCCCGTTCGAACGACGATCGCGGGTGTCGTCCTCGCGATCGCTGCGCTCACGATCACGCTGAGCTTCGGAGCGAGTCTTCGTTATCTGTTGGCGACGCCGCGCTTATACGGCTTGACGTGGGGTGCGGACATCACGCTCCAGGACGACGAAACGACGAACCAGCGGTTCGAAGCGGCGATAAAGATCGCGCGCGCAGATCCCGACGTTACAGCGGCCGCGCCGGTCGGGCTCGGCGCGCCGTTCTTGGTCGACGGCGTACAGGCGGACGGGATGGGGCTGCTCGCCGGCGATACCACATTCCTCCCACCGATCGAGGAAGGCCGCGCGCCCGTGGCCAAGGACGAGATCGCTCTCGGGCCGAAGACACTACGGCGTATCCACAAGACCATCGGAGACACCGTTGAAGTTGCGGTCCTCGGCGTTTCACCGAAGAAGTTCCGCATCGTAGGGAAGCTCGTCATACCGACGGTCGGGCATACGGCGAACCTCGGTGAAGGTTCGCTCGTAACGGGCGATGCGATCGAGCAGTTCTTCGGAGGCAGCTCCGGGCCCGTGAACGATGAGTTCGCCGTTCGTTTCCACCCCGGAGTCAACGAGAGAGCCGCGCAGCTGCGTTTGCAGGCGCTGCTCGAAAGTACCGGCGCAGAGGTGGGTCCACCCACGACGCCGGGTGACCTCCTCAACTTCGGCCGCAGCAAGAACTTGCCCTACATCCTCTCTGGCTTGCTCGCTTTGCTCGCCCTTGCCACGCTCGCGCATTCGCTCGTCACAAGCATCAATCGGAGGCGGCGAGACTTCGCGATCTGCAAGACGCTCGGGTTCACGAGAGGGGACGTCGCGCGCGCGGTCGTGTGGCAGTCGTCCACGTTCATCGTCGTCTCGCTGACGTTCGGCTTGGTCGCAGGCGTCATCGCCGGCCGCTGGCTTTGGAGCTTGTACGCGTCCCAGCTCGGGATACTCTCAGTGCCCCGCGTCCCACAATGGACTCTGGTGTTGTTGGTTCCGGCCGCCGCGCTCCTGGCAAACGTCTTGGCCTTGTTCCCGGCCCGCTCGGCCGCCGCGACGAGGCCGGCCCTCGTTCTGAGGACCGAATGACGAACCACATTCACAGGTAATCCCAAGTCGTCTCTCATGGACCCCTTATGGGGCTGTGGTGAGATGCGCTCACATCGAGCCGGGGGTTGTGGATGTTCCAGTTCGGATACGCGTTCAACGAGCTTCGGCGCCGCCTCGGGCGCACCATCCTGACGGCCCTCGGTCTTGCCGCCGGCGTCGGCCTAGTGATCGGGATCATCGGTGTCTCTCAGGGGCTCGACCAGGCGCAAGCGAAAGTCCTCGCGCCGCTCAGCTCGATCGGCACAGACATCCTCGTCACGCGCGTCGTTGGCGCGACGACGACGAACGCGACCGCGACGCCCTCACCCACACCTACGGCGAGCACCCAGGGGAATGGCCGGAGCTTTGGCTTCTTCGGCGGCGGACCCGGTGGGAACTCGCAGCTGAACGCGCAGGACATCGCTGCCCTCGAGAACGAAAACCAGAACGTCACGACGGACCTTTCGAAGCTCGGGAAAGCGGGCACCAAGTTCACCCACGACTTCTTCCTTTCTGCGACGCTCCTCAGCTTCCCCGACCAAGCCATCGCTGAAGTGAGCAAGCTCCCAGGCGTTACCTCGGCGACCGCCGGATTGACGCTGCTCGCGGAGCACCAGACGGGAACCGTTCCGGCCATCGTTGCAGAGCTCAAGACCGGTGGTGACACCGTCACGCAAAACGTCACCGCCCCGGTGCCGACCGCGGCAGAGCAGGCCACGATCGACGCGTGCTTGCAGAAGCAAGGCTTCGGCGGCGGCGGCTTCGACAGTGGTGGCGGGGGACCACAGCCGAGCACATCGGCGAAACCAAGCACCGGCACCACGGATCGGCGCTCAGCCTTCCAAGCCTGTATCCCTGCGCGGCTACGCAACTTCCGCGCAACCTTCCGCACGCCACTTCGCACGCTTCAGCAAGTCGTCAACCCGCCGCAGACCGACATCAAGACGACGAGCTACAACGTGGCCGGCATCGACCCTGCCAGCCCGCGCGCAGGCCTCGTGACCACCGATCAGCTGACCACGGGTACGTGGATCACCTCGAGCTCGCCGAACGGCATCCTGGCCGCGAACAGCTACGCGAACAAGAACAATCTTCACGTCGGCTCGACGCTGACGATCAACGGCACGACGTACACCATCGTCGGCTTGGTGAACCCCACCCTGACCGGCAGCAACGCCGATCTGTACTTCCCTCTCGTCACCTTGCAGAAGATGGCGAGCAAGAACGGCCGCGTTACGCAGATCCTTGTGAAGACGAGCAACGCGTCCAACGTCGATGCCGTTGTCAAGGAGATCGAGAAGGCGTTGCCGGGGGCGCAGGTCGTCACGACGAAATCGCTCGCCGCGCAGGTGACCGGCAGCCTCGGCGACGCGAAGAAGCTCGCGAGCAGGCTCGGCGGAGCGCTCGGCGTGATCGTTCTGGCGGCGGCCTTCATCATCGCGATCCTGCTCACGCTGTCGTCGGTCGCCAAGCGCGTCCGTGAGATCGGCACGCTGCGCGCCATCGGTTGGTCGAAGAGCCGCGTGGTGCGCCAGGTGCTGGCGGAGACCGCTGGGATCGGGCTGCTCGGCGGCATCGTCGGGGTCGGCATCGGCTATGCCGCGTCCGTTGCGGTCGGCGCCTTCACCCCTGCGTTGACGGCGACCACGACCGGCGTGCCGAACATCGGGAGCTCGTCGCTTGCGCAGTTCGTCGGCGTGTCCTCGAGCACCACAACGTCGACGGTCTCGCTGCATGCGCCCGTGCATCCGACCACGTTGCTCCTCGGCATCGGGTTCGCGATCGTCGGCGGCCTTCTGGCCGGGGCGATCGGTGGATGGCGCGCGGCGCGATTGGCGCCCGCGGAAGCGTTGAGGAACGTCGGCTGATGCCGGGAAAAGAGATGAGTCAGATGGATGGATCGAGGCTGCTCTATCGGTTGGACGACGTTTCGCGCGCGTTCCGCGTCGGGTCGCAAGAGGTGCGCGCGGTCGATGCGATCTCGCTCGATATAGATCGCGGTGAGTTCGTCGCGATCCAAGGTCCGAGCGGGTCGGGCAAGAGCACGCTGCTGCAGCTCCTCGGGGCGCTCGACAAACCGACGGGCGGGTCTCTCTCGTTCGACGGGCGTGAGCTCACCGACCTGAGCGAGGGCGATCTCACGAAAGTACGGAGCCGAGAGATCGGTTTCATCTTCCAGAGCTTCAACCTCATCCCAACGCTGACGGCAGAAGAGAACGTCGAGCTCGCCATGGTTCCGATGGGGTCGGGCCGCGCCGTGCGCCGCGCGCGCGGAGCGGAGCTTCTGGAACAGGTCGGTCTCGTGAGCCGCGCGAAGCACCTGCCGTCGCGCCTTTCTGGCGGCGAGCAGCAACGCGTTGCGATCGCGCGCGCGCTGGCGAACGAGCCGCACGTGCTTCTGGCGGACGAGCCGACGGGGAACCTCGACAGCCAGACCGCCGATGAGGTCGTCGCGGTCCTCGCACGCCTGTCGGCCGAGCGCGACGTGACGGTGATCATCGTGACCCACGCGGAAGAAGTCGCTGCGCGCGCAACCCGCCGTCTGCGTATGCGGGACGGGAAGCTGCTCGACCAGCCGGCACCCTCGATGTCCTAACAAGGTTCCGGCCGCGTCCACTATCCTTCGGCAGACGCCGATGGATATCACCCTGACCGAGGCACAACAGGAGCTGCGCGCGCTGGCCGCAGAAGTGGCCGACCGGGAGTTTCGGCCGCGCGCGTCTCGCTGGGACGAGAACGAGGAGTATCCAGAAGAGAACCTTGCGGTACTCGCAAAGCAAGGCTTCACCGGAATCACCGTTCCCGAGGAGTACGGCGGACTGGGCCTCGGCGACTTCGAGGCTGCGCTCGTGCTCGAAGAGATCGGCGCAGTCTGTCTTTCGACAGCGGTGCTGTGCCAGCTCCACCTGAACGGCCCGCCGCGCGCGATCGCAAACTTCGGCACGCCCGAGCAGCGCGAGCGGATCCTTCCGCGCGTCGCCGCGGGCGAGTGCTTGATCGGCATCGGCATGACCGAGCCGGACGCCGGATCCGACGCGATGAGCATGCGTGCGAAAGTCCGTCGCGACGGGGACGGGTGGCGGCTCGACGCCTATAAGAACATGATCACCGCAGGCCACAAAGCCCAAGAGTTCTTCGTTGTGACGCGTTTCCCCGATGCCGGTGAGCGCGCGATCGGAGCGGTTCTGGTTCCGGCGGATGCGGCCGGGGTGTCCGTCTCGAAGGTGCATAAGAAGATGGGGCTGCGCGGGGTGCCCGAGGCCGAGGTCGCGTTCGACGATGTCGTCGTCACTCCCGAAAACGTTGTGATGGAAGGCGACGCCGACGGGAAAGCGATGCGCACGATCCTGTCGCAGTTCAACCACGAGCGTTTGGGCAACTCTGCGATGTGCGTCGGTGTCGCCGCCGGCGCGCTGCGCGAGTCGATCCGGTATGCGCAAGAACGGAAGGTCGGTGGAAAGCGGATCATCGACCTGCAAGGCATCGGATGGAAGCTTGCCGAGATGTCGACGAAAGTTGAGGCCGCGCGGCTCATGGTCTGGCGCGCCGCGTCGAAGGCCGACCGAGCGGGGCACGACAAGCCGACGCCGGCCCTCGAGATCGCACAAGCGAAGTGGTATGCGAACGTCGTCGCGCAAGAGGTGGCCAACGAAGCGATCCAGATCCACGGCGGGTACGGCTACACGCGCGAGTTCCCCGTCGAGCGCATGTTCCGCGACGTGCGCGGCCTCGCGATCGGCGCCGGCACGATCGAGATCCAGAAGAACCTGATCGCGCGGCTGCTCGACAAGGGCAGTAAATAGAATCTCACGTTTCGTGCCCCGCGCGCGTTCTACTCATGTGAGGGTTCCCCCGTTCCAGGCGTTCCTCGACGATCACCGCGAGGAGGTCTATCGCTTCCTGTCCGGCTTCACCGTGCCGCACGAAGTGGACGATGCTTTCCAGGAGACATTCCTCTCCGCGTTGCGTGGGTACCCGGAGCTGCGGAACGGGACGAACCTACGGTCATGGGTGCTGACGATCGCGTACCGCAAGGCGATGGACTCGCACCGGTCGCGGTCACGCCGTGCAGTGCCGACGGAGGATCTGCCCGAGCAGCCCTCACTCGGCTCTCATGCCGAAGATCACGCGTTGTGGGATCTGGTGCGCGCGCTGCCCGAGAAACAGCGCGCGGCGGTAGTGCAGCGGTATGCGGTCGGTCTTCCGTACAAGGAGATCGCAGCGATCCTCGAATGCTCGGAACAGGCTGCTCGTCAGAACGTTCGAGAAGGATTGAAGAAGCTGAAAGGGATGATGACGTGATGGCATCGGTAGAAGAGGCGTTGTCACGCGCGAGGCACATGTCGGTCGGTGAGGCCGCCGCGGAAGGGGCTGCCAGATTCGTGAAGGCTGCGGAGAAGGAGAACCTCGTCGACGTGGTGTTCGCGCG
>Ga0070706_100002738_pt1 | contig 17618 bp, 16 predicted proteins | sample KBSK5501metaG_FD_65476 | JGI IMG/M metagenome (GOLD analysis project Ga0070706, IMG submission 65476) | Corn, switchgrass and miscanthus rhizosphere microbial communities from Kellogg Biological Station, Michigan, USA - KBS K5-50-1 metaG | ecosystem: Host-associated > Plants > Roots >... | reverse complement strand
GTCCGATCTCCTCGCTCACCACGCGAGCACGACCTGCCGGGATGCGGTTCTTGGCAGCTAGTGACTGAACCTCAACCTTCCGTCTTCGACGGATGTCCGTCTCACTCGAATGTCCTCTGCCAAATGATCTTGTCCGACCCGGTGCGCTGAGCTGGTCGTGGGCAATCTTCAATGGCAGGTGGGCGTGAGTCGGGCTCGCGTGCCCGTTGAGAGAGGCGCCTGGGGGAGGCGGGTTTGTCATTGAAGAGTGCCCGGATCGCCGTTTACTGGGCCGACGTGAAGCTGCTGATGACCTCGGCGATCACCTCGGGGCGGCCGACTGCCCGGGCAAACTATGGTGACGCGCGACACCAGTCGGGCAGGATTCAATGTCAATGGGCAAGATCATTTGTCAAAGGACACTCGACCTGCCCGGTTTCTCATCGCAGTTGCTCTGGTTCGCTCCGAATCTCATCCGATCTGCTTCGGTGGCCCGCGGGCTCCCGTTCAGCGTCCGGGGGTTCCGGTAGAGTGCGGCAAATGGACGGACCCGCCCGGCTGACCGGGCCTGTCCGGGGACCACCGGGGATCATCATGACCGGCTTCGACCTCGGCCGGGTCGGTTATACGCTCGACGAGTTCTTCCTCGAGTCCACGGCCACCCGCTACGAGCCCGTCGGCCCCCTGGGAGCCGGCGGACACTGGCAGGTCACCCCGGCGGGCCAGGCGCCGTTCGTCACCCGTCTGGTGGTGTGTCGGCCGTCCGACCCCGGCGCGTACACCGGCACCGTGATCCTGGAATGGCTCAACGTCACTGGCGGCTTCGACGCGCCCGCGCACTGGATGCTGACCCACCGGCAGGTCATCCGGGCGGGATGGGCCTGGGTCGGGGTCTCGGCGCAGCGGGCCGGCATCGAGGGCGGCAGCATCTTCGAGGCGGCCGGGGAGGAGCCCGGCCCGGGGTCGCGGCGCGCGATGGTGCTGCCCGCGCTCAAGGCGAGCGACCCGGGCCGGTACGGGGCGCTGCACCATCCGGGCGACGCGTTCAGCTTCGACATCTTCGCCCAGGCCGCCCGCGCGGTCCGCGGCGGCGGCGTGCTCGGGCCGCGGCCGGTTCAGTGCCTGCTCGCGTCGGGCCAGTCCCAGTCCGCGATCCACCTGGTCAGCTACATCAACGCGGTGGCACCGAAGGTGCCGCCTGAGGCGGCCTGCGACGGTTACCTGATCGGCAGCCGCACCGGGTTCGCGGCCCCGCTGACCGGATGGGACGGCCGGATCCGCACCGAGGGGCCGGACGGGGCGCGGGTCCGCGCCGACGGCCGGGCCCCGGTGCTGACCGTGCAGACCGAAAGCGACGTGACCGGCGTGCTGGCCGGGGTGACGGCGCGGCAGCCGGACAGCAGCCGGTTCCGGTGGTGGGAGATCGCCGGCACCGCGCACGCCGACACATACCTGCTCGGCGCCGCCGTCAGCGATTCCGGTGAGCTGCCGCCCGCCGAGTTGGCCCGGCTGATGGCGCCGACCGCCGAGCCGATGGGCATCCCCTGCCCGGTGCCGGTGAACTCCGGGCCGCAGCACCACTACGTGGCCCAGGCCGCGCTCGCGCACCTGGACCGCTGGGCACGCGGCGGGCCGCCGCCGCCCAGCTCACCCCGGCTCGAGACCGACCCCGATGATCCCATGCGGCTGATCATCGACGACGCGGGCATCGCCCGCGGCGGCATCAGGACGGGCTGGGTCGACGTACCGGTCGCCGCGCTGTCCGGGCTCACCCCGCCCGGCGCCACCGGGGTCGGCACCCTGCTCGGCTCCACGCGCGTGTTCGACGCCACTGAACTGGCGCGCCGCTACCCCGCCGGGCCGGCCCAGTACGCGGCCGCGTTCCGCGACGCCACCGCACGCGCCGCCGCCGCGGGTTTCGTGCTGGACCAGGACGTCGAGGAGATAATCGCCGTAGCAACCGCCGCCTATCCCGCCCCGTGACAGCCGAAATGCCCTCCACCCGGACTCCCGCTCACCTAGCGGGGAGTTACAGATCGTTTTGTTAACGCGGCGCGGGCGCTGCAGACCGTCATGCAACAACGTATCCAAGACGCTGACCGCCGGGCGATGGCACGAACACGTACGGCGAGGGTCCGGATAGCACGGCTTCTACTGGAACTCGCCGGCGAATATGGTATTCAAGCTGCCGTCCCCAGCCCGGCAACGTCAAGGTCCTGCTCGAGTTGTACGGCGTCACCGGGCCAGAGCGCGATGGCCTGATCCGGCTGAGCCGTGAAGCCCGCCAGCCCGGCTAGTGGCACTCCTTCCGGGACATCCTGCCCAACCCCTACGAGGTCTACATCGGCCTGGAAGCCGGGGCCGCCTCCATCCGCAACTTCGAGCCCATCGTGCTACGGGCCTGCTGCAGACGGAGGAGTACGCCCGGCAGACGCTGCGCAACGGCCCGGGTGAACTCGATCGTGAGGATGTAGAGCGCCTCGTTCAGGTCCGGATGGAACGCCAGCGCATCTTGGGCCGTGAGGACCGGCCGCGCCTGTGGGCGGTCCTCGATGAGGCGGTCATCCGGCGTGTGGTAGACGGGCCGGAAGTCATGCACGAGCAACTGCGGCACCTCATCGAATGCGCCGAGCAAGGCAAGACCACGCTGCAGGTCGTTCCGTTCGGTGCAGGCGCACACGCCGGAACGACCGGGCCGTTCGTCATTCTGGAGTTTCCAGAGCCCACCGACCCCGATGTGGTCTACGTCGAGACGCTGGCCGGTGACATCTACCTCGAAGAGCGGTCAGACGTGAACCGCTATACCCTTGCGTTTGACCGGCTGCTCGCTGCCGCCCTGCATCCTGACGACTCAGTGCGGCTGGTCCAGCAAGTGGCCGACACTATGACGTAACGCTGCACAGAGGAGGTGCGCGGGATGAATGAGATCGACCTGTCCCGCGCCGAGTGGCACAAGAGCAGTTACAGCAGTCAAGACGGCAACTGTGTGGAGATTGCTACCAACCTGCCCGGCATGGTCGCTGTACGGGACTCCAAGGCCCCCCAGGGGCCGATCCTGGTCATCGGCCATGAGGACTGGGAGGCCATCACTCGGCAGCTTAAGGGCGAGTAGCCGACACGGGTTCGCCCCAGACTGTCCACGCGCCCGCCGACGATAGACGTTCGTCCAGGACGCTACAGCGGTGGCCAATGCCGCTGCGCGCAAAGATTCCTTGAAGAAATCTCTGGCATTGTGCGACAGCCGGTGGCCGGCTCCCCATCCAGCCCGGCCTGACCCCACACGGCCTCAGGCACAGCCACAAGACCTGGATGGCCGAAGACGGCATTCCCGAGATCCGCGCCGAACAGCGCCTCGGCCATCAGGTCCCCGGCATGCGCGGCCTCTACGCTCACGTCTCGGCCCGCATGCGCGACGACCTCAAGGCCGCGCTCAAGGCCCGCTGGGAAGAGTCCCTGCGCGCCCGCACCGCCATCAGTCCGCGCTCACCAGTCCCGGTGCTCGACGAACTCCTGGCCCCGTTTCGCGGCAGGACCCGCCAGCCCGCACGGGCACCACGAGCGACACGGCAACAGACACCGGCACCGGGGGACAGGGAGAAGATGATCTCCCAAATTCCTCCCAAACACCGTGAAGGCCCCACCCCGGCAATCAGGGTGGAGCCTGTCCTACGAGCCTCTGACCTGGCCAGATACCAGGAATCGGCGAGTGGAGCTAGGGGGACTCGAACCCCCGACCCCGTGCTTGCAAAGCACGTGCTCTTCCAGCTGAGCTATAGCCCCGCGCGTCGCGTTCCTAGGGTACCCGCCACACCGGGGCGATCTGGGGCGCGCCAGCCTGCGGCGGCACCACCGGCGCCCGGCCTTGCTCACCGCGCCCCCCGCCTTCCGCTCCCCCCGAGTCCTCCGGCACCCGTGCCCCGGGTACCGCGACATCCGGCACGACCGGAGCTTGCGCGGCATCCGGCCCGGCGCCGGCCAGGAGGGCGGGAAACTCGCTGATATCGATGATGAAGTCGGTGGCCCCGGCGGTGCGCAGGCGCTCGCGGGTGTGCCCGCCGGTGAGCACCCCGGCGACGATGGCCGCGCCGGCGCGCCGGGCGCAGCGGATGCCGCTGGCGGTGCTGCCGGCGTACGCGGCCTCCCGGACATCCCCGACTCCGACGCGCAACATGGCCGCCAGCATCTGGTCCGGCCATGGGCATCCCCGGGGTACGTCCTCCGGGGACAGCGCGAGGTCGACCAGGCGCCACCAGCCGAGCGTGTCGAGCACGATGCCGAGCAGGCGGCGGGACAGGCCGGTGATCATGCAGACGCGGACACCTGTTTCGCGCAGCCCCTCGATCGCCTCCCGCGCGCCCGGCACCGGCAGCAGCCCGTGCCGGTCGATGGCCGCGCGAAACGAGCGCTCGAAGGACAGCGCCGCGGCCTCGGCGCGGCCCGGGTTGCCGGGGAACAGCGCGCGGAACACGTCGACCGGGGGCTCACCGAGCGTCTGGTGCACGGCCACCATGTGATGGGCGTAGTCGGCCGTGCCAGGAACGATTCCCTGGGTGGCGCACGCCTCGGCGAAGGCGCGCTCCAGCATCCCGTCGTCTTGCGCCGCGGTTCCAAACAGGCCGAAGCATGCCAGCGAGATCGGCGGCCCGCTCACCTGATCACCCCCACCGCTCAGGAGCTCGTGGCCGCGGCGTTACTCGTCGCTCGTGGTGGCTTCCGTCCACAAGTCGAGCTCGGCACGGTCGGCCTGGACCTTGCGCCAGGCCGCGAACACACCAAGCCCCACAAGCGCGAGCAGCAACAGCTTCTTCACGGTGCGGACCCCTTCACCTTGCCGCATGGAGCCGGACCGCCACGGACGGCCGGCTGATAAGACCCCTGCAGCCTAGCAAGGCCCGAGGTCAGTTCGGCCGTACCGGACGAGTCTCGTCCCACACCGGGTTGTCACATTCCTGCACATTTCCGTCAGCACGGAACACAAGGAACCGGTCAAACGTCCGGGCGAACCACCGGTCGTGGGTCACCGCGAGCACCGTCCCCTGGTAGGACTCCAGGCCCTCCTGCAGCGCCTCGGCGCTGGACAGGTCCAGGCTGTCCGTCGGCTCGTCGAGCAGGAGCAGCGTCGACCCGGCCAGTTCGAGCAGCAGGATTTGCAGGCGTGCCTGCTGTCCACCCGACAGGGTGCGATACGCCTGCCGCGCGCCGAACTGGATCTCGTAGCGCGCAAGTGCGGCCATCGCTTCGTTGCGCAGCAGCGCGTGCTCGGTCATGAGGATCTCTTCCGGCCAGCGGCCATGAAGATCGGGGCGGGCGTGGGTCTGAACGAACAGCCCGGGCGTGGCCCTGGCCCCGAGGCGCGCCGACCCCTCGTGCGGGATGTCCTCCCCGGCGAGCAGCCGGAGGAACGACGACTTGCCGGATCCGTTGGCCCCGAGCACGGCGACCCGCTCGCCGTACCAGATCTCGGTGGAGAACGGCCGGGTCAGCCCGGTCAGCTCCAGGTTCTCGCAGATGATGGCCCGTTTCCCGGTGCGCCCGCCGCGCAGCCGCATCCGGACGCATCGCTCCCGGGGCGCCAGTTCCGGCGGGCCGGCGTCCTCGAACCGCTTCAGCCGGGTCTCCGCGGCCTGCAGCCGTGAGGCCATCCCGTCGTTGTACGACGCCTTCTGCCGGTACATCCGGACGAGCTGCTTGAGCTTCTCGTGTTCCTCGTCCCAGCGGCGGCGCAGCTCATCCAGTCGGTCGTTGCGGTCCCGGCGGGCCTGCGCGTAGGTCGCGAAGCCGCCGCCGTGGATCCAGACGCTTCCGTCCTCCACGGTGACGATGCGCTGGGCGGCGTTGGCCAGCAGCTCCCGGTCGTGGCTCACCAGCAGGACCGTCTTGGCCGTCGTGGCGAGCTGCTGCTCCAGCCACCGCTTGGCGGGCACGTCGAGGTAGTTGTCCGGCTCGTCGAGCAGCAACACCTCGGCGGGCCCGCGCAGCAGGGCCTCCAGCACCAGCCGTTTCTGCTCGCCGCCGGACAGCGTGCCGACCGCACGCCAGCGGCACTGCTCGTACCCGGTTCCCAGGGCCGCGACGGTGCACGCGTCCCAGAGCACCTCGGCGTCGTAACCACCGGCGTCGCCCCATTCGGCCAGGGCTGCCGCGTAACGCATCTGCGTGGTCTCGTCGTCCCGCTCCATCATGGCCAGCTCGGCCGCGTCAAGCCGGTCCGCCGCCGCCCGCAGCCTGCCCGGCGCGACCGAGATCAGCAGCTCCCGGACCGCGGAATCCCCGGTGATCGCCCCGGTATCCGCCTGTCCCTGCGCACCCTCGCCGGCCCGGATTCCGCCGACGAACTGCCGCATGATGCCCAGCCCGCCGCTGTAGCTGACCGTCCCCGACTGTGGCTGCGCATCCCCGGCGATCAGGCGGATCAGCGTGGTCTTCCCGGCCCCGTTCGGCCCCACCAGCGCCGCCGTGGTCCCCTCGCCGACCCGGAACGACGCGTCCTCGATGAGCACCCGCCCGTCAGGCAGCGCATGGCTCAGGTGCGCTACCGCCACGTGCCCCACGTCAGCCCCTTTCGCATGCCGCGCCGGCAACCAGCCGGCCCCGGCATCCCTCCCGCGTCACCCCACCTAACCTGGCGCGGCCACCGGAGGCAACGCATTAACCCCGGCGCCCCGGATGCGCCAGGGCGGCGGTCAGTTCGTCCAGCGCGTTCAGGGAGTGCGCGCTCACCACCGCGTCGCAGTACGGCCACGCGGCGGCCATCCCCCCGGCGAGGGGCTGGTATTCGCGGCTCTGCGTCCGGGGATTGACCCAGACGATCCGGTGCGCCACCCGCGACAACCGCTCCATCTCGCGGCGGAGCACCTCCGGGTCCCCGGTGTCCCAGCCGTCGGAGATGATCACGACAACTGCCCCGCGCGCCATGCCCCGCCGCCCGTACCGGCTGTTGAACTCGGCGATCGACGCGCCGATCTTGGTCCCGCCGAGCCAGTCCGGCGCCGCCTGCCCGGCCTGCTGGAGCGCCAGGCCGGGCCGGACGTGGGCGAGCGTGTTGGTGAGCCGCGTGAGCCGGGTCGCGAACGTGAACACCTCGGCGTGGGCGCCACCCGCCGCGCAGTACAGCAGCTGGAGCATGGCCCGGGCGTACGGCTCCATGGAGCCGGAGATGTCACACAGCACCACCAGGCGGCGCGGCTCGCGCAGCGGCGCCCGCCGGGCCAGGCGCAACGGGTGCCCGCCGGTGCGCCGCGCTTGGCGCAGCGTGCTCCGCAGGTCGGTCTGGCGCCCGCGCGGGGTCTGCTGCGGCCGGCGTGAGCGGCGCAGCGGCACCGCGAGCGTGAGCTTGCTCATCAGGCCGGACAGCAGGAGCAGTTCGGCGGGGGACAGTTCGGCGAAGTCGGTGCTGGCCAGGCGTTCGGTGGCGCTGGCCAGCACCTCGCGGGCGGCCAGCGGCTCGTCGCCGGCCTCCGGCTCGTCCCCGGCCGGCACCGGTTCCTCGTGGTCGGCGACCGGCCGGGCGGCGTGCGCCTGGGCGGCCCGCGCCGCGTCCCGTAGGATGTCGGGCGCGGCCGGGCTGCCCTGCTCGGGGCCGGGCTGCCCGGGAGCGCGCGGCGGCCCGTGCCCAGCGGGCGGCGGGCCGGGCACGCCGGCGAACACGGCGTCGAACACCCGCCGCAGCGTCGCGATCTGCTCCTTGCTCGCCACCAGGGTGGCCAGCGCGCACATGTACAACTCGGGCAGCGTGGCCGGCCGGGCCACGCTGACGGCCCACGCGAAACGCTCGCAGCGGCCCGGGTCGGCCGGCACCCCGGCGGCCCGCAGCGCGGCCCCGAACCGGGCCGCGACCAGGGCCAGGTCCTCGCCTGGCACCAGCACCGCGCCGTCAGGGCTCATCGGCGGCGGCCAGGGCCGCGAACCCGGTGGCGCGGACGGCCTGCAGGTCCTCGGAGTACTTGAGCACCGCACCGGCGGTCTGCCCCGCGGTCGTGCCGTCCAGCGCCGTCGCGCCGAGGACGTTCAGCGCCCCGGCCCAGCTGATGGCCTCCGCGACGCCGGGCGGCTTGGCCAGGTCGAAGTCGCGCAGCCGGCCCACGCCCCGCGCGACCTGCCCGGCCAGGATCTCCGAGGTGGCGGGCACCCGGCGCCGGATGATCGCCGCGACCCGGCCGGTGTCCGGGTAGTCGATCCAGTGGTAAAGGCAGCGCCGCTTCAGCGCGTCGTGCAGGTCCCTGGTCCGGTTCGAGGTCAGCACGACGACCGGGCGGAACCGGGCCCGGCGCGTGCCCAGTTCCGGGATCGTGACCGCGGACTCGGCGAGCAACTCGAACAGGAACGCCTCGAACTCGTCATCGCCGCGGTCCACCTCGTCGATCAGCAGCACGGCCGGGCGCGGGCCGGGATGGTCAAGTGCGGCGAGCAACGGCCGGGCCAGCAGGTACTCCTCGCTGAACAGGTCCGCGTCGCGCAGCGTCTCACCGCGCGCCTCGGCCAGCCGGATCGCCAGCAACTGGCGCGGGTAGTTCCACTCGTACAGCGCCTCCGACGAGGTCAGCCCCTCGTAACACTGCAACCGCAGCAGCGGCGTATCGAGCGCCTCCGCGAGCGCCTTGGCCGCCTCGGTCTTGCCGACGCCCGGCTCGCCCTCGAGCAGGATGGGCTGCCCCATCCGTGCGGCCAGGAACAGGGCCGTGGCCAGCGCCTCGTCCGCGAGATACCCGGTGGCGTCCAGGGCCGACAGCATCGCGGCCACATCAGGGACTTGCTTCTCGAGCCCGCCGTCCAGCGCCGCCGCGGCCCCGGGTCCCGCCGCGGCCGCTGCCCCCGCCACGCCCGCTGGCACGTTCAGGCGCGCGGCGCCGTCACCCCCCGGGTTCTCGAGCCCGCCCGCCGGGCCGCCGGTTGCGTTCATTCGTTCCTCGCTCAGGTGAGGGCCAGGTCGGTCCGCAGTGGGGTGCCCTGGATGGCGGACCAGACGTTGGCCGGCGTGAGCGGCATGTCGGCGTGCCGCACCCCGTACGGCTTGAGCGCGTCCATGACCGCGTTGACTACGGCGGCAGGCGAGCCCACCGTAGCCGATTCTCCTACTCCTTTGGCCCCGATCGGATGGTGGGGGCAGGGGGTGACCGTCTCGGCAAGCTCCCACGACGGGCACTCCACCGAGGTGGGCAGCAGGTAGTCCATGAACGAGCCACCCAGGCAGTTGCCGTCGGCGTCGAACGTGATCGCCTGCATCAGGGCCATGCCCAGCCCGTCGGCGAGCCCGCCGTGGATCTGGCCCTCCACGATCATCGGGTTGATCCGCACTCCACAGTCGTCCACCGCCACGAACCGGCGCACCTTCACCACCCCCGTGCCGGGGTCCACGTCCACCACGCAGATGTAGGCCCCGTAAGGATAGGTGAGGTTCGGCGGGTTGTAGACGGCGCCGGAGTCCAGGTGCCCCTGCACCCCCTCGGGCAGGTCGAGCGACGAGTGCGCGGCCATGGCGATCTCCGCCAGCGTCTTGCCCTGGGCCGGGTCGCCGCGCACCTGCCACCGGCCATCCGCCCACTCCAGGTCGGCGGCGGCGGCCTCCAGCATCGCGGCGGCCACGATCCGGGCCCGTTCGCGCACCTCGCGCGCTGCCACGACGGCTGCCGCGCCGGACACCGGGGTGGACCGGGAGCCGTAGGTCCCCAGGCCGAACGGCGTCCGGTCGGTGTCCCCGTGCACCACCTCGACGTCGTCCACGGACAACCCCAGTTCCTCGGCCACGATCTGCGCGAACGTGGTCTCGTGGCCCTGCCCCTGGGTCTGGCACGAGACCGCCAGCACGGCCTTGCCGGTGGGGTGCACCCGCAGGTCGGCGCCGTCGGCCATGCCGAAGCCGAGGATGTCCATCTGCTTGCGCGGCCCGGCCCCGACCGCCTCGGTGAAGAAACTGAGCCCCACGCCCATCAGTTCGCCGCGCTCGCGCCGTTCCGCCTGCTCCTTGCGCAATTCCTCGTAACCGGCGGCCTCCAGCGCCACGCGGAGCGTTCTTCCATAATCTCCCGAGTCGTACTGCCAGCCGGTCGGCGTGGTGTGCGGGAACTGCTCGGGCCGCAGCAGGTTCTTCATCCGCAGTTCGGCCGGGTCGGCGCCCAGTTCGGTAGCGAGCAGGTCCACCATGCGCTCGACCAGGTACACCGCCTCGGTGACCCGGAACGAGCACGCGTACGCGACGCCGCCGGGCGCCTTGTTCGTGTACACCCCGGTGACCTGGCAGTGCGCCGCCCGCAGGTCGTAGGAGCCGCTGAACACGCCGAAGAACCCGGCGGGGAACCTGGTCGGCTGCGCCGCCCCGTTGAACGCGCCGTGATCGGCGAGCACCGTGGCGCGCAGCGCCAGGATCGTGCCGTCCCTGGTGGCGGCGATCTCCCCGTGCATGTGGTAGTCCCGGGCGAACGCGGTGCTCATCAGGTTCTCCGACCGGTCCTCCACCCACTTGACCGGCCGGCCGGTGACCATCGAGCCGACGATGGCGCAGACGTAGCCCGGGTACACCGGCACCTTGTTGCCGAACCCGCCGCCGATGTCGGGGGAGATGACCCGGATCTTGTGCTCGGGCAGGCCGAGGAACAGCGAGTACAGCGTGCGGTGCGCGTGCGGGGCCTGGGAGGTGGCCCAGATGGTCAGCTTCCCGGCGACCTCGTCCATGTCGGCCACCGCCCCGCAGGTCTCCAGCGGGGCCGGGTGCACGCGCGGGTACAGCATGTCCTGGGTGACCACGACGTCGGCGGCGGCGAAGGCCGTGTCGGTCGCCGCCTGGTCGCCGGACGACCAGTCGAAGATGTGGTTGTCGGCCTTCCCGGCGATGTCGTCGCGGATCACCGGGGCACCGGGGCCGAGCGCGCGCTCGGCGTCGATCACCGGCGGCAGCGGCTCGTACTCCACGTTGATCAGCTCCAGGGCGTCCCGCGCCGAGTACCGGTCCTCGGCCACGACGAACGCGACCTCCTGGCCCTGGAAGCGCACCTTGTCGGTGGCCAGCACCGCCTGCACGTCCCGGGACAGCGTCGGCATCCAGGCCAGGTTCCGCGCGGCCAGGGTCTCCCCGGTGATCACGGCCTTGACCTTGGGGTGCGCCTCCGCCGCGGCGGTGTCCACGGAGCGGATCCTGGCGTGCGCGAGCGGGCTGCGCAGGACCGCGCCGTGCAGCATCCCGGGCAGCCGCACATCGTCCACGAACAGGCCGCGGCCACGGACGAAGCGCGCATCCTCCTTCCGCGGGACCGGCCCATAGGCGCTGCGGTACGCTCCGCCAGCGTTCACCTGGTCACCTCGCTGGCCGTGGTTGCGGGGCTGGCCGTGCCAGGACCGGCGCCATCGGGCCCGGCTGCCCGCCCGTCCGCCTCGTGCCGCGCGGCCCACTGCACCGCGCGCACGATGTTCTCGTAGCCGGTGCACCGGCAGACCTGGCCGGACAGCGCCTCGCGGATCTCTTCCGCCGTGGGGCGGGGGTTGCGGTCGAGCAGCCACCGGGCGGTGAGCATCATGCCCGGGGTGCAGAACCCGCACTGCAGCCCGTGGCACCGGGCGAACCCCTCCTGCACCGGGTCGAGGCGGCCGGGCGCGGCCATGCCCTCGACCGTCCGTACCCGGTGCCCGTCCGCCATCGCGGCGAGCACCGTGCACGACTTCACCGGGGTCCCGTCGAGCCAGACCACGCAGGCGCCGCAGTTGGAGGTGTCGCAGCCCCAGTGCGACCCGGTGAGCCCCAGGTCGTCGCGCAGGAAGTGGATGAGCAGCAGCCGGGGCTCGATCTCACGGGTGCACGCCTCGCCGTTCACGGTCACGGTGATCTGCATGTCAGGTGACCTCGCCCCGCGCGCGGCCCGCCGCGCGGCGCAGCGCCCGCGCGGTGAGCTCGGCGGCCAGGTGCCGCTTGTAGGCCGCCGGGCCCCGCTGGTCCGAGACCGGCCGGCAGTGCTCGGCCGCGATCTCCCCGGCCCGGGCGAAGTTCTCCTCGCTCGCGGCGGCGCCACGGAGGAAGTCCTCGGCCTCGGCGGCCGCGAAATGCCTGGCCCCCACGGCGGTGAGCCCGATCCCCGCGTCGGTGATGGTGTCACCGGCCAGCCAGATGGCCACGCCCGCGGCGCCGACCGGCCAGTCGCCGACCCGCCGCCCGACCTTCTCGTACGCGCTGCCGCCGCCGGGCCGGATCGGGATCCGGATCTCGGTGAGCAGCTCACCGGGGGCGACGACGGTCTCGTACGGCGCGGTGTGAAACTCCCGGGCGGGCACGGTCCTGGTGCCGTCCGGGCCGCGGATCACCATGGTCGCCTTCAGCGCGGCGAACGCCGCGGACAGGTCCTCGGACGGGTCCGCCTGGCACAGCGAGCCCCCGATCGTGCCCCAGTTGCGCACCACGGGGTCGGCGATGACCCGCTCGGCGTCGTGCAGGATCGCGAAGTGCGCCCCGGCGGCGGCCGAGCCGAGCAGCTCCGCGTGCCTGGTCAGCGCGCCGATCCGCAGTTCGCCGTCGGCGGCCCGCAGGTAGGCAAGCTCGGTGAGCCCGTTGATGTCGACGAGCGTTTCCGGCTGTGCCAGGCGCAGTTTCATCATCGGGATCAGGCTGTGCCCGCCGGCCAGCACCCGCGCCGCGGGGCCGTACCTGTCGAGCAGGGCCAGGGCATGCTCGACGCTGGCCGCCTTCTCGTACTCGACCTGCGCCGGAACCTGCATCCGGCCCTCCCTCGCTGTTGCTTCGCCTGATGAGTGTATGAGGCGGTGATAGCCGCAGCCGCCGGGCCGAACGCCGCGACTGCGTCGCGGCGTCCCGGCGCCGAGACTGTGCTGCCTTGGGCCCTCCGGGCCCGATGGGCTTCCCGCCCTGCTTTCTGGCGCGCCTCCGGCACGACCAAGCACACTGCTGTCCTGCACGCCTACGGCGCGACGCCCGCGAGGGAAGCCAGCAATAATTGAACTGCCATGACGCTCACTCAGCTCAACGCGTTTGTGCTGGTTGCCCGCCTCGGCTCGGTGACTGCTGCCGCGAACGCGCTCGGCGTCAGCGAGCCGGCGGTGTCGCAGGCGCTTTCGGCGCTGCGGCAGCACCTGGGGGACCAGCTGGTGACGCGGGGACCGGCCGGGATGACCCTGACCGCCGGCGGCTCCCGGCTGCTGTCCGCGGCGTCCCAGATCGTGGTGCTCGGCGCCGAGGCGCACGCCGCGGTCCGGGCGGCGCAGGGCGCGCCGGAGCAGTTGCGGGTGGTGGCCACGTCGGCGATCGCGGAGTTCGTGGTCAGCCCCCTGATGGAGGCGTTCACCCGGCGGTACGCGGGCTCGGTCGAGGTGTCGTCCGGCGTGGCGGCGACCGCGGAGATGGGCGTGCTGGTCGCCAACCGGCTGGCCGACGTGGCGATCGGGTCAAGCCCGGCCACCGACCCGGCGCTCGCCGTGGTGACCGAGCCGATGTTCCGGTACCGGCTGGTGGTGGTCACCGCCGCCCAGGCTGCGCTGCGGGGCAGCCCACGGCAGTGGCGGTGGCTCGTGGACCCGTCCGGCACCGACCCGGGCAGTGACACCGGGCAACTGCTGGCCAGGCTCGGGATCCCCGAAGACAGCATCGGCGTGTTCCCCAACCAGACCGCGGCCTGGGCGGCGGCCGCCGACGGGGCCGGGGTCGCGCCCGCGGTCGAGCACCTGGTCGCGCAGCAGGTGCGCCGCGGCGAACTCACCCCCGTGGAACTGGCGGGGGTGCCGATGGAGGCCACCTGGTACGTCACCGTGCTGGAGCGCCAGAACCGCAGCAACGCGGCCAGCGCGTTGCGCCGGTTCCTGAGCACCCCCGAGGCCATGCACCTGATGCGGGCCCCGACGGCCGGGGTGCCGCCGTCCCGGTTCCGCCCCCCGGTCTACGTGACGATCTGGAGCTGAGCGTTCCCAGCGTGCGATGGCGCCGCTGGCGGGAGCCCCGGCCGCCACTACTTCGTGAAGTGGAAGAACGCGGACTGTGTGGTCCCGTCGCTGAAGGTCACGAAGAGTGTGTAGCACCCCACGCCCGGCGTTGAACTGGTAATTGACAGCCAGCGGCGTGGCCCCGCTGCTGCCGGCGTTGTTGGCGTTGCCGCCGTAGGTCGCGGTGATGGCCGGGGTGCCCCACCGCCCTTCCGGCCCGCCCGGTGTCCGGCGGCGCTTAGGCCAGCTCACGGGTCTCTTAAGCAACCGCTTATTCACCTGTTGCAGGGGAAGCCGGGCGCGCGGATCATGTGAGGACATCACCCGTGACGGTGCAGCGTGGGGAGCCCCGTCCAACACCAGGAGCGGCGCCGATGCGGATCGAGTCGGACGGGCACAGCCAGGGCAACCCGCGGCTGTACGAACTGGTGGAGCACGCCCCGAAGACCGGGAAGAGCCCGACCGTGTGGGCCTGGCCCGAGCTGATGGACTACCTCAAGATCGCCGGCCAGCCGGTGGCCGGGCCGTGGCCGCCGCACCAGGAGCCGCGCCCGGACCCGGACTACGAGTCGCTTCCGGTAGCCGTGCCCGACCCCGCGTCCCGGCCGGCCACCAGCCCGGGCGCGACCGCGGGCCCGGCTGCCACCGGCCCGCAGGCCGACCCCGGATCCCGGCCGGCCACCGAATCAGGCCCGGCGGCCCAGTCCTGAGCCTGACCCGGGCTGCCCGCCGCCGCGGGATGGCGCCCGGGCAGGGCATTGGAGGATCTATGTATCCGTCTCGGTTCCGCTACGAGGCTCCGCGCTCGCTCGCCGAGGCGATCGGCCTGCTCCACGGCGGCGATGGCGAGGCCAAGGTGCTGGCCGGCGGGCAGAGCCTGGTCCCGCTGATGAAGCTCCGGTTCGCCACCCCGGAACTGCTCGTCGACATCAACAACATCGCCGGGCTGGACTACCACCGCGAGGACGGCGACGGGACGCTCCGCATCGGCGCCCTCTGCCGGCATGCCGACCTGGAGCGCTCGGCGCTGCTGCCGGGCAGGCAGCCCACCATGGCCGCGGCCGCGCCGCTGATCGCCGACCCGATCGTGCGCAACCGGGGCACGCTGGTCGGCTCGCTGTGCCACGCCGACCCGCAGGGCGACTGGGCCTCGGTGCTGGTCGCCCTCGGCGGCTCGGTGGTCGCGCAGGGCCCGGCGGGCCGGCGGTCCATCCCGGTGGCCGACTTCGTCACCGGGCCGTTCGAGAACACGCTGGCGCCCGACGAGGTCGCGGTCGAGGCGGTGGTCCCGCCGCACCGCGGCACCCCGGCGGGCGGTTACCTGAAGCTGGAACGCCGGGTCGGCGACTTCGCGACGGTCGGCGTGGCGGTGGCCGTGGACACCGCCGACGGCACCGTCACCAGGGCGGGGATCGCGCTGACCGGGGTCGGCGGATCGACCATCGCGTGCACCGAGGCGGCGCAGGCGCTCACCGGGCACGCGCTCACCCCGCAGACCATCGAACTGGCGGCCGACCTCGCCGCGCGAGCCGCCCGGCCGCGGACCGACCACCGCGGCAGCGCGGAGTACAAGCGGCACATGGTGCGCACGTTCGTGGTCCGCATCCTGTCCCGCATCGGCCCGGCGGCGGGTGAGCAGGCGGCAGCCGGCCATGCGGGGCCGGCCCCGGAGTCGGAAAGGGCGGCCTGAGATGACGATCGTGTACGACGACCTCGGCGACGAGGCCACCAGCGATGTCCCCGTGCGCCGGATCCGGTTCACCGTCAACGGCGCGAAGAAGGTGGCCGAGGTCGAGCCCCGGCTGCTGCTGTCCCACCTCATCCGCCGTGGGCTCGGGCTGACCGGTACGCACATGGGGTGCGACACGACCAACTGCGGCGCATGCACCGTCCTGGTCGACGGGAAGGCGGTCAAGTCCTGCACGATGCTGGCCGTCCAGGCCGACGGGCACGCCATCGAAACCGTCGAGGGGCTGGCCACGGCCAGCGAACTGCACCCGCTCCAGGAGGGCTTCAAGGAGGAGCACGGGCTGCAGTGCGGGTTCTGCACCCCCGGGATGATGATGGCCGCCAAGGCACTCCTGGACGCCAACCCCGACCCGACGGAGGAAGAGGTGCGCTGGGCCCTGTCGGGCAACCTCTGCCGCTGCACCGGCTACCAGAACATCGTGAAGTCGGTCCTCTGGGCCGCGGAGAAGCTCCGGCCCGCCTCCGGTTGAGGCAACCCCGGCGCGGACGGCTGACGGAGACGGGAGAAGGCAGTGACGCAGGCACTGGACGAGATCAAGATCGGCGGGCTCGGCGCGAGCCGCAAGCGCGTCGAGGACAACCGCTTCATCCGGGGCAAGGGCAACTACACCGACGACATCGTGCTGCCCGGCATGCTCCACATGGAGATCCTGCGCAGCCCGCTGGCGCACGCGCGGATCAAGTCGATCGACACCAGCAGGGCCTGGCAGATCCCCGGGGTGCACCTGGTGCTCACCGGCGAGATGATGGCCACCCGCAACCTGGCCTGGATGCCCACGCTGTCCTACGACACCCAGGCCGTGCTGGCCACCGACAAGGTCCGTTTCCAGGGCCAGGAGGTCGCCTGCGTCGTCGCGGACGACCCCTACATCGCCAAGGACGCGTGCGAGGCGATCGACGTCGAGTACGAGCCGCTGCCGGTGATCGTCAACCCGGAGCAGGCGGTGGCCGACGGCGCCCCGGTCATCAGGGACGACAAGGAGAACCAGGCCGACAACGTTATCTACCACTGGGAGGTGGGTGACGCCGAGGGCACCGAGCGCGCGTTCGCCCGGGCCGACAAGATCTCCCGGATGAAGCTGCACTACCCGCGCTCGCACCCCTCGCCGATCGAGTGCTGCGGGTCGATCGCCGACTTCAACCGTGCGACCTCGAAGCTCACCGTGTACATGACCACGCAGGCGCCGCACATCATCCGGGCCGCCGTCGCCCTGGTCGCCGAACTGCCCGAGCACATGATCCGGATAATTTCGCCGGACATCGGCGGCGGCTTCGGCAACAAGGTCCCCGTGTACCCCGGGTACGTCTGCTCGATCCTGGCCTCCATCCTGCTGGAGCGCCCCGTGAAGTGGATCGAGGACAAGTCCGGCAACCTGATCTCCACCGGGTTCGCCCGCGACATCTACCTCGACGGCGAGGTCGCGCTCCGCAGCGACGGGAAGATCCTCGGCGTCCGGATGCACTGCGACGCCGACCACGGCGCGTTCTTCTCCGACGCCCAGCCGAGCAAGTTCAAGATCGGCCTGCTGCACTCGGCGTTCGCCGCCTACGACATCCCGGTCGGGCACATCACCGCGCGCGGCACCTACTCCAACAAGGCCCCGGGCGGGGTTGCCTACCGGTGCTCGTTCCGCGTCACCGAGGCGATGTTCTTCCAGGAGCGGATGATCCAGGCGGCAGCGCACGATCTGGGCATGGACCAGGCCGAGTTCCGCCGGATGAACTTCGTGCGGGACGAGGCGTTCCCGCACCGGACGCCGTTCGGCTTCCTCACCGACTCCGGGCAGTACGCCAAGTGCCTGGACGTCGGCCTGCGCGCGGTGGGCTACCAGGACTTCCTGCGGCAGAAGGAAGCGGCTCGCACCAAGGGCCGGCGCCTTGGCATCGGCATCTCCACGATGACCGAGCCGCTCGGCGCGGGGAACAGCCGCGAGTACGACATCCTCGGCATCAAGATGTTCGACTCGGCCGAGTTGAAG
>Ga0070706_100002735_pt1 | contig 17626 bp, 16 predicted proteins | sample KBSK5501metaG_FD_65476 | JGI IMG/M metagenome (GOLD analysis project Ga0070706, IMG submission 65476) | Corn, switchgrass and miscanthus rhizosphere microbial communities from Kellogg Biological Station, Michigan, USA - KBS K5-50-1 metaG | ecosystem: Host-associated > Plants > Roots >... | reverse complement strand
GCGCTGCGGACCTTTGCCGGTGTCCTGCGCTCGTGCATGCGCGAGGGCGACGTGGCCGCCCGGTACGGCGGCGAGGAGTTCGCTGTCCTGCTGCCCGGCGTCGACCGCGACGCCGCGGCGACGATCGCCGAGCGGATCCGGTCGCGGACGGAGACGACGATCATCTCCCTCTCGCCGGGGCTCACCGACCGGATCACGGTCTCCGTCGGGATCGCCTCCGCGCCGGAGCAGGGTCTCGAGCGGATCACGCTCCTGCGCCTCGCGGATGAGGCCCTGTATCGCGCCAAGGCCGCGGGCCGCAACCGGGTGGCCTGGGCCGACGTTGCGCAGGCGGAGGACGATTCCAACGGCACCTCCAGCCCATCGGTCGCCCGGCGCCAACGGCGAGCCTGATTCGGGCGGTCTCGCCGCCCGAACCGCGTCAGCGACTCCCCGCCAGCGCCGTTGCCTGGAGACCGGCGCTGAGGGCTCAGACCGCCGGATCGCCCGGCAGCCAATGGAACCAGACCGCCGAGGCCAGGACCGCCACGTCGACGACCGCCGCCCCGAGCGTGCTGAGGACCGGGAACGCGATCGGGAACAGGGCGACGCCGGCGAGCGAGACGAGGCTCGATGCGATCGCGAGCGGCACGAACCAGGTCGTCGGCAACCAGCCGACCACGACCGCTGCCAGCGCCGCGAACCCGACGATCGCGACGGTCCAGAGCAGGCCGCCGACCGCCTGGGTGGCCGTCGTCCCGACCGGCCCGTTCAGGAGCCACGAATCGCCGTGCCACTCCGGGTTCACGGCCGCCACCTTGAAGATCTGGAGCAACCCGATGGAGTGCCCGATGCCGTGGGCCAGCAGGACCACGGCCACGGCGATCTTGAACATCACGACACTTCCGTCCTCGTTCGTTGGTCTGTTGCGCCGGAACCGACGAGGAGCGCGTCCGCGATGTCGTCGGCCCAGCCCTCGATCGAGCGCCAGTCGCGGAAGTCGCCTTCCGGCACGAACCGCTTGGCGATGAACCGCTCCCCGAACCCGAGGTCGGAGCCGTCGACGGTCCTCCGGTCGAGGGCGCCGGCAAAGGTCCGGTGGTCCCGGGCGTGGACGGAGGCGGTCAGGTCGTGGATCTCGGCCGGCTCGCTCGGCCGGGCATGTGCGGCGGTCCGGCCGACCGGGCCGCTGCTGAACAGCCAGACCGGGCGATCCGCGAGGGTCGCGCGGTTCTCGTGCACGAACGAGACCGCCGCCGGCATCCAGTTGCCCGCGTAGACGGCGCTGCCGACGACGGCGGCGTCGAACCGCGCGGCATCGTCGATCTCGCCGACGGCGCGCACGCTTACCGCGACGCCGCGGGCTCGAAGCCGATCGGCGATGCTGCGCGCGATCCCCTCGGTGGAGCCGAGGCGGCTCGCGAAGGCGACGAGAACGTTCATCTGAACCTGCCTCTCCATGTGTTGCCGCGAACGCGGCTCATGACCCCAGGCCATCGGGCGCCCAGTTCCGGACGACGACCACCCACAGCAACGCCACGTCGATGGCGAACCCGACCACGAGCCACGGGTGGAAGTACAGGCCGAGCAGCGCGATCGAGGCGAGCGCCCCCAGCGCGACCGACGCCGGCCAGATCGCCGCGAGCGCGACGCCGAGCGCCGCCAGGGCCGCCAGGGCGAACCCGCCGAGCGTGCCGGCAACGACGGCGATCCCCAGGATGCGTGCGACGTCCGGCCGGATTCCGAGCGGCCCGAGGATCCAGGACCGTCCCAGCTCGAAGGGCCAGGCGGGTCCGCCGGCCGTCGCCGGCGGCCCGGGCGAGACGAAGCCGGCGTGGATTGCCGCGTGGGCGAGCAGGAACCCGGCCATCAGCAGTTTCGGGATCATCGAAGGCCTCCTATGCTCCGAGGAAGAACAGCGCGTTCCGGAGTCCCGATCCGTCGGTCACGACATGGGACTGGGCGACCCAGCGCAGCGAGCCCATCCGGTACGCGACGTCGGCACGACGAGACCGAGGTCGAGCGCCTGGACCGTGAGCGTGGTCTCGCCGAGTAGCAGACCCGGCTCACCGCGCCGCGCGAGGGCGATCCGCTGCAGCCACATCAGCGTGAGGAGACCGCTCATCCCGAGCGTGAGCAGTGCCCAGCCGCGTCGCGGCAATCGCTCTCCGAGCGGATCGTCGGCCCGGTCGCGAGCCAGGCTCCATCCGATCCAGGCGATCGCCAGCAGGCTTGCCCCGTAGATCGCGATGAACAGGAGGAACAGCGGACCGATGGCCCAGGTCACGGAGTACTCGAGGTACTGGTACAGGAAGTATCCGAGCACGCCGGTCGCGATCAGCCGGCCGCGGAAGGAGCGACGCGCGACGTAGGGCGCGGCCAGGAGCAGGGCGGGGACGGCCACGGCAAAGGGTGACGACGTCCCAACCGACTCCCTCGGCCACGAGGCGCTGGGCGTTGTTCGCATAGATGCCGGTCGTCGCCAGGTCGAACGCCTCGCCCCGCGCGCTCGTCACCGACACGAACGCACCGGTCCCGCGGGCGAAGATGCCGATCGCCGAAGCGACGGCGGCGACTGCGGCGATGACGGCGCAGGACGCCGCCATCGCCCGATCGCCCACGGGGTTCATGGACGCGCCTCACTCGTCACGCGTCCCTGCATCCTGCGGGCGATTCCGGACGCCCACTCGGTGACCGCTTCCCAGGATCGGAAGTCGCCGTCGGGCGCCCGGACGACGGAGATGATCGCCTTCTCCACGACGCTCAATCGGGCGCGATCGAGGCTGCCGGCGAACACCCGATGGTCGATCGCATGCGTCCGCGCCTGGATCGCGGCGACCTCCGGCGGAACCTCGACCGGCTTGGGCGGATCGCCCAGCGGCCCGCTCGAGAAGAGCCAGACCGGCCTGGTCGCCAGGCTCGCGGCCTCGCGGTCCACGAGCTTCCGGGCGGGATCGAGCCAGCGGCCGGCGTAGACGCCACTCCCGAGGACGACGCCGTCGTACTCCGCCACGGACGCGACCTCTTCGGGAGGCCGGACGTCGGCGTCGATGCCGGCGGCCGTCAGGACGCCTCCGATCGCCCGCGCGATCTCGGCGGTCGCGCCGTGCCGCGACGCGGCGGTGACGAGGATCTTCACGTCGATGCTCCTCTCTTCATCAGGCGAGCCGCCCGGCTGGGCGGCTCGCGTACGCATGGACCTTCTCAGCCGGCCTGCGGCGCCGGCATCTGCCCGACGAGGGTCGATCGGGGCATCGATGGCGTCCGGATGGCCCGGAACACCTGCAAGAGGACGGCCCCGAACCCGAAGACGCCGGCAAGCGCGACGAGGAGCGTCAGGACCGGGATGAACGTGACCACCTCGAGGATCAGCACCCCGATGACGGCGGCCAGGGACGGCCGCTCACGGACCCGCTCCGGGCCCGTCCGGCGGAGCACCCATTCGCCGATCCAGATCGCGGCGACGAGGTAGCCGATGAACGCGACCAGGGGCAGGAGCCCGAGCAGGATGCCCAGCCCGAGCGGCGCGCCGATGATCGTCGCCATCAGCAGGATCGCGACGATCGGGATGGCGATGACTCCGACGATCCCGGTCGCGAGCGTGAGCACCGGGTCGTGGCTGATCCGTTGCTCGGCCTCGCGAACCTGACGGGACGCGATCCCGGCGAGCAGGAGACCGGAGACGATGGTCGCCAGCCCGAACCCGATCCAGAGCAGGAACAGTGCGGGCGCCAGGACGGCCCCGATCTGGACGGCCGAGGCCGCCATGTCGGTGACCTGGCCATCTATCCGGGCGTCGCCGGTCTGGTGGACGGGCGAATCGAACCGCATGACGTCCCCGAGGACCACCGTGCCGGGCCCGACCTCGATCGGGCTCCGGACGGCGAAGACCGTCTCCGCACGCGCGCCGACGAGGTTCGCCGCGCCGTCCACGACGACGATCGTGTTGACCTCGCCCTGGATCGTGGCGGTCCCGTTCACGACGATCACCACGTCCGCGTGCTCGCCGGCGGAGAGGGTGACATCGCCGCCCGTCGAGAGGAGCACGCGGCCGGTGTGGGCCATGGGGTCCGCCGCGAGGACGGCCTGGACGAACAGGAACAGAACGATGAGCAGAGCGGCAGCTATGCCGAGCAGGCGCTTCACGAGATCACCTCACGCGAGCTCGATCGGCTCGGGGATCGGCAGCTCATCGACGTCGATGTGACGCAGGGTGGCGAGCCGGGTCCGCAGGGCCGGGCTCCGCTGGTAGGTCACCAGCAGCCCGAGGGTGAACAGCACGACCAGGGTCGGGAGCAGGATCGGGATCAGACGCTTCACGGGGCACACCTCCAAGTGGCGGACACGCCGCCATGTCCATCTCACTGCGATGCGCGGCCGCTCGGAAGTGCCATCGGCAACGTCGGCCGGGGGCCGCCCGGCCCGAACCCGGGACGGCTCGAACGATCGCTCGGTCAGGCCACCCAGAGGGATCGGCGCGCGGTCCGGATGACCTCGGCGACGATCGCCGGAACGATGGCCACGAGCCCGACCAACGTGACGTCGAGCCAGTCGAGCGGCGTCGCCCGGAACGCCTCGGCCAGCGGCGACACGTACGGAATGGCGATCTGGACGCCGGCCGCGACGACCACCGCGACCACGAGGAACCCATTCCGGGCCAGGGTGTGGATCGGATGGACGAGGCTGCGGTTGGCGTAGGCCCGGACGAGCTGGCCGAAGACCAGGGCGTTGAACGCGAGCCAGCGGGCGTGGTCGAGGCCGCCGCCGTGCCAGAGCATCAGCCCGAGAGCGGCGACTGCGGTGAACCCGCCGGCAACGGCGATCCGGCCGAGCAGGCCGCGCGTGAGGAGCGGCACGTCGCGCGGGCGCGGCGGTCGATGCATCACGTCGGGCTCCGCCGGCTCGCGCTCGAACGCAACGGACGTCGCGAGGTCGATGAACAGCTCGAGCCAGAGGATCTGGATCGGCAGCAGTGGCTGGACGAAGCCGGAGATCGAGGCGATGAGGATGAAGCCCAGCAGGGCGACATGGGTCGAGGTGAGGAACACCAGGCCCTTCTGGACGTTCGCGACGATCCGTCGGCCTTCACGGAGGCCCTCCATCAGCGTCACGAAGGAGTCGTCGCCGAGGACCAGGTCCGCGGCCTCCCGCGCGACGGCCGTGCCGCTGCCCATGGCCACCGCGACATCGGCCCGCTGTAGCGCCGGCGCGTCGTTCACACCGTCGCCCGTCACGGCGATCGTCCGGCGTGCGGCGCGGGCCGCCAGGACGAGGCGGAGCTTCTGGGCCGGCGTGGCGCGGGCGACGATCTCGAGGTCCGGCAGCGCCCGGGCCAGCTCGGCGTCGTCCATGCGTTCCAGCTCCGGGCCGGTGACGACCCGCTGGCCGCCGAGCCCCGCCTCACGGGCAATGGCCGCCGCCGTCACGGGGTGGTCGCCCGTGACGACGATCGTCTGGATGCCCGCCTGTGCGGCCTCGGCGAGGGCCTCGGGGACACCGGCCCGGAGCGTGTCACCGAACGAGAGCAGCGCGAGGGGCTGCCAGCGACGGCCGTCGCGTTGGCCGGCGAGCAGGAGCAGCCGCCGGCCGCTGCGCGCCGACTCGTCGATCATGCGGCGCCACTCGGCATTCCCCGCCCGCTCACCATCCACCGGCGACGGATCTGCCTCGGTGAATGCGAGGACCGCCTCCGGCGCGCCGAGGACGAGCTCCTCGACCCGGCCATCGCGTCGGGATCGGGTGTACGACCAGGGCGCGTCACTGCGGGGAGCACGCGCATCGAGGAGATCGGCCGGCTCGAAACCGGACGTTGCCGGATCGCCGACCGCGGCGATCAGCGCCCGCGTGAACGCGCCGGTCCGGTCGCCGGAGCCGGCCCGCCAGGCGTCGTCTTCGCCGCGCAGGGCGTCGATCAGGATCGCCTGCCGCGATTCCCGGTCGGCGATGACCCCACTCGCCGTCGCCACCGATTCGAGCGACAGCCGGTTCTCCGTCAGCGTCCCGGTCTTGTCGGTCACGATCAGGTCGATCGAGCCGAGCGTCTCCTGGGCGTTCAAGCGGCGGACCAGGACCCCCCGGCGCAGGAGCCGGTAGGCCCCCAGACCGAGGATCACGGCGAGCAGCACCGGTGGTTCCTCGGGGATCGCCGCGATCGCCGCGGAGATGCCCGCGAGGACGGCGGCCCCGAGCGTGGCTCCGCGCAGCAGGGCCAGGCTCATCGTCACGGCGATCAGACCGACGGCCACCACCACGAGGATCCGGACCAGCCGGTCCAGCTCGCGCTGCAGCGGCGAGCGATCGCGTTCGCCGGGCGTCAGGGCGCTCGCGATCCGGCCCAGCTCCGTGTCCGGACCCGTCGCGACGACGATCCCCGAGCCACTCCCGAGGACGATGGCCGTGCCGGCATGGGCGATCCCGTGCCGGTCGATCAGGGCCGCGTCGATCGCGTCGGGGTCCGGCGACAGCTCCTCCGGGAGCGACTCGCCCGTCAGGGCGCTGCGATCGGCGGTCAGGGCCGCCGACGAGACGACCCTGAGGTCGGCCGGGACGACGTCGCCGACACGGAGCAGAACGATGTCGCCCGGGACCAGCTCGCCGGCGGGAATCTCGAGAGGGACCCCGTCTCGACGCACGTGGGCTCGCGGAGCCGCCGCCTCGCGGAGCTCCTCGAGGGCCCGTTCGGCCCGGTACTCGGTCACCACGTCGGCGCCGACGATCGGCCCGAGCCCGATGAGGATCAGGATCCCGTCCCGGACCTCGCCGAGGGCGAGCGCGAGCAGGCCGGCGACCGCGAGGAGGATCACGAACGGCTCGGTGGCGGCGTCGATGACGGCCGCCAGGATCGACGTCCGCCGGGGCGGCTCGAGCTCGTTCCGTCCGACCCGGGCCAAGCGCGCAGCGGCGTCTTCGGCCGACAGGCCCCGGCTCGGATCGACCCCAAGCGCGGCAACGACCTCGACGATCGGCATGGCGTGGGCCTGCCGGATGCGGTCGTCAACGGTCATGGCTTCCATCATCGGGGTTGCCCGCCGGAGACGGAACAGGCCGATCGGCCCGTCCGTTGGGGCCGCTTCGGCCTCCCGGCGAATGCATCGCCCGACGAGGCTTTGACCCATGAACGCCGCCACCCTCGTCGGCGGGCAGGCGCCCGTCGCCACCCCCGAGCGGACGCCACCTCCAGCACCGCAGTACCCGGGGATCCCGGTGATCCTGGACGGGTCGGAGGCGATCGCCTCGATCGAGACGCGCCTCGCCGAGATCGCCTGCGCTTATCCGATCACCCCGTCGACGACGATGGCCGCCGTCTTCCAGGCCGGCGTGGCCAACGGGGCGACGAACCTGTGGGGCGTGCCGCTGCGGTTCATCGAGCCCGAGTCGGAGCACTCGTCGGCGTCCGCCGCCGAAGGCGCCGCGCTGGCCGGGGCGCGCGTGACGAACTTCACCGCGGGGCAGGGCCTGATCCTCATGAAGGAGGTCCTGTACGTGATCTCCGGCAAGCGCCTGCCGGTCGTGTTCCACATCGGCGCGCGGGCATTGACGAGCCAGGCCCTCAACATCCATGCCGGCCACGACGACGTGATGGGGGTGGCCGACACGGGTTGGGGGATCCTCTTCGCGCGCAACGCCCAGGAGGCGGCCGACCTGACGGCGATCGCACGCCGCGTCGCCGAGGCGACAGAGATCCCGTTCTTCGTCGTCCAGGACGGCTTCCTGACGACCCACACCCTCGAGTCGATGCGCCTGCCGGAGGACGACCTCCTGCGCGAGTTCGTCGGGGACCCACGCGACCATCTCCGGCGCTGGTTCGACCCGACCCAGCCGCTGATGACGGGTTTCGTCCAAAACCAGGACAGCTACATGAAGGGCCGGATCGGGCAGCGGGCGTTCTACGACCGGTTGCCCGGCGAGCTCGAGCGCGCCTTCACCGAATGGACGGAGCTGACCGGCCGGCCGACGGGCGCGGTCCAGGCCTACCGTTGCGAAGGAGCCGAGACGATCCTCGTCGCGATGGGCACGATCGCCGATACGGCGACGGCCGTCGTCGACCACCTCCGCGAGCAGGGACGGCCCGTGGGCAGCATCGCGATCACGAGCTTCCGGCCGTTCCCTGCCGAGGCGATCTGGTCGGCCGTCCGTGACGCTCGGGCGATCGCGGTCGTCGAGCGAACCGATGAGCCGGCGGCTCACGACAATCCGCTGACCCGCGAGGTCAAGGCGGCCCTCTACGACCATGCCGCCGAGGGCAGCCTCAGCCCGCGGGTTGGGTCGGTCTCGGCCGGGCTGGGCTCGCGCGACGTCGGGGCCGGCGACCTCGTGGCGATCTTCGACTGGCTGTCGGACCATCGGGCCCCGGCCGATCGCCGGTACGCGACCGTCGGGATCCGCCACCCGCTGGCGCTCGAGACGACGCCTCTGGATCTCCGGCCGGCGGGCGCGTTCAGCCTCCGCGGGCATTCGATCGGCGGCTTCGGGTCGGTGACGACGAACAAGCTCGTCGCCTCGCTCGTCGGCGGCCTCTTCGACCTGACCGTCCAGGCCTACCCACGCTACGGGTCGGAGAAGAAGGGCCTGCCGACGACGTACTACCTGACTGTGGCCAGGGAGCGGATCCGCCAGCACGGGGAGCTCGGGCACGTGGATTTCGTGCCGCTCCACGACGTGGCGGCGTTCCGCCAGGGCGGTCCGCTCCTTGGTCTGGCCGACGGTGGGACAGTCTTCGTCCAGTCGGGGCTGAAGGACGCGGCCGCAATCTGGGCTTCCATCCCGGCGGAGGCCCGCGCAGAGATGCTCGCGCGCAGGATCCGCCTGGCGGCCCTCGACACGGCCGAGCTGGCGCGCCGGCACGCACCCCGGCAGGACCTCCTGCTCCGGATGCAGGGGATCGCGCTCGTCGGCGTGTTCCTCCGGCTGACGCCGTTCGCCGCCGAGGCCGGCCTCACCCGTGACGAGCTCCTGGCCGCCGTCCGACCCCAGCTCAAGCGGTACTTCGGCAAGCGCGGCGGCAGCGTCGTCGACGCCAACCTCGCGCTCATCGCGGATGCCTACGACGGCGTGCTGGATGTCACGGCGGCCGTCACGGCTCTCGTCCCGGCCGGCTCGACCGGCCTGACGTCGAAGGAGGCGACGACGTGAAGACGCTAAGGGAATCGAGACCGGTCGGCGAGCTGATGACCGGAGACCCGGTGGTCGCGATCCTCGACATGCCGCTCGCGGACGCCGCCGCGATCATGGACTTCTATCGCGTCACCGGCCTGCCGGTTGTCGATTGGGAGGGTCACGTTGTGGGCGTCCTCAACCAGACGGATCTGCTCCACGCCCGGACGACCGAAGCGCTGTGGAGCGTCTGGCCCGGCCTGGCCGTCCGCCACCTGATGACGGAGCCCGCGGTGACGGTCACGCCGGACGTGACGGTCGATGAAGCCGCCCGGTTGATGGAGGAACACCGCATCCATCGGCTGGTCGTGACCGCGGCCGATGGCGAGACGCCGATCGGCGTGCTCTCGGTCAGCGACCTGGTCGGATCGATGGGCGAATGGAGCGAATAATGGCAATCGACGTCGACGAGCTGGCCGTCCACGGGATGGCCGTGCCCGCCCGCGAGGCGGCCGGCGAGCCGATCGAGATCCACGAGGCCCGCCTCGCGGCCGCGTCGACCGTCCTGGACGTCCACGCCTACGTCGACGACTTCAACGCGTACGTCGTGGACGCCTACCGGCGCGGCGTGGCCGACGGCGAGCTCCCGAGCGAGACAGGCGTCGCCCGAAGCATCATCCCGCCGGGCACGGCGGCGACCCGCGACTTCAGCGGGCTCGCCCCGCTGATCCCCGAGTTCGTCCTGGATGCCTGCGTCGGCTGCATGACCTGCGTCAGCGCCTGTCCCGACACTGCGATCCTCGCCACGGCCCAGCCGACATCTGTCATCGACGGTGCCGTCCAATCCTTCGCCGCCGATCGCTCCGACCCGGCCAGCGCGGAGGCCTCGATCCGGTCCCACTTCGCGACGACGACGAAGTACGCGGATGTGCCGTCCAGGCGCGGCCTCGAGCCGGCGCTCTTCGGCATCTTCGTCGATCCCGTTCACTGCAAGGGCTGCGCGGAGTGCGTCCAGGTCTGCCACGCGCTCGGCTACGACGCGCTGCGCATGATCGCGAAGGAGCCCGCGACCGGGATCGCCGAGAGCACGCTCGACGGGTACGCCCGGGACATGGCGTTCTTCCGAACACTGCCGCCGACGCCGCCGGCGTATCGCAACGAGAAAGCCCTCGCGGACCTGATGCTGGGCGAGCATGCGATCGGTTATGTCGGCGGGGCAGGCTCCTGCTCCGGATGCGGCGAAGCCACGGCCATCCGGATGATGGTCGCCGCCACCCGCCAGGTCCACGGCCCGGACTCGATGGCGATCGTCGCCTCGACCGGCTGCAACAGCGTGTTCGGGGCGACCTATCCCTACAACCCGTACCTCGTCCCGTGGACGAACTCGCTCTTCGAGAATGCTCCCGCCGTCGCGCTCGGCATCCGCGCCCACTGGGACCAGGAGGACCATCCCGACCGCCGACTGTGGGTGATCGGCGGCGACGGAGCGATGTACGACATCGGCTTCCAGGCGCTGTCCCGGATGATCGCGTCGGGCTCCGACATCAAGGTGCTCGTTCTCGACACACAGGTCTACTCGAACACCGGCGGCCAGGCGTCGACTGCGTCGTTCGGCGGCCAGGTGACAAAGCTCTCCGCGTTCGGGACCGAGATCCACGGCCGGCCAGAGCCGCGCAAGGAGCTCGGCCGGATCCTGGCCGCACACGGCAACGCGTACGTGGCCCAGACGACGCCCGCCCATATCAACCACTTCTACCGCGCGATCATGGAAGCGAACGCATTTCCCGGTCCGGCGGTCGTCATCGCCTATTCGCCGTGCCAGCCGGAACACGGGATCGCCGACGACGCGTCGACCGAGCACGCCAAGCTGCCCGTGGAGTCGCGGGCGTTCCCGCTCTTCACGTACGACCCGCGACGCGGCGAGCGACTGTCAGAGCGCTGGTCCCTCCAGGGCAATCCTGCCCTGCGGGCCGACTGGTCCACCGAACCGGACGGGACCGTTACCGACTTCGTCGCGTTCGCCCGCTCCGAGGGCCGGTTCGCCGGCCATTTCGGCGGTGACGGCACGCCCAGCCCGGAGATGCTCGCCACCCAGGCCGATCGGCTCGCGAACTGGCACATGCTCCAGGAACTCGCGGGGCTGACGTGAGGTGCTGATCCGGATCGCACCGGTCTCGCGTCGGCCCGTGTGGAGCGACCGGCTCACGATTCCCCTCGCCGCGCGCGTTCCCGCGGGCCGCCGATCCCTCGTCCTCGACGCCATCAAGGCCGCTCATAGCGCGATCTTCTTCTCGATTGCCGGGCTGATCGTCCTGATCGCCTGGGACGGCCTCCGAGCCAGGCCCCGCCGGCGGACGGCCGCCGCGGCCGTCGTGGCGTTCGCCGAGGCAGCCGTGTACGCGAGTAACAACCAGGTCTGTCCGCTCACGCCGCTGGCCGAGGAGCTTGGAGCGGCCAGCGGGACGGTCACCGACATGTACCTGCCTGGTTGGCTGAGCCGGCGGATCCCGGTGCTCAGCGGCAGCCTCCTCGTCGTGGGGATGATCCTCAACGGCCGGGCCTTCGCCATGGCCCGATCGGCTCGGATCCGAAGCTGATCCGCCGGTCCGCCTGCGCGCACCCGGTCCCGGGTGGGTCGGGCCGACTGGCCCGTCGCAAGCGGCCGTTGGGCCCTCTCGACCAGTCGCACGAGAGCCGCATCCTCGGGACGAACGGAGGTCCCTGGGATGACGAAACGAGAAACAGCAGCACGAGCGGACAAGGAGGGCCGCGAGGCCCTGGTGTGGATCGGCCACCGACGAGCCGTGATCGTCGGCCGCGAGGCGGACGGACGCGAGACGGTCGACGTCCTCCAGCGAGAGCCGTACGAGAGCGAAGAGCTCTTCGACGAGCGCATGGTCGACCAGGTCGTCGACGAGGAGCGCGTCGTCGTCTCCGGGCCGGCCTTCGCCCGGACCGACTTCGAGCGCGCGTACACTGCCAAGACCCATCGACCCGATCGCCTCGTGGACGTCGAGCCAAAGACACGGACGCGATCGATCCGCCAGATCGTCTGACGAGCCCACCCGAGCGCGGAGCCTTCCTTGCGCATCGTCACGCCCGCCGAGGCCGTCGCCGGCATCCGGAGCGGTCAGCAGGTCTACGTCCACTGCGCGGCGGCCGCGCCGTCGGTTCTCCTCGACGCACTCGTGGCCCGCGCGTCCGAGCTGCGGGACGTCGGGATGATCCACCTCCACACCGAAGGACCCGGGCCGCATCTCGCGCCGGACATGGCAGCGCATTTCCGACATCGCGCGCTGTTCGTCGGCCCGAACGCGCGAGCCGCCGTCAACGACGGACGTGCCGAATACGTCCCCGTCTTCCTGTCGGACGTCCCGAACCTCTTCGAACGAGGGGCGCTGCCGCTCGACGTGATCCTCGTGAACGCGACACCGCCCGACGCGCACGGATTCTGCTCGCTCGGCGTGTCCGTCGAGGCGATGCACGCGGCGATCCGCTCGGCAACGACGGTCATCGTCCAGCTGAATCGGGCGATGCCCCGGACCCTCGGTGAGAGCTTCATCCGCGTCAGCGACATCGACCTGGCGATCGAGGTCGATGTCCAGCCCTACGAGCACGTGACCGGCGCGATCGGCCCGGTGGAGCAGCAGATCGGGCGGTATGTGGCCGAGCTCGTCCCGGACGGCGCGACGATCCAGCTCGGGATCGGGGCGATCCCGGCCGCGACGGCGCTGGCCCTCGGCGACCATCGCGACCTGGGGATCCACACCGAGATGTTCACCGACTCCGTGGTCGACCTGGTCGAGGCGGGCGTCGTCACGGGCGCCCGGAAAGAGCGCAACCGGGGCAAGATCGTCACCGCCTTCGTGATGGGAACCCGGCGTCTCTATGACTTCGTGAATGACAATCCGATGGTCGAGATGCGCTCGGTCGACTTCACGAACGACACCCACGTCATCCGCTCCTTCGGCTCGATGACGGCCATCAACTCGGCGATCGAGGTCGACTTCACCGGCCAGGTGGTCGCCGACTCGATCGGGTCGCGGATCTACAGCGGGGTCGGCGGCCAGATGGACTTCATCCGGGGTGCGGCGCTGGCCCCGAACGGCCGGGCGATCATCGCCCTGCCATCGACGGCGGCCAACGGGACCGTCTCGCGCATCACCCCGACCCTGGCGAGCGGGGCCGGCGTCGTCACGACACGGGCCCACGTCCGGACGGTCGTCACCGAGTACGGCGTCGCCGAGCTCTTCGGCCGGAGCCTCCGCGAACGAGCGGCCGCCCTGATCGGCGTGGCCCATCCGGAGCATCGCGACCGGCTCCGATCCGAGGCCCGGGCGCTCGGGCTCAGCTGAGGATCGACATGCGGGGGTCGAGCCGGCCGCTCCCGCTCGGGGCCTGCGGGACGCAATCGCCGAGCCCGACGGACAATGGCCCTGATCACGCTGGGAGTTCATCGATGCCCGAAGGAACAAACGGCGCGAGCGGGACGGCGCTCGCCGATGCAGCCGAACCGGTCTCCGCCCCATCGGATCGAGGCCCGCTGGACGACGCCGAGCTGAGCCGGATCGACGCGTACTGGCGGGCGGCGAACTACCTGTCCGTCGGCCAGATCTACCTGCTCGACAATCCCCTGCTCCGTGAGCCGCTCCGACCCGAGCATGTGAAGCCCCGCCTGCTCGGGCACTGGGGAACGACGCCCGGGCTGAACTTCCTGTACGCCCACTTCGATCGCGTGGTGGCCGCGCGCGACCTCGACGCGATGTGGGTCGTCGGGCCGGGACACGGTGGGCCGGCGGCCGTGGCCAACGCCTGGCTCGAAGGGACGACGACCGAGCTCTACCCGAACCTCACGCGGGACGAGGCGGGCATGCGCCGGCTGTTCAAGCAGTTCTCGTTCCCGGGCGGTGTGGGCAGTCACGTCACCCCCGAGACGCCGGGCTCGATCCACGAGGGCGGCGAGCTGGGCTACGCCCTGGTTCATGCCTACGGTGCCGCCTTCGACAACCCGGATCTGATCGTCTTCTGCGTCGTCGGCGACGGGGAGGCCGAGACAGGACCGCTTGCCGCGAGCTGGCATTCGAACAAGTTCCTCGACCCCGTCCGCGATGGGGCGGTCCTGCCGATCCTCCACCTGAACGGCTACAAGATCGCCAACCCGACGGTCCTCGCCCGCATTCCGGAGACCGAGCTCGTCAGCCTCCTCGAGGGCTACGGCTACCGGCCGGTGTTCGTCTCCGGGCACGAGCCCGAGGCGATGCATCAGCAGATGGCGGCCGCCCTCGACGACGTCCTCGACGACATCGGTCGGATCCAGGCGGCCGCCCGCAAGAGGCGCGGGGCCGGACGCTCGCGCTGGCCGATGATCGTGCTCCGCAGCCCCAAGGGCTGGACCGGGCCGAAGACGGTCGACGGCCTGCAGACCGAGGGCACGTTCCGGTCACACCAGGTGCCCCTCTCGGACGTCCGGTCCAAGCCCGAGCATCTCGCCCTTCTCGAGGAGTGGCTGCGGAGCTACCGACCCGAGGAGCTGTTCGACGCCGGCGGATCGCCGCGGTCGGAGATCACGGCCCACGTTCCGCAGGCGACGCGAAGGATCAGCGCCAACCCCCATGCCAACGGCGGCCTGCTGCTCCGTGACCTCGTCCTGCCCGACTTCCGCGACTACGCCGTCGACGTGCCGCGGCCGGCGGCGACGACCGCAGAGGCGACCCGGGTGCTGGGAACGTTCCTGCGGGACGTGATCCAGGCCAACCCGGACACCTTCCGGGTCTTCGGCCCGGACGAGACCACCTCCAACCGCCTGACGCCCGTGTTCGAGGTCACGAACCGGGCATGGGACGCGGAGATCATCCCGGGCGACGATCACCTGGCGCCGGACGGTCGCGTGATGGAGGTGCTCTCGGAGCACCTCTGCGAGGGGTGGCTCGAGGGCTATCTCCTCACCGGCCGACACGGCCTGTTCAACTGCTACGAGGCCTTCATCCACGTCATCGACTCGATGTTCAACCAGCACGCGAAGTGGTTGAAGATGACCCGGGAGATCCCCTGGCGTCGACCGATCGCGTCCCTCAACTACCTGCTCACGAGCCACGTCTGGCGCCAGGACCACAACGGCTTCTCGCACCAGGATCCGGGCTTCATCGACCACGTGGCGAACAAGAAGGCGGAGGTCATCCGTGTATACCTCCCGCCCGACGCGAACTGCCTTCTCTCGGTCGCCGACCACTGCCTGCGGAGCCGGCACTACGTGAATGTGATCGTCGCCGGCAAGCAGCCCGCTCTGAACTACCTGTCGATGGACGAGGCCGTGCGACATTGCTCGCGCGGAATCGGGATCTGGGACTGGGCGAGCAACGACGAGGGGCACCCGGACGTGGTCATGGCGTGTGCCGGCGACGTCCCCACCCTCGAAACGCTGGCCGCCGTCGACATCCTCCGGCGCGAGGTCCCGTCCCTTCGCATCCGCGTCGTCAACGTGGTCGACCTGATGCGGCTGCAGCCCGACAGCGAGCATCCCCACGGGCTGTCGGATCGCGATTTCGACACGCTGTTCACGACGGACCGGCCGGTGATCTTCGCCTACCACGGCTATCCCTGGCTGATCCACCGGCTTGCCTACCGCCGGGCGAACCACGCGAACCTTCATGTCCGTGGCTACAAGGAGGAGGGCACGGTCACGACGCCCTTCGACATGGCCGTGCGCAATGACATCGATCGGTATCACCTGGTCATGGACGTCATCGATCGCGTGCCGAGCCTCGGCGCGACGGCGGCGCTCCTCCGCCAGGACATGATCGACGCCCGGATGGACGCCCGGGCGGCGGCAGAGGCCAACGGCGAGGACCCGGCCGAGATCACCGGCTGGACGTGGCCCAGCCCAGCCGGCGACGCTGCCGGCAGAGACGTCGCCCCGGCCTCCGGCGCGCACGGGACCTGAGCGCGGGGTGGCTGCCGCGGCGGGGCGCACGACCCTCCCGGTCCTGGTCATCAACGCGGGGTCGAGCACCCTCAAGGGGAGCCTGGTCGATCCCGGCTCGACGGCGCCCGGACCCGGCGCGACCATCGCCTGGGCGGCCGGCGCCGATGGGCGGCAGGACGTCGATGCGACCCTCGAGCGCGCGCTGACGGAGCTGCGGCTCGAGCCGTCGGCCGTATCGGCCGTCGGCCATCGGGTCGTTCACGGTGGCGAACGCTTTCGAGCGCCGGTCGTCGTCGACGATCGCGTCGTCGCGGCGATCGAGGAGCTCGGGTCGCTCGCCCCGCTCCACAACCCGCTTGCCCTCCGGACGATCCGCGCCGCACGGTCGCGTCTCGGCTCCGTGACGCACGCCGCCTGCTTCGACACCGCGTTCCACGCCACCCTGCCGGAGACCGCGTGGCGATATCCCCTGCCCCGGGAATGGTCGGCGTGGGGAATCCGGCGGTTCGGCTTCCACGGGCTATCGGTCCAGTGGGCGATCGAGCGGACGGCGACGCTTCTGGGGCGACAGTCGCAGGAGCTGCGGATCGTCGTCGCCCATCTCGGGGCGGGCTGCTCGATCACGGCGGTCGATCGGGGCCGCTCGATCTGGACGTCGATGGGCCTCACGCCCCTCGACGGGACGATGATGGCGACCCGCCCGGGGGCCATCGATCCGGGCATCCTCGTGCGGGTCCTGCGTGGACGACATCTCAGCGTCGAGCAGATTGACGATGCGCTCGAGCGCCGCTCGGGCCTGCTCGCGATCGGCGGCTCTGCGGACATGCAGGCCCTCCTCGAACGTGAGCGGGCGCACGACCAGGCAGCTCGCCTCGCCGTCGCGATGTTCGTCGACCGGACGGCGGCGGCGATCGCGTCGGCCGTCACGCGCCTCGAGACGGTCGACGCCATCGTCTTCACCGCGGGCATCGGCGAGCACGGCGCGACGATCCGGTCTCGAGTCTGCCGCCGTCTGGCGGTCGTCGGCGTCCCGCCCGTGCCGGCCCGGTCGGTGACCCGGGATGCCGTCGTCAGCGGCCCGGATCGACGCCCGGCGGTCCTCCGGATCGTCGCCCGCGAGGACATCGTCATCGCCCGCGCGGCTGCGCGTCTTGCCCGGAAGCGTCGTTGAGAACCGTTCGCACGACGGGCCACGACGATCGAATCGAGGCCGGCGGTGCGCAGAACCGATGAGTTCTCGCGATGCCCCCGGTCTTAGCTTTCGAGCGAAGCAAAGGAGACCTCGACGTGCCCACCACCACGCCACCTGCGACCTTCTCGATCGCCGACCTGCGGGCCGCCGTCCGCGGGCGGGTGATCGCCCCTGAGGATCCCGACTACGACGACGCCCGACGCGTGTTCCTCGGCGATGTCGATCCCTATCCCGCCGCCCTCGTGCGGGTGGTCGATGCGGACGACGTCGCGCGCATCGTCCGTTTCGCCACGAAGACCGGCGCCGATCTGGCGGTCCGGGCCGGCGGCCACAGCAACGCCGGGCAGAGTAGCGGAGACGGCGGACTCGTCCTCGACCTGCGCGACCTGAAAGCGATCGACATCGACCCGGCCGCGCGGACCGTGTGGGCGGGGACCGGC
>Ga0070706_100002733_pt1 | contig 17628 bp, 14 predicted proteins | sample KBSK5501metaG_FD_65476 | JGI IMG/M metagenome (GOLD analysis project Ga0070706, IMG submission 65476) | Corn, switchgrass and miscanthus rhizosphere microbial communities from Kellogg Biological Station, Michigan, USA - KBS K5-50-1 metaG | ecosystem: Host-associated > Plants > Roots >... | reverse complement strand
CTTGGTCAGCCGGAACGGCCCGACGAGGTTCGCCGCGAGCGCGGCGTCCAGGTCTTCGCACTCGGTGTCGGCCAGCAGTGCGAGCGGCACCGGGCCGAGGCTCGAGGCGTTGTTGACGAGTGCGTCGAGGCCGCCGAGCGCGGCGTTGATCTGCAGCGCGATGCGGTGCGTGTCGTCCTTGCGCGCGATGTCGCCGGCGATGCCGTGCGTGCCGGGCAGGTCGGTCGCGATGCGGCGCAGGCGCTCGGCGTCGCGCGCGACGAACGCGACCCGCGCGCCCTGCGCATGCAGCGCGCGCACGAGCGCGAGGCCGAGGCCCGAGGTGCCGCCGGTGATGGCGATGCGCCGTCCCGACAACCGCGAGGGGAACGAAATGGAAGCAGGCGTGGTCATGACGTGGTCCTGGGAAACGATGTCGATGCGGCGAAGATAGGAGCGCCGCGGCCGATATCCGAGGGCGATGTCCAATGGATTGGCACAAGGTCCACGCAGCGGACGACGCCGCGCGAATCGGCTCACAATCTGGCGCATGCGCGAGACCTCGCCCTCGACGGAAACCACCGCCACGAATGACTCCACCGCCGCCGACGCCGCGCCCGACGAGCGCCAGGCCGCCGCGCACCTCGCGCGCAACCTCGCGAGCCTGCGCCACACCCGCTCGCTGACGCAGGACGCGCTCGCGAAGGCCGCGGCCGTGCCGCGCTCGACGATCGCGAACCTCGAATCGGGGGCCGGCAACCCGTCGCTGGTCGTGCTCGTGAAGGTCGCCGCCGCGCTCGGCGTGCCGATCGACGAACTGCTCGCGTCGCCGCGCGCGCTGGTGCGGCGCTGGCCGGCAAGCGAGGTCGCGCGGCGCCAGAAAGGCCGCGGTGTCAGCATCCGCGAGCTGGTGCCCGAGCCGGTGCCCGACGAGATGATGGAGGTGATGGATTTCGAGCCCGGCGCGGTGATGGGCGGCACGCCGCACCTGCCCGGCACGCGCGAGTTCTTCACTTGCCTGGACGGCCGCGTCCACCTGATGGTGGCCGGCACGCGCTTCGAGCTCGCCGAAGGCGACGTGCTCGCGTTCCCGGGCAACCAGCCCCATTCGTACCAGAACGCCGACGCGCACACGCGGGCGCGCGGCGTCTCGGTCGTGGTGCTCGCGAAGGCCGGCGTGTGAAGCGCCAGTGCGCGATGACGACCGCCGCACATCGATGCCCAGCCGCAAGCGCCGCCTGATCGGCACGATCGCGTTCGAGACGCCGGCCGGCGCGGTGTTCGGCGACACGCGCATCCGTCTGCTCGAGGCGATCGCCGAGCACGGCTCGTTGAACCGCGCCGCGAAGACCGTGCCGCTGTCGTACAAGGCCGCCTGGGACGCGCTCGATTCGATGAACAACCTCGCCGAGGCACCGCTGGTCGTGCGCACGACCGGCGGGCGCCACGGCGGCGGCACGCAGCTCACCGAGCACGGGCGGCGCATGATCGCGCTGTACCGCGCGATGGAGCGCTCGCAGCAGGACATCCTCGACCAGGTCGCGGCGACCCAGGCGCTCGCCGCGCTGCCGCCCGAAGGCACCGCGCTGCGCACGCTGCTGCGCCGCATGGCGGTGAAGACCAGCGCGCGCAACCAGTTCGTCGGCAGCGTCGTCGCGATCGCCGATGCCGGCGGCATGGCCGATGTGCGGCTGCGACTGGATGGCGGCGACGAGCTGGTCGCCGCGATCACGCCCGAGTCGGTCGAGACGATGGCGCTGCGGCCCGGCGTGCAGGCCTATGCGCTGATCAAGGCGCCCTGGGTGACCGTGGCCGCGAAGGCGCCGCGGCGCGACCCGAAACGCAACATCTTCGACGGCACGGTCACGACGCTGGCGACAGGCAAGGTCAGCACGCAGCTGAGCCTCACGACGCCCGGCGGCCGTGCGATTGCGGCAGCGATGCCGCAATCGCTGGTCGAGTCACGCGGGTTGCGGCGCGGTGCCCGCGCGTGGGCCAGCTTCCCGACCGACAGCGTGATCCTCGCGACGTTCGAATGAATCGCTCCCTCACCCCAGAGCGGAGAGGGAGCGAGCCAGGATCTCGCGCCGTGCAGCCTGCGGCGGCGGCAGCGGCTGCGGCCGCAGCGCATCGAGCGCGCGCTCGCGGCTCGTGCCGCTGCGCAGGTCGACCTCGCGCACGACCCGGCCGTCGTCGAGCACGAACACGTGGTCGGCGAGCGCCGCCAGGTCGTCGATGTCGTGCGTGATCACGACCATCGGGATGCCGAGCCGGTCGCGCAGTGCGGCGAGCTCGTGCCGCAGGCCCGCGCGCAGCATCGGGTTCAGCGCGGCGAACGGCTCGTCGAGCAGCAGCGCGCTCGGCTCGCAGGCGAGTGCGCGCGCGAGCGCGACGCGCTGCTGCTGCCCGCCCGAGAGCAGCGCCGGCCGGCTCGCCGCCATGGGCCGCAGCTCGAACAGATCGAGCAGCTGCTCGACGCGCGCCTGCCCGCGCGGGTCGAGGCGGCGGCGCCACCACGAGCCCAGGCCGAAGCCGATGTTCTCGCGCACGCTCAGGTGCGGGAACAGCGCGTAATGCTGGAACAGGTAGCCGAGCCGGCGCGCACGCGTCGGCACGTCGATGCCGGTCGCCGAGTCGAACAGCGTGCGGCCGGCCACATGCACGCGGCCGCGCTCGGGCCGCATCAGGCCGGCCATCGCCTGCAGCGTCAGCGACTTGCCGGCACCCGACGCGCCGTACAGCGCGACCACCGGCGCATCCGACGCGAACTCGGCTGCGAGCGTGAAGCGCCGCGTGCCGTCGCTGACGGTGTGGTGCAGGGCGACGTCGATCATCGTGGCGTTCTCGAGGCTGGGACTGCGTCGCGTCAGGGCTTCGTGAAGCCGAAGCGCTCGAGCACCGCTTGCGCGGCCGGCGTCTGCAGGTAGGCGATGAAGTCTTTCGCGAGCGCCTTGTGCCGGCTCTCGCCGATGACCGCGACCGGGTAGGTCACCGGCGTGTGGCCGGTCGCGGTCAGCGCGACCTTGACCTTGTCGGCCATCAGCGCCGCGTCGGTGCGGTACACGAAGCCGGCCTCGACCTCGCCGCGCGCCACGTAGTCGAGCACCTGGCGCACGCTGTCGGCCTGCACGAACTTCGGCTCCAGCGCCGACACGGCACGGGCGCTGTCGAGAACCTGCTTCGTGTAGCGGCCGACCGGCACGGTGTCGAGCTTGCCGATCGCGATGCGCCTGACCTCGGGTCGTGCCAGATCGCCGACCGCTTTCAGGTCCAGCCCGCCCTGCGCCGGCACGATCAGCACCACGCTGTTGGCCGCGAAGTCGCGCCGCGTGTCGGCGTCGATGAGCTTCTGTTCGATGCCGCGATTCATCGTCGCCTGATCGGCGCTCGCAAAGACGTCGACCGGCGCACCCTGCGCGATCTGCTGGACCAGCACGCCGGATGCGGCGAAATTGAAGCGCACCGTGGTGCCGGGCTTGCCCGCCTCGAACATCTGCCCGATCTCCTTGAACGCGTCGGTCAGGCTCGCCGCGGCCGACACCGTGAGCTGCTGGGCCAGCGCGGCGAGCGGCAGCGCCAGCAGCGCGGCGAGCAGCGTGCGGCGCAAGGCGGCGACGGGTGCGTGCATTGACGGATGCTCCAGAAGCGAATTCAACGAAGCGAGAAGTAGCGGTTGGACGCGACCAGCACCGCGATCGAGATCACCGAGGTCACGATCACGAGCACCAGTGCCGTGTCGTTCTGCCCGGCCTGCACCGCGTCGTAGATCGCCATCGACAGCGTCTGCGTCTGGTGCGGGATCGAGCCGGCCACCATCAGCGACGCGCCGAACTCGCCCATCGCACGCGCATACGCGAGCAGCGTGCCGGCGAGGATGCCGGGCCAGGCGAGCGGCAGCGTCACGCGCACGAACACGCTCCAGGGCGATTGGCGCAAGGTGCGCGCGGCCGCTTCCATCGTGCGGTCGACGCCGGCGAACGCTGCGCTCGCCGACTTCAGCACCAGCGGCAGCGCGACCAGCGCCGACGCGACGACCGCGCCGTGCCAGCTGAAGATGATCGTGTAGTCGAAGTGCTCGCGCAGCCAGCCGCCGACCGCGCTGCGCCGCCCGAGCGCAACCAGGATGCCGTAGCCGATCACGGTGGGCGGCAGCACCAGCGGCAGCATCAGCGCCGCCTCGAGCACGCTGCTGCCGGGGAACGAGACACGCGCGAACAGCCAGCCCAGCGCGGTGCCGGCGACCAGCGCCAGCAGCGTCGCCACGGCCGCCACCTTCAGCGACAGCAGCAGCGGGAACCAGTCGAAGGACGCGGCCAGGACGGACATCGTTATTTACCGGGGTACATAACGATGATACCGGCATCGGGCCGATCAAGAGATGCGGGCGGTCACCCCTACGCCTTCATCCCCGGCCAGCACGACCAGACGGTCTGCGGCAGCGGCCGGCGCGCCTCGGGCGGCGCTTTCGCGGTGGTGCCGATGCTGACGAAGCCGACGAGCTGCTCGTCGGCCGCCACGCCCAGCTCGGCGGCGAGCGGGGCGTCGAAGCAGCGTTCGCCGCTCAGCACGATCGCGCCGAAGCCGAGCTGGTGCGCCGCGTTCAGCAGGTTGCCGAGCGCCGCGCCGGCGGCCAGCCACTGTTCGCGCAGCGGGATCTTCGTGCGCGTCTGCGGTGCGACGACGAAGCCGAGCAGCACCGGCGGCAGCAGCGCGTGGTCGCGCGCGCGCAGCAGGTCCACCGACGCGGCGAGCGGGTCGCGGCGCAGCTTCTCCTGCTCGAACAGCGCGGCGAGCGCGCCGCGGTGCTCGGCGCGGAACTCGATCACGCGCCACGGATGCAGGCCGCCGTGGTCGGGGGCGGCAAGCGCGGCTTGCAGGATCAGGTCCAGCGCCGCGAGGTCCGGGCCCGGCGCGATCAGCCGCTTCGGCGAGACTGAGCGGCGCGACAGCAGCGGGCGCAGCGCGCCCGGGTCCAGCGGCAGGTCGGGGCCCGTGCCGGGACTCGCGGTCGAAGCGGATTCGGTGCTCATGGCCGCATCGTAGCGCTCGCTCGCCGGGCCATCCGGCGCCGCGCCTGTTGCGCACGCGGCTATGCAACTCGACACATATTGCCCGGTTGTGTCGCGGCCCCTAGGCTTCGCGCCTTCGCGCGCGCCGCGCCCGAAGTCGTTGGGAAACCGACCAGTCAATCGACAAGTCAATCGACAGGAGAAGTTGCATGTCGGCAGTGTTGGAGGGAGCAGGACCCGTCGCGAACGGGGGCTGGCTGGACAAGGAGCGGACCATCGCGGGTCCGGGCTACAACCGCTGGCTGGTGCCGCCGGCGGCGCTGGCGATCCATCTGTGCATCGGGATGGCGTACGGCTTCTCGGTGTTCTGGCTGCCGCTGTCCAGGGCGCTGGGCATCAAGGAGAGCATCAAGTGCGCTCCGGAGGTCGGCTTCTTCCAGGAGTGGTTCGTGACGAACTGCGACTGGAAGGTCTCGACGCTGGGCTGGATGTACACGCTGTTCTTCGTGTTCCTCGGCCTGTCGGCGGCACTGTGGGGCGGCTGGCTCGAACGTGCCGGTCCACGCAAGGCCGGCGTCGTCTCGGCGCTGTGCTGGTGCGGCGGCATGCTGTTCTCGGCGCTGGGCGTGCACCTGCACCAGTTCTGGATGATGCTGCTCGGCTCCGGCGTGATCGGTGGCGTCGGGCTCGGGCTGGGCTACATCAGCCCGGTCAGCACGCTGATCAAATGGTTCCCCGACCGGCGCGGCATGGCCACCGGCATGGCGATCATGGGCTTCGGCGGCGGCGCGATGATCGGCTCGCCGCTCGCGGCCGAGCTGATGAAGAACTTCGCGTCGCCCACCGACGTCGGCGTGATGCAGACGTTCATCGTGATGGCGCTGGTCTACTCGCTGTTCATGCTGGCTGGCGCATTCGGCTACCGCATCCCGGCCTCCGGCTGGAAGCCCGCGGGCTGGACACCACCACCGGCGCGCCGTGCGAACACGATGATCACGCAGCGCCACGTGCACGTGAAGAAGATCTGGAGCATTCCGCAGTTCTGGCTGGTCTGGCTGGTGCTGTGCATGAACGTCAGCGCCGGCATCGGCGTGATCGGCATGGCCAGCCCGATGCTGCAGGAGGTGTTCGGCGGCAGCCTGATCGGCGTGGCGAAGAAGTTCGGCGAGCTCGACAAGACCCAGCTCACCACGATCGCCGGCATCGCCGCCGGCTTCGCGGCGCTGCTCAGCCTGTTCAACATCGGCGGCCGCTTCGTCTGGGCCAGCCTGTCGGACAAGCTCGGCCGCAAGCTGACCTACACGGTGTTCTTCGTGCTCGGCGGCATCCTGTACGCGAGCCTGCCGGGCAGCGCCGCGGCCGGCAACAAGCTGCTGTTCGTCGGCGCGGTGTGCATCATCCTGAGCATGTACGGCGGCGGCTTCGCGACGGTGCCCGCGTACCTCGCCGACCTGTTCGGCACGCAGATGGTCGGCGCGATCCACGGGCGGCTGCTGATCGCGTGGTCGACGGCCGGCATCCTCGGGCCGGTCGTCGTCAACTACATGCGCGAGTACCAGCTCGGCTTGGGACTGCCGCGCGAGCAGGTCTACAACCAGACGATGTACATCCTCGTCGGCATGCTCGCGATCGGGCTGATCGCGAACCTGCTGATCCGGCCAGTCGCCGACAAGTGGTTCATGACACCCGAGGAGCTGGCCGAGGAGAAGCGCCTCGCGCACGATCGCGCCGCGGCGTCCGAGATGACGTTCGATGCCCACGGCGCGGCGGTATCGAGCGCGAGCACCCCGGTCGCGCTGGTCGTGCTCGCGTGGGCCGCGGTCGGCATTCCGCTGGCGTGGGGCGTCTACCGGACGCTGCTGAGCGTGTCGAAGTTCTTCGGCTGAGGGCGTGCGTACGGCCGGTTCGCGGCGCAGATCGCGGCCCGACGCTATGCTGCGCCGATGAGCCCGAAGCCCAAGACCTCTCACCCGCCCGGCGTGCAACTGCACTACACGTTCGCGCCCGGCGAGCAGCGCGGCGCCGAGATGGGCAACCCGCTGTTCGAGCTGCTGGGCGCGGTGCTCGAAGGCGGCTCGATCCGCCACGCGGCGCAGCTGCTCGGCTGCTCGTACCGCCACGCCTGGGGCTTGCTGAAGCAGTGGGAGCAGACGCTGGGCCAGCCGCTGGTGCTCTGGTCGCAGGGCCAGCGGGCGCGGCCGACCGAGTTCGCCGAACGGCTGCTGTGGGCCGAGCGCCGCGCCCGCGCGCGCATGCAGCCGCACATCGAGGCGCTGCGCTCCGACCTCGCCCGGGTGCTGGCCGATGCGCGCGACGAGCAGCAACTGCTGCTGACCGTGCGCGCGAGCCACGACATCGCGCTGCCGGTGCTGCAGCAGCACGCGGCCGACGCGGCGGCGCTGCACCTGGACATCCGCTTCCAGGGCAGCGTCGATGCGCTGCGCGCGCTGAACGCGCGGCAATGCCTGGTCGCCGGCTTTCACGTGCCGGCGCTGCGCTGCGCGGCGCCGGTGTTCGCCAAGGCGCTGAAGCCGCTGCTCAAGCCGGGCCTGCACAAGCTGATCGGCTGTTCGCGGCGCACGCAGGGCCTGATGCTGCGGCGTGAGCATGCGGCGCGCGTGCGCACCTTTGCGGACATCGCACGCCAGCATCTGCGCTTCGCGAACCGGCAGAACGGCTCCGGCACGCGCATGCTGATCGACCATCTGGTGCAGGAGCACGAGATCGACACGCGCGATCTCATCGGCTTCGACGAGCACACCGAAGACACGCATGTCGCGGTGGCGGCCTGCGTTGCCAGCGGCTTGGCCGACGTCGGCGTGGGCATCGAGGCGGCCGCGCTCGCGTTCGGGCTGCACTTCGTGCCGCTGGTCGAGGAGGACTACTTCCTCGCCTGCCTGAAGCCCGATCTCGAGCACCCGTCGGTGCTGCGGCTGCGCGAGCTGCTGGCCGGCGCGGCCTGGGGCGAGGTGCTGGCGCACGTGCCGGGCTATCGGGCCGCATCGGCGCCCGGCAAGGTGCTGGTGATGACGGCCGCGCTGCCGTGGTGGCGCTACACGAAGGCGAAGGCGAAGACGGCGCGCGACGCCGGTCCGGCGGTCGATGCCAGGACCGGCGTGTCGTCGACATCGAACTGAACGTTCGCGGCCCTGCTGCAAGCAAGATGGGCGCGCAGCGGCTATGCTGCGCGCCCATCGTTCATCTCGCCACGAACCCGGAGGTCCCCGCATGACGTTCACTTCCCCGCTTCGCCATGCGTGGCGCCGCAGCCTGATCGCGACGTTCGGCGCACTGGCGGTCGCGACCGCTGCGCACGCCGCCGCGCCGCAGCTCAAGACCCAGGCGCCGGGCTACTACCGCACGATGGTCGGCGACTTCGAGGTCACCGCGCTGTTCGACGGCGTGATCGAGCTGACCCCGAAGGAACTGCTGACCAACACGAAGAACGTGCCGGTCGACAAGCTGCTCGAGCGCTCGTTCGAGGCCGAGAAGGTGCTCACGTCGGTCAACGGCTACCTGATCAACACCGGCGACAAGCTGGTGCTGGTCGACACCGGCGCGGCCGACAAGTTCGGCCCGAAGACGGGGCGATTGCTCGCCAACCTGAAGGCGGCCGGCTACCAGCCCGAGCAGGTCGACATGGTGCTGATCACGCACATGCACGGCGACCACGTCGGCGGCCTCGTCGTCGGCGGCACGCTCGCGTTTCCCAACGCGACCGTGCACGCCGGCAAGAAGGACGCCGACTTCTGGCTCAGCGAAGCGGTGATGAAGCGTGCGCCGGCCGACGCGCAGATGTTCTTCAAGGCCGCGCAGGATTCGCTGAACCCGTACGTGCAAGCGGGCAAGTTCAAGACCCTCGACGACGGCGTGACCGAGCTCGTGCCCGGCATCAAGGCGGTCGCGGCACCCGGCCACACGCCGGGGCACACGATCTACACGGTCGAATCGAAGGGCCACAAGCTGGTCCTGTGGGGCGACCTGATGCACGTCGCCGCGGTGCAGTTCCGCGAGCCGCAGGTGACGATCTCGTTCGACATCGATTCGAAGTCGGCCGAGGTGCAGCGCAAGCGCGCGTATGCCGATGCCGTCAAGGGCCGCTACCTGATCGGCAGCGCGCACCTGCCGTTCCCCGGGCTCGGCCATCTGCGCGCCGGCGACGGCAAGGGCTATACGTGGGTGCCGGTCGACTACGCGCCGGTCGATCCGCTCAAGTAGCCGCCGCGCGGGCCCCGGCGTGCGCGAGGCCCGCGAGGTAGATGTCGAACACCTGCGCGCCGGCGCGCGCCAGGTCGAAGCCGCCGCCGCCCTCGAGCATCCAGCTCATCAGCAGGCCGTCGAACAGCGCGAGCAGGCCGAGTGCCGCGCCGTGCGGCGCGACGCCCGGCGGCAGCGCACCGCCGCGCTTCGCGCGCTTGAGCGCGCGCTCCATGTCGGCGACGCACTCGTTGCGCCACTCGACGTGGCGCTGGCGCACCGCGTCCATCTCGCCGACGTACTCGACCTTGTGGGTCGCGATGTCGAACACGCGGCGCAGCTGCGGGTCGCGCACGACGCGGCGCAGCACGTCGACGAGGCCGGCGCAGATGCGCTCGGGTGTGGTGTCCGGGTCCTTGAAGCCGGCGGTGTCGGTCTGCTCGAGCGGCAGTGTCGCGCGCTCCATCATCGCGTTGAACAGGTCGGCCTTGTTCTCGAAGTGCCAGTAGATCGCACCGCGCGTCAGCCCGGCGGCCTTGGCGATCTCGTTCAGCGACGTGCCGGACACGCCGCGCCGCTCGAACACCCGCTCGGCGGTGTCGAGGATGTGGCTGCGCGTGGCGAGCGCCTCTTCTTTCGTTCTGCGGACCATGAAGTTTTGTTGCGCTGCGAAAGGTGACTTACATACATCCGAGGCTGTATGTATACTAACTGAATTCCGGGCGCCGCGCGTCCATCGCTCCGAAGGGTTTTGCATGTTCGAGTCGAAGAACGTTGCGGCGAGCAGCGCCGCCGTGGGGGCCGTCCTGCTGGTCGCCGCGCTCGCGGGTTGCGGTCAGAGCACGGCGCAAGGCGCCGGCGGGCCGGCCGGTGGCGGGATGCCGCCCGCCGAGGTCGGCGTCATCGCCGTCGCGCCGCAGGCCGTGGGCCTCGCGACCGAGCTGCCGGGCCGGCTCGAAGCCTCTCGTGTTGCGCAGGTGCGCGCGCGCGCCGCCGGCATCCTGCAAAAGCGCATGTTCGTCGAAGGCAGCGACGTGAAGGCCGGCCAGGTGCTGTTCAAGATCGACTCGGCGCCCTACCAGGCCAGCGCCGCCAGCGCCCAGGCCACGCTCGCGCGGGCCCAGGCCAACCTGGTGCAGGCCAGCGCGCAGGCCGAGCGCTACAAGCCGCTGGCCGAGGCCAACGCGATCAGCAAGCTCGACTACATCAACGCGGTGGGCGCGCAGAAGCAGGCCGAGGCCGACGTCGCGAGCGGCAAGGCCGCGCTGCAGACCGCCAACATCAACCTCGGCTACGCCTCGGTCACCTCGCCGATCTCGGGTCGCATCGGCCGCGCGCTGGTCACCGAGGGCGCACTGGTCGGCCAGGGCGAGGTGACGCAGCTCGCGACCGTGCAGCAGATCAACCCGATGTACGTGAACTTCACGCAGAGCACGACCGACGTGCTGCGCCTGCGCAAGGCTGTCGAGAGCGGCCAGTTCAAGCGCGCGGGCGGCGATGGCGCGAGCGTGAAAGTCGTGCTCGAGGACGGCAGCGTCTACGGCTCGGCCGGCAAGCTGTTGTTCTCCGACCTGACGGTCGACAGCACGACCGGCCAGATCACGCTGCGCGCCGAGGTGCCGAACCCGAACGGCGTGCTGCTGCCCGGCATGTACGTGCGCGTGCGGCTCGAAGAAGCGCGTTCCGAGAACGGCCTCGTGGTGCCGCAGCAGGCCGTGACGCGCGGCACCAGCGGCGACACGGTGATGGTGGTCGGCGCCGACGGCAAGGTCGCGCCGCGGCCGGTGAAGATCGGCGCCGCGGTGAACGGCCAGTGGGTCGTGCTCGACGGCCTGAAGCCGGGTGAGCAGGTGATGGTCGACGGCTTCCAGAAGCTGCGCGGCAGCGCGCCGGTGAAGGCCGTGCCGTGGAAGCCGGCGGCATCCGCCGTGGCCGGCGCCGCGTCGTCGGGTGCCGCGGCCGTGGCGAGCGCGCCGGCCTCGGCCAGCACGAACTGAAGCAGCCGCGCGAGCAAGCACGCAACCCAACAAGGCGCATCACATGGCCCAGTTCTTCATCGATCGCCCCATCTTCGCGTGGGTGATCGCCCTGTTCCTGATCGTGATCGGGGCCACCTCGATCACACAGCTGCCGGTCGCGCAGTACCCGTCGGTTGCGCCGCCGTCCATCGTCATCAACGTCGGCTATCCGGGCGCCTCGGCGCAGACGCTGGAGGACTCGGTCATCGGCGTGATCGAACGCGAGATGAACGGCTCGCCCGGCCTGATCTACATGGAGTCGGTCAGCCAGGCCGACGGCACCGGCTCGATCACGCTGAGTTTCGAGGCCGGCACCAACCCCGACCTCGCGCAGGTCGACGTGCAGAACCGGCTCTCGCGCGCGACGCCGCGCCTGCCGTCGGCGGTGACGCAGCAAGGCGTGCGCGTGGACAAGTCGCGCTCGAACTTCCTGCTGTTCACGATCCTGTCGTCGGACGATCCGGCGATCGACCCGATCCAGCTCGGCGACTACGCGTCGCGCAACGTGCTGCCCGAGATCCAGCGGCTGCCCGGCGTCGGCCAGGCGCAGCTGTTCGGCACCGAGCGCGCGATGCGCATCTGGATCGACCCGGCCAAGCTGGTCGGCTTCAACCTCTCGACCGCCAACGTCGCGGCCGCGATCCAGTCGCAGAACGCGCAGGTCTCGTCGGGCACGATCGGCGACCTGCCGAACATCCCGGGGCAATCGATCTTCGCGACCGTGGTCGTGAAGGGCCAGCTCGAATCGGTGCGCCAGTTCGGCGACATCGTGCTGCGCGCGAACGCCGACGGCTCGACCGTGCGGCTGAAGGACGTCGCGCGCATCGAGCTCGGCGGCCAGAGCTATGCGACCTCGGCACGGCTGAACGGCAAGCCCTCCACCGGCATCGGCGTGCAGCTCTCGCCGAGCGGCAATGCGCTGGCGACCGCGAAGGCGGTGAAGGCGCGCATGGAGCAGTTGTCGGCCTACTTCCCGGCCGGCGTGAAGTACACGATCCCGTACGACAGCTCGCGCTTCGTGAAGATCTCGATCAGCCAGGTCGCCGAGACGCTGGTCGAGGCGGTGATCCTGGTGTTCCTCGTGATGTACCTGTTCCTGCAGAACATCCGCTACACGATCATCCCGACCATCGTCGTGCCGGTCGCGCTGCTCGGCACGTTCGCGGTGCTGCTCGCGCTGGGCTTCTCGATCAACGTGCTGACGATGTTCGGCATGGTGCTGGTGATCGGCATCGTCGTCGACGATGCGATCGTCGTCGTCGAGAACGTCGAGCGCATCATGAGCGAGGAGGGCCTGCCGCCGCGCCAGGCGACCAAGAAGGCGATGGGCCAGATCTACGGCGCGATCATCGGCGTGACCGTGGTGCTGATCTCGGTGTTCGTGCCGCTGGCGTTCTTCAGCGGCTCGGTGGGCAACATCTACCGGCAATTCTCGGCGGTGATGGTCGCGTCGATCGCGCTGTCGGCGTTCATGGCGCTGTCGCTGACCCCGGCGCTGTGCGCGACGCTGCTCAAGCCGGTCGAGGCCGGCCACCATCTCGACAAGCGCGGCTTCTTCGGCTGGTTCAACCGCGGCTTCAAGTCGACCGCGAAGGGCTACGAAGGGTTCGTCGCGAAGCTGCTGAAGCGGGCCGGGCGCGTGATGCTGGTCTACCTCGCGATCGTCGCCGCGGTCGTCCTCATGTTCACGCGGCTTCCGACCTCGTTCCTGCCCAACGAGGACCAGGGCTACATCATCGCCAACGTGCAGCTGCCGCCAGGGGCGACGCAGGCGCGCACGCTCGCGGCGATGCAGCAGGCCGAGGGCTTCTTCCTGAAGCAGCCCGAAACGCAGGACATGGTCAGCGTGCTCGGCTTCAGCTTCTCCGGCACCGGGCAGAACGCCGCGCTCGCGTTCGTGCCGCTGAAGGACTGGAAGGAGCGCCACGGCGCCGAGCACTCGGCACAGTCGCTCGCCGGCCGCGCGTTCGGCGCGCTGATGGGCGTGCGCGACGCGTTCATCTTCGCGCTGAGCCCGCCGCCGATCCCCGAGCTCGGCAACGCGACCGGCTTCACGTTCCGCCTGCAGGACCGCGGCGGCAACGGCCACGCGGCGCTGGTGGCGGCGCGCAACCAGCTGCTCGGCATGGCGGCGCAGAGCAAGATCCTCGCGGGCGTGCGCCCCGACGGCCTCGAGGACGCGCCGCAGCTGCAGCTCGACGTCGACCGCGACAAGGCCAACGCGCTCGGCGTGAGCTTCGACGGCGTCAACGCGGCGCTGTCGACCGCGCTCGGCTCGGCCTACGTCAACGACTTCCCGAACTCCGGGCGGCTGCAGCGCGTTGTCGTGCAGGCCGATGCGCCGACCCGCATGCAGCCCGACGACCTGCTGCACATCAACGCGCTGAACAGCCAGGGCCAGCCGGTGCCGCTCGCCGCGTTCGCGACCACGCGCTGGATCAACGGCCCGGTGCAGACCGTGCGCTTCAACGGCTATCCGACGATGCGCATCTCCGGCGACGCCGCGCCCGGGCGCAGCACCGGCGAGGCGATGCTCGAGATGGAGCGGCTCGCGTCGCAGCTGCCGGCCGGCTTCGGCTTCGAGTGGACCGGCCAGTCGCGCGAGGAGCGCATCGCCGGCAAGCAGGCGTATCTGCTGTACGGCTTCGCGATCCTCGCGGTGTTCCTGTGCCTCGCGGCGCTGTACGAGAGCTGGTCGATCCCGCTGTCGGTGATCCTGGTGGTGCCGCTCGGGGTGCTGGGTGTCGTCGCCGGCACGATGCTGCGCGGCTACTCGAACGACGTGTACTTCCAGGTGGGGCTGATCACGATCATCGGCCTGTCGGCGAAGAACGCGATCCTGATCATCGAGTTCGCGAAGGACCTGCAGGCCCAGGGCAAGAGCGCGATCGAGGCGGCGCTCGAAGCGGCGCACCTGCGCTTCCGGCCGATCGTGATGACCTCGCTCGCGTTCATCCTCGGCGTGGTGCCGCTGTTCATCGCCAGCGGCGCCGGCTCGGCGAGCCAGCGCGCGATCGGCACCGCGGTGATCGGCGGGATGATCACCGCGGTCGTGCTCGCGGTGCTGTTCGTGCCGGCGTTCTTCGTCGCGGTGCGCAAGCTGTTCAAGGGCAGCGAGCGGCAGCGCCGGATGTACACGCACGAGCTCGACAAGAACGGCGGCGGCCTGCCCCCGGTGGCGCCGGCGAAGGAGGGCGCATGATGATCACGACGACGATCCAACGGGCCATGCCGCTCGCCGCAGCGCTGCTGCTGGCCGGCTGCATGAACCTCGCGCCGAAGTACGAACGGCCCGCCGCGCCGGTCGCGAGCACCTATGCGAGCGAGCTGGCGCCGGCCCGTGCGCCGGGCGCCAAGGTCGAAGCCACGGCGGCGGCCGATCTCGACTGGCAGCGCTTCTTCGCCGACCCGCGATTGAAGAAGCTGATCGAGCTCGCGCTCGTGAACAACCGCGACCTGCGCGTCGCGATCCTGAACATCGAGCAGGCGCGCGCGACCTACCGGGTCCAGCGTGCCGACGAATGGCCGACGGTCGGCGCCGGCGCAAGCGTGCAGCGCTCGGTCGCCGCGCCCGGCAGCGTGATCAACACCTACTCGGTCGGTCTGCAGGTCACGAGCTACGAGCTCGACCTGTTCGGCCGCGTGCGCAATCTGAGCCAGGCGGCGCTGTCGCAGTACCTCGCGACCGAGGAGGCGCGCAAGGCCACGCAGATCTCGCTGATCGCCAGCGTCGCGACCGGCTACACCAGCCTGCTCGCCGACGACGAGCTGCTGCGTGTCACGCGCGACACGCTGAAGACGCGCGAGGATTCGTTCCAGCTCACCAAGCTGCGGTTCGACAACGGCGCGACCTCCGAGGTCGACCTGCGCCAGGCCGAGCAATTGCTCGAAGGCGCGCGCGCAACGCTCGCGCAGACCCAGCGCCAGCGCGCGCAGGACGAGAACGCGCTGGTGCTGCTGCTCGGCCAGCCGCTGCCGGCCGATCTGCCCGCCGGGCTGCCGCTCGCGCAGCAGCAGGCCGTGGCCGAGCTGCCGGCGGGGTTGCCGTCCGACCTGCTGACACGTCGCCCCGACCTGCGTAGCGCCGAGCTGCAGCTGCAGTCGGCCAACGCCAGCATCGGCGCGGCACGCGCGGCCTTCTTCCCGAGCATCTCGCTGACCGCGAATGCCGGCACCGCGAGCACCGAGCTGTCGGGCCTGTTCAAGAGCGGCAGCTGGGCGTTCACCGGCAGCGCCAGCGTGCTGCAGACGATCTTCGACGCCGGCCGCAACCAGGCGAACCTCGACAGCGCGAAGGCCGGCAAGGACATCGCGATCGCGCAGTACGAGAAGGCGATCCAGACCGCGTTCCGCGAGGTCTCGGACGCGCTTGCCGGCCGCGCGACGCTGGGCGAGCAGCTGCGCGCGCAGACCGCGCAGGCCAGGGCCGCGCAGACCACGTTCGAGCTGACCGACCTGCGCTACCGCAACGGCGCCGCGAGTTATCTCGACGTGCTCGATGCGCAGCGCAGCCTGTTCAGCGCGCGCCAGGCGACCGTGCAGGTGCAAGCGCTGCAGACGCAGAACCTGGTCACGCTGTACCAGGTGCTGGGCGGTGGCTGGACCGAGCCGGCCCGGGCCACCGAGGCGAAAGGCAACTGACGCGGCCGGCGGGCGCGCCGTGGCCGCTCGGATGGGTGGCCCATCGCGCTGCGCGCGATAGCATCGGTTCCTTGTCGAGAAACTTGGGACTCCCCGGACATGCACGAAGCCTCACTTCTTCCGCCCGGATATTTCACGGCCGGCGTCGAGCAGACCGACCCCGTGATCGCCCAGGCGATCGACCGCGAGAAGGCTCGCACTCGCGGCGTGATCGAGCTCATCGCTTCGGAGAACATCGTCAGCCGAGCCGTGCTCGACGTTCAGGGGTCGATCCTGACCAACAAGACGGTCGAGGGCTACCCAGGCAAGCGCTACCACGCCGGGGCCGTGAACGTCGATGTCGTAGAGCGCACCGCGATCGAGCGGGCCTGTCGACTCTTCGGCTGTCGCTTTGCGAACGTCCAGCCGCATTCGGGCAGCCAGGCCAACCATGCCGTGCTGCACGCGCTCGCCGAGCCGGGCGACACGATCCTCTCGATGGATCTGAACGCGGGTGGCCACCTGAGCCATGGCGCATCAGCGAACTTCAGCGGCAAGTGGTTCAAGGTCGTGAACTATGGCGTGGGTGCCGGCGATGGTCTGATCGATTACGACCAGGTCGTCGACCTCGCGCGCAAGCACAAGCCCAAGGTCGTCATCGCCGGCGGTTCGGCCTACCCGCGTGCACTCGACTTCGCCGCTTTCCGCCGCGCCGCCGACGCCGGTGGCGCGAAGCTTCTCGTCGACATGGCGCACTTCGCCGGCCTGGTCGCCGGCGGCGCGCACGAGCAGCCGTTCCCTCACGCCGACATCGTCACGACGACCACCTACAAGTCGCTGCGCGGGCCGCGCGGCGCGCTCATCCTCTGGAATGACGAGGGCTTGAGGAAGCGCATCGACAATGCCGTCTTCCCCGGGCTGCAGGGAACGCCTTCGCTTCAGATCGTCGCCGCCAAGGCGGTCGCGCTCGGCGAGGCGCTGAGGCCCGAGTTTGCCGACTACGCGGCGGCGGTGCTGGCCCATGCGCGCGCGCTCGCGGGCCGGCTGCAGCGCCACGGTTTCGACCTCGTCGGCGGCGGTACCGACACGCCGCTGATGCTCGTGGACCTGCGCGCGAAGGGTCTCACCGGCGCGCCCGCTGCGCAAAGCCTCGAACGTGCCGGTCTCATCGCGAACATGAACCCCATCCCGTCGGATACCGTCGACCTGAAGGTCATGTCGGGGCTGCGCTTCGGCGTCTCGGGAGCGACGACACGCGGTCTGGTGGTTGCCGATTTCGAAGCCATCGGCGACCTGATCGCCGAGGTTCTCGATGGGCTGCGCGAAAGTCCAAGCGACAACAGCGCCGCGGAGGGAAGGGTTCGCGCGAGTGTCGGCGAGATCGCGGCGCGGTTTCCGACCTACGCCTGAGGCCGGATACATCTGCGAGCCTGCCTCCGTGGGCCGCGAGCAGAATCGGGAAGGGCCGCGGCCGGGGCGCTCGCCGCGAGCCGCCCGCCGCGAGCCGCAGTTGCGCGCCCAGGACAGAAATGGAGGCCGGCCATGCGCCACAGATTCATTGCCTTGTGCATATCACTTCTTTGCGCCGCCACTGCGGCCCCCGCCCATGCCGCCGTCAGCGTGAGCATCGGCATCAACGTTCCGGTCTATCCGCAGATGGTGGTCGTGCCGGGTTACCCGGTCTACTACGCGCCCACCCTAGGCGCCAACTTCTTCTTCTACGACGGCATGTACTGGGTGCTCGAAGGCGACAACTGGTACATGAGCTCCTGGTACAACGGCCCCTGGGTCATCGTGGAGCCCGC
>Ga0070706_100002731_pt1 | contig 17637 bp, 14 predicted proteins | sample KBSK5501metaG_FD_65476 | JGI IMG/M metagenome (GOLD analysis project Ga0070706, IMG submission 65476) | Corn, switchgrass and miscanthus rhizosphere microbial communities from Kellogg Biological Station, Michigan, USA - KBS K5-50-1 metaG | ecosystem: Host-associated > Plants > Roots >... | reverse complement strand
TTGTCTTCCATCGCGATCGGTCATTGGGGCGATCGCATCGGCCGGCGCCGAGCGTACGGTCTCCTTCTGCTCGTCATGGGCGCGGCCGGAGCAGTGTTCGCTTTCACGAGGTGGCTTCCTGCTCTCGTGATCGCAGCCCTTACCGGAACGCTCTCGACGGATCCGAATGAGTCGGGACCGATCACGTCTATCGAGCAAGCGATGTTGGGCGGAGCCCCCGCCGTGGCGCGCGCGGGGATCTTCGGGCGCTACAACGCCATCGCGTACCTCGCCGGGTCGTTCGGAGCATTGGCAGCGGGAGGACCGACGTTCTTCCGGCGCTTCTTCCCCAACCTTCCGCCCGACCAGCGATGGCTGTTCGTTTTCCCTGCTGTGGCGGTGGCCTGCGCTCTCCTCACTCGGAGGCTGACGCGCGCGACCGAAGTCGAGGATCGCGCTACCGCTCGCCTCGTCCGATCGAAACGCACCGTTCGCGGCCTTGCCATGCTGTTCTCACTGGACGCATTCGCCGGAGGCTTCGTCGTCCAGGCATTCCTCGTGTACTGGTTCCATCGCCGGTATGGGGCGACGGCCGCTCAGATGGGCCTGGTGTTCTTTGGGGCCGGACTGTTGCAGGCCGGCTCTTCCATCGCGGCGGGAAGGGTCGCTGCGAAGATCGGCCTCCTCAACACGATGGTCTTCACGCATTTGCCGTCGAACGTCTTGCTGATGGCGGTACCGTTCTCACCGGTGTTCGGGGGTGCAGTCGCTTTGCTGCTTGCTCGCTCCGCGCTTTCTCAGATGGACGTCCCCGCCCGGCAAGCGTACGTAGTGACGATGGTCGATCCGGCCGAGCGAACCGCGGCCGCTGCGTACACGAACACGGCGCGGTACGTCACGCGCCCCGCCGGGCCTATCGCCGCCGGGGCGCTCTTACGCGTCGCGCTCTCGGGTCCGTTCGTGGTCGCCGGCGCGCTGAAGATCGTGTACGACGCCGTTCTGTACGGTGCGTTCCGGCGCGTGCCGCTGGACGACTCGGACGCCTTACGGAGTTGAGGTCGGCGTCGGCGAGGGGCTGGGACTCGGCGGTGGCGGCGGAGGGGGAGGCGGTGGCGGCGGCGGTGGCGGTGGCGGTGGCGGCGTGTAGGTCGGCATGAAGCGACGCCCCCAGACGAGCCGGCTGTACCACCACGATCCGCTTCCGATGTAGTCGATCGAGACGCCGCCGCGGCTGCCGGACGAATGGACCATCCACCCGTTCCCGATATAGATGCCCGCGTGATCGACGCCGGACCAGCCGGTGCCTTGGTCGTCGGTATTGAAGCCGAGCAGATCGCCGGGTTGCAGCTGCGAGTAGGAGTACCGCACCGGCGCGTACTCGGTCATCGCGGCCGCGCCTCTCTGGGGCAAGGACCAGCCCGTGTACCCACGGATGCTCGCGTTATTCCACGTGCCGGCCGGCGCTTTCAGGACCCACCATGCGAACCCTGAACAGTCGAATCCTCCTTGCAGCTGGGTGCCGCAGCAATATCCAGAACCGGTCGGCTTGTACCACTCACCCGCGTACACATATGGATATCCCGCGTATCGGAACGCGAATTCGACGACCTGCTTCTCGATCGCGTTCATCTGCGGCAAAGCGATCGTCGCGTACGCCTGTACCGAGTTCAGCTCCCACTGGCTGAGTGTCTTGGCTTGCCAGAGCGCGTACGCGATGAACGCGCGCGAAACGGGAGACGACGCCAGGACCTCTTGCTTCTCGAGCGCGCTCGGGTAATTGAAGTTGAGGTGGAGCTCGTTCGTCAGGATGTAAAAGGGAAAGTATCCCGCGTGCGCGAAGCGGTATCCATCCGTGCTTGAGATCTTGCTGAGACCAACTGCGACGGAGTACAGGCCGAGTGCAAGAACGAAAGCCCGGTCCATGGATGCCTTGTTCACCGTTCCGGCTGCGTTGAATGCGCCGTTAACCGGGAAAAGCCAGCCCTTCTTCACCGCGACGTTCGCGACCCGGTAGGCGTCGCCCGGCGTTGTTGAAGGGAGATCCGAGAAGGTGATCGTGGGATCGACAGGCTGGCTCGGCGCAAAGGCCTTGGTGAACGCGCGCAAGTTCGAGCCGCGTCGTGAGCTGATCGGGCCGGAAGCCGTTGCTGTAGGGCGCGATATAGCCGTTCGACGTCACGTACTGAACCGCGGAATACGCCCAGTGTGAGGTGGGAACGTCTGCGTAGGCAGCCGACGCTGCGGGCGCCACGGAAGACAACAAGCCGATGGCGGCGAGCGAAACGATCAGAACCCTGCGCAGGATGGCCTCCCCCTTCCCTGATTGGTATCGGCCACGGAGAGCGGCGGCTTGACTGGAATGCCCTGGTAGGGAGGGCTTTTCGTTCTAGAGGGCTGCTCGGATCTGACCGGCAACCTCGCCCATGTGTTCGTCGTCCCGGTACTTCTGGCGGGGCCAGAAGAACCCACGCAAACCGTCTTTCCGCCTGCGTGGCACAACGTGGGCGTGCAGATGAGGGACGCTTTGGCTGACCTTGTTGTTGATCGCCACGAAGGTTCCGTCCGCCTCCAAGCCTCGTTCGACGGCACGCGCGACCGTCTGGACGGCGGCGAAATACGGCTCGAGCAGCTCGTGGGATAGGTCGCCCAGCGTCTCGATGTGGATCCGGGGTGCGACCAAGGTGTGGCCGTGGAAGACGGGCCTGTGGTCGAGGAACGCGATCGCGACCTCGTCCGAGTAAACGATGTGGGCCGGGACCTCCCCCCGGATGATCGCGTCGAAAACACATCCCGATCCGATCGGTCACCACCCCTTTCGTGCGCGCATCTTCGATTCGGTCAAGCGGGCCGGTCAAGGCTACCCTTCTCGCCGTGGAACCGATCGGTCTCGAAGAGAACGCACGAAGTCGGCCGGACAAGGTGGCCATCGTCGCGGGGTCGCACCGCATCACGTACGAGGAGCTCGACCGCCGGGCCAACCAGGTATCGCACGCGCTCCGCCGCATGGGCATCGTCCCGGGCGACCGCGTCGGGTGCGCCTTGCGGAACCGTGTCGAGTTCTACGAGACGACATTCGGCGCCGCGCGCGCGGGCGCAGATCTCGTGCCGATCTCATGGCGGGCCAAGGATGACGAGGTTGCCTACTTGCTCGAGGATTCGCGGGCAGGGCTGCTCGTAGCAGAGGAAGGCGTGACCGCGGCTGTGCCGGTCTTGCACATCGGAGTCGAGTACGAGGCTGCCGTGCAAGCAGAAGATGACGCACCGCTGGAAGACGCGCCCCCCGTCGCGCCCCCGTCGATCCGCTTCTACACGTCGGGGACGACGGGAAGGCCGAAAGCCGTGGAACGGTCTCGCTCAACCGTCGCCAACTATCTGGCGGCCGCATGGGAACATCTCGGCGTCTTCGAAGTCGAGCAGCCCTCTGAGGTCCACCTCTGCTGCGGACCGCTGTACCACAGCGCCCCGCTCGGCTTCAGCGATTACGCGCTCTTGTTGGGTCAGACCGTCGTCCTGATGGAACGCTTCGACGCTGAGGGATTCCTTCGCTTGATCGAACGAGAGCGTGCGACGTGGTCGATGATGGTGCCGATCCATTTCGTGCGCATCCTTGCGCTGCCGGATGACGTGCGCGCGCGCTACGACCTCAGCTCGATGCGACGGATCATCCACGCGGCGGCGCCGTGTCCACCGGACGTAAAGCGCAAGATCATCGATCTGTTCGGCGGCGATGTGGTCTGGGAGTTCTACGGGATGACCGAGGGGCGCGCGACGGTCATCTCTTCGAAGGAGTGGCTGCATAAACCTGGGAGCGTCGGCCGCCCGATGCCGGGCGCGCGCGTGAAGATCATGGATGCGCAGGGCCGCGATATGCCGGCCGGTGAGACCGGACTCATCTACGTGTCGACGGGCGGCTCGCGCTTCACATACGCAGGGGCGCCGGACAAGACGGAAGAAGTGTGGAGAGGCGATCACTTCACGGTCGGAGATATGGGCTACCTCGATGAAGACGGTTACCTCTTCCTCACCGACCGCCATCAGGACATGATCATCTCGGGCGGCTCGAACGTCTATCCCGCTGAAGTGGAAGCGGTTCTACACCAACATCCCGCCGTTGCCGACGTCGCGGTGATCGGCGTGCCAGATCCCGAGTGGGGCGAGGCCGTGAAGGCGATCGTCGAGGCGCGCGCGCCGGTGACCGAGGACGCTCTCATCACCTTCTGCCGTGAGCATCTTGCGCACTACAAGTGCCCGCGAACGGTAGACCTGGTCGACGAGCTGCCCAGAGAACCGAACGGCAAGGTGCGAAAGAGAGACTTGCGCGCGCCGTACTGGGAGGGGCGCGCGACGAAGATCTAAGTCGTTAGGTTCCGCCTGGTGGGGTCGGATACACTTCGACCGTCACGCCGGCGTAGAGCAGTGTGGAGTGCTCGTCACCCTGTCAAGGTGAAGGTCGCGGGTTCAAGTCCCGTCGCCGGCGCCTCTCGCGCGCCTTGCTATCCTTTCCGTCGCTATCGGCCAGGTAGCTCAGTTGGAAGAGCACGGGTCTGAAGAACCCGGTGTCGGCGGTTCGATCCCGTCCCTGGCCACCATCCAGTTCTGAAGCAAACTGACCCAGAAAATGCCAACGACCGCGCTTGCGCGCGGTTCGCTGGACACTCCACCACCTAACGGCGCTACTTATGTTGGGTGGATCACCACCCGGAACCCCGCACTAACCGTTCCGGGTGGCGACACCCTCAAGAAGGCTCATCACTTCGGACTCACGGTAGCGGCGGTGTCCGCCCAGGGTCCTGATCGAGCTGAGCTTGCCTGCTTTCGCCCAACGAGTGACCGTCTTGGGGTCGACTCGGAAGAGCGCGGCAACCTCTGCCGGCGTGAGAAGCGTTTCGCCAGAAGACTGGTCTCGCTTCATGTAGTTTCTCTCCTCCTTCCGAGCGGCCCGGCGTGTCCGACGTGCCGCGTTATGTCTGTCCTGTACTCGGGCTAGCATCGGCCCTGTACCCCTTCGCCGCCAATGGCCCGTTGTGACTGTTTTCGACCCACCCGCGGTGTCCACTGCGTGCCTTTAAACCCACCCCGGTCTTGCATCCGTTTTACATATATTCGGCATGAGATATGCCGGACTTGACCGTTTAGCCGTCGAGCAGCCTGACCAGGGCTCGGAGACCGGTTCCGTGCCTCGCGGGCGGATCGTGCCTCGCCCTCAAGACCGACCGAGGAGGTCGGGCCTAAGTCGAACACCCGGCACAGTGCGGATGTTCAAGGCAGGTATCCGGACATAGTCCGAAATGACCACACCATCGTATTGCAGCGCCTGAGTACCATGCCTGCATGGGCGTTTTCGATCGCCTTGCCTCTGAGTACGAGCAGATCGTCTTCGGGCACGACCCTGCGTCTGGCCTCCGGACGATCATCGCGGTGTACTCCACCGCGCGCGGCCCCGCCCTTGGCGGCACCCGGATGTGGGCCTACGCGACCGAGGACGATGCACTGGCCGACGCCCTGCGTTTGGGCAAAGCGATGGCGTACAAGGCGGCGTGTGCGGATCTTCCGCTCGGGGGCGGAAAAGCCGTCATCATCGGGGATGCTCGACGGGATAAGACCGATGCGTTGCTGCGCGCGTACGGGCGTCAGGTCGAGCGGCTCGGCGGAACGTACATCACGACGGCCGACGTCGGGACGACCGTGAAAGACCTGGACGTCATTTCCGAGACGACGCGATTCGTGACGGGAACCTCGCACGGTTCGGGTGATCCTTCGCCCGTCACCGCGCACGGCGTGTGGCACGGCATGCGCGCCGTCGCCGAGGTAGCGTTCGGCGAGCCGACGCTCGAGGGGCGCCACGTCGTGGTTCAAGGCGTCGGCAAGGTTGGATCCGGTGTCGCGCGCAAGCTCAAAGCTGAAGGCGCGCGAGTCACGGTCGCCGACATCGACCCGGACGCCGCCGGCGCACTCGCTGCGGAGATCGGCGCGGACGTCGTTCGAGCATCGGAGGCGCTCGGGGTCCCGTGCGACGTGCTCAGCCCGTGCGCACTCGGCCCGGTGGTCACCCAGAAGACGCTCCACTCGTTCAAGTGCGGCGCGATCGCCGGCGCGGCGAACAATCAGCTCGAGCACCCTTCCCTTGCGCGCGCGCTCGCTGACGCTGGGATCCTCTACGCACCCGACTATGTCATCAACGCAGGCGGGCTGATCAATGTCGCGGACGAATTGCACGGGTACGATGCTGCGCGCGCGCATCGCAAAGCCGAGGCGATCGCGGACACCTTGCGCGAGATCTTCCGTTCCGCGGCGGCGGAGAACCTCACCCCTGCCGAGGCCGCAGACAAGATGGCCGAATCCAGGATCAGGGCGGCGTCCGGCATCTAGTCGAACCCTCTGAGCGCTGGGGAGCCAGGTAGGCTAGGCGCATGATCGAGAAGGATCCCAAGAAGATCGCGCGCGGCATCCTGCGGAACGCTGCTCAAAAAGAACCCCCGACAGACCTTGCCCGCGTCCTCGCCTACTTACGGATCCATCACGAGCGGCCCTGGCATCTCTCGCAAGATGTGTGGGAAGGGCTCGGACGACCCGCGCGCGGACGCACCCGGTTCAAGACACAAGAGAGCGCACTCGGCGCGCGCGATCGCTGGCGGCTGGCGCACGAGATCGCTCACCATGTGTTGCATGGCGCACAGCCGCACCTGCGGGCCGGCTCGTGGGAAACCCATGAACTGGAATATGAAGCGGACCTCCTCGCGGCCGAGCTGCTGATCCCCGACCCGTGGGTCGCGCGCGCCGTGAAGAAAGCTGAGCACGACCACCAACCCGTCGATCTGGAGGATCTGGCACGGACCTTCCAAGTGGGTAGGCAAGAGATGGAGAAACGGCTTCGCCAGCTCGATCTTCTCCGAGGAGAGGTCCTCGGACGTATGTAAGGGTGCTTTCGTTGACGGTTGCCGAATGGCGCTGCGACCATGAGCAAGAGGCGTGGCAACCCCGCGCCGGCGGAAGTCCGATGAACGCCTACCGGCGATCCCGGTGGACGGGGAGGGATGGATGAAAGGGTACGTCGACCCGAGCACCGTCTCGACCGAGTCGGTCCAGGTGCTGAAGCCCGACGGCACGCTCGTGCCGGATCACGGGTTCGACCTCGACCTTAAAGAAGAAGACCTGCGAGAGATCTACCGCGTCATGATCCTCACGCGGAAAGTCGACCAGGAGTCAACCAACCTCCAGCGGCAGGGAGAGCTCGGCGTCTACACACCGGCGCTCGGTCAAGAGGGCGCGCAAGTCGGTGCCGCGTATGCGCTTGAGCCACAGGACTGGATATTTCCGTCGTACCGCGAGCTTGGATTCGCGATGCTTCGCGGCGTCCAGCCGTCGCACATCCTTCACTTGTTCCGTGGCACATGGCACGGCGGTCTCTACGACTATCGCGAGCATCGCTTGGCTCCGTATTCGGTCCCGATCGCAACCCAAGCTTTGCACGCGGTCGGCTTCGCAACGGGCGCGAAGATCGACGGCGCGAACACCGTCGTCATCGCGTGCTTCGGCGACGGCGCCACCTCCGAAGGCGATTTCCACGAAGCGTGCAACTTTGCCGGCGTCTGGAAAGCCCCTGTCGTCTTCTACTGCCAGAACAACGGGTACGCGATCAGCGTGCCACTCTCCAAGCAGACGGCGGCTCCAACGATCGCTGTGAAGGCTTTGGGATACGGCTTCCCTGGCGTTCGCGTCGACGGGAACGATGTCCTCGGGTGCTACGTCGTCACCCGCGAGGCGCTGCGGCGCGCGCGCAGGGGCGAGGGTCCAACGTTGATCGAAGCAGTGACGTACCGGCGCGGACCGCACTCTACCGCCGACGACGCGACGCGTTACCGGACCGACGAGGAGCTGAAGCACTGGGAGGCGCTCGATCCGATCGCACGTTTCGAGACGTACCTCGAGGCTGAAGGTGTGCTGACGGCAGAGTTCAAAGACCAGTGCGACTCCGAGGGACGAGACGCGGCAACGAAGCTCCGGCAAGAGATCGTCGGAGCCGGGCCGCTCGACCCGGCGCTTATCTTCGAGCACGTGTACACGGAACGGTCGCCGATCCTGCAGCAGGAGTTCGAAGAATTCATGGAAGATCAGGAAGGCCGGTAATGCCCTCCATCACGTTGGCCCAAGGCCTGAACGAAGCGCTGCGGTACTGCATGCAGCGCGACGACCGGGTCGTCGTGATGGGCGAGGACGTCGGCAGGGCGGGCGGCGTCTTCCGCGTTACCGACAAGCTGCAGCAAGAGTTCGGCGAGCAGCGTGTGATCGACACGCCGCTCGCGGAGTCGGGGATCGTCGGGACGGGCATCGGGCTTGCGATCTATGGTTTCAAGCCGGTCTGCGAAATGCAGTTCGACGGGTTCACGTATCCCGCGTTCGAACAGATCATCTCCCACCTTGCGAAGTACCGGTCGCGCACGATGGGGAAGCTCCCGCTGTCCGTCGTCGTGCGCATCCCCTACGGGGGTGGCATCGGCGCGGTCGAGCATCACTCCGAATCACTCGAGGCCTACTTCACCCACACAGCCGGCCTGAAGGTCGTCACCCCGTCGACGCCATCCGATGCGTTCGCACTCTTGGTGGAAGCGATCGAGGACCCGGACCCCGTGATTTTCCTCGAGCCGAAGCGCCGCTACTGGATCCGCGAAGACGTCGAGCTGCCGGTCGTCTCGAACGGCGACCGGCGCAAGGCGCGCATCGTGCACGAAGGAACCGACGTCACGATCTTGACGTACGGTCCGAGCGTCCGCACGGTTGAAGACGCGGTGGCTGAAGCGACGAAAGACGGCGTCAGCTGCGAGGTTATCGACCTGCGCTGGTTGAACCCGTTAGACATCGAGACGATCATGGCGAGCGTGAAGAAGACGGGGCGTGCGGTCGTCGTCACCGAAGCTTCCGTCACCGGGTCGTTCTCCGCCGAGCTCGCCGCGCGCATCTCCGAGGACGACTTCCTCTCCCTGAATGCACCGGTCATCCGCGTCGGCGGATACGACATCCCGTATCCCCCGGCGAAAGTCGAAGACCTCTACCTGCCCGACCTTGACCGTGTCCTGGACGCGGTCGATAAGGTGCTCAATTACTGATGGAGAGTCGCGAGTTCAAGCTCCCGGACCTCGGTGAGGGACTGACCGAGGCCGAGATCGTGCAGTGGCTCGTCAAGGAAGGCGACACGATCGAGCTGAACCAGCCGATCGTCGAGGTCGAAACCGAAAAGGCTCTCGTGGAGATCCCGTCGCCGTTCGCCGGAACGGTCGAGAAGATCTTTGGCGATGTCGGCGCGCGCGTGAACGTCGGCGCAACGATCATCACCGTGCAGACCTCCGAAGATGCGCCGAAGACAGGACGCAAAGAAGTCCTCGTGGGATACGGCCCCGATGAGGGAGCGTCCAAGCGCCGGAAGGACAGGAAGATCGGACGCCGCACGGAGGAAACGCCGGCCGAAGAGCCCGAGCAGCCTGCGCGCGCGCTGGCGACGCCGCCGGTGCGGAAGCTCGCGCGCGACCTCGGGATCGATATCGACGGCGTCAGCGGGACCGGCAAAGAGGGACGGGTCACGCGCGAGGATGTCGTCGCCGCCGCCGACTCGCAAAAGGGCGCCGGGGAGGAACAGGCAGAGGAAGTCGCCGAGGTCGTCCCATTAACACAGCCGGCTGCGATACGCGCCGTCCCCGATCAAGCAGAAGAACGCATCCCCGTGCGTGCGATCCGCCGCTCGATCGCAGAGAAGATGGTCCGATCCGCGTTCACGATCCCGCACGTCGCGGAGTGGCTTCAGGTCGACGCGACGGAATTGATGAAGCTGCGCACGGATCTTCAAACCTCGCCGGAAGCGAAGGAGATGAAGATCTCGCCGCTGCCGATCATCGTGAAAGCGTTGCTCGCCGCGCTCCGGAAACACCCACTCGTCAACTCGTCGTGGGACAACGACACCAACGAGATCGTTGTGCGGCACGTCTACCACATCGGGATCGCGACGGACACCGAGCGAGGGCTGCTCGTCCCCGTCGTCAAGAACGCGGATCAGTTGAACATCTTCGAGCTGTCGCGCGAGATCGCGCGCCTTGCCGCGTCCGCGCGCGACGGCAAGATCGGGCCATCGGACCTCACTGGTTCCACGGTGACGATCACGAACGTCGGTTCGTTCGGGATGGAGTCGGGGACGCCGATCATCAACTACCCGGAGGCAGCGATCCTCGCCCCGGGGGTGATCGCGAAGCGGCCGTGGGTCGTCGACGGGGAGATAGTCGTGCGCGACGTGATGACCATGGCGCTGTCCTTCGACCATCGGGTGTTGGACGGAGCCGAAGCCGGCCGCTTCCTCCGATATCTGGGCGACCTCATCGAGAAGCCGGCGCGTCTGTTCGGCGTGCTTTGAGGGTACGCTCGCAAAAATTCTGTTTGACTCAGTTTCGATCCTGAATCGCTCGACTAAGAGCTGGTATCTCGACGCAGACAACGACGAAACCTCCAGCGAAGAGAACGCGCGCTGCGACCGTTGCGATCGGAGCGAAGCTCGCGGCGCGCGCGGAAAGTTCGCCGAGTAGCTGCTCGTTTCCGTCGAACCTGAAATCGACATCGTGCCATCCAAGTGTCGGTACGAACGCGCTGAGGGCCTTGTAGGTCGCCTCTTTCGCACAAAACATCGCCAGCCGGGATCGCGGATCGCTCGCCGTCGAGAGTCGCTCCAGCTCGGAGTCCGTGAAGATCCGGCGCAAGGTGCGCGGAGCGAGCCTCCGATCTTCCCCCTCGACGTCGATGCCGATCGCCGCACGATCGGAAGTACGAGCGGCAACCGCGAGCGCGATGCTTGCGGTGTGCGTGATCGATCCGACGATGCCCGACGGCCACACAGGCGCGCCGTTCGGTCCTGTAGGGATGTCCTCGGTCTCGATACCGAGTGACGCCAGCGCCGCGAACGCGGCTTCGCGTCCGCGCGCGAACTCGGTCTCCCGCGGGGAAAGGACGCGGTCAGAGGCCTGCGGGGAACTCGACGCGACCCCCAGCGCGACCGGAAAAGAGACGAGTCCGCGAAGGTCCTCGATGGTCAACATGGTTCGCATCGTAGGGTGCTCGCGCGAGACGGGGAGGGATCGCACAAGGTCCCGACTGTGGATAGGCCAAACTACCCCTTCCCTTGGGACCGCGGTCCCGCATACACTCAGCGCGCTGGGCTCTCACTTTGGGAGTTTAGTGAAGAGTCACCCGATGTCAGGGCGGCATCGGCGGGGGGATGTCGGATCGTTCGGGCGGGCGCCGCAAGGCTCCGAACGCCGGCGTAAGGGGGGGTTGACCTAGGGGGCTCACTTTGTCACCGCATTCTGCGGTGACTTTTCTTTTGGCAACTCTCTACTCCCTCGAAAGGGGTGTGAAATGCGCAAGATCGCTGTATTCATCTCCGTAATCGCATTGGCGGCGTTGATGGTCGTCTACGCCGTGCCCGCGTCTGCCGACGTTGTCGCAGACTCCGGATTCCAGGGTAACGACGGAAACCTCGACCCAAACCTCCCACTAGCTGCCCCTGGTATCGACTGGAACTCGTTCGCGCCAGCAACCTGGGCGGTCGGCTCAGGCCCAACAGCGTCGCCCTATCGACAGGGGACCGCGTCCGCCAGCAGTTGGAGTTTCAACGGCTTTGAAGACGCGGCGGTCTCCACGTCGGACACGAGCTTCGCCGGCGGCGTGAAACAAGACAAGGATTGCGCCGTCATCGGCGGGAGCAAGGCGCCGAACAAAGATGACCTCAAGCGCATCTACATCGCAAACAAGACCGTTACCGTGGCGGGAAGCCCGCACGTCATGCTCGGCCTCGCATGGGTCCGCATCCCACAGAACACGACCTCGCCCTCGGCTCACGTCGGCTTCGAGTTCAATGAGGGCCTGGCAGGCACTTGCCCGACACTAGCTAAGGGCAGCTCGGATGGCTTGCTTCCCAGAACGCCGGCTGGCTGGGGCGGCACACCCGCGGTCTCCGGCGGCAACCCGAGCAACCCGGGCGACCTGCTCTTCGTCTATGACTTCACGGGTGGAAGCACGGCACCGACGCTCACCCTCCGGCACTGGATCGACTCGAACTCCAGCATTGCCAGCGACCCGACGAACGCTTGCGATGTCGGTTCCGACTCGGTTCCATGCTGGAGCACTGCAGTCGATCTGACTACAAGCGGGATCGCACAGGCACAGGTAAACGCAACAGGTTCGGTCACCGATCTCCTGACGCCACCGCTAGCGCCCAACACTGCATCGGTCTCGTCTTCGCTCGGCACCAAGGAGTTCGGCGAGGCCATCGTCGACCTGACTGCGGCGGGGGTATTCGCACCCGGCGTTTGCACCGGTTTCGGGCAAGCAGAAGGCGTCAGCCGAAGCTCCGGAAACTCGGGCACTGCCGCAATGGAAGACCTCGACGGTCCGGGCCACGTCAATATCGCGAACTGCGGCCGGCTCGTCGTGAACAAGACGGACGGAACAAACCTTCTTGATGGGGCCGGATTCACAGTAACCCCAGGGGTTCCGCCCGCCACTTCCTCAACCATGACGGGTGAAGGTACAGGCGTGTTCTGTCTAGACGGTCTCCCCTTGAACAGGCAGGTCAGTGTTAGCGAGACGACGGTCCCACCGGGCTACAGCGCCAGCGCGGACCAGCCCTTCACGCCGACCACAGCCGGCACCTGTTCTGGAGTTGACTCGAGCACGACTCCCGACCTCACGTTCACCGACACTCCTCTGCCTCAAGACATCAACATCAGCAAGGTCGACGATGCCGGGAACCCGGTCGACGGAGCAGTCTTCACGATCTACTCGCCGGCCGGCACAACGGCTGGGGTCCCAAGCGGAACCGCGGCGGGAACTTGCACAACTGGTATACCGACCGCCGGCTCGGGAGCGTGCACGATCAGCAACGTCGCGCCCGGCACTTACACCATCGATGAAGTACCGCCGGCAGGGTACGCGAAGGACAGCGCATTCCCGCAGACCATCACGGTTTCGATCGGATCGCCCACAACGGTGTCCGCAACCGACAATCGTCTGTTCAAGATGATCGTGCTCGTGTGTCAGCAGAGCAACAACCACCTCTACCCGAGCAGCGTGTCGATCGACAGTGCGACGGCAAGCAACTCAGAGTCCAGCAGTTTGCTCGCTACGTTGGTCAGCAACTGGGCGACGGCTCAGTCGGTGACGCTGACATCCGCGCAGAAAACGGCGCTGGAAGTGGCACTATGCTCGAACATCACCACCGGCGCTAAGGGCGGTCTGCTCGCGTCCCCGCTTCTGCCGGATCCGCACGGAGCAAGCGTAACGATTCCGCACTAAGCACAACGCACGGCAGCAAAGAAGAGCCGGTCGAATGACCGGCTCTTCTTGCGTCTTGTAGGTCCTTAGGTCGGTGGCTGCATGAAGGTTGTGGAGAGAAACGTCTTGAGCCCGGGCACATCAGCTGCGGGAGGGATTTCGCGGTTCATCTGTGTGAAGCTCTGCGCGTTCGGAGTTCCGAATAGCTGCCGGTAATCCTCCGCAATTATCTCTTTCGGATTCCACGCGTATGTGGTGCCGAGCCTAGAGTCGCCCGTCAGTCCGCGCGCTTGGAGATAGGAAGCCATAGTGGGATCCTGCTGAACTATGTAGGAGTAGTAGAGGCTCCACGCGTGACCGTACTCGTGGAACAAAGCGTTGTCGCCCTCGAGCCAAGGGATGTAGGCAATGTAGGAGATCGCGTGATATCCCGTGTAACGGCCGCTGATCAAGGCGACGGATGTGGCGGTCGAACTGGCAGTCGAGATGTCAAAGCGGATGGTAACGAACTGCTGCTCGTTCCCGACTAGCGGACCAAGCATGAGGCGATCGTAGATCGATTTTGCCGTTACGACATCATCGTAACTTTGCACAAGCAATCCACTCGCTGCCGTGTACGAGGAGATCGGTGAGTTCGCATCCGTCGAGCGAACGATCGGCCGCCACCCGAGATCTGCTCGCGCTGATCCGTTGAGCTGAACGGAGAGGTTGGCATACAGCGACCCCGTTGTGTCCGGTACCCAGTCGGCGCGCAAGGTCCACCACGAGTCTGTTGCCATTTGGACGCTGTACAAGCCATCGGCGAGACCGGTGAACTGATACCAGCCAGTCGGGTCAGAATAGGTGTTGGTGATGTAGTTGCCTGACCCGTCGTAAAGATAGAAATGTTCACTGGCTAGAGCTGTTTCACCGGTTTCGAAGATTCCGTCACGATCTTGTTCCTGGAACGTGTAGCCACCGATCGTTCCGGCAGACATACTCGGAGCGGCAACGGGGGTTCCGGAAGACGACGGTGTGGGGGACGGCGATGGCGGTGGTATCGGCGCGCTATTGCTGACGTTCACCGTCACACTAGTTGTTCCAACGTTGCCTGCCGTGTCTGTAGCCATCGCGGTGATCAAATGTGAACCGTTTGTGAGTGAAGTTGTGTCAAGCTGATCTGTCCAACTCGCTGCGCCATTAGCGAGAGCCGGAGAACCTGAATCGACCTTAACCTGCACCTTCGAAAGCGAGGCGTTGTCGGACGCTGTTCCCTTTGCCGTTACCGTCCCGCTTACCGTTGAGCCCGACCCTGGAGCCGAGATCGTGACCGACGGTGGCGTCGTGTCGCACGGGTTTCGCTTCGAGCAGCTGGTTCCACCGGCGCCCGGCTTTCCAGCTTGAGCCGGCAGGCCGCTCGCGATCTGCATCGTTAGTGCGAGCCCCATCGGCAATACGAACCGAAGACGTCTCGCCCAATGAGTCGTGCCGTGCAGGGCTGTACCGAAATCTCGTTTCATCCCCAGTTCCCCTCTCGCCAGCTGAGCTCCTGGCGAACGGGACCGAGGCAAATGAATGGCCTGTTCGGTAGCTCGGCCGCCCCTCTCCCTGGGCCCGTAGCTTTGCGTCCCCGGCTTCCGACGGGTTTGCCCGTTCGCAGGTCTGACGCTGTGTGTATCGGAGTCCCGCGGAGGGCGGTTGAGATAGGGACTGCTAACTACAAGACCCTTTTGCCACGTCAAAGACGGAATTGAGTCGAACTTCGGGGATCAACCTTGCGCCAACTCGAACATATGTTCTATTCTTGAGGACTCTTGGCCCAGCACGAGCAGCTCTTCGAGGTCGCGCGCAGGACGTTCGATACGCCTGAGTTTCGCGGCATCACATTCATCGAGGCCGAGGCGAAGTCGATCATCAACCACGTCCCCGGCAACGCAATGCCGTTCAGCTGGACGATCAACCCGTATCGGGGTTGCTCCCATGCCTGCGTTTATTGCTTCGCGCGCGTCACGCACACCTACATGGACATGAACGCCGGCAATGACTTCGAGACGAAGATCGTCGTCAAGATCAACGCGCCCGACGTCTTGCGCGCGCAACTGCGGTCGCGGCGGTGGCACGGAGACCACATCGCGATGGGAACGGCCACCGATCCGTATCAGCGCGCGGAAGGCCGCTACCGACTGATGGAAGGGATCATCGGCGCGCTCACCGACTACCGGAACCCGTTCTCGATCCTCACGAAGGGAACGTTGATCCTCCGAGACCTCGATCTGCTGAGAGAGGCGGCAAAGGTCACCGACGTAAGCACGGCGTTTTCCATAGGGACGCTCGACGAGGATGCATGGCGAGCGAGCGAGCCGGGGACGCCGAACCCAAGGAAACGCATGGAGGCCGTCGCCGCTCTCAACGACGCAGGCATACCCTGCGGTGTCTTGGTCGCGCCGATCCTTCCCGGCATCACCGATGACCCCCGGAAGATCAGAGATGTCGTGCGCGCGGCCATCGACGCCGGCGCAACACATGTCTCTCCGATCTTGCTGCACCTGCGGCCCACCGTGCGCGAGGAATACATGGGCTGGCTTACCGAGAACTACCCGGATCTCGTTCCTCGCTACGAGGCCATGTACGCGCACTCGGCGTACGGACCGAAGGAAGAACGGAAATCATTGAGCCGCCGGGTCCACACGATCATCCGATCAGCCGGCGGCATCAAGCCGCGCGCGCACATCGCGGCCCGGTTCTCACGCGAACGCAAAGAATCGAAACAGACAAGGCAGCCGAAGCAACTGAAGTTGATCTAGCGGCGAACGGGAAGCGCCACGGTGAACGTCGTGCCCTTGCCGAGCTCGGAGTCGACCCAAACTCGACCGCTTTGCGCGATCACCAAGCTGTGCACGATGTAGAGACCAAGCCCCACGCTGGAATGGCCGCGCGCGTTCGACGCCTGACTGAAGCGGTCGAAGACCTGCGGCAACTCATCCGCCGAGATCCCTTGCCCTTCGTCCGACACGGTGAGCATGATCTCGCCATCGCCTTCGAAGACGGCGACACGAACGACCGTGTCCGGCTCTGAGTACTTCAGCGCGTTATCAAGAAGATTCGTGACGACGTGCTCCATCGCCGCAGGGTCGCCGTAGAGGCCGAGCTCATGTTGAGCCAGATCCACCTCGATGGTGCGCTGCCGGCCCGTCCCCATCTCGCGCGCGACGGAACGGACGATACCGCTGAGGTCGACGGGTATGCGTTGCAGTCGTCCGAGACCCGCCTCGACGCGCGTCGACTGCAAGAGGTTCTCGATCAGACCGAGGATCCGATAGCCCTGCTCTTCGATCACGCCGATGAATTCGTCACGCTGCTCGAGCGGAAGGGTGTCGGCGCGCTTCCGCAGGATCGTCGCGTATCCGAGAAGCGACGTGAGCGGCGTCTTCAACTGATGCGTGACGCTCGCAACGACGTCCGCGCGCATACGATCGCTCGCTTCGAGACGCTCCGACGCGTTGCGCTCTTGTTCGAGCCGTGCGTACAGCTCGATCGCGCGCTCACGCTGCGATAAGAGCTCGCGTGTCAGGTGGCGGAACCTGCGCTCGCGCTCGACGGCGTACGCGATGAACCCGACGGACAACGCCACGAACACGAAGCGCATCGCAGAGAAGTTGACCGTGCGGCGGATCGCTTCGGGGAAGATCTGCGTCCAGTAAGAAACGACGGCGACGGCGAGCGAGACGACGACGAGTGCGATGAAAGCCGTCACCCAAAGATGCTTGCGCTGACGCTCGATGTCCGCGAGCGTCGGCGCCAGTCCGGACACCTGCAGCTGCGCAGGTCGTTCGTCCGTGATCATTCTTCGATCACCACTCCGTGCCCCTGTGCGACCTCACCGATGACGGTCGCGACCTCGCCGGCTTCCGCTAGGGCTTCGACGGCTGCATCTGCGGAGCCGGACGGTAGGAATATCGCCATCCCAAGGCCCAGATTGAAGACTTTTCGCATCTCTATCTCAGATACTCCGCCCGTTTTGGACAGATATGTGAAGATCTCGGGCCGTTGCCACGAGGCTAAACGGACGACCGCGCCGAGACCGTCCGGGAGGGCCCTGGCAAGGTTCCCTTGGATCCCACCGCCCGTCACATGTGCTGCAGCGTGCAGTTCAGTTGCGCGCGCAGCTGCAAGAACAGCCGGCGCGTGTATGCGACACGGCCGAAGAAGCTCTTCGCCAAGTGACGCATCCGTTCCCGGCACGCGCGCGTCGAGCGAAAGGTCTTTGTCGAGGATGATCTTCCGAACCAGCGAGTAGCCGTTGGAATGCAAGCCGCTCGATTGTAGACCGATGATGACGTCTCCCTCGCGCACTCGGTCTGGACCGAGCAT
>Ga0070706_100002725_pt1 | contig 17662 bp, 18 predicted proteins | sample KBSK5501metaG_FD_65476 | JGI IMG/M metagenome (GOLD analysis project Ga0070706, IMG submission 65476) | Corn, switchgrass and miscanthus rhizosphere microbial communities from Kellogg Biological Station, Michigan, USA - KBS K5-50-1 metaG | ecosystem: Host-associated > Plants > Roots >... | reverse complement strand
CTCACTATTCCAGCGCCCCTAATGCCGGGCACTCTAGGGGCTGTCGTCGCCGCGGATCAGCCGCGCCAGTGCGTCGATGAACTCGGGGTCGTCGTCGGGGCCGGTGGGCCCGGTCCAGTGCGGGGACCGCTGGCCCGCCTGATCCGCGGGCACCAGGGCGGCGTGCCGGCCGCGTCCCGCGGGATGGCGCCATAGCGCGGCGTCAGCACCGGGACCGCGCGGGAAGACGGCACGCGACCTTCGCCGCGCCCGGCCGGCGGCACGCGAACCTCGGCGCGCCCCGCCGGCGGCCCGCCGCGCGTACCGGAGGGCGGCGAGCGTCACGACGATGAGCAGGGCAGACACGGCACCCAGCAGCACCATGCCGGCAGCCTAACCGCAGTCCCGTCCCGGCTGTGCGGAAATTGGCTGACTCATCATCTCTTACACCGCGGTCCGCAACTCATTACAGTCGGTTACGACAGGTGACGATGCCGCTATTTCGGCGTAGCCTGGCGGCCTGTGTTGTGCCGATCGCAGGGAGTGCGACTATGCGGCTGCGGCTCTTTGCCCGCTTCCGCTGGCCCGTCCGGCCAGGGCGGTCCCGCGGTGTCCGCTCCCGGAGCGCAGGGCCTCCTCCGGCCGCGCCTGCCGGCGGGAAGCACCGGCGCGATGACCGGCTCCCCGAGGCGGCCCCTGCGCCAGGCCAGCAACCGGCCGGTGAGGCCCCCTTCGCATCGCCCCTTCAGGAGGCGCGCCGGTCCGGCCGGGCGCCCAGGGGCGATTCCGAGAGCCGGAGCGGCAGCAGAGCAGGCCCCCGGGGCGGCAGCCGCCGGGCCGGGGCGGCCAGGGTAGCCATACGGACGGCGCCCAGGGCCGCCGCCGACGCGCGCCCGGCGGCCAGGGCCGCTCGCCAGCCGGCGACGCAGCAGGCCAGCGCGGAGCGCCTGCCGTGGTACGAGGTCGCCCATGCCCGGCGGGTGGTGGGGGGTCACCGGGACTGCGGCCCGCTGGAGAAGGTGCTCTGCCGCGACTGGGACGCCAGCGCGCTGCCCCCACCGGAGGTGGTGCGGGCCATCGACCGCCTGGCCGAGCTGCCCGCCACCGTCTCCCAGCGCCTTGCCGACGGCCTCGACGCGATCTACGTGGGCCCCGGCGGCGTGCCGGACCTGGACGAGATGGGCCGGCTCCGCGGGGTTCCGCTCCCGTCCGGGCGCGCGACCTGGGATGCCTGCGCCGGCGCGTATGGCGAGCGCAAGATCATCATTGGCACCCGTCCGTCCGCCACCCCGGACGTGGTGTGCCACGAGGTTGGGCACGCCCTCGATGAGCTGGATGGGTCCGGCGGCATGTGGCAGTCGGACTCGGACGAGTTCCGCGCGCTCTACCGGCGCTGCCTGCCCCGCCTCGTGAGCGACTTCCACCGGCAGGACGGCTCGCTGGGCCGGCGTGAGTTCTTCGCGGACGCGTTCGCCGCAATCGCGTCCAGCCAGCGGCCCGCGCTCGTCGACATGCTGGGCGGGGACACAAGGATCGCGCTGGATGTCATGCTGTACTTCAATGTGCGCTACGGGATCTGAGTCACGCGATGTTCGTCGTTAGGCTCCGCAACGGGAACCTGCTGGCTCCCGAGTCCGCCATGGACGCCGAGGGCGAGGTGATGGGCGACGCCTACGTCGAGATCAGCCCAGGCGACCCCGCGTATTCGCGGCTCGCCCGGCAGGCGGTCTCGGAGGAGGAGCTGGACCAGCGCCGGCAGCGGTGGCGGGAGGGTGACGAGGCGCTGCGGCGTGAGTTCGAGAGCTACCTGGCCGAGCGGGTACAGGGGGGTTCGCCTCCTGAGGCTTCCCCCGGTACCCGCGGCCGCCCACCGGCCTGAGGCCCGCGCGGTGTTCTGAATCTGTGCTGCGCCTCGGACTCGTCACGATGCCGGCTCTAGGTCAAGGGCTGCCGGCCGCTGCCTGCGACTCGCCGCGGAGCAGCGCGCGCACTTCCGACTCGCGGAACCTCCGGTGCCCCCCCGGCGTACGGATGCTGCTGATGCGGCCCGATGCCGCCCAGCGGGTAACCGTCTTCGGGTCCACCCGGAAGAGGGCCGCCACCTCCCCGGGAGTCAGAAGGCGCTCATTGTTCCCGTCCATGCCCCACCCCTCCTAGTCTCCGTTTCGGAGCATGTCTTCAGTGTCGCGAAAACATCCGTTTACTTCCTAGATTTCCGGAAAATTAGCTGCCCTGCCCTTGTGGGCCTTCCAGTCCTGGCCGGCCTGGCTGTGGCTGCCTCACGGCGCGGCCCGCTGGCCCGCCGTGGCCGGGCGGGGCGCGGAGGTGGTAGCGGGCGTTCCGGGCGTCATAAACGCCAGCGATTAAGGCGAGCTCTCCGGGAAGAGGGCGATTGACGTATGGCGGGAGCCGCCCAGCGCGACTCCCTCCCCATGAGCCGATCTCACGCGCCGTGCCCAGCTAGGGTGGGTCAGGATGTCAAGCTGGCTGTGGTGGCGGGAGCATCGCCATCGCCTGCTCGGCCGGGCTGGCCGGCTCCTGGGTTATGACCCGGCCCCGCTGGCGGACGGGTGACCGGGCTGGTCACGGGCGAGGAGATCCGGGCCGCCGCGGCGCGCCTGGATGGGATCATCGTCGCCACCCCACTGGTGCCGTTTACCGGGGTCGCGCCCCGCCTGCTGATCAAGCCGGAGTCGTTGCAGCCGACCGGCTCCTTCAAACTGCGCGGGGCTTACACGGCGATCAGCGCGCTGCGCGCCGAAGTTCGCCAGCGGGGGGTCGTGACCCATTCCAGCGGCAACCACGCGCAGGCCGTCGCCTACGCCGCGGCCCTGCTCGGCATCCCGGCCACGGTGGTCGTCCCCGACAACGCGCCCGAGGTGAAGGTCGGTCCCGCGCGGCGCGCGGGGGCGCGGGTCGTGACGTGCCAGCCCACGCTGGCCGCGCGGATCGCGGCCACCGAGGAGCTCATCGGCCGGCACGGGTACACGCTCATCCCGCCCTTCGATCACCGCGCCGTGATCGCCGGCCAGGGCACCATCGGCCTGGAGATCGCGGCGCAGTGCCCCGGCGTGGACTTGGTGGTAGTCCCCGTCGGAGGTGGCGGCCTGATCTCGGGGATCGCGGCGGCCATCCGCGACGCGTGCCCGGGTGCCCGGGTGATCGGCGTGGAGCCCGAACTCGCGGCGGACGCCCGCGACTCGTTCCGGCGCGGCGAACGGGTTGCCTGGCCCGCGAGCGCCACCCAGCGCACCATCGCGGACGCGCTCCGGGTGGAGCAGGTTGGCTCGCTGCCGCTGCAGCACATGCTCAGCCTCGTGGACGACATCGTGACGGTGACCGAGTACGAGATACGTGCGGCGGTGCGGCGCACCGCGAGGCAGGCGCGCCTGGTCGCCGAGCCAGGCGGCGCGGTGGCCATCGCCGCGTGCCTGTCCGGGCGGGATCTGCCCACCGCCCGGGCTCCGGTGGCGGTGCTGTCGGGCGGCAACGTCGATCCGGCCGTCTTCGCCGAGATCCTGACCCACTAGGCTGTGCACGTTATGCGCGCCACGCTGGCTTACACCGCGGCCAGGATTCTGCTGTTCGCCGCGGTGGCCGGCCTTCTCTACCTGGCCGGCGCCAGGGGGCTGCTGCTGATCGCCCTCGCCCTGGTGGTAAGCGGGGTGGCCAGCTACATCGTGCTGTCCCGCATGCGGGACGCGATGGCCGGCGCGATAAGCCGCCGGATTGAGTCGGTCCGGTCCCGGATCGACGAGGGCAGCCGCGCGGAGGACAACGAATAACCCCGATGCTCAGGGCAGCAGCGCGCGGGCCAGCCCGGACCGGCAACTCCGGCCGGAGCGCCGGCGGAGCCGTCAGCTGCGCGCGCCGTCTTTCAGCCAGCCGCCCATGGTGAGCAGGCCGAGTACCGCGGCGACCGCTTGCTGCCTGGTCATGACGGACGTGTCGATGGTCAGGTCGGCGTTCCTGGGTTCCTCGTAAGGGTCGGAGACGCCGGGGAAGTGGTCGATGAGCCCCGCGCGTGCCTTGGCGTACAGGCCCTTGCGGTCGCGGGCCTCGCAGATTTCGACCGGCGTGGCGACATGAATCAGCAGGAAGTCGCCGACCTCGCTCACCATGCGGCGCACCTGGGCGCGCGCCGCCTCATAGGGGGCGATCGGCGCGCAGATCGCGATTCCGCCGTGCCGGGCGACCTCGGTGGCCACGTAGCCGATCCGGGCGATGTTCAGGTCACGGTCGGCCCGCGAGAAGGTCAGCCCGGCCGACAGGAGCTGGCGGACCAGGTCCCCGTCGAGCAGCGACACGGTCCGGTCGCCGCGTTCGGCGAGCGCGTCGCGGAGCGCCCGGGCGATCGTGGACTTGCCGGAGCCGGACAGCCCGGTGAAGAAGACGACCACGCCGCGCTCCCGCCGGGGCGGGCGGGCGCGGCGGAGCTCGGCGGTCACTGCGGGCGGGGCGAACCAGGCGGGCACGTCCTCGCCACGGTCAAGGAGGTCCTCGAGCTCGCCCGCCGCCAGGTCGGACTGCTCGGTGCCCGGGTCGATGAGCGCGAGCGGGCGCCACACCTCGGCGGCGCGATCGTAGGCCCACTCGTCCCCGGGAAGCACGGGGATGGGGGTTTCGACAGGGGCGCTGTCCTGGCCCGCCCGGCCGCCGCGGTCGGCGTCCAGCTCGTCTACGAACAGATGGGTGGCGCCGTAGGCGGCCGCGACCACCGCCCGGATCGCGGTCTCGCGCTTGCTGCCGGTGTCCCTCGGGGCGAGGGGGATGGGCACGAGCATGGTGCCCGGCGGCAGGTTCTTGGCCGCCGCGCTGACCGCGCGTACCAGCGCCTCGGGCCGCACCACGACCTCGGCCGGGCCGCTGACCAGGGGCAGCAGGAGGAGCCTGGCTCGGAGCTGCCCGGCGAAGTGCCGTAGCTGGCCGATCTGGCGGCCGCCCAGCGGGCGGCGGGTTGCGAACGCGAGCACGGGACCACCGCCAAGTTCCGCCCGCACCTGCGCGGGGGTCTGCCGCAGCTGCCGGAACGGGCCGTGTTCCGGCTCCCGGAACCCGCTTACCGGCCCGGCGAGGCGGACCAGTCCTGCCGCGCCGGCGTCGTCGGGCCGCGCGTGCCGGCCGCCGGGCCCGGGTGGCGACGGCGCGGCCACGACCGACCGCTCGGTGATGTTGAGGATGGCCAGGGGCGTGCCCTCGGGGTCGGCCAGCGCGATCCTGGTCGCGTCGCGGGGAACCGCGTCCTCGGGCACGTCAAGGACGACTTGGACCGGCCAGGGAGTGCCGTCCGCCAGGGTTCCCCTGGCGTCCACCGATGCGGCATCGGCCACGCCGAGGAACCCGGTCAGCGGGGCGAACGCGCCGGCCAGCAGGAGTTCCAGGTCGCCGAGCTGGCGTTCGTCAAGGGCCCAGGAGGAAAGATTCGTGAAGTCCGCCGCCAGCCCGGCCGCAGCTTCAGCGGTCACGTCTACCTCCGTTTGGCGCCAGCCCCGCTGAGCTGACGGGGCGGGGTGGTGGGGTAAGAGCCGAGGGTACTCCGGCGGTGACCACCGGACCAAGGAGACGGGCAGGCCGGCCAGGCGGCGGCAGCGCTGGCCGATGACGGCGGCCCGGCTAGATCACAGGATCCGGGCGAACTGGCTCTCCGGCTTGCGCAGCACGTAAAGCATCTCCTCATGAGCCGCGGTCAGCCGCCCGCCCGACAGGCCGGCGACCAGCTTCTGCGCGGCCAGGAAACCGGGCGGGCCCGGCGGCAGCCCGCCCGCCAGGCCGCCGAGCGCCTGGCGCTCCCCGATCACCAGGCCGCGCAGCAGTGCATAGGCCTGAACGCCGCGCGCGGAGGCCAGCTGTTCATACACGGCCGGATGGGGCCCGGGCTCACCCGGGTGCCGCCTGCGCCAGATCGCCTGCCGAAGCGCCCCCGGAAGGTGGCGGTCGAGGAAGCCTGCGGCGCTGTCGCGGTCGTGGATGCGGAGCAGCAGCAAGCCACCGGGTTTGATGGCGCCGATCAGCCGGTCGAGAACGAGTTCGGCGTGCTCGATCCGCTCCAGCAGCGACGCGCAACCGATGATGTCGAAGCCGCGCGGCGCCAGCGGCGCGGTGCGCAGGTCGCCGAGCGTGCACTCGGCAAGGTTCGGGTGCCTGGCGACGGCCGCGCGGGTGACCGGCCCGTCCGTATCGATCAGGCTGACCACGATGCTGGCGCGGCCGGCCCGGAGCGCATCGACGCCCAGGTCGGTGGCCGTGGTGGCGCCAGCCTGCAGGATCGCTACCTGCCTGCCGGCGCAGTTCGCGACGTAGGCGCGGGTTTGCCGGACGAACAGGTCAGCCAGGGCTGGCGCGGGCGCGCGGCCGGCAGTGGCCGGTGCGGCGGCTGCGGCGGGGCCCGGTGGGGCGGACGGCGGCGCCATGACGGGCGTGGGCGGCGCGGCAGGAAGGCTGGGTGCGGGCGCCCTGGACGCGGGGATGAGCGTAACCGCCGGGGAACCGGCAGCTGACGGGGCAGGTGCGGGTGCGTTGGGCGGCGCGGGAGCGGCGGTGGCGGGCGAGGCGGGACCGGTTCCCCCTCCCGCGGAGCCATCCCCGGGGCTCCCGTTCGCCGATGTCACGGGTCAACAGCGTAGCCCGAGGCTTTTGTGAGCGAGGTGCAGAAACGTCAGCCTATGGCCTTGCTCCGTCCGCCCGGCAGATGAGATTCCACTCCCGTGAAGGCCATAAGGTGGAGGTATCCCGCATCCGGGCAAGGCCTTTGCTGACGTCCGTGCGGGCCTTTCGTGCTGCCTATACAGGGACACCATGAGCCTCACCGGTCTGCTCAGCGTGATAGCCGACGACCCCCAGTTTCAGCAGGTCCCGGGCCTGGCCGCCGGCGATGTAGACCTGGGCGCCGACGTGACCGCGCCGGCGGCCCTCCGCCCGCTGCTCGCCGCTGCCCTGGCCGGGCCGCAGGCACGGTCAGGGCAGCCCGGCCGGGCTCGCCGGTTCCTGCTCGCGGTGACCGCCACCGCGCGGGAGGCCGAGGAGCTGGCCGACGCTCTCCGCTCGCTGCTGCCAGCCGAGAGCGTGGCCTACTTCCCTGCCTGGGAGACGCTCCCGCACGAGCGGCTCTCCCCACGGTCGGACACCTCGGGCCAGCGTCTCGCGATCTTGCGGCGGCTCGCTCACCCCGGCCCGGCCGGCTCCCGGACCGCGCCGGTCGCTGCGGTGGTCACGCCGATACGCGCGCTGCTCCAGCCGATGGTGAGCGGGCTTGGCGACGTCGAGCCCGTGGCGCTCGCCGTGGGCGACACGGCCGAGCTGGACGAGGTGCTGACCCGGCTGGTCGAGATCGGCTACGCGCGCACCGACATGGTGGAGAAACGCGGCGACGTGGCGGTGCGCGGTGGCATCCTCGACGTGTTTCCGCCGACGGAGGAGCACCCGGTCCGGGTGGAGTTGTTCGGCGACACCGTCGAGGAGACCCGCTTCTTCCGAGTGGCCGACCAGCGGAGCCTCGGGCCCGCCGCCGAGGGGCTGTGGGCGCCCCCGTGCCGGGAACTGCTGCTGTCCCCGCCGGTGCGGGAGCGCGCCAAGCAACTCGCCGCCGATCACCCCGGCCTCGGCGACGTGCTCGGCAAGCTCGCCGACGGCATCGTCGTGGAGGGGATGGAGGCGTTCGCGCCGGTGCTCGCCCCGCGGATGGAGTTGCTGCTCGATCACGTCCCCGCCGGGGGCGTGGTGCTCGCCTGCGATCCCGAACGCATCCGCGCCCGGGCCGCCGACCTGGTCCGCACCAGCCGGGAGTTCCTGGAGGCGTCCTGGGTGAACGCGGCCGCGGGCGGCAGGGCCCCTGTGGACCTGGGCGCGGCTGCGTTCCAGTCGATCGGCCAGGTCCGGGCGGCCGCCGACCGGCTGGGCCTGCCCTGGTGGACCATCACCCCGTTCGAAAGCCCCGGCGCCCCCGGCGGGGCGCCGGACGGCCCCGGTGACCAGGCCCGCGCGGCGGATGGCATCGGCACGGATGGCTACGTTCTGCATGAAGAGGCCGGTAGCGGCGAGGGCCGGAAAGCGTTGCAGCTGCAGGCCAGCCCGGCGCCTGCCTACCGCGGCGACACCGCCCGCGCGCTGGCCGACGTCCGGCGGTGGCTGCGCGACGGCTGGCGGGTGGTCCTCGTCACCGAGGGCCACGGCCCGGCGCAGCGGCTGACCGAGATGCTGCGCGGTGAGGGCCTCGGCGCCCGGCTCGGTGACCTGGACGAGGCGCCGGAGCCCGCGGTCCCTTGCGTGACGACCGGGCTCCTCGCCCACGGGTTCACCTGGGAGTCCGTGCGGCTTGCCGTCCTCACCGAGGCTGACCTGGCGGGCCAGCACGCCGGGCCGCGGGACGCCCGCCGGATGCCGAGCCGGCGGCGTGGCGGCATCGATCCGCTCCAGCTGACGTCGGGTGACTACGTCGTGCACGAGCAGCACGGCGTGGGGCGGTACCTGGAGATGACCAGCCGCAGCGTCCAGGGAGCGGTCAGGGAGTACCTGGTCATCGAGTACGCGCCGGCCAAACGGGGCCAGCCTGCCGACCGGCTCTACGTGCCGACCGACCAGCTCGACCAGGTCACCAGGTACGTCGGCGGCGAGGCGCCCGCGCTGCACCGGCTCGGCGGCGCCGACTGGGCCAAGACCAAGGGCCGCGCCCGCAAGGCGGTGCGGCAGATCGCCTCGGAGCTGATCCGGCTGTACTCGGCGAGGATGGCCTCGCCCGGCCACGCGTTTGGCCCGGACACACCCTGGCAGCGTGAGCTGGAGGACGCGTTCCCCTACGTGGAGACTGCCGACCAGCTTGCCGCGATTGACGAGGCGAAGCACGACATGGAACGGCCGGTGCCCATGGACCGGCTCATCTGCGGCGACGTCGGCTACGGCAAGACCGAGATCGCGGTCCGCGCCGCGTTCAAGGCGGTACAGGACAACATGCAGGTCGCCGTGCTCGTCCCCACGACGCTGCTTGCGGCGCAGCACCAGGCCACGTTCTCAGAACGGTACGCGCCGTTCCCGGTCGTGGTGCGCACGCTGAGCCGGTTCCAGAGCGACGCCGAGGTCGCCGAGACGCTGCGCGGGCTGGCCGACGGCACGGTGGACGTGGTGATCGGAACCCACCGGCTGCTGTCGCCCGACACCCGGTTCGCCCGCCTCGGCCTGGTCATCCTCGACGAGGAACAGCGGTTCGGGGTGGAGCACAAGGAGTACCTCAAGCGGCTGCGCACCGAGGTGGACGTGCTCTCGATGTCCGCGACCCCCATCCCGCGCACGCTGGAGATGGGCGTGGCCGGGATCCGGGAGATGTCCACCATCCTGACCCCGCCCGAAGAGCGGCACCCGGTGCTGACCATGGTCGGCCCCTACGACGACAAGCAGATCGCCGCCGCCATCCGCCGCGAGCTGCTCCGCGACGGCCAGGTGTTCTTCGTGCACAACAGGGTCTCCTCGATCAACAAGGTCGCGGCCCGGGTGGCGGACTTGGTGCCGGAGGCCAGGGTCGTGGCGGCGCACGGCCAGATGAACGAGCACCTGCTCGAGCGGATCATGGAGGAGTTCCTCGACCGGAAGCACGACGTGCTCGTGTCCACCACGATCGTGGAGGCGGGGCTCGACATCCCCAACGCGAACACCCTGATCATCGACCGCGCCGACGTCTACGGGCTGTCCCAGCTGCACCAGCTTCGGGGCAGGGTCGGCCGCGGCAGCGAGCGGGCGTACGCGTACTTCCTGTTCCCGCCTGAGAAGCCCCTGACCGAGACCGCGCACGAGCGCCTGGAAACCATCGCCCAGCACACGGAGATGGGCGCGGGGATGTACGTGGCGCTCAAGGACCTGGAGATCCGCGGCGCGGGCAACCTGCTCGGCGGGGAGCAGTCCGGGCACATCGCCGGTGTTGGCTTCGACCTGTACGTGCGGATGATCGGCGAGGCGGTCAGCGAACTGCGCGGCGGCGGGCCCGCCGAGCGGCCCGAGGCCAGGGTGGAACTGCCGGTGAACGCCCACATCCCGCACTCCTACGTGCCGGGTGAGCGGCTGCGGCTCGAGGCGTACACGCGGATCGCCGCGATCGACTCCGTCGACGACATCGTTGCCGTCAGCGAGGAGCTCACCGACCGCTACGGTCCGCTGCCCGAGCCCGTGCTCGGCCTGCTCGCGGTGGCCAGGCTGCGGGCGGAGGCGCGCCGGGCCGGGCTCACCGACATCACCCAGCAGGGCACCCACATCCGGTTCGCGCCGGTCGATCTGCCGGATTCCCGCCAGGTCCGGGCGCAGCGGCTCTACCCGAAGACCGTGCTGAAACCGGCGGTGCGTACGATGCTCGTACCGGTGCCCAGGGAGGTATCAGGCGCTTCCGCCCCGCCGGGGGCCCCGCTCCTGCGCGACCGGGAACTGCTTGCCTGGTGTTTGCAGCTCATTGAGGCGGTGTTCGGCGAGAGTGGGCCGGGCACGCCGGACCCGCCGACCATAACGCAGACGTGAGAAGGGACGCCGTCGTGCTCCGCACCTCCATCGCAGTGGCCGCCGCGCTCGGCGCGACGTGTGTCCTGGCCGCGTGCGGTCCCGTCCGGACGGGTGCCGCCGCCATCGTGGGCGGCCAGCGGATCTCCGCCACCACGCTGAGCAACGAGGTCGCCAGCCTGGAACAGGCCTACCAGGCCAACAAGGCGAAGATCCAGCTGCAGTTCCCGCTGGCGCAGGCGCCGCAACAGGTGCTGGGGTGGCTGGTCCGGTTCCGGGTCCGCGACCAGCTGGCCATCCGCAACCACGTCAGGGTGAGCTTCGGGCAGAGCCAGCGGGCTCTCGCGGCGATCGCCGCGCAGGCCGGGCCGAACGGGATCAGGAACCTCGCCGTGGCCAACGGGCTGCCGCCGGACCTGCTGCCGGCGCTGGGCAGGTACGCGGCCATCCAGAACGCGCTCGTGGCCAGGCTGGACGGCGGCCGGGTGCCGAGTTCCACCGCGGCCCAGCAGGCCCTCGGCGCCGATCTCAACCGGCGTCAGTGCGCGGCCGCCAAGAGCCTGCACATTCTGATCAACCCGCAGTTCGGCCGGCTGGACTACACGCAGCTGTCCGTCATCCCGGCGGCCAACAGGCTGTCGGCGCCGGAATCCTCGTCACCGTCGAGCAGCCCCAGGCCCGCGCTCGCCCCGCCATGCTGAGCGGACGCGCCCGGGTGGCCCGGTGACCGATGGGCCGGCGCTGACCAGCCCCGGCGAGCCGGCCCTGACTGGGGGCCCGCCGGGGGCCGCGCTACCGCCGGGGACCGCGCTACCGCCGGGGACCGCGCTACCGCCGGGGACCGCGCTACCGCCGGGGGCCGCGCTACCGCCGGGGGCCGCCCTGCTCCGCCTGGTCGAGGTCATGGACACGCTGCGGGTGTCCTGCCCGTGGGACGCCCGCCAGACGCACCAGTCGCTCGCGCCGCACCTCCTGGAGGAGTGCTACGAGGCCCTGGAGGCGCTCGAGGAGGGCGGGGAGGCGGCGCTGCGGGACGAACTCGGCGACGTCCTCCTCCAGGTCGTGTTCCACGCGAGGATCGCGGCGGAGCGCCGGGACGGCACCGGGTTCACGATCGACGATGTGGCCGCGGGCATCGTGGCCAAGCTGATACGCCGGCACCCGCACGTGTTCGGCGACACGCAGGTGTCCGGCCCGGAGGACGTCAAGCGCAACTGGGACGCGATCAAGGCCGCGGAGCGGGCCGGCCAAGATGGCCAGCCGCCGTCGGTGGTGGGGTCCGTGCCGTTCGGGCAGCCCGCGCTCGCGCTCGCCGCCCAACTCCAGCGCCGGGCGGAACGAGCCGGCGCCCCGGCGGAACTCGCCGACCTGCCGGCCGCCGGCGCGGCGGGCGGGAACGGCGTTAGCGACATCGGGGCCGAGCTGTTCGCGCTCGTGGCCAAGGCGCGCGCGGCCGGTCTGGACCCCGAGCTGGAGCTGCGCGCCGCCGCGCGGGCCTACCGCGACCGGGTCCGCACCTGGGAGCAGGAGCGGGACGGGGCGGCCGGGGCCTGACGGGGGCGCCGGGGCCTGACGGGGCGGCTGGGGGCTGACGGCGTGGCCGCTGCGGCCGCCGGGACCGCCTCGGCTAGGCTCCGAATACCGAGACTCGCGAACGCACCGGGAGCCGTTGCTTGCCCGCCATCGACGCCATTCACGCCAGGCAGATCCTGGATTCCCGAGGCAACCCGACGCTCGAAGCCGAGGTGGAGCTGGACGACGGGACGCTGGCCCGGGCGGCCGCACCAAGCGGAGCCTCCACCGGGGCCTTCGAGGCGGTCGAGCTGCGGGACGGCGGCGACGCCTACGGCGGCAAGGGGGTCACCAGGGCGGTCGAGGCCGTCAATGAGGAGATCGAGCCGGAGCTGCTCGGCTACGACGCCGACGACCAGCGCCTGATCGACCAGGCGATGATCGACCTGGACCGCACGCCGGACAAGTCCCGGCTGGGCGCCAACGCCATCGTGGCGGTCAGCATGGCCGTCGCCAAGGCGGCCGCCGGATCGGCCGGACTGCCGTTGTTCCGCTACCTCGGCGGCCCGAACGCGCACGTCCTGCCGGTGCCGATGATGAACATCCTCAACGGGGGAGTCCACGCGGACAACGACGTCGACATTCAGGAGTTCATGATCGCGCCGGTGGGCGCCGGCACCTTCAGCGACGCGGTCCGCTGGGGCGCGGAGACCTACCACGCGCTCAAGTCGGTGCTCAAGCAGCATAAGCACGCGACCGGCGTTGGTGACGAGGGCGGCTTCGCGCCCAACCTGCCGAGCAACAAGGCGGCGCTCGACCTCATCGTCGAGGCGATCGAAGCGGCGGGCTTCCACCCCGGGCGCGATATCGCCCTGGCCATCGACGCCGCTGCCACCGAGTTCTACCGCGACGGCGCCTACCAGTTCGAGGGCGTGGCCCGGACCGCGGCGGAGATGACCGGGCTGTACACGCACTGGCTGGATGCCTACCCGATCGTCTCCCTGGAGGACCCGCTCGCCGAGGAGGACTGGGCCGGCTGGCAGGCGCTCACCGCGGCCCTGGGCGGCCGGGTACAGGTCGTCGGCGACGATCTGTTTGTCACCAATCCAGAACGGTTGCGCCGTGGTATCGCCGATCGCAGCGCCAACGCCCTCCTGGTGAAGGTCAACCAGATCGGTACGATCACCGAGACCCTGGACGCGGTGGCGCTTGCCCAGCGCAGCGGGTTCGCCTGCATGATCAGTCACCGGTCGGGCGAGACCGAGGACACGACCATCGCCGATCTCGTGGTGGCGACCGACGCCGGGCAGATCAAGACCGGCGCCCCGGCCCGGTCGGAGCGCGTCGCGAAGTACAACGAGCTGCTGCGGATCGAAGAGTTGCTCGACGACGCGGCGGTCTACATCGGCCCGGCCGCCTTCCCCCGGGCACCCGCGGGGTAAGCAGCGATGATGCCCACCCAGGGGCGCAGGCAGACGCCGGAGCGGGCGAGGCTCACGAGCCGGGCCGCGGTGCTCGCCGTGGTGCTCTGCGCGATCGCGCTCAGCCTCGCCTACCCGGTGCGGGAGTACATCTCCCAGCGCCGGCAGATCGACCAGTTGCAGGCCGAACGCCAGCTGCTCACCACCCAGCTGCGCCAGCTGGAACAGCAGCAGGGGCGGCTGAACGACCCCGCCTACGTCGAGCAGCTCGCCCGGGACAAGCTGCACCTGTGCATGCGCGGCGCCACCTGCTACGTGGTCATCGGCAACCACCGGGGCCATCCCGGCGGCGCGGCCGGCGCGGCAAGCCTCACCCCGTGGTACGAGCGGCTGTGGCAGTCCGTGCAGCAGGCCAACCGGGGCAGCTCGGGGTGACGGCCGACGCCGCGGTGGTCGCCCGGCAGCTCGGCCGGCCGCCGCGGGGGCTGCGCCGGGTCGCGCACCGCTGCCCGTGCGGCCTGCCCGACGTGGTGGAGACCGCGCCGCGCCTGCCCGACGGCACGCCGTTCCCCACGCTGTTGTACCTGACCTGCCCGCGCGCGGTCGCCGCGGTCAGCAGGCTCGAGGCCGCCGGTGTCATGCGACGGATGCAGCGGGAGCTGGCCGCCGACGCCGCGCTGCGGGCGGCCTATCATGGCGCGCACCTGGACTACGTGGCCCGGCGGGACGAGGCGGCGCGCGCCTTGGGCGTGGAGCCGCTGCCCCCGGGAACGCAGAGCGCCGGGGGCATGCCCGACCGGGTCAAGTGCCTGCACGCCCTGGCCGCGCACGAGCTCGCCGTACCGGGCGCGAACCCGCTAGGGCGGCAGGCCGTCGCCGAGGCCGGCCCGTGGTGGGCTTCGGGCCCGTGCGTCAGCCCCGTGGACACGCCGCAGGCGCCGGGCCGGGCGCCCGTGAGAGAGGCAGAAAGTTGAGGGTGGCGGCGGTCGATTGCGGCACGAACTCGCTGCGCCTGCTCGTGGCCGACGTCGACCCGGCCGTCGGCTCGCTCACCGACGTGGAGCGGCGGCTCGAGCTCGTCCGGCTCGGGCAGGGGGTGGACGCCACCGGACGGCTCGCCCCGGACGCGCTGGCGCGCACGCTGCGCGTGCTGCGTGCCTACGCCGCGATCATCGAGGCGGCCGGCGTGTCCGCCCTGCGGATGGTGGCGACGAGCGCGACCAGGGATGCGGCCAACGCCGCCGAGTTCGTGACCGGCGTCCGCGACGTGCTCGGCATCGAACCCGAGGTGCTCAGCGGCGAGGACGAGGCCCGCCTATCGTTCACCGGGGCGACCGCCGAGCTGGTGGGCCGCGCCGCGGGCCCGTACCTGGTCGCCGACATCGGCGGCGGCTCGACCGAGTTCGTGCTGGGCGATCCTGCCGCCGGGCCGGCCGAGGCGGCCGTCAGCGTGAACATCGGTTGCGTCCGGCTGACCGAGCGGCACCTGCATGGCGACCCGCCCACCGAGGCCGAGGTCGCGGCGGCGCGCGCCGACATCGACGCGGCGCTCGACCTGGTCGAGGCCAAGATTCCCGTGGCGGAGGCGCGGACGCTCGTGGGGCTGGCCGGGTCGGTGACCACCGTGGCGGCGCTGGCGCTGGGGCTGGACGGCTACGACGCGGACCGGATCCACCACGCCCGGATCAGCGCCGCGGCCGCGGCAGACCAGGCCATGCGGCTGCTGGCGCAGACCCGGGCCGAGCGCGCGGCTCTCGCGGTGATGCACCCGGGCCGGGTGGACGTGATCGGCGCCGGGGCGCTGGTGCTGGCGCGGATCATGGAGCGGTTCGGGTTCGGGGAAGTGCTGGTCAGCGAGCACGACATCCTGGACGGCCTCGCCTGGTCCCTGGTCACCAGCGCGATCCCGCGTGCGCAGCCTCATGTCGAATGTGGTGGCCATGCCAACGAGCACAACTGAATGTGGTGGTTGTGGCAACCACCACAAACGAGACCGTGATCCGGACGTCCCCGGCGGCCCGGGGCCGGTTATGCCGGGGAGCGGGTGGCCGGACGATCCCGCCAGCCCGGGCACCCCGGTCGCGCGCAACGCCGAGCAGGTCCAGGACCTCGCCGCCGGGGCGGGCAGCCTCGCGGAGCTGGTCGCCCGCCAGTCCGTCTGCCGCGCGTGCCCGCGGCTGGTCGGTTGGCGCGAGCAGGTCGCCGCCGTCAAGCGCCCGTCCTCGCGAACCGAGACGTACTGGGGCCGGCCGATCCCCGGCTGGGGCGACGAGCGGCCCCGGGTGCTGATCGTGGGACTCGCCCCGGCGGCTCACGGAGGCAACCGCACCGGCCGGATCTTCACCGGCGACCGGAGCGGTGACGTGCTCTTCGCCTCGCTGTACCGGTGCGGGCTTGCCGCGCTGCCGACGTCCACCGCGGCCGGGGACGGCCAGCGGCTGGTGGGCACCCGGATGGTCGCCGCGGTCCGGTGCGCGCCGCCGGCCAACAAGCCGTCGGTGACCGAACGGGACGCCTGCGCCCCCTGGCTGACGGCGGAGTTCGCCCGCGTCGCCGGGTCGGTCAGGGTCATCGTGTGCCTGGGCGGGTTCGCCTGGCAGGCGGCGTGGGGGATGCTGCGGACCGCGGGGTTCACGTTGCCCAGGCCCCGGCCCGGGTTCGGGCACGCGGCCGAGGTGTCGCTCGGCGCCCCGGGGCCCGCCGGACCGGCACGCGGCGAGCCGGTCCTGCTCCTCGGCTGCTACCACCCGAGCCAGCAGAATACCTTTACCGGCCGGGTCACCCCGGCCATGCTGGACGAGGTGTTCCGGCGGGCGGCCTCCGTGGCGGGCGTCGGCGCCGCGCCCGGCACCGCGCCGCGCACCGTGCAAGGATGAGAGCCCGACTACGCTGAGTACGCAACGTTTACAAACCAAGGCAAATTGGTAACGCTTCGCATTCGAGGCGCCCGAGCAGAAATATTATATATATGAACCTGGGTGAATTTTTCTCTCCCTATTCGCCTGAGCAAGAATGGTTCGGACTGACCGGGGTATCATGACCGCGCCCCCGTAGCCCAAGGGAAGAGGCCGGCCCCCTAAAAGGGTCCCCAGTGTCGGTTCGACTCCGACCGGGGGCACGCCCTCCGGTACCTGCGAAGACACCCCTCGCCGAGCCGCTGCCGGGTCGCTGCAAGGGCTATAGCATGGGGAACCGCATGTGCATTTGTCCTGTGCATCTGCAGAGTCCTAGATCATCGCCATTCTGCCGCCCAAGTTGGCCGACAAGGCACTAACGGCCTTAGCAATAGGCGGCCGCCCGGATGACATAACCCGCATTCTGGACATTCCGGCGATGCCTCCCCCAGTGGCCGGACTCGCCGTCGCGTTCAGCCGCTGACGTTCGGGCCCGCGCGGGTGAGGGTGATGCGGACGATGACCCGCCGGTCGCGGATCATCGCGGCCTGGTAGTCCGCCCAGTCCGAGTGCTCGCCCGCGACGCGCCGGTAGTAGTCGACGAGGAGGTCCATGGCTGCCGGCAGGGAGATGATCTCCGCGTCCCCGTCGACCTGCACCCACTCGCCGAAGAACCCGTCGCTGAACACGCACAGCGAGGCACGCCCGTTGCGGCGGAGGTTGCGCGTCTTAAGCGCTGTCTCTCGGGTGCTGATCAGGACCCGGCCCTCGTCGTCCGCCGCGCAGAGCACGGGGGACAACTGAGGCCGGCCGTCAGCCCGCGACGTGGCGAGCACCGCCCGGTGATGGGTCCGGAGAAAGCCGGCGGCCTGCCCCAGGTCCATGTCAGGCGAAGTTGAGCCGGGCGCGCCGGCGCACCTCGTACTCGTGCACGATGGCGCTGGCGTAGCCGTGGGAGAGCCCGTGCTCATCCGAGAGCCAGTGCGCTCGCTCCTCGCACCGCAGGAAGGCGGGGCCGGACTCCAGGCTCTCGAACCACTCCGGAAGGGCTCGTCCGGTGACGGACGGGATGCGCGCGATCAGGTTCTTGTGCGTCTCCGGGGAGTGGTTCAGAGTCAACTGGCACCTCCAGGGGGTGGACTCCCGTTCTGTCGAGAGTGCATCACGCCCGGCGCTCCTGGCAACCCCCAAAGTGCCAGCTTCCGTTAACCTCCCGGTCAGGGACGGCCTGGAACCGCAACCGGGTTCAGTGGACGATCATCCGGATGCGGTTGTTTCCTGGATCGGCGAGGAGTACGTTCCCGGCACCGTTCGCGGCCACGGCCTCAGGCCCGGAGAGTTCGCCACTGGTGCCGGGGCCGCCGTCGCCGGAGAACCCCGTCGCGC
>Ga0070706_100002724_pt1 | contig 17663 bp, 15 predicted proteins | sample KBSK5501metaG_FD_65476 | JGI IMG/M metagenome (GOLD analysis project Ga0070706, IMG submission 65476) | Corn, switchgrass and miscanthus rhizosphere microbial communities from Kellogg Biological Station, Michigan, USA - KBS K5-50-1 metaG | ecosystem: Host-associated > Plants > Roots >... | reverse complement strand
CGGGCTTCTACGGCGGGGGGCTGGACAACATCCTCATGCGGATCGTCGACCTGCTCATCGCCTTCCCTTCGATGCTCTTGGCGATCCTCGTCACTGGGATCTTCGGGCCGAGCCTCGTCAACATCGTCCTGGCGCTCGCGCTCACGGCGTGGCCGGGGACCGCGCGCATCATCCGGAGCGAGGTCGTGGCGCTGCGCGAACGGGAGTTCATCGAAGGCGCCCGCGCGCTCGGCGCGTCTGCGGTGCGGATCCTGATCCGGCATCTCGTCCCCAACGTGATGCACCTGGTCGTCGTGCGCGCGACCCTCGATGTCAGCGCCCTCATTTTGATCGAGGCCACGCTCAGCTTCATCGGGATCGGAGTGCAGCCTCCACGGCCGAGCTGGGGGCTGATGATCAGCGAGAGCTTCCAGTACCTGCACAGCCATCCGCACCTCGTCATCGTCCCCGCCGCGGTGCTCTCGCTGACCGTTGTGTCATTCAACCTCGTCGGCGGATCGCTGACGGCGGCGTTCGATCCACGAAAGCGGTCGGCGTGAAGGAGGGAGTGAGGTATGCCACGCTTACGCTATGATCTCGAGGCCAGGAAACCGTATCTGGTGCCGGAGTTTAGCGACGCCGAGTACGATCGGAGAATCGCCGCCCTGCGCGCCGGCATGGCCGCAGAGGGGTTCGATGCGCTCTGCGTGTTTGGGAACGCGGCGTCCCCGTCGGCGGTCAGGTATCTCACCAACTACGTCCCAGCGTTTGGGAGCACCTTCGTCGTGGTGCGCCACGACGGGACCGTCACGGTGACGACCGATGCGGTCCTACACGGGGAGCCGATGCACTCGATGATCTGGGCGTGTCGCGTTGCCGACGTCCGGGCGGCCCTGGGCCCGGTCTACGGAGGGTCGGCGGATGAGGTGGCCGCGCTCGCGGCCGACGCGGCCGCGGGCGCGGCCCGCATCGGATTGATCGGGAGCCCCATCCTGCCGTTCGCGCTCCACGCGGCCCTCGCGGCGCGTCTCCCCGGCCTCCAGCCGGCGGATCACCTCCTGACCTCGATTCGCCTGCTCAAGAGCGACGAGGAGGTCGCCAAGATGCGCGAGGCCGGGCGGATCGCCGACGTCGCGATGGGCGCGGTGTTTCAGGCGCTCCGCGCCGGCGCTCAGGAAACCGAAGTCGCCGCGGCGGGCGTGGAGCGGCTGCACGCGCTGGGCGGCCGCGAGGCGTTTGCCACGTGCGTCGTCGGAGGGGCTCAGGCGGGGCTCAAGCACGGGGTGCCGAGACGGCGCGCACTCGTCAGGGGCGAGATGGTGTTTATCGATCTGGGAGCCGCTTTCGACGGGTATATGTCGGACGTGAGCCGGTGCACGATGGTGGGACCGGCCGCCGGCGAAGGGCGGAGCGCGCTCAACGTCGGGCTCGACCTCTACCGCGCCGGATTGGAGATCATGGGCCCCGGCCGCACCATCGATGACGTCTCGACGGCGTTGCTGGCCGTCGTCCGCGGGACGAAGTACGAGCAACACTATTGCCCGGGCGGGTTCGGGCACGGCATCGGGATGTCGGTCATCGAACCACCCGGGCTGTTTGCGGGGAACTCTACCGAGCTCCGTCCCAGGATGACGGTCGCATACGAGCCGATGGTCGTGATCGAAGGCCTCGGGACCGGGGTGGTCGAGGACACCCTCCTCATCACCGAGACCGGCTTCGAGCGGCTGACGCAGTACCCGGTCGTGACATGGTCGCCACTATGACGTCGCGGGAGGAACCGTGATGGCACGGGTCGCGTTCTTTGGGGTTGGGCAAATGGGGGAACCGATGGCAGGGCATCTGCTGTCTGCGGGGCACGCCCTCGTCCTGGTCGCGCACCACAGCCGGACCGGCGTCGAGCGTCTCGTAGGGAAGGGGGCGGTTGAGGCGTCGAGCGCCGCGGACGCCGTACGGCGCACCGACGTCGCGATTATGATGTTGCCCACGGCCGACGAAGTGGAAGAGGTGCTCTTCGAGCCCGGCCAGGCCGCGAGCGCTATGGCGCCCGGGTATACGGTCATCGACATGGGCACGAGTTACCCGCCCCAGACCCGCCGGTTGGCGGCCCGGGTGGCAGAACGCGGCGGCCGGTTTCTGGACGCCCCCGTGACCGGGGGCCCGAAGGGGGCTCAAGACGGGACCTTGACGATCATGGTGGGAGGGGACGAAGCGACATTGGAGTCGGTGCGGCCGCTGCTTGCGGCGATGGGGTCGTCGATCTTCTATTTTGGGGGGATCGGGGCCGGCCACACCGCGAAGCTCGTGCAAAACATGATCGGCATCGTGAGCGCGGCGGCCATCGCGGAGGGTTTTGCGCTTGCCGCCGCGGCAGGGTTGGACGTCGAAAAGGTCTACGAGATGCTGGCATCGAGCACGTCCGCGAGCCCCGCGCTCAAGTCCATGGTCCCCAAAGTCTTCGCCCGCGCCTTCGACCAGGTCAACTTTCGACTCGATCTGGCGTACAAGGACATCCGTCAGGCGACGCAGCTGGCGCGCGAGATGACCGTCCCGTTGCCGGCGGCAAACGGCGCGACCGAGTTACTCCAGCTGGCGCGAGCGCTCGGCTTCGGCGGACAGGACAGCACAGCGGTGATTCGGGGACTCGAGACGATCTTGAGGCTCGAAGTCAAAGGAGGCGGCGGCTAGGAGCCGCCGCCTCCCGTGTCGGCAACCTGGCGCCTAGACCTTCGGGGTCTTGGCCATCTCGACGATCTCGTTGGTCATCACCTCGTCGACCTGGACCGACCGCGGCGTTTCGTTGAGTGACAGGTAGACCTCGCTGAGGTCCTTCCACACCTGGGCGTCCATCCACCCCCAGCCGTGTTGCTTCGTCGCAGGCGAGGTCAGGAACGGGATCTCGTTCTGCCACGTCTTGAGTTCCAGCGCCCGGTCGAGGCCCGTCGTGTGCCGGAGGAGGATGTCGATGGACTCCTCGGGATGTTGCGCCGCGTACATCCAGCCACGCGCGCTCCCGGCCAGGAACCGGGCCAAGACGTCCTTCCGATCGCGCAGCGCTTGATCGGTCGCGAAATAGGTGAGGGCGTACATCCGGATCCCGAGATCCCAGAGGCGGAAGTACCCCACGTTCCCCGCCGATTGGGCGGCATCCATCTGCGCGGAGTTGATCAGCCACCCGGTGATCACGTCGACCTGATGCGTGACCAGCGGGGTGCTATCGCCCCCCACGGCGAGTACCTTTACCTTGTCCTTGGGAATTTGATACTTCGCCAACACGGCGTCCAAGAGCGGCCGCGCCGTCGGTTGGATGCCGACGGTTTTCCCGATGAAATCGCGGGGCGTCTTGATCCCCGACTTGGTGAAGAAGATGAACGCAAAGGGGTGGCGCTGCAACGCGGTGCCGAACGCTTTGAGGGGGACGCCCCGGCTGCGCGCGATCAGCATCGTAGAGATCGACGCGGCGTTTCCGAGCATCGTTCCCCCGCCGGCCACGACCTGGACCGGGTCGATCGCCGGTCCTCCGGGCTGGATCTTGAGATCGATGCCCGCCTCCTTGAAGAACCCCTTGTCGAGCGCGACGAAGTCTCCGGCCATCTGCGAGTTGGCGAGCCATCCCAACTGTTCGCCGACGGTGGCGAGGCCCTGCGACTGCGCGCGCTGCGCGATCCCCGCGACGCCTCCGCCCGCCAGCGCAAGCCCAAGGGCCCCGGTTCGGGCCAGGAACGCTCGACGTGCCATCCCTTGTTTGACCAGCGTGACCCCGTCGTATTTCATCCCACGTCCCCCCTTCCGTGTCGTGACCGCTCGACGCGCGAACACCGGCTTCGGGCTAGACGGCGGCCCCCCGCCCCCGGGCGCTCGAGGATGCGACGCGCGCATCCTCGACGGCGGCGACGAACCGCCGCACCCGATCGGGATCCACCGGATTGGTGATGATATCGTCGATCTTGGCATGATAACCGAAGACGGAGCCATCAACGAGCGCCACCATCTCCGCGGTGGACTCGCGCATCCCGCTCCCGAGGAGGACGGGGACGTCGGGGACGGCGGCGCGCACCTCGAGGATATCCTCGCGCCGCGGAGGATCCCCGCTTTCCTCCCCCGAGACGATCAGCGCATCCGCCAGGCCCCGCTCCGCGGTGTCGCGCGCCACGGTCCCCAACGGGCGCCGCGCCAGCGGGGCGCCGTGCTTGCAGTAGACGTCCGCGAGGATCAAGATGCGGTCGGCGCCCACCGCGCGCCGGTACCGGAGGGCGAGGTGCGCCGGCGCCTCGATGATGCCCTGGTCGGTGACCAGCGCATCGGTGAGAATGTTCAGGCGGATGAAGCGGGCCCCCACCGCCAGTGCGATAGCCAGCGCGGCCTTCCAGTCGTTGCGGAGCACGTTGATCCCGACCGGCAGATCCCCGGCGACCCGCACCACCTCGTTGGCGATCACCGTCATCGCGGCGACCGTTTCCGGCTCGACGTGGTCCGGGTAGAAGGGATTGTCGTTGAAGTTTTCGACGATCATCCCGCCGGCGCCGCCTCGACGGATCGCCTCGGCATCGGCCAGCGCCGCGTCCAGCACGGGCGCGAGACGCCCCCCATACCGGGGCGCGCCGGGGAGGGGTTGCAAATGGACCATGCCGAGCACCACTTTGTCTTGGGAGAACACGGTGCGAAAGCGTGCTCGGCTCATACCGCCCCCTCGGCGCGCAACCGCTGAATTTCCTCCCGGCTGTACTCCGCTTCGGCCAGCACGTCGTCGGTATGCTCCCCAAGCTCCGGAGGCGGCAGGCGAAGTTGTCCGGGCGTCTCAGACAGCTTGATGGGGATCCCGATCGTGCGGAACCGGCCGGCGATGGGATGCGGCACCTCCACCACCATCTCGTTGTGGCGCACCTGGGGGTCGGCGACGGCCTGATCCAGACTCCGCACCGGGGCGCAGAGGAGATCCTGGCCTTCCAGCCGGGCCAGCGCCTCTGCCTGAGTGAGGTCCGCGAACCGCCCGCGAAAAATCGCCTGCAGTTCGTCCCGGTGCGCGAACTGGGCGGCTTCGGTGGCAAATCGTGGATCTTCTCCGAGCGGCGCGAGGTCGAGGGCCCGGCAGATATCGCCGAGGGGGTCCTGCTTGAACGCGCCGATCATCACGATCCACTGGCCATCGAGGGTACGAAAGGTGCCGTTGAGCGGCATCGCGATCCAGTTGATGACCTGTCCCGCGTTCATCAGCGCCGTGGCTTCCTGTTGTTGCATGTAGAGCATCGCGTCGAGCAGCGACGCGGTGACTAGTTGCCCGTGCCCGGTTTTCTGCCGCGCCAGCAGGGCCATGCAGATGCCCTGCCCGAGGAGCATTCCGGCGGCACAGTCGCAGATCGCGGTGCTGAACGGTTCCGGCGGGGCATCGGCCTCCGCGCGGCGTAGCAGGGCGCCCCCGAGCGCCTGCGCTAAAATATCCTGGCCCCCCTTTTTCACATACGGGCCGCTCGGGCCGTATCCGCTGCCCACCGCGTAGATCAGACGGGGATAGCGCCCGCGGAGCTGCTCGTACCCACACCCGAGCCGTTCCATGGTGCCGGGCCGGAAGTTGTGCACGAGGACGTCGGCGTCCGGGAGCAACCGCTCCAGCACCATCCTGCCCGCCGGGTTCCGCAGATCGATCGTGATGGCGCGCTTGTTCCGGTTACTGGCCAGGAAAACGTAACTGATCCCGTTGGATTGCGCCAGCGTCGACCGCGTGTAGTCGCCCTGCTGAGGCCGCTCGATCTTGATCACGTCCGCCCCAAAGTCGCCGAGCATCTGCGTTGCCACGGGCCCCAAGGTGATCTGCGTAAAGTCCAGGACCCGCACGCCATCCAGGGGCAGCGGCCCCCCCTCGGTCATCACCGGCGCCTCCAGGCGGGGTTCCGCTTCTCCCGGAAGGCTTGCACCCCTTCCCGGGCGTCTTCGGACGCGACGGCCTCGAGGACGCGGCGCGGGAACCACCGGGGGGCGGCCCACGACGGGAGGTCCTGCGCGGCGAGCGCGATCTGCTTCGTCGCCTCGACGGCGAGCGGGGCGCACGCGACGATGTCGGCGGCCCATCGATCGGCGGCCTGCACGAGGTCCTCCCCCGGCACCACTTCGTTCACCAACCCAGCGCTCTGGGCTGTCCGGGCGCTGATCCGCCGCCCCGTGAGGAGCAATCCCATCGCGACTTTGAGAGGGACCTGGCGCGCGATCAGCGTGATGCCGGCGTCGAGCGCCATCCTGCCGACGCGAGGTTCGGGAAATCCAAATTCGGCGTGCTCGGCGGCGACGATCAGATCGCAACCCAGCGCGAGCTCGAACCCGCCGCCGAGGGCCAGCCCGTTGACGGCGGCGATCACCGGCTTGAAGAGATCACGACGGAGCGAGAGCCCTCCCGCGCCGAGCGGCGGCCCCCCTGTGAGGTAATCGAGCCCGCTCGCGTCCTCGGCCTCCTTCATGTCGGCGCCGGCACAGAACGCTCGCGACCCGGCCCCCGTCAGCACAGCCACCCGAACGTCGGGGTCGTCGCGGACCTCGTCCCACACGCCCGCGAGGGCGTCGTGCGCCGCGCGGTTGAGCGCGTTCAGGACGTGGGGGCGGTCGATGGTCACGCGGGCGATGGGCCCATCCTTGCGATACTGCACGCCGGCTCCGGCTCGCGGTCCTTCCCGCATCGTTACGTGCCTCCCGTGGCGACGATCCCGGCGGCTCCCGTCGGAGCCGGGGATCCGAGATCCATACCCTGGGCCAGGAGGCGGCGTTGGAGGGCGCCCACGTCCACGGCCCTCGGTTCACCCCCGGCCTCTATGGTCATCGCGGCGGCGGTCCCCGCGGCCTCGCCCATCACCATGCACGGCGGGATCTCCCGGGCGAGCTTTTGTGCCTCGGACGTCGCGGAGAAGCAACGGCCCGTGACGAGCAGCCCGTCGATCCCCTTCGGCAGCATGCACCGGTATGGCATGAAGTAGTCCCGGCCGCGGCCGATAACATCGGGGAACTGCCGGCGGCCGGCGACGTCCTCCTTGGTCAGCACGTATTCGCCCTCGAGGAGCCGGGTCTGCCGGACGCCCGCCTGCGGTGCCGCGTCGAGGATGTAGGCGTGCTCGAACCCCGGCATGTTGGCCCGCACCCACACGACGGCCTTCGTGAACCGCCGCCGTGCCTCGGCCTCGAGCTGGGTCAGGTCCTCGACGGACAGGCCGTTCAGGCCATGCAGGTGCGGACAGTTGCACCAGATGATCCCCTCCCGGGGCGTGCGCAGCCACCAGAAGTCCCAGGACCCGCCGATGATGCGTTTGACCGCGGCGTTGAGTTCTCGGGCCTCGCCGGGATGCTCTCGCTCGAACCGGATCGCCCGTTCCACGTCGACGGCCGCGAGCCGGTGCACGAGCGTCAGCATGTACGTGCCGTGCACGAACGGGGCGCCGGCGCTCGCGAACACGTCCCCGTCGCCGGTGGCGTCGATGAACACCCGCCCCGCGATCGCCTGCCGGCCGGCTTTCGTCTCCATGATGACGGCGCTCAGGCGGCCGTCCTCGACGATTGCTCGCGAAAACCACGAGTGCATCCGGAGCGCCACTCCGGCCTCGGCCGACATCTCGAGCGAAATCTGCTTCCAGCACTCCGGGTCGAACGACGCGCCGTACGTGGTGGGATGCGGGGTGGTTCGTGCGTAGAAGTCTTCGAACCCCCACCGCGCCCAGCGCCACCAGAGCTCGACGTCCTGCTTGAAGCACTCCTCGAGCGGCGGGGTGACGGCGCCGCCCGCGGCCACCATGCGGTCGACGATCTCCTGGGCGATGCCGGCGACGGTCTTGCCGTTGCGATCGCACATGTCGTCGAGCAAGACGACCATGCCGCCCGACGCCATGCCGCCGAGGTACCCGTAGCGTTCGAGCAGCAGGACCTTGCTCCCATTGCGGGCGGCGGCGACCGCCGCCGCGAACCCCGCGGGCCCGCCTCCCACGACCACCACATCGGCCTCGGCGACCACCGGGGTCTCCACCGCTGCCTCGTGCACCGTCTTCATGATCCGCGCTCCTCCATTAATCGGCGCCGACCCCGGAGGGTTGCCGCCAAGAGACCGCATACCGCTCGAGGATCGAGATCGCCCCGAACATCGCGAGCGCCAGGGCCGAGGCGACCGCCATCGTCGCGTAGAGGAGCGGGGTGCGGTAATCATAGGTCGCTGCGACGATGAGGTAGCCGAGGCCGGAGTTCGAGCCGATCCACTCCCCCACGATGGCGCCGAGCAGGCTCGCGGTGCTCGCGATTCGCAGCGCCGAGAACAGGTACGGGAGCGACGTCGGCCACCGCAGATACCGGAACACTTCCCACCGACTGGCCGAGAGGACATGCATGAGTTCGAGCGCCTGCGGATCTACCGCGGTCAGCCCATCGGCCATGTTCACCAGGGTCGGGAAGAACGTGATGAGGGCCGCGATCGCGATCTTCGGCGCATACCCGTTGCCGAGGAGGAGGACGAGGATCGGGCTAATCGCGACGATGGGGAGCGTCCGCACGGTTACGGCGAGCGGATAGACGCTCTGGCGGAAGGTCCGGTTGTGCACGAACCCGACCGCCGCCACAATGGCGACGAGGTTCCCGACGATGAAGCCGCCCACGGTTTCGATCAGCGTCGGCCAGGTGTTGACGAGGAGGGTGTGCGACTCCGCGCGGAGCGCGCGGACCACCATGAGCGGAGACGGCGCGAGGTAGACCGGTACGTGAAACCCGACCACGATGCCCTGCCAGGCCGCCAGCACGGCAAGGAAGGCGCCGATAGAGACAAGAGAGTGCCGCCACCCCGACGCCCGCCGCTTCGCGGGGCCGACGGGACCTCCGGCGCGGCGCGCGCGGGACCGCGGCTCGACCGCCCCGCCCGGCGTGGACGGGGCCGCGGGGAGCGTCACGGATGCTCCAGGGCGTTCCGCAGCGCGGCGGTGAACCGCGTGAACCGCGGCGTGTCCCGCATCTCGGGTTGGCGGGGGTAGGGGAGGTCGATCTCCATGAGCGCGCGGATCCCGGCGGGCCGGGACGAGAGGACCGCGACCCGCGTCGACAGGTACACCGCCTCCGGGATGCTGTGCGTGACGAAGACCACCGTGCGTCGGGTTTCGGTCCAGATCCGAAGGAGCTCTTCGTTCAGCCGGTCCCGCGTGATCGCGTCGAGGGCGCCGAACGGTTCGTCCATCAGCAGGATGGGAGAGTTGTTCACCAACGCCCGGGCGATCGCGACTCGTTGCTGCATCCCGCCGGAGAGCTGCGCCGGCCGTGCCCGCTCAAATCCCTGCAGACCGACGAGGTCGAGGAGCGCCGGAGGTGCCGGGGCGTCTGGATGACGCGCTCCCCACCGCCCGATCCGAAGGGGCAGGGCGACGTTGTCCTCGACGGACAGCCAGGGGAGCAGTACGGGCTGCTGGAACACGATCCCCAGGTTGCGCTCGCGGCGGGCCTGGGCAGGGGACCGGCCCAGGACGGAGATCGTCCCGCTCGTCGGAGCCAGGACGTCGGCGATCAGGCGGAGCAGGGTGGATTTGCCGCAGCCCGACGGCCCGAGGAGGGACAAAAACTCGCCGTCGGTGACGGTGAGCGAGACGTTCTCGAGCACGTGCAGCGGGGAACCTTCGTGCTCAAACGCCATGCTGACGCCGTCCACGACGATGGCCGGAGCGCTCACCCGCGCACCCCTTTCTGGGAGATCACCGGTTGGCGATCTGGTTCTGTGTGGCCGGGGGCGTCACCTTCGCGTCTCTCCGGAAGACGGTGAGAGGACACCGGTAGGGCGGAGGAGGATCTATCCGACATACTGAGCAAGTGTCCGCCGCAAAGGATCGCGCGTACAATCGGTTCATCTCTTGGAAGAGGCGAAGACGATGGATAAGGGTGACCAGAGGCCGTCGGTTAGGCTCTTGGACTTGGTCAACGGATTCAAAGTGTCGCAGGCGATCCATGTTGCCGCGACGCTCAGGCTCGCCGACCTTTTGAGGGACGGCCCGCGGAGCTGCAGTGACCTCGCCGCAGCGACGGGCACGCACCCGGATTCCTTATACCGGCTGCTGCGAGCGCTGGCGGCCATCGACGTCTTCCGGGAGGACGCGGGCCGCCGTTTCGCCCTGACACCGCTCGGCGAGTACTTGCGGTCCGATGCGACAGAACCCGTCGCCCCTTGGGCAGTTTTCATCGGTCAGCCGGAATACTGGCAGGCATGGAGGCACCTCCTCGACAGCGTGCGCACGGGTGAACATGCCTTTCGCCAAGCCCACGGCATGAACACGTGGGAGTACTATGCGCGCAATCCAGAGGCAGGAGCAGTCTTTGACAGCGCCATGACGAGTCGCTCCCGCCGCCAAGCCAATGCTGTGCTCAACGCCTGCGATTTCAAACGGTTCGCGTGCGTGGTCGACGTGGGAGGCGGGCATGGGCTGCTCCTTTCCGCGATCCTGGCCAACCACCCGTCGCTCAGCGGCGTGCTATTCGACCAGCCGCATGTCGTGGCCGGTTCCGAACCGGTGCTGCGGGGCGCCGGGGTTGTCGATCGTTGCCAGGTCGTCGGAGGAGATTTCTTCGAGGCTGTGCCGAGCGGCGGGGATGCCCACGTATTGAAATTTGTCCTCCACGACTGGGAGGACGCGCAAGCGACGGCCATTCTGCGGAACTGCCGCCGCGCAATTGCACCGAATGGGAAATTGCTGGTCATCGAGAGCGAGATCAGCCCGCCGAACGAAGGTGCCACGGACAAGTTCCTCGATCTGACCATGTTGGTGCATACCGGAGGGCGAGAGCGCACGCGCGAAGAGTGGGCGGCCCTTTTTGCCACGGCTGGGTTTCGGCTGGTGGACGCCACGCCGACTGAAGCACAGGCGAGCATCATCGAGGGCGTCCCGGTGTAGTGGCTAGCAGAGAACATCGGGCGTTGCTGCCGGGGGCGCCCCTTCGCAGCGAGACCGGCTCGATCCCGGATCGTTTCATGACCTAGATAGACCAGGAAGACTCCGCACGAGTGAGAAACACCGGATTGCATCGGCTCATCTCTTGGAACAGGTGAAGACAATGGATAAGAGTGACCAGAGGCCGTCGGCTGCCTTCCTGGACTTGATCAACGGCTTCCGGGTATCGCAGGCGATCCATGTCGCCGCGACGCTCGGGATCGCCGACCTCTTGAGGGACGGCCCGCGGAACACCGATGACCTGGCGGCGGCGACTGGTACCCATGCGGGCGCGCTGTACCGGTTGCTTCGCGCGCTCGCCAGCGTGGGGGTGTTCCGGGAGGACGTGGACCGCCGCTTCGGCCTGACACCGCTCGGCGAGTGCTTACGATCGGATGCTCCGGAACCCATGGGGCCATGGGCGGTCCACATTGGCCAGCCGGAAGTCTGGCGAGCGTGGGGGGGCCTGCTCGACAGCGTGCGCACGGGTGAAAACGCCTTTTGCCGGGTCCACGGCGTGAACACGTGGGAATACTATGCGCGCAATCCAGAGGCAGGAGCCATCTTCGACCGCGCCATGACGGGTGTCTCGCGCCGCCAAGCCAATGCCGTGCTCAAAGCCTACGATTTCGAGCGTTTCCGGTGTGTGGTTGACGTGGGAGGCGGGCATGGGACGCTCCTCTCCGCGGTTCTGGCCAAGCACCGGTCGCTCCGTGGCGTGCTCTTTGACCAGCCGCATGTGGTGGCAGGCGCAGCGCGGGTACTGGAGGCCGCTGGGGTTGCCGATCGCTGCCAGGTCGTCGGAGGAGACTTCTTCGAGGCGTTGCCGGACGGCGGTGACGCCCACGTGTTGAAGTTTATCCTTCACGACTGGGAGGACGCGCAGGCGACGGCCATTCTGCGGACGTGCCGCCGCGCCATTGCGCCGAACGGGAAGCTGTTGGTCATCGATACCGAAATCAGCCCGCCGAACGAGGGTGCCCCGGGCAAGTTCCGCGACCTGACTATGTTGGTGCATCCCGGAGGACGAGAGCGTACGCGCGAAGAGTGGACGGGTCTCTTTGCTGCGGGCGGATTCCGGCTGGTGCAGGCGACCCCAACCGAGGCCGGCCTGAGCGTTATCGAGGGCGTCCCGGCGTAGCGGCAAGCAGGGAAGACCACCACGCGTCGAGGAGGAGGCGAGGCTCGTGGAATTTGAAGCATTGCCGACGTTGCGTCCGACGATTCTCAGCACGAAGTATGTGGTGGCGTCCGGTCACTATCTGGCCAGCATGGCGGGGTCGAAGATCCTCGAGCGAGGCGGAAACGTGGTCGACGCCGGTGTGGCCGCCGGACTGTGCATCAATGTGCTCCAGCCCGACATGACGAACATCGGCGGCGTCGCACCCATCATCCTGCGGCTCGCGGGGATGCCTGAGGTGGTCACGATCAGCGGCCTTGGGCGCTGGCCCAGGCAGCTTACGCTCGACGACTACCGAAGGCGGGGGGACGATCTTTCCCCCGGTATGGGGAGCGCCGTGGTCCCCGCCGCCCTTGATGCTTGGGTGACGGCACTCGACCGATACGGGACGATGACGTTTGCCGACGTGGCCGCCCCGGCGATCGAACTGGCCGAGAACGGATTCCCGGTGAACCGGTTCCTGCACGATAACCTCCGCAAGGCAGCTGAAACGCTCGCGCAGTGGCCGTCCTCGCGCGGCGTCTTCCTCAGCCGCGGCCGAGCCCCCCGGGTGGGTGAGCGGTTGGTCCAGCGGGAACTCGCCCGCACGCTCAGGATCCTCGGTGAGGCGGAGGCAGGGGTTCCGGGCCGGCATGCGGGGTTGCGGGCGGTGCGAGATCTGTTCTATAAAAAGGACATCGCAAGGCAACTGGTGACCTTCTGCGGACGGATGGGGGGGTTCCTGACCGCCGAGGACCTGGCGGAGTTTCAGGTGCAGGTCGAGCCACCGGTGGCGACTTCGTACCGCGGCTATAAGGTTTATGGCTGCGGCCCGTGGTGCCAGGGCCCGGTCGTCCTCCAAGCTTTGAACATTCTCGAAGGATACGATCTGCCGGCCTATCCACACAACTCTGCGGCCGTGCTGCACCGGATCGCGGAAGCGCTCAAGGCGGCGTTTGCCGACCGGCACGGGTATTATGGAGATCCGGAATTCACGAAGGTCCCGATTCGTGGGCTCCTTTCGAAGGACTACGCTGCCGACTGGCGCCGGCGGATCGATCTCACACGCGCCGCTCCAGGGATGCCGGATCCCGGCGATCCGTGGCCGTACGAGGAGGGCAGGGACCGATCCCTCGCCGCCGGCAGGGTCGCCGCCGCGCCTGGGCCCGAGCCCCCCGACACGAGTTACCTATGCGTGATGGACGCCGACGGCAACGCCTTTTCGGCGACTCCGAGCGACGGGGTGTTAGATACGCCGCTTGTCCCCGACCTGGGCGTGATCATCTCTCCGAGGGGAAGGCAGTTCTGGCTCGATCCCGACCATCCCAGTTGCGTGGCGCCGGGCAAGCGGCCCCGGCTCACGCCGAACCCCGGTCTCGTCATGAAGGACGGGCACGTCGCGATAGCCTACGGGACTCCGGGTCTTGACGTGCAACCGCAGGCGATGACGCAGTTGCTCGTCAACCTTATCGACTATGGGATGGACGTGCAGGAGGCCATCGAGGCTCCCCGCATCGCGACCTACAGCTTCCCGGCGTCGACGCATCCTCACCCGTACCATCCCGGCTTGCTCCGCGCGGAGAGCCGGATCCCCGCCGACATCCGCGAGAAGCTGGCGCGGATGGGTCACCGGGTCGAGGCTTGGCCCGCCTATATCCCCCAGGCCGGCGCGTTGTGCGCCATCCATCGGAATCGAGATGAGCAGACCCTCGCCGGCGGGGCCGATCCGCGTCGCGTGGCCTACGCCGTCGGGTGGTAAGCTACCTCGCGAATCGTGCGACGCCAAACGGGGTCAAGTCGATGTCGGACGAGCGTCCAAGCATGAGGTCGGCCGTCACCTTCCCGCTGTAAGGGCCGAGCTGCAATCCGGTCGGGCCGTGACCCGTCGCGATGTACACACACTCGATTCCAGGAACCGGGCCGAGGACGGGTTGCCCGTCCGCCGACAGCGGACGGAGGCCGACCCGCATCTCGTGGATCTCCCAGTCGGCGAGGCCCGGCGCCACCCGGAGCGCCTCGTCGAGCACTTCCCTCACGCCCGCAGCAGTCAAGCGCGGATCGAATCCCGATCCCGTCTCCCTCGTCGCTCCCACGACGACTCGGCTGTCCGGCCAGGGGACCATGTAGTGCCCGTGAAAGGCGCTGACGATGGGCCAATCTGCCGTCGAGACCTGAGCGTTCCGCAGGTGAATGATCTGGCCGCGCTGGGGCGCGACCGGAATCCGGATCCCGAGTTGGGCGCCGAACGCGTTCGACCATGCACCTCCTGTAATGGCGACGACCTTTGCCGAAACGGTGTCTCCCCCAATCACCACGCCGTTGACACGGTGGCTCGTCAGCATCAACCGATCCACGCTCCCCTGCTGCACGCTCAATCCATGGCGCTCGGCTGCCGCGCGCACCGCCCGCGATAGCAGCCTCCCATCCACACGCGCGCCGCCGCGGTAGAAGATGGCGCCTTGGACCGCGGCGAGCGGAGGGAACATGCGGCGCGCGTCGCTGGGCGACACCTCGTGGAGATTCTCCTGCGGCGGGCCGCCTCTCCGTTCTCGGCGGTCAAAGATCTGCGCGCGCGCCGCCGCAAACGCCCCGCGCTCGTCATCGGTAGCCGCGACGACAAGGAGCCCGCATTGGGCGTATCCCGTCTCGCCCGCGTCATCGGCCTCGAGGTGGCCAAGCAAGGTCGAGTAGTATGCCACAGCACGGATGGCGAACTGGACCCACGGGTCGGGGTCGCGTGAGTTCGTCTCCGGCGAGAGGATGCCGGCTCCGGCATCGGTCGCGCGTCCGGGATCGCCCCGGTCGACCAGGAGCGTTTTGACCCCGCCCCTCACGAGGTGGTACGCAGTGGCGACGCCGAGCAGGCCCCCACCGATCACGACGGCATCGTACATGGCTGGCTCCCTCCGAACGATCTGAGACAGCGCTCTGCGTTCGGTCGAATCACCATCAACGCCTGGGGCTGGGACGGCGCCGGCGGAGGAGGATCAGCGCCGCGAGCGTGGCGAGCACGCCCGCGGCCGCCGCGGCGACGGGCGCATAGGTGGCCCAGGGGCCTGGCGCGGGGGTCGGGGGCGTCGCGGCCACAAACACGCCGAGCCTGTCGCTCGGGCCGAAGAGTTGAAGCGAGCCGCCGACGACGTGTGTTTCCAGCGAAGTCCAGCGCGCGCTCGAGAAGCGGAGGAGCATCGTGGCATGCTTCGGATAGCGGAGCACGGGCGTCACGGACGTGAGCAGCGCGATTGGGTCCCCGGTATTATACGTGGCTTCCATTCGGTACGCGTTGCCGTCGAACCGCAGGCCTGACGGGGGCGCCGACACGGTCGCCGGATCGAGCGGCGTGATCCGGACGGTGACGGAGGACGCGCCGGCGTGCGGCGCGATTGCACCGAACCGCAAGATCAGCGCCGCCTGGCCATCGTCGGTGAGCACCGATGCCGATTGGGAGCCGGCCGGGGTCAGGGCAATCGTCCCCGATCCCGGCGTCGGCGGCTGGTTGGGCTCGGGGAGGTTCGCCGGTGGGTGGACCCACCGGTATGGAAGAGGGGGTGCCTCACCTTCGTAGAGGATCTTGAGCGGAACAGCCGGCCAGACGAGAGTGCCCGCCATGAGATAGCCGACCGAGGCCGCGAGCCCCCACGCCAGCCACCACCATCGTCCCCCACATCGTCGTCGTTGTGGGTCCATCCTCAGAAGAGCTGCAGCATGTTCGCCGCCGCGTGCGTCAACGCCGGAGCGACCCACCCACCGGCCGCCCACCGCTGCCATCCAAAGATGATGCCCGCCGCCAGGTCGAGCGGGAAGACGCGCGCTCCATACGCGGGAACGTGCACGGCGGCGAAGAGGACAGCGGCCCCGATAATTGCGACCGCTTCCCCGGCGGAAGCCAACCAGCCGTAGACGAGTCGCCTGAAGAAGATCTCCTCCGCGACCGCGGCCACGATCGTCGCTCCGACGGTGAGTGTGGTGACCGGCACCGGCAGCGGGGTCGTGATTGCCCGCGCCGCAGCAAACGCGAGCACGCCGAGGGTGACGGCCGCGAACACCCGCACCGGCCCCGGATGGAGGTCGCGGTGAGCCGGGAGCGGAGCCAGCGCGCCGATCGTGCCAACCGCGACGACCACGAAGGAGGCGCTCCCTAAGGCCGCCGGGCGGATCGCCAGCGCCACGCATCCCAGTAGGATGGCCGCCGGCAAGAGCAGGAAAGGGACGAAATGACCGCGGGCAATCATGTAACACCCCGAGAGTCGTGAGCCGCGCGACGCGCGCTGGTTCGCATTGACGGCGTTATCGCTGATGGAGTATTAGTTTCCGACGGGTTAGGCGAACACCTCTCGGAGGCAAGCGGGGTGCGGCCATGTCTCGCCTGCGTTTCCGGCCAATTTCCTATCGTAGGTTACGTTGGGGCTGTTCGGGTCTAGGTGGGAGATATTCTGCCTTGTTTGTCGATGTGAATGTGACCCCCGCTGAATTGTACGAAACCGTCAATGAGCACCATCCCCCCGCCGTGGTCGACGAGGACCGCTGCAGGTTGCCATCGTGCGCTAGTCCTAGCTGGCGGCGCTCCGGCGGGGTACAGGAGAACGCCGATTCGCTGATGGACTATAAGAATATCATAGCGCGGTCGCAAACCCTGCGGAGGGCAATGGCGATGACGGTCGCGTCTCCGCACGTCGATTTGAGTCCTTCTCCGGACGTCCGCTCCGGCCTCCTGACCCGCCGGACTTTCCGCACGTTCCACAAAGTGGCGGTGGGGGCAGTGGTGCGTGCGAGCATCCTGGATGCTGCCCGATGGGCCCCGGCGCAAGGTGAGGCTTCCCCGGTGCGTTTTGTGGTGGTGGACGACCCGGCCGTGAAGCGGGCCCTTCAGCGCCTCACGCGAGAGTCGAAGGACATTTCGAACCACTGGGAAGGACTGTTCAAACCGGCGGGATTGCGGGGGTACGTCCAGAACTGGCACAATACTCCGTTCTGCATCGCGGTCTGCGCGGATCCGAGGCGGGGCCCCGGCCACATCCACAACTCTTGGAACCACCAGATCGCCATGGCGATGGCGGCCCAGAACCTCGCGCTGGCCGCCCGGTACCATGGCTTGGCGCTCGTCATGTACACACACTTCGCCCAGGAGAAACTCAAGCAACTCCTGGACATCCCATTTGACTGGGACGCTATGGGCGTGATGGGGGTCGGCGTGCCCGATCTCAATCGCGTCAATCTGCGCGTGTTGGAGGTGTCCCTGACACGCCTCCCCCTCGCGGACTTGGTGGCATCCGAGCGGTTTGGGATGTCAGCGCCCGCCGATATCCTCGACGACCCCGGAACCGTGGCTGCGGCGTCCGATCTCATGGCGACCATGCTGAGCGGGCACCGGACGACCCGGTTCACTGACGCGCCCGTTTCGGCAGGGGCGCTGCACGAGATCCTCGAGGCGGCCCGCTGGGCCCCGTCGGCGGGCAACTTCCAACCCATCCGGTACGTCCTCCTGCGCGATCGGGATCAACTGGCCCGGCTCCGGGGTCTTGCCGAAGAGTCAGTGCGCATCTCCAGCCATTGGTTCGGCGTCTACCGGCACGGAACCGGAGAGCATCCGGCGTGGGATCGGGTTCCCG
>Ga0070706_100002723_pt1 | contig 17672 bp, 17 predicted proteins | sample KBSK5501metaG_FD_65476 | JGI IMG/M metagenome (GOLD analysis project Ga0070706, IMG submission 65476) | Corn, switchgrass and miscanthus rhizosphere microbial communities from Kellogg Biological Station, Michigan, USA - KBS K5-50-1 metaG | ecosystem: Host-associated > Plants > Roots >... | reverse complement strand
TCTCGCTCCAGTTGCCGCAGCCCTGCCTCCTGTGTGTACTGCTGAATTAGTGCCGTCAGTGCGGTCTTCGAAATGTGCAGATCCTTGGCCGTGACGCCGTTTTCTTCCAGCTGTTTTGGCATCAGATGTCGCCGGGCAATCTCGCGTTTCTCTTCTTCGGTGTAACCCGCCAGACGAATGACCTCCATGCGATCACGCAACGGCGGTTGGATTGTATCCAGCACATTGGCAGTCGTCATGAAGATAACGTTGGACAAATCAAACGTTACGCCGAGGTAGTTATCGCGGAAGCTGTTGTTCTGTTCCGGGTCGAGGACTTCCAGCAAGGCCGATGACGGATCACCGCGGAAGTCCGCGCCGACTTTATCAATCTCGTCGAGCATGATCAGCGGATTATTAGTGCCCGCTTGTTGTATCGACTGGATAACGCGGCCGGGCATGGCGCCAACATAGGTTCGCCGGTGTCCCCGAATCTCCGCTTCATCGTGGACTCCGCCAAGTGACAATCTCATGAACTTACGATCAAGTGCGCGGGCAATCGATCGTCCGAGGGATGTTTTGCCAACTCCCGGAGGACCGACGAGACAAAGAATCGGCCCCTTGGGTTTTTCCTTCAACTTGCGGACAGCCAGAGCTTCAAGGATGCGGTCCTTAACTTTCTCCAGACCGTAGTGATCTTCGTTCAAGATACGTTCGGCCTTTTGTAAATCCAGATTATCAACGGACGCCTTCGACCACGGCAGGTCAGTCATTATTTCCATCCAGTTTCGCAGCGTCGCCGTCTCGGCCGCATCCGGATGCATGCGCTCGAGCTTCTTCAACTGTCTCAGCGCCTCGTCTTCGGCAGCTTTCGGCATGTTTGAAGTCTCGATCTTCTCCCTAAACTGCGCTACTTCCTCTGCCAGTTCGTTGCCCTCGCCAAGCTCGCTTTGAATTGCCTTCATCTGCTGTCGCAAATAAAACTCGCGTTGCGATCGATCAATATCAGCGCGTGCCTGGGTATTGATTTCCTGCTGGACCGTCAACACTTCGATTTCTTTATTGAGCAGCTCATTCACCCGACGTAGTCGCGCGGTGGTGTCAGGAATGTCGAGAACGGACTGCGCGTCTTCGACCTTGAGTTCGAGATTGGAAGCGGAGAGATCGGCCAATCGTCCGGCGTCGTCCAAATTCGCGATGATTGCCATTACCTCAGGTGAGATGTTCTTGCCAAGGTTGATGGCCTTCTCCATCGAACCGCGAACATTCCGCACCAACGCCTCAACTTCGAGCGACCGCTCCGGAGGCAGGACCTCATCCATAACTCGCACATGAGCACGAATGTACTGCCCGGTGGTGTCGACGGATTCGATTTCGGCGCGGGCAAGGCCCTGTACGAGTATTCGAATGCGACCATCCGGCAGCTTCAGCATTCGCATGATCACGGCCGCTGTGCCTACTTTGTAGAGATCCTCGGCTGTCGGTTCTTCCTTGTCGAGATCTTTCTGAGAGGCGAGCAGAATCATGCGATTCTCGCCCAGCGCTTCGTCTACCGCGCGAATCGATTTTTCGCGCGAAACGAAGAGCGGCACGATCATGAACGGATAGATGACGATGTCACGTAGCGGCAACACTGGCAGATCGTTGGGAATCTGCAAGTCCTGGCTGCTTTCAGCGACTTCGATGCCTTCGGTTATTTCACTGTCTTTGATGATTGCCATAATTAATCTTTACTTATCTCAGTCTTGCCGAGAAGCCATCCGATGTTCACTCACAAAAGAATGTTGCTCAACTCGTGTCAGCGTCTTTTACCGGGATCTTGAATTCCACTCCCCTGCGGTCCTCAATCTTAGGAAGAACTATCGTCAGCATTCCATCTGCTACTTCGGCAGTTGCATTGGGCACGCTCACTGTCCAACGCATTGGCACGAGCCGGCTAAATTTACCGTAACTGCGTTCCGAACAATAATGCGAAAGTATCTTGTTGCGCGCGACGCGTCGTTTTTTCTCGCCCCAAATTCTCAACTGCGTATTAGTCGCGCCGATCTTGATCTGTTCGGCAGTGAGCCCGGGTAATTCTACTCGCACCACGATCGCGTCCGCAGTTTCACAGAGGTCTACTGGTGGCGCCCAGGTTTCCGAGGCCAGCGGATCGTCTGCAACTGTGGCCTCCTGCAACGCAGCAAATAATCGCCCCACGCGATCGCGGAGGCGGTGGAGTTCGAGGCGTTCAAGGCCAGTCGCCCGTGCAGGTTTAATCATTTTGGGACTGCGGTGACCTGTCACCGCTTTACTCGGTCGCGACCTGTCGCGACCATCTTAACCATAGCATTACTCGCAAGCTGCGGCGTCGAGCCGCCGCAGACCAAAGCGGTGACAGGTCACCGCACTCCAAAATTACTTTTTGCCGGCCTGATTCGCGCGAGTTCGCACCAGGTGTTTCAATTCCGTCATAAACTCGGAGACGTCTTCAAACTCAAGATACACCGAAGCGAAGCGAACATAAGCAACTTTGTCGAGTTCTTTCAGACGCCGCATGATCATTTCACCAATCTTGCTGGTTGGTCTTTCACGTTCCGATGATTCCTGCACATACTTTTCTATCGCATTCACGATGCCGTCCAGCTTCGCTGAGGGCACCGGGCGTTTTTCGCAAGCCCGCAAAATACCAGCCATCACCTTGTTGCGATCAAAAGGTTCGCGACGTCCGTCTTTCTTGACGACCATGTAGGGAATCTCGTCGATGCGTTCGTAAGAAGTGAACCTTCGTTCGCATCGCAGACATTCGCGGCGGCGGCGAATTGCCTCGCCTTCGCGAGACTCACGCGAGTCAACCACCTTGTCTTCGAGATAACCGCAGAATGGACACTTCATCGCATTTGACCTCAGAAATGGGTTTTGACTGGCGTTCCTTCGATCTTTCAATCACGAGCAGCGGCAGTTTCCAACTCGTTCTGCGCGAAAAGGTCATCGGGCAGAATGGGTTCGTCTTCAACTGCATGCTCTACGGACTCGGAAGACGTCCTGGCACGCAAGCGTGAAAGGTTGATATCGCCACGGATAATGTAAAAGATGCCAAAAAGCAATGCCGGTCCGAAATCCACGATATGGAGCACAATCGATATGGCCGCAGCCGTTTCACGTTGTACGCCCAGAGATATGAGTCCCGCTGCCGTAGCGGCATGGAACGCGCCGGCCGCGCCACCCGGCGTAGGCACTAGCGAGCCAACCAGCGACCAACCAAGGACAAAAACTGTTTGCGTTATTCCAAATGGCAATCCAAAGGCGCGAAACACAAGCAACTGGGCGAGTGCAATAGCGATCCAGACCATGGCCGACCAGCCGACAGTAACAGCAAGTTCACGCGCGTCCACCAGCACTCGCAACGCGCTGGCTAGTTGTTCGAGAATACTCAGTATCGCGCGCGTTAGCCGGGCGGGAACAAAGCGTCGTCCTTCCAGTCTTTTTCTTATCCAGCCAATGGCACCCTTCGACTTTTTTCTAAACTGAGTGAGACCAAATACTCCAGCGAAAGCAACCAACAACAAAACAATCCCAGCTGTACGGACCCGGCCAAACTCCACACCCGCGTTCACCGGCGGTTGAAACCATAGGAGATTCACTGCAAACAAAAGAACCACGGCGATCATGTCGTAGATTCGTTCGACCATGATCGTGACGAATGACGCACTGGGGCGGATTTTGGAGTCGAGCATCGGCAGTACGACCGGGCGTACAACCTCTCCGGTTCGCCCCAATAAAAACACAGCACCAAACCCCACCGTCGTCGCGATGTAAAGATTTCGCAAACTGGCTGGCGAAAGCGGTGCGAGCAACGCACCCCAACGGGCGGCACGGAAGAAATAGGCCAAACTGATTGCGAGCGCTGCGAGGCCCAACAAATAGGGATTCGCATGGCTCACCGCCTGACGAACTTCGTGCCAGTCCAGCTTCCTGCCGAACCACCAGAGTATGGCCAGGGCCAGGAGGCAGAGTGCCCCAAACTCTACGTATTTTCGCATATTGGACTTCAAGAATTAGTAAACCGCGTGACTCGTTTTGAACCTAAACCACAAGATATTGGGCCGCGCGAAGGCTACTACAGTTCATAACACGGAGCAAGAAGGCCTGTCGGGCAGTCAGGCAGGCAAATCACAAATTCAATCTCCGGGTCGTTAATGGCGAAAAACTGGCAAGCTAAAGCTTGAACTCTGGGCTACACTATTCTCCTGAAACTACGGCGGATCTGAAGTTCAACGGTTTGACCGGGAACTTTCCCCTTAAGCGAATCGTAAATCCGTCTCACCAGGGAGAAGTCCCAGGCGGCGCGAGTGGCACTCGCACAACCAGGTAGGCGGAGAGAATAAGTGAGGGTTGCAAGAGCTTTGGCTGCCAACGAAGGAGCCGAGTTGGTTCGCAAGTGTCGCGCGGGTGATGGCGCGGCCTGGGAAGATATTGTTCATACTTATTCGCGAAGAATTTATAACTTGGCCTACCGATTTACTTCGCGAGCAGACGCTGCCGAGGACTTAACTCAGGAAGTTTTTATTAGAATCTATAGATCTTTGGAACAATACGACGCCAAACAGGGTGACCTGCAGAATTGGCTGATGAGGTTGGCGCGCAATCTAATTATCGACGACTACCGAAAACGTCAGCGCACACCCCACGACAATCAGGCCGACGACCTCGCCGATCACACTTATCATCTCCATACGGCTTCTCGTTCAGTACAACAGGAGATGGAGCGTCAGGAGCTGGGCGCGCAGGTGCAGGCTGGAATAGACAAACTATCGCCGGACCTCCGGACCTGCGTTATCCTCCGCGACATCGAGGAATTGAGTTATCAGGAGATTGTCGATCTGCTGGAGATACCTGAGGGCACAGTGAAGTCGCGAATTAACCGCGGTCGGATTGAGTTAGCGAGGATATTGCGACGGATGAAAGTTTTAGCTGTGAGCGAGACTTAAAGTTGAAGACCTGCTCGCGCGGGAACGATGCAGGAAAAAATGACAAGGGTGGGGCAGGAAGAGAAGACTTGATGCTTTGTAATGATTTTGAAGACCGGCTGACCGATTACCTCGACGGCATACTCGAGCCCAACGTTCACAAGGCGTTTGCCGAACATGCTCTGCGGTGCCCGGTGTGCCATGAAACTTTGAGCGCAGTAAAGAACACCATGCAAGCCTGCCAGGCTGCAGGCGGTCTGCCCGCGCCCAAAGAGCTGGAGGCACGCATACTCTTAAGCACCATGCCTGAAACGGCGATGAGCTGCGATGACTTTGAAGAGTTTCTTACGGATTACCTTGATGGGTTTCTGCCCGCGTCGCTTTACCACCGTTGGGAACGCCATGCCGTTCTCTGTGAACGCTGCACAGAACTTCCGGGTGAAGTAGTCCGCGCGATCGGCGCTTGCTACACCTACATTGGCGAGGAAAAACCATTGCCCGCGGGCCTGCATGAAAGGATCTTATTGGCTACGTCAGAATCCCAGATCGCGCACGAGATCCGCGCACCTTTTGGCGAAAGACTAGCCTCGTGGCTGCGAATGTGGCTCGATCCGATCATCTCACCGCAACTCGCAACGGTGGCAACGATGCTACTGATGGCGGTGTTTGTGCTGACGAATACAGTTTCGGCTGACGGCTCGATCAGCGGTGTTTATAGCGCCACAGTGCGCCTGGCTGAACAGAGCCACGCCGCTGGCGCGAATGGTGGAATAAAAGAAATTACCGATGGCCTTAAGGAACTAGTCGGCGGACAAAGCGAAACTACGCCACCCGCGAAGGAAAAGAACGAGAGTAGCGGTCAACCGAAAGAGCAGCCGAAACCCAGTGTGGCTCCAAACAAGAACCGGCAAAACAAGCCGTAGTTATTGTCCGGTTTGAAACTAACAATGCTGTATTGCACTTACCATCCAAAGAATCCGGGAGTTGTCCAGTGTAACCAGTGTGCCCGACGGCTCTGCTCCGCTTGTGACCACCGAATTCGAGGCTTTCCTTTTTGCCAGGACTGCATTGTGGCGGGTGTAGAGATGTTGCGTCAGGAGTCGCAGGCAAGTGGTTCACCGGTAAGTTATCGCAGCAGTTCTCCGTTTGTGGCTACGCTCTTGTCATTCGTTCCCGGACTAGGAGCTGCCTACAACGGGCAAACAGCCAAGGCCATAGTCCACTTCGCGATCTTTACAATCTTCTTCCAGATGGCGGTGCTCACACAGGGTGTTCCTTTCTTCGTCCTGGGTGTGCTTGGCATCTGGCTCTTCGCCGCTGTCGACGCTTGTCGTACTGCTCAATTGATACGGGCAGGACTGAATCCGGAAACTGAAGAGGACCTGATTGCCGGGCGCCTTTATGGAAATCCCTTTGCCTGGGGTATCACGCTCGTCGTGATCGGCACGTTGTTCCTCCTGCATACTTTGCTCAATGTGCAGCTTCCAGTTCGTCGCTTGCTTCCGGTGGCGCTCGTCGCGCTGGGCATATACATGCTCTTTGACTACGTTCGCAAGCGGCAACCCAGTAATCGCATTATTCGGTTTGACTCGCGACGTCCACCACCGTCGGTAGTCGTAAGCTCGGCAATCGAATCGCCGCATTTCAAAACAGGGGAAACGACGCAGTTCGGCCGGAAGGACATCGAAAGTATCCCCTTCAAACGAAGCTCTTAGTTCATAACAGGGTTTAACCTATGGCATTCATTCTTAAAGCGCTTGGCGGCATCGCCGCACTAATTCTTCTGGTAATAACCTTGCTGGGCTCGATAGTCACACTGGGGGGCTTCCTGCTCACCGCAATCAAGGTCTTGATTGTCGTCATATTCCTCGCGGTCGTAACCATGATCGTGTTTTCAATTCTGCGCGACCGTTCCCGCCGCCGCCAAGAGGCAACAGATATATAACAAAATCGTCGCTTTGCTCGGGTTGCAATGGTCTTTGACCGTGTGATAGGGTCGCCCTTCCTTTGCAGCGACGGCCGGTGGATTTTTCGTTCAAGACCAGGGTTTTTTATCCATCCGCTGCAATCTTCAAGCAGGCAAAAGAAACTAACCTCGTAGAACAATAAGCTCGCACACGTCGCCTGTTGGAGGCTGTGCCTTTCAGTTGTTTCAGCTGACCCTATTTTTCTGCTGAGCCAACCGGAGAGACAACAAATGGCTAGAGATGACCGTTTTTATGCATTCATAATTGCTCATTCCCCTCGTTCCACTTCAATCATCCGTCGCATTTGTGTAGAGAAGAGATCCGTCAGACTCCTTATTCTCCTGATCATCACTTTGTTCGGTTGTTCCATTTACGGCTTTTACTCCATAACACAACAGGCCGCACACCTGCGTATCGAAGTTGAGAATCAACGTTTGCGCGCTGAAAACGAAAAGCAACGCCGGGAGCTGAACGACCTTAATAATCGGGTTGAAGCGGTTGAGGACACATCTCGAAAGCTTGCCGAGAAATCAGGGGTCGTAAACGAACAGCCAGTTCTGCCCGGCACTGGTGGGCCCGCGCTGCCATTAGACGCCGACAGCCTGGCCGCGCTGGAAGGCAAAATGAGACAACTCGAAAGCAATATCAAAGCTTATGAAAGCATCTTGCGCGAGCGCGGCTACACCCCGTCAATCTGGCCCGTAGTCGGAAAGCTGGAAAGCGGCTTCGGCGGTCGACGGAATCCGTTCGGCGGAAGCTCTTACGAGTTTCATTCCGGCCAGGACATTGACGCCCAAACGGGCGACCCAGTGGTGGCCGGCGCCAGCGGCAACGTGACCTTCGTGGGCTGGCAGAACGGGTATGGACAGCTAGTCGTTATCGATCACGGCGGCGGGCTTACGACTCGCTACGGACACTTGTCGCACATCGACGTGGCCCAGGGGCAAACGGTTGCCAGGGGCGAATTCATTGGCCGCGTGGGCTCAACGGGCCGCTCAACTGGTCCGCACCTCCACTACGAGGTCCGGATCAATGACGAACCCGTCGATCCGCTGCAGTATCTGTTAGCCAGTTCGGCTAAATAGGGCTTTTTTCGAGAATGGTGTACTTGACACACCTCACCGTTGAAAAGGTCACAAAATAGTGAAAGCGGCAAATTGAGCTTGCCGCTTTCGGGGTACTTGGCATAGATTGTGCGACCTAAGCCGTGCGGATTTTAGCACAACTTTAGGAGGGCGCAATCGTGTCACAAGCAGTCCAAGCCTTAACCCCTACCGACGATTCAGAAGTAGAACTCGAACCATTCCTGCAAGAATTGACGGAGCTTTCCCGTAAACACAAAATCGGCATCGCCGGTAATCCGGTTCTCTTCTGTCTGCAAGAAGAAGACTTGAACCGAGCTTATTCAAGCGATGCCGAAAGTGCTTTGGTTTACTAGGCTCTAGCTGCGGCGGTTGCAGGCAGCCGAACGCTCAACCCAGAATTCGGGCCGGGCGGTAATCCCAGCGCGGTATCCATTCGATGCGTACGCAAATCTTGTAGTAAAGCATTTGCGTCAATCATGCTGCCGATTTTCGCCTCGGAATCTGGCCGTGGTACTGCTACGGCTTTTGCCCGATAAATCTGCAAGGATGGTATTCCCGCTTCAATTGCCAGACGACAAAGTGCTCGTGCGTAAAAACGATTGAATTCGCCTTCGGCGCACGTTTCTGGCGCAGTCACCGGAACCTTAGCCTCGGTGTAACCACCCTTCGGCTTTCGCCTCGTAGTGGTAGCTGCAAAGCAGCCGTTCCGGCGCAAGCTGTTTGCTAGCCACTGGTCATCATGGCTTCGCGCAGCTTCACGTAGAAGTTCCGGGTAAGCAGTCTTTCCCGTTTCATTGAAATACGAACTTAGGTAAAGCTCGCCTTGGGCAATATCACGCTCGATTTCCTCAAGCATGAACTGCCGGGTTTGTTGGTTTAAATCAGCTAAATTCAAAGCCATTTCCTCGTTCCTTTGGTGTGAGGCCGGGCAAGTCCCAGCGCGTACACGTATCCCTAGAGGTGTAACCCTCTATTGTGGAGAGGCAGAGATAAGGCTTGTTAGAGGACTCTTAGGAAGGGGTACTCTCCATTAAGGTAGTACCCTATATAGGTAGTTGACTCTATAGATCCTATAGAGTACTATCCCGCCCAGACTAATCACTCCTAAACGCGAAAATCTCTGCCTACCACGGTAAGGACAACGCGAAGGAATCTGAAAACTACGGGCCAGCCAATTTCACAGATTGGTTGGCTCTTTCAGTTTCCAAAAGAGAGACTAATCACTTTTGGCTCCTTCCGAATTGTCAACCCCTTGGGTTGCGGTGGAACTTTGAACTCAAGGGATAGTGCATTCTACTCCCGCGATTAGCACTCGTCAATGGTTAGTGCTAACGATCAAAAAACCACATATGCAAGAAATCTGTTATCGCGTTTCTCTATTTTTCTTGGCAGGTTTCTTTTTGATTTCCTTCGGGGGTTTAGGCTCTGGTGGTGCTGCCAGAATCTTACGTAGGGCACCCTCGAATGAATGCGGGGCAAGTGTGAAAGGCTTGCCCTTGTTTCCATCTGGATTAGGTATCGCTCGTTTCATTTACGACATTGTAGCATTCCTGTAGAATCCCTCACCGTTTTCTTATCTCACGAATTGCAGATAGGACTCCCACCCTAATGGCAAATTATGACAAATCAGCAGGTGACCCGGCAGGGAAGAAACTGGCTAGGCAAAAGGCTCTTTGGCTACGAGAAGCAGGATTAGTGGGCCGCTCGCTTGAGGTCCTGCTTAAGCGGGCAGACTTTGATGCGTCCCAGTGCGCCGAACTGCTCACCAAGATTGCCAATCAGGAAAAGACTTGGCTGTCACGATGTGTGGGCCGAATTGAACCCCGGCGGAAATACAAAGGACTATCGAATCACCCGTTACTAGAAAAACGGCTTGCCAACATTCTGTATATCGATGAAAGCGGCCAATCCCCACCTGAGAAGAAATCAGATCCTCCGGTGCCTACGTTTTTCGCACTCGCAGCGATAGCGATACGAGATGAACTAACCGATGACTACTGCAAGCGAGCAGATGCCGTAAAGATCGAGTTTTTCGGAACTACAGACATTACTTTCCATGAGCCGCACATGAGGAAACGTGAAAAGCCGTTTTACTTTGAAGGCAAAGAGGAAAGGCAGAAAGAGTTCGACGCTGCGGTCGATAAGCTCGTAGAAGAAACCGACTTTACCGTCTTCGGGGTAGGTATCCGAAAACATGCCTACGAAAAAGAGTTTGTTGCGAAGGACTTAGATCCATACCTACCAACAGATGTCTATGCTCTGAGCATTCTGTTGCTTCTTGAGCGTTATATTGACTTCTTATACAGCGAAACAGTCCAGCGACTAGGCCGCGTAATCTTCGAGAGTCAAGGGCCGCTAGAAGACGCCATTCACCAGCTAGAATACGCGAGAGTGTTAGTTGACGGCTCTCAGTGGGTACACCCTTCTGCGTTCAGAAATTGGCTCGAACCAGGATTGAAGTTTCAACCTAAGATCGGCTCAGACCCATCGGAGATCGCAGATATGTTTGCACGCGATTTGTACGAGTGGATACGTGGTGGCTGCGTAGCCGAGCCCGCTAGGTTTGGGTTGTTTAGTCGAAAAGTCTACTGCCGGGAAGACGGGGCAATGGGCAAGTTCGGGATCAAGGTTTTTCCGGATTCGGACATAAGAGAAAATGTCCTGAAGCACCGTGAGAAGTGCGGCATAGCAGCCCCATAAAAACTAAAAGCGCCTTGCCTTATTCAGGCCCGGCGCCGATAGCGGATCTCGCTATCCACTGGGGCACAGCCTAGTTTCACTAGGCTGTTTCTGTCAAGTGTCAATGTGACTAATAGATGATCAGACTGCCTTTTCCGTTGCCTATTTCTTGCCCTTTTGCTTCCATGCTTCCTTCGGTTTAGCTACTACTGGCCTTATAGGTCAGCCGCTTACCGTCAAAGCCTTTTAACGCGGTTTGTGCGCGCTCACCGTCAGTTACCTTGCGTTCGTTGTATCGAAAATCAAACTCGCTTAGATAGCGGTGTAGATGCTTCCGGCCTACGTGATGATACACACCGTTTATGCCGCGCTTAAGGATTGAAAAGTAGCCCTCGACGGTGTTAGTCGTGACCATCACCCCTTCATCAAAGCGGACGTACTCATCGGCCTTGTGATTCACTAAAGAGTGTTTGCGATCCTTACCGACCGCTTTGAGAACCGTAGAGCTATCCGTCATCAGATGAGCATCAGCCGTAGCCACTGAATTGAGAACGGTCTTGAGATTGTCAGCCGTTACTTTTTCAACGTGGCGTGAGTGAACCTTGCCGCCGCGCTGCATCACCGAGAACACGGCCTGCTTATCTGACCAGTAGCTTGTCCGGTCTTGCGCTCTGACACCGGGCTTTACTGCCTGACTGATTCGCCGTCTGTGCTGGTTCTTCGCCTTGCCGCCTATGTATGTCTCATCGGCTTCGATAATGCCGTCCATCGGCTCTGTGATTTCGCCTGTCATCGCATAGCGGATTCTGTGAGCCATAAACCATGCGGTCTTGTACTGGCCGATCTCAAGCATCCTCCAAAGCTGGTGGGCACTCATGCCCTTCTTGCTTGAGCAGAGCAGATGGATCGCTAAGAGCCACTTATGGAGCGGGATGTGTGAGTCCTCAAAAATAGTCTTCACAGTTACGGTAAACTGCTTTTTGCATCCCGAGCATTTCCAGATGCCTTTCTGAGTCTTGCGGACGCGCTTCTTAGCCAGCCGCATGGCTTCGATTTCTTCGGAGGTTTTTTCCTTGCGAACTATCTTGTACGCTTCGCCAATGACGCCACAGTGCGGACAGACCGCGCCGTCCGGCCAGCGCATAGCCTCAAGGTATTCACGGGCAGCATCTTCGTCTCGAAAGTGGGGAGCTAAGAGTGATTCGGGCTTGTTCATTGGGGTTTCTCCAGTGCCCGAATTGTCTCACGGATTCAAAGGTGTGTCAAGTGCATAATTACCCTTTTTTCTCTTGACAGCCGAATTTGCTATCGCTTAGTATGCGCGCTCGTTCAGAGTTTGCACCTCGAAATTGGTTCTAAGTTTTCGCTTTACAAGCTTTACAGCAATGTCTTTCAGTAGTTGCCCCCCGTGAACATGCATGATGAAATGCGCTACCAAGCGTTTTTTCACCATGCATTTTTTGATTGTGTTTCCGTGTTGCGCCCCCTAAAAAGCGCGTCGGTCCACAAGCTTTAACCCAGGTCGCGCGAAAGCTCTGCAAGCTCTCGCCCCCGTTTTACCGAATCGTTAGGAGGATTCGTTGTTATGTCTAGAATATCCGGTAAGGTCAAGTGGTTTAACAATTCGAAGGGTTACGGTTTCATCGAACAACCTGGCTCTTCGGACATCTTCGTTCACTACAGCGCCATTCAGGGCGACGGCTTCAAGACTCTCGAAGAGGGTCAGGAAGTGGAGTTTGAGGTAACCCAGGGTCCGAAAGGACCGCAGGCGGAAAATGTGATGAAGGTGTAGGTCTCCCCGGCTTGCATTAGCAACGCCACTGACCGCTTCCGGTCTTTCGGTCCGGTAAGCGCAAAAAAGAAAAAGGCAACCATTAATGGTTGCCTTTTTTGTTTGTCAGCGACGATCTCTCTTCTAGTTTTTTTCGCCTCTGGCTTTAAAGCTAACGTGACCACCCTCCACGTCAATAGAGAAGGAGACTCGCTCACAACCGAGACGTTCCTTCAGGCCGTCGGCCTGCGACGCGATGAGCCGATGAAACCGCGGGAAAGAAAAATCTTCCACCGACTCGCTGCACATTTTCTTAGCTTCAACCAGCGCGGCATAAATATCCTTCACCAAGTCGACATCCTTATGCGCATCTTTGCAGACAAATTCCGCTCTCTTAAACTCTGCTACGGCTTGCTGTTTGGCGGTCGCTCTCGCTGTCGCTCCGGGGTCGCGGCCTTCCTCTCGACCCTGCATCGTGCGGCGCCAAAGGTCCCGGAAAGCGTTGTAGCGGGAACCCAAAGAGTTGTAGCGGTAACGTTGGGCAAAGGTGAGACTGCGGTCATCGCCTATGCGCTTCATGATTGTGTCAACGCGACCTTTTGTATCGTAAGGTGGCCGCTTTGTGGCGCCGTTGAAGAACATATCAAACTCGATTTTCAGCCGCCGAATGTCTTCTTCGAGGCGCGTTAACTGCTCATCTACGGTAGGCTCAGAAGGGCCCGAAAGCTTGTTACTTCTGGCCCTGATTTGTGCTCGAACGAAGCTATTGTTGCCGGCTTTTGACTTAGACACCAGGTGACTCTCCTTACAAGGCGGGAACAAGGGCGGGGGGCGCGTCACTCGGGGTGACCAGCGCGACTGGAATTGAGTCTAGGGGTTTCAAAAGCTCTGTGTCAACAACTAAGTCAGCCTCGATGTTCGATAACCCGTAGCTTGTCGCTTCGGACCGCAGCGGCCCTAAAGTTTGTCGGACAAAGGCTGAAAGATGCGGTTTGCTCCGTTCGCAAGGAGCAGCTATCCTACGAACGCAAATCAGATCTCCAATACCATGCCCAACCACGCCCCCACCAAAGACTTGACGTTGCGTGCGATCCCCTCGGTCGATCAACTGCTACGAACCGAAGAAGGCATGCTGCTGCGAAGCTCCGTTGGTTTGCAGCGTCTTACGGCAATTGCCCGCGAGGTCACCGAAGAAATGCGCACGCAGATTAAGTCGGCCGATTTCCCGGAAACCACGAAAGACGACCTGCTTAAAGAGGCCGTGGAAAGAATGAAATCTCTTTGCCACCATGATGCTCTTTCAGGGGTTCGTCGAGTCATTAACGCCACGGGCGTCATCCTTCACACTAACCTGGGGCGCGCGCCTTTATCCGAAGCTGCTCGCGAAACTGTTGCGCAAGAAGCAGCCGGTTATTGCACTCTCGAGTACGATCCAACCACAGGTTCTCGCGGCAGGCGCGGCGGTCAGGTAGAGGATCTTTTAACTCAACTCACTGGAGCGGAGGCCGCTCTGGTTGTTAACAACTGTGCCGCGGCAGCATTGTTAATTCTGACTGTATTGGCGCGGTCGGGCGAAACGATTGTATCGCGCGGAGAGTTGGTGGAAATTGGCGGCGATTTTCGCGTTCCCGAGGTCATGTCGAATTCCGGCACAAGCATGGTAGAGGTTGGTTCAACCAACCGAACGCGGCTGGAAGACTACAAGCAAGCAATCAATAGCAACACGCGCCTCATCATGCGCGTTCATCCCTCAAACTACCGAATCATTGGCTTCACTGCCGCACCGGAACTCTTTCAGCTCGCATCGCTCGCGCATGAGTCAGGTTTGCCGTTGTACGAAGACGCCGGGTCAGGCGTGCTGAGCAACCTCTCTGCTTATGGCCTGGCTGACGAGCCGATCATCAGTGAATCGATCGTCGCCGGTGCCGACGTCGTCTCTTTCAGCGGTGACAAATTGTTAGGCGCAACTCAGGCGGGCTTGATCGTCGGACGTCGCGAGATCATTGATCGTCTTCGCAGGCATTCACTTTACCGGGCGCTGCGCGTGGACAAGCTATGTCTGGCAGCACTTGAGGCGACCCTTGATGCCCACCGCCGAGGCGCTATCGAACAGATACCAGCTTTGCAAATGCTGGCGTTGCCTCCAGCCGTGATTGAAGACAGGGCACGTCACTTCGTTGAACTACTCGCTGGGGTCAGCGACTTCTCGGGATTAACGGCCACTACCATCGCAGGCCAGTCAGCTATCGGCGGAGGTTCCGGACCTAACGTTCACCCTCCTACCACGTTGGTAGCTCTGAGTCATGCGGAACTAAAACCAGGTGAAATCGAACGCAAGCTGAGAACTTGTTCACCTCCGGTGATCAGTCGCATCGCCGATGACCAGGTTCTGCTCGATCTCCGAACTGTAGACGTTCGCGAGGAGCCGGAACTGCTCGCGGCCTTGAGATCGCTAAACAGCTAGACTATTCACACTAAATACCGCCGATTTAAAGCTTTTTCGTAGTCATCCATAACCCGGCCGTGTATAATTCATTCACTTTTGCAAGCCCCTGCAAAAGCTCCTTTCGCTCCAACCTGGTACGGCGTTTCAAACACTAATTTGATCTTGGCACGTTCTTCTCATCTCAGATTACTGTTGACCTCCGCCATCGCTTCGTTGGCAGGCCTGCTTAGCCTTGGGCTTTGGTCGGCAGGACTAATGACCTCGCTTCAAAGTGCTTTTGTCCTCGTACCCGATGGACAGCCGACGACCTTTATAGTTCCGAGCCTTTGGAGGGCCGCGGTCCCGATCTTTGCGGTTTCTTTCGCCGTGGCGATAGTTGTAAACCGCTTTGGCGGACGTCGCGCGTTACTTTACCTGGGCGCAGGATTTCTCGGTCTAGCCGGGTTGAGTCTCTTCGCTTCGGCGTTCTACTCCCGCGATATCCTCTTCGTTCCCCTCGTCTTCGCAGCGACACTCTCTGCCCTCGTCGTCCAGGTCAAAAGGCTCCGCGAACGCGATGTGGAACTCACTGAAAAACTGATTGCGGCGTCCGCGAAATTTGAGTCGGTTCACGATGATGAAGCGGAGAGCCGTTTGCTCAGGGGTTTGCAACTCCTCGATACGGTTCTTGCACCGAGCGAAGCAATAGTCTTTCGGCTCGACCGCGATGGCCAGCTGATCTTCTCAGCTCGCCTGCGACCTCAAAACCAATCTCTGGATACGAGTAGGAATTCCGCCTGGCGCGACGGTATTAGTCTGTGTGACCGGGCCATCAAGGCCGGCGATATCATTGTAGAGAAGCTCAAATCGGAGGTTGCCGCTGCAAACATCGCACTGCCGCTGCGACACGAGGATCGCACGGTTGGAGCCGTGCTCATCCGCGTTACCAGAGAATTTGATGAGGACGATCGGGCGCTGCTGACTGCAGTCGGCGGACAAATGGCACGCAGCCTGCAACTTGTGCAAGCTCACCAGACCGAAAGTAAACGCAGTGCGTTAGCATTTTTCTCTGCAACCGAATCAGAGCAACGAGTTGAGTCACTATATGTCCTTAACGGAGTCATGCTGGAGCAGAGTGTGGGTGTTGGCGCGCTCTCTGAAATAAGCGACGGCGTGGCGCTTGGCTATTTTGACGGGAGGATTGCCTTTGCAAATCCGACGCTGGCGGCTTTCGCCGGAATCGAGCTGCAGCAGACGCGCAAGATGACCTTCTTTGATCTTCTGGACAGATTCAAAACCGATGTTTTTGACGAGCCCGCGAGGGCTGTTCGCAGAGTCTTACAAACCGGCGAAGCTTATGAATGCGAACTCCACTTTGGCGATCGCAATGTAACTTACGGGCTGCGTCTCACACTGGTGCTAGCCAACTCGCACCCGGCTAACGAAGAAATCCAGCCGCCCTCTCAACCGCTCTGTCTGGCCCTGGTGATTAAGGACCTGACACTTCTCAAGGAATACGACCAGTTGAAAAGTGACATGATTTCGTTAATGTCACACGAACTCCGCACCCCTCTCACCAGTATCAACGGCTTCGCAGAATTGTTGACAGCGGATGACAAACTACCAGCGCAGGCTAAAGAGTTTGTGACTATCATCGCCAACGAGTCGCAGCGGCTCTCGCGCATGATCAATACATTTCTGACGGTAACTCAGCTACAGCGAAAAGATCGGCAGGAAGTCTTTAAAATCCCACTCAGACTGGACGAGGTTGTCAAAGAAACAATCGCAAGCATGCAAACGGTCGCCAAGAAGAGACGCATCCGTTTGGTCGAGCAACCCGCACAAAGGCTTCCGCCCGTGGCTGCCGACAAGAGCATGATTACTCAGGCCGTCAAAAACCTGGTCAGTAATGCCATCAAGTACAGTCCAGAGCGCACGACCGTTACAGTGACAACCTCGCTGGAAGCTGAAGTGGTCAGGCTCTCCGTTGAAGATCGCGGTTACGGCATTCCCGCTGAGGCGATGGATCGCGTCTGGGAAAAGTTTTACCGCGTCGTTCGTGAAGGACAGGAAAAAGATGAAGAGTCTACCGGGCTGGGATTATCCTTCGTTCGTGAAGTAGTTGAACAGCATGGCGGAACAGTAGGTCTCGATTCAGAGGTGGGGCGCGGATCGAGGTTTAGTTTCACGTTGCCGAGACTTTAAAGAGGGAAACAGGGAAAAGGGGAACGGGTAAAGGGGAAGAAGGGGCTGTCTCTCTTCCGTTCCCCGTCTACCCGTTCCCCTTTTCCTCATTTCCCCTACTAATCTTGTTGATAGTCCCACGACAGGAAGGTGCTCGACAGATGCACCTTTTTTTATCGGAGTGGAGCGTTGATTCGTAGTCGATCGTGATCTCTTCACCAGGCTCGATATCGCGCAGGGCGATGAAAAGAACGTGGCCGTAGAGAATCTGCATATAGGCATTGGGCTCGCAGGAATGATTGATGTAGTGCGTACCGTTGCCACCACGACTGCCATCCAGGCTCCAGCGATTATTAATTGCACAGATGCGCAATTTTCGCCGCTTGGCTCTGCGATTGGCCTCGGCTTCCGTTATCCGCTCGCCTGTGTATTCCGCGATTTTTCGTCTCCCCTTGAAGTGAGTAACGGAAAAGCATCCTTTACCTTCGATGGGAGATTTCCTGATTGATAAACCTGGGGCCAGCTTTAGTCTCATTTGTTTATTTAACCGGCGGTATTCTACATCGGGTTCTGACAATTTTGGCCGCCAACGCATTTTTTGCGTTGGCGGCCAGTAGAAACTATTTGAGAACG